>Ga0182008_10003141_pt1 | contig 10103 bp, 7 predicted proteins | sample Sormic07211129_1_FD_120482 | JGI IMG/M metagenome (GOLD analysis project Ga0182008, IMG submission 120482) | Rhizosphere microbial communities from Sorghum bicolor, Mead, Nebraska, USA - 072115-129_1 metaG | ecosystem: Host-associated > Plants > Roots > Rhizosphere | place: USA: Nebraska...
CAGGCCGCTGCCATCGCAACCCGTAGCACCGACCTTGAAGTTGCGGCGGAATTTCGGTGCGTGCTGTTCGATCATTTGGCGATTGAAGATGAAACCGCCGGTGCTGAGGATCACGCCATTGCGCGCACGAACCAACCGTGGCCGGGCGAAGTCCAGCTCGAGCTGGCTGACTTTCTGCCGAAGTTTCTTGCAGTAGCCGGCCGCAAAGTTTTGCAAGCGTTCGGCGCGGGCGGCCAGACGGGCATGCAGTCGAGCCTCTTTGCTGCCCTCGCTGAGGCACCACAATTCGACGCCCAGCACCTGGCCCTGAGCATCGACCACCAGCCGTCGCGCAGCCGCCTGCAACAGCGGCCGCACTCCGGCCTTCAAGCACGCCGCCTTGAGATGGGCATACAGCACTGCGCCGCACTGGCCCTTGCCCACGGTGCGATGGCCTCGTGGTGCCGGGGCCAATGGGCCGCCGTGATCGGGCACCAGTTCGTTGCCCGAGTAATAGAGGAAATAGCCATCAGGCGGGTACGAAGTCTTGCCACCCGGTGGTATCTGATGCGCGTAGGGCGCACCGTGGCTTTCCAGCCACTCGAGATTGCTCACGCTGTCGGCACAAAAACGCCGCAGGGTGTCGTCGCCGACCACCCCCCGGGTTTCATGCTTGAGGTAATCGAACATGGCTTCGGGACTGTCGTTGAAACCCGCCGCTTGTTGATGACGGGTACCGCCACCGGCGTACACCACCCCGCCGCTCTTGGCACTGGCGCCGCCACCGGTAAACCGATCGGCAATCAGCACATCGGCGCCCTGGGCACTTGCCTCCAGCGCAGCGCACGAACCGGCTGCGCCCCAGCCGACGACCAGCACGTCACAGTGTTCGTCCCAGACCATGCTGTTAGCGTCGAACACTTGCAGCGGCGGCAGCACTTCGGTGCTAGGGATGTTATCGGGCATGGACATGCAACCTCCTATCGCTGACTGGCGAGATGGTTGGCGGCGACATAGCCGAAAGTCATCGCTGGCCCCAGTGTGCCGCCAGCGCCTGGATAGCTGGTGCCCATTACCGAAGCCGAGCAATTGCCGATGGCGTACAGCCCGGCGATCGCAGTGCCGTCGTCGCGCACCACCTGGGCGTGCTCGTTGGTCAGCAGGCCGCCCTTGGTGCCGATGTCCCCGGCGTCCAGGCGCATGGCATAGAACGGGCCTTTGCGCAGTGGCGCCAGGCAAGGGTTGGGCTTGACGTTGCAATCGCCGTAGTAACGGTCGAAGACGTTGCCGCCACGGGCGAAGTCAAGGTCCACGCCCGTGCGTGCGTAGTCGTTGACCTTGGTCACGGTAGCCTCCAGGCCGACGCTGTCGATGCCGATCTGCCGGGCCAGGTCGGCCAAGGTGTCGGCCTTCCAGTACAGATTGTTGAGCCACTCCTTGCGTAGGCGGCTGTCGGGCATGATCTGGCCCGGCATCAATGGCCCCATGGCGTAGTTGAAGCGGAAATGCGCGTCGAAGATGCACCAGGCCGGCACCGACTTGCCGGCGGAGAACTGGTTGTCGCGGTGCATGGCATCGACGAATTCCAGATAGGGGGCGGCTTCATTGACGAAGCGCTGGCCTTGACCGTTGACCACGATGGCACCGGGGAACGCCCGTTCGGCGAAGATTCCACGGGGTTTGTCTTCGCCCGGAACGGCGATGGTCGGCGCCCACCAGGCCCAATCCAACAGCGCGGTGGCCGCGCCCTGGGCCATGCCGGCTTCGAGTGCCGCGCCGGTGTTGTTGCCCGGCGGTGTCGCGCTCCAGGTCTTGCGGGTCGGCTTGGGCAGGTAACGGTCACGCAGCGCCTGGTTTTGTTCGAAGCCACCGGAGGCAAGGATCACCCCATGGCGTGCATGCAGTTGCAACTCCGTGCCGTCGCGTTGAACGATGATGCCGCTGACCCGCCCGTTGTCGGTGATCAGCCCGGAAAAATCGGTGTTGAGCCAAAGCGGCACGTTGCGATCCATCAGCGAGCGGCGCAAGGAAGCGACCAACGAACTGCCCAGGGATGCTCGGCGATCCATTTTGCTTTTACGCCGCCATTTAAAATCCAGCTTGTAGCGCAGCATCAGTTTCATGATGAGCAGGCGCCAGCCAAAGCTTCGCGCCATGGCCTTGTGCGCGTCGCGCGCAGTCCAGGCGATGCACCCCATCAGCAGCGTCGAAGGCGACGGCTTGCGCAGGTTCGCCAGTTCATCGCCCAACAGGCTGGTGTCGAATAATTCCGGATCGAGCGTCCGGCCACCGGCCAGGGCACCCGGCAGGTGCGGGTAGTAATCGGGGTATTTGGCCGCCACCGCATAGCGCACCCGGCTGATGCGGGTGAGCGCCTCGATCATCTTCGGTGCGTTGTCCAGATAGGCACGCAGGCGCGTCTCGGCGACATGCTCCCCCGCCGCCGCTTGCAGGTAGGTCAGGGCCGTGGCGTAGCTGTCGTTGCCGCTCATGCGAGCGAAGTAGTGGTTGTTGGGGATCCAGATACCGCCGCCGGAAATCGCCGAGGTGCCGCCGTACTGATTGCTTTTCTCCACCACCAGCACGCTGAAACCCTGATCGGCGAGGAACACCGCCGAAGTCATCGCACCTGCGCCCGAACCGACGACGATCACGTCGTATTGGGTCTGAGACTGAACTTGAGCCGTCATTGTTGTTATGCCATTAGCTGAGGTCAGGAAAAACCGCCGACTACGCAGGGTGCGCTGGCGGAGTGCAGCCCATGATCAGGGCTGCGCGGGGATGGGTTCATCGTCAAAGTGGACTAGGGGAAAGGATGCCTTGCAGGAGCGAGGCTTGCCCGCGAAGAACGATGCTGCGGTACAGCAGGTGCACCGTGGCGCATCGTTAGCGGGCAAGCCTCGCTCCTACGGCGCAGTGACGTTACAGGGTGGCGTGCCGTGCGGCCCAGGGGTGGGCCTGTTCCAACTGGCTGGCCAGGCGCACCAGCACGTCTTCGCCTCCCAGGCGAGCGGTGAACATCATGCCCACCGGCAAACCCTCATCGCTCTGGCCCAGCGGTAGAGAGATGGCCGGTTGGCCGCTGACATTGGCGATCACGGTGAAGCCGGCGCTGCCCATCGCATGGTGGGCGTAGCTGTCCCAAGGCTGGTCCAGGGACAACAGACCCAGTTTCGGCGTCAAGCTGCCAGTGACCGGAGACAGGATCACGTCGAAGCGTTCGAAATACTGCTCCATCGTCGCGCCGATATTCTCGAAAGACTGGCGCGCGCGGTACAGGTCCTCGCCGCTGGTGCCCTTCGAACGCTCAAGGTTGACCAAGGTGATTTTCTCTAGATCCTGCGCCGTGGCAGCCCGTCCGAGTACCTGCTCGCGGTCGTGAATCTGCGCCCGCAGCGCGGTGCCGAGCACCATGCCATGGGCACCGAACAGTTGGCGCGGATCGACGTTCAGAACCAACTCTTCGATCTCATGCCCCAGGGCCAATAGTTGCTTGATGGTTTGGTCGAGGGTGGCGGCAATCGCCTGCTCCAGCGGGGCACCGGTCAGCGACTGGCGCACCACGGCCACGCGCAGTTTACCCGGCTCGCGCAGTAACTCTTCCACGTAGGGGCGCTCCAGCGGCGCGCACCAATACGCGCTGCCCGCTTCATGGCCTTGCCCGGCATCGAGGAACAGCGCGGTATCGCGCACCGTACGCGACACCACATTGGCTACGCTGGCACCAAAGGAACCTTCGAAATGCAGGGGGCCGCTCGGGGTGCGATAGCGGCTGGGCTTGAGCCCCACCACGCCACAGTACGACGCCGGAATACGGATCGAACCGCCGCCATCGGTGGCGTGCGCCACAGGCACGATCCCCGCCGCCACGGCAGCGGCCGAGCCACCGGAGGAACCACCGGCGCTCATGGCCAGGTTCCACGGGTTACGCGTCTGGCCCCAGGCCAGGGATTCGGTGGTGGTGGTCAAGCCGAACTCGGGGCTGGCGGTCTTGCCGAACGGTACCGCACCGGCCTGCTCGTAGCGACTGATCAGGGTGCTGGTGCGGGCGGCGGGCGGCGAGTCCTTGAACATTCGGCTACCGTTGCTGGTGATGGTGCCTTGCAACGAGGTGTTGAGGTCCTTGAACAGCAATGGCACACCCGCCAAGGCACCCTGACGATGGCTACCGCTGGCGCGACGCTGGGCCAGCAATTTGCGTGCATAGTCTTCATGCAGCATGTTCACGGCATTGACCTTGGGATTAACCTCGTTGTAGCGGGCCAGCGCCGCCGCCAGCAGGTCCTCGGCAATCAAATCGCCGCTGCGGATCGCCTGGCTCATGGCCCAGGCATCCATGGCCAGGTAGTCGCTGGTTGAAAGTCCCGCGGCACGCGCGTCGGCAAAACGTCCCAGAAGGCCGACGCCAAAAGCCACGGCACCGGCCTTGAGCACGCTGCGGCGCGGCCAGCCGGTGGTGGAGTTCAGTGGTGCGTTTTCGTGGTTATCCATGGTAGTGATCGCGCCGTTTTTGTGGGTGATTAGAGTGTTCAGGTCCTGCATCCTGTGGGCGATTCTATGTTGCCCTGCTCGGTAACGACCCTGGTGATGGTGGGACGCAGAGCACCACCCCCATCGCTGGAATCAGTCGCAAGTGACCCCGGCCAGCATGGCCGCCAGGTAGTGCTCGCCATAAGGCGGCAGCAAGCCCCACTCGCGGCGCGGGTCGTGGGCCGGGGCCTTGAACACCGTGCGCATGTGGCTGAATTCGAGAAACCCTTCGCGGCCATGGTAATGCCCCATGCCGGACGCGCCGACACCACCAAACGGCGCATCATGGAGCGCTGCGTGCATCATCACGTCATTAAGGGTGACGCCACCGGACAAGGTATGTTCCAGCACGTGACGCTGTTCGCTGACATCTTCGCCGAAGTAATAAAGGGCCAGTGGACGTGGCCGGGCATTGATGTCAGCGATCACCTGGTCGAGGTCGTCATAGCTCAGCACGACCATGGCCGGACCGAAGATCTCCTCGTCCATGATCAGGCTGTCCGGGGCCGGATCGACCACCACCCGTAGCGGACGGCGACGGTCCCGCGTCTCTACAGCCAGAGGCTCCGGCACGCACTCGATGCGCGCCCCGCGCACCTTGGCATCCACGATCAGGTCCTCGACCCGCTCAAGGTGGCGCTGGTTGACCACCGCCACCACGTCCGGGTTGCCGGCCACTGTCGGATTAAGATCGCGATAGGCGTTGCGCAACGCAGCAAGGAACGGTTCGAGCGCTGCCCTGGGCACGTACACCAGGTCCGGGTTGATACAAATCTGCCCACCATTGCTGGCTTTGCCTGCGGCGATGCTGAACGCGGCCTTGTTCAGGTCTGCACCGCGCGAAACAATCACCGGCGACTTGCCGCCGAGTTCCAGGGTCACCGGCACCAGGTTTTGCGCCGCGTTGCTCATCACTCGCCGGCCTATCGCCGTGCTGCCGGTAAAGACCAGGTGGTCGAAGGGCTGGCTGCTGAAGGCTTCGCCGAGCTGCGGCCCACCGTTGACCACCGCCACCACCGTTGGATCAAGGTGTTCAGCGCACAGACGCGCTATCAGCTGCGCGGTGCGCGGTACGACTTCGGAAGGTTTGAGAATGGCCCGGTTACCGGCCGCCAGGGCCGACGCCAGCGGACTGAACAGGGTGTACAGCGGCGCGTTCCAGGTGCCGAGAATGCCCACCGTGCCTTTTGGCTGGTACATGACCCAGGCCGTGGCACCAAGTTGATCGTAGGGAGCGAACACCTGCCGCGGCTCATCCTGCATCCACGCCTGCAAATGGTCACGGGCATGCTTGAGCGAAGCGAGGGAACCGAGCACGTCATTCATCAATGAAAACCCGGCTGGCCGCCCGCCAAAGTCCTGGTCGATGGCCGTGGTCAATGCCTCATGGTGATGGACCAACAGGTCGATCACCTGCTGGAGTCGCTGTCGGCGGGTGTCGGCACTGACACTACCGGCGCCGGCAAAGGCGCTTTTTTGGCGCGCCAGCAGGCTGGAAAGATCCTCGACGCTAGACGTGGCTGAACTCATTGTTATCCCCTTGCAGGTTGGCTCGATGGCCGTTGAGCGCCCGATGCGCCTGCCGCCACCCTAGCCTCGGCGACCGTTGCGGCGCCTCGTCCAATCGGACGAGGCGCCGCATTGGCGTTAGTCCGTTGAGACGATGTTCAGGGTCTGCAAACGCCCAATACTGGCCATACGAAAATCCCCACTCCATGAGGCCAGTCATGGCAATGCAAAACTTAAGTTTCGATCCCCAGGCATTTCGTGCCGCACTCGGCACGTTCACCACTGGGGTCACGATTATCACCACCCAGACCGAAGACGGTTCTCCGGTGGGCATAACCGCCAACAGTTTCAACTCGGTGTCGCTCAACCCGCCGCTGGTGCTCTGGAGTCTCTCCAAGCAAGCACGCAGTCTGCCGATCTTCAGCAGCGGCAAGCATTGGAACGTTCATGTGCTGTCCACGGAGCAGGAGACCCTGTCGGGACGTTTCGCCACTCAGGGTGAGGACAAGTTCGCCGAAATCGAATTGGACAATGGCATCAGCGAGGCACCGCTACTGCAAGATTGCACGGCACGTTTCCAGTGCCGCACGGCATTCCAGTACGAAGGCGGTGACCATGTGATCTTTGTCGGTGAGGTACTCGCCTTCGATCACAGCGACCGCGCGCCGCTGGCGTTCCAGAGTGGCCAATACGCCCTTGCCACTCGCAAGCCACGCAGCGAACTGCGACTGGCTACCACCCCGCCGCCACCGGAGTGCAGCTACACCGAGGACTTGCTCGGTTACCTGCTGGGGCGTGGGCACTATCAGGTCTTGAACGTCCTGCGGCAGCTACTGAGCAGCCAGCAACTGGACGAACAGACGTTTTTTGTTCTTTCGATTTTGTGCATCCGCGACAACCTGAGCCTTGAGGAAATCAACACCTTTGTTAACTACACCGGCCGCGAAGTCACGCTGGCCAGCATGCGTTTTCTCGAACGCCAGCGCTTGGTCGCATTCGAGGGCCCGGCAGACTCGTTACGGTTTGTCCTCACGGCTCAAGGCCGCGAGGTTTCACTGCATCAACTGGCATTGGCCAAGGCCGTGGAGGAAGACCTCTCGGTCAAGCTCGGCGCGGCCGACGCGCAGGCTTTGAAGGTCTTGCTCAAGCGCCTGATCGTCGTGAGTGACCCCGGCCTGCCTGATCTGTGGGCGCCGCGGTGACTGCCCGCGCAGATTTATTGTCACCGGCCAGGGTCGGCTGGGGCAGCCACGGCTTGCTAATGCTGCTGGCCTTGGTGTTTGCCGACAACTTCGTCGGGCGGCAAATACTGGCTGTCATGGTCGAACCGATCAAATCCGAATTCGCGGTCAGCGACACCGCCATCGGGTTGATCTCGGGATTGGCGTTCGCGGCGGTCTATGCCCTCATGGGGTTGCCAGCAGGCCGGCTGGTGGACCGCATGCCGCGGATACGCCTGTTGGCCATGTCTTGCCTGCTCTGGGCGGTGGCAACAATGGCTTGCGGATTGGCCGGCAGTTTCCTTGCGCTGGCCATTGCGCGCATGCTGGTTGCAGTCAGTGAGTCGCCGACAACGTCGGCTTCGCTGTCATTGATCGCAGACCTGTATCCACCACAACGACGCTCATTCGCCATCAGTTGTTTTACCGCCGCACCGACCTTTTCCTCGATCATCGGTTTAAGTATCGGGGCTTGGGTGGTGGAGCACTATGGCTGGCGCAGTGCGTTCGTTGCCCTCGGCGTGCCGACGCTTGTGTTCAGCGCCATCCTGGCCTTTTTCGTGCGCGATCCTCAGCGTGGTCGCTGGGACCTTTCGCCACACCCCCACACGCCGCCCGCCCTAATGGGCATGGGCGCTGAAGCGCGCAAGCTCTGGGCGTTGCCGGCCTATCGGTGCCTGATCCTCGCGGGCGGCCTGACCACGCTCAGCGCCTATGCCATCGGCATGTGGAACACCAGCTTCCTGGTGCGCTCCCACGGCTTGTCATTGCAACACGCGGGATTGCTGGCCGGGGTGATCTGCGGCACTTCGGCCGGAATCGGTGGTTTGTTCAGTGGCTGGTTGAGTGACCGCCTGTGCCGTCGCAATCCACACTGGCAAGTTTCGATTCCGATCTTCGGACACGTAGCAGCCCTCTGTGCGCTGATCCCCTATCTGCTCTGGTCCGACGCCTTGTTGGTACGCCTGGCCGATGTGACGATTCCAACCGCCATGCTCTGGTGCGCGCTTTATTCGTTCTTTGCCGTCTGGTGGGTCGCCCCCTCTTACAACCTCGTCACCCAACTGGTGCCCGCAGGTCGACGCGGTACCGCTATGGCTTTACAAACCATTGTCAGCACATTGCTCGGGGTCGGTATTGGGCCACTCATAACCGGCTTGTTCAGCGATATGTTGTTTCCAATGTTTGGCCAGGAATCACTGAGGTATGCCCTGCTCCTGGTAAACCTGCCGGTCATTTGCGCAGTGCTATTACTGATGCGCACTGCGAACCATGCGTCCCGAACGGATTATCGCCACGCGCCTTAAGTTGAGCTTAGTGCAAGCGTAAAAAGACTTTTGTTCTGCGCTTTGCGGCACACGCGTGTTCGGTCATGTAGGCATGAACGAACCCGCTTCCACTCATAACGCGAGCAAGCCCTCTCTGCTTTTCCCAGTGGATGACACGACATGCCCATTTCCACCTTATCGACCCATACACTACAGAGCGCTCGCGATCGCATTCTCGATACTGCGGCGGAACTCTTTGCCACGCGCGGCTTTCAAGCAGTCGGCCTGCGAGATCTGGCAAGCTACCTGGGGTTGCATGCCGGATCGCTATACCATCACTTCGAAAACAAACAGGCCTTGTTGTTCGAACTGATAGAGTCTGGCTTATTGAATCTTTTACAGGAGACGAAGCAGCAAATTAAGAACAAACGAAAGCCTTGCGAGCGACTCCATTTATTCATTCGAGCCTTCGTCACATTTAACGCTAATGAAAGACATACGCTGACGTTGATTACCCGTGAGTTTGCGAACCTTAATGAAGAACAGCAGGCTCGGATTGTTCAGCTGAAAAACAGATACTCAGCGCTTTTAAGTGCTGTTCTTGTTTATGGGCGCAATGGCGAAGAAAAAATCAATGGCGACCTCTGCCCGCTCACACAGACCGCCGTCATCATTCTGTTTGGACAATCGCATTGGTATACCCCTGAAACCACCGAGCAACAACTCGCTACAACACTGACGACTCTTTTTACGTGCCTGATTGACGCCCACAACAGCGTCTAAATAAAAGTTCATATTCGCCGTGCGTTCCGTGAGCTACTCAACCACCCATCAGTTCAATCCCGCAGACGGGACAAGCCACTAAACTTCACAAGGGGGACGCAATCAACGCACCTCAAAGCAGGAGATCTGTGATGAACAGAACATCTTGGCTGGCGTTGGTAGTAGCGGCAGGAGCGATTTCAGGTTGCGCGAGCAACACCGGGATCGTGGATGTCCCCTTGCAGGCTACCCCACAAAACGCCGAGCATATCGCTCGAGCCAACCTTAGCCCGGTGGGCAATCAAACCAGCATCAGGTTCACCATCGGTGGCCTGCCCCCTGACTTGGCCGTACCTGGCCGCCTTGACACGGCCATCTATGCTGGCTCGTGCCAGCACTTAAGCGCACAACCGGTGTACAAAACCCACCAGGCCAACAGTGTCGATTATCCATCGTTAGCGCCGCGAACCCGGTATTGGGCTCAGGCACCGGTGCCGCTCAACGAGCTGATTCACGGTGAACATGCCTTGCTCGTTCGCACCAGCCCGGCGGACGGCAACCGCCCTGTTTTCTGTGGAAACATCAGCGCTGGCCAGGGATGAATCCGGTCGATGCCGGTCTCAAGCGGATCGTCAAAACCGTGGACTGAGTGGCGCAAGCTCAGAGCACCTACGCGCTCACAGATCAACAGTGAAGCCTTTTAAAAACCAACGTGTTGGCTAACTTGCCGACCGCTGTCAGGCTCGCCCAGGTCTGCACCGCTTCGCGCCACCCACTTACTAAGCGACCAGTGAACGCTGAAGGCGTCATATCGAATTGAACTGTCGCGGTGGGC
>Ga0182008_10003143_pt1 | contig 10102 bp, 8 predicted proteins | sample Sormic07211129_1_FD_120482 | JGI IMG/M metagenome (GOLD analysis project Ga0182008, IMG submission 120482) | Rhizosphere microbial communities from Sorghum bicolor, Mead, Nebraska, USA - 072115-129_1 metaG | ecosystem: Host-associated > Plants > Roots > Rhizosphere | place: USA: Nebraska...
CGCCGGCGCGGGGGCCGATGCGCGCGCGGGCGCGGATCCGGATGCGGGCGCGGGCTTGGAGCCGGGTGCGGGCGCCGGCGCTTCCGCCTGTTCGCGCGCCGACTGGCCGCGCCCTGGCACCTGCGCCTGCACCTCCGGGCGCGCCTGCTGGCGCGCCGGAGGCATGGCGAAGGCCCGGACGTCCACCGAGTCGGTGACCGCGCCCGGATCGTCGGCGCTGGACTCCCCCTCTTCGGCGGAGCGCGCGCGCAGGTCCTTGGCGTACCGGCGCTCCATGCCCGCCCGTCCGGAAAGCAGCCGGATGGCGGTGCTGAAGCGTTCCGTCGGACGGGCCTCGTTCAGCTCGTCCTGCCTACGGAGCCACATCGGCACCAAGTAGGCGGCCCAGGCCCCGACAATGACTGCGTAGATGAGGCCGCTGCTGCTCACGCCTCACACGGTAGAGGGGTTTGCGTGAGGCCATCTGCCAATTGCGCCGGTGTGTCGCACGATCTGGCTGATATTTCGAACTTTTTTTGTGACCGATGCGATCAGCAGCCCGCCGAGGCCGCGAACTTAAAGGCTTGAGCCGGTCGCCGATCGATCAATTTCGAACACTTATTCAATTTTCTGGCCCTCGGGACGGCTATCCGGGATTCCCCGGCGTGTTCTGCGGGTTCCGCGGGGTGGTGCGCGGCGCGTCGTGCGAGGCCTGCTGGGAACGTGCCCGCTGCCAACGTTTGAGCAACCCGTCGGGAACCTCTTCCGCGGTGAGCGCGAACACGAGGTGGTCGCGCCAGGCTCCGTCGATGTGGAGATAACGCGGCCTGAGTCCCTCCTCGCGGAATCCGAGTTTCTCCACGACCCGGCGGCTGGGCCCGTTCTCCGGGCGAATGCAGACCTCGATGCGGTGCAGACCGACGGTGCGGAAACAGTGGTCCACGGCGAGCGCCACGGACGTCGGCATCACTCCGCGGCCGGCCACCGACTCGTCCACCCAGTAGCCGATGTGCCCGGAGCACATCGAGCCCCAGGTGATTCCCGCGACCGTCAACTGCCCGACGAGCCGCCCCTGGTACTCGATGACGAACGGCAGCATCCGGCCCGAGTTCGCCTCGGACCTGAGATGGCGGACCATCTGCCGGTAGGTCGGCCGGTGCGCGATCGGTCCGCTGGGCGTGGGCGGCGGAATGGTCGCCTCCCAGGGGCGCAGCCAGTCCCGGTTGCGCCGGTTGACCTCGCGCCACGCCCGCTGGTCGCGCAGTTTTATCGGCCGGAGGACGATGTCGCCGTCCGCCAGCACGACGGGCCAGGATGGGCTGTTCAGCTCGCACCCCCACTCGTGGCGCCGGGTCTGGGGTGGTCGCCGCCGCGGATCTGGTCGACGGCGTGGACCAGCAGGGGCTCCAGGACGGCCAGCCCGTCCCTCACCCCGCCGGTGGAACCCGGCAGATTGACGATGAGCGTCCGCCCCGTGACTCCAGCCAGTCCCCGGGAGAGCGCGGCGGTCGGCACCTTGTCCCGTCCGAACGCCCGGATGGCCTCCGCGATGCCCGGTACCTCGTAGTCGATCACCGCGCGCGTGGCCTCGGGCGTGCGGTCGGTGGGCGAGACGCCGGTGCCACCGGTCGTCACGATCACGTCGTACCCGGCCTCGGCGCCGGCTCGCAGCGCGGCCTCCACCGGGTCGCCGTCGGGCACGACCTGCGGGCCTTCGACGGCGAAGCCGAAGCCCTTGAGTCCCTCGGCGATCAACGGACCACCCCTGTCCTCGTAGACGCCGGCGGCGGCGCGGTTGGAGGCGGTGACGACCAGCGCGCTGTACGGCGCGCGGTTGTCGGCGTGCGCCCCGGCGCTCACGCCCGGCTCCAGTCGCCGGACTTGCCGCCCGTCTTCTCCTCAACGCGCACGTCCGTGATGACCGCTCCCTTGTCGACCGCCTTGACCATGTCGATCACGGTGAGCGCGGCGACGGAGACCGCGGTGAGGGCCTCCATCTCGACGCCCGTGCGGTCCGTGGTCTTCACGGTGGCCAGGATCTCCACGGCGTCGTCCGCGACCGACAGATCCAGTTTCACACCGGAGACCGCCAACGGGTGACACAGGGGGATGAGGTCCGGGGTGCGCTTGGCGCCCATGATGCCCGCGATGCGCGCGGTGGCGAGCGCGTCGCCCTTGGGGACCCCCTCACCGCGCAGCAGCTCGACCACACGCGGTGAGACGAGGACGCGTCCGCTGGCGCGCGCCGTGCGCGCGGTCACGTCCTTCTCGGACACGTCGACCATGCGGGCGGCGCCCGCCTCGTCGATGTGCGTCAGTCGGTCCTGCGCAGGGGCTCCGGGGGGCTTCCCCCGGGAAGGAACAGTCATGCTGTGTGGCGCTCCCGGTCCGGGCCCCTCGCGGTGCGGCGCGTGGGCCTGTTGTGCGCGACACGGTACCCCCAAGTCGGCGCAAACAACTGACCAGGACCACCCCACGAACCGCTCCGCGCGCGTGGGCTCAGCCGAGCAGGACGACCTCGACCTCGGTGCCGGGTTCGACGGACTCCACGTCCTCGGGGAGGACGATCAGCGCGTCGGCCTGCGCGAGGGCGGCGACCAGGTGCGATCCAGCGCCCCCGACCGGGGTGACGGCGCCGTCGGCGTACCTCCCGCGCAGGAACTGCCGACGGCCCTTCGGCGAGGTCAGCGCCTTGCCGGTGGTGAGGGTCGCGCGTGTGCGCGGCCGGTGGACGTCGTCGAGCCCCATCAGGGTGCGGATCGCGGGGCGCACGAACAGCTCGAAGGAGACGTACGACGACACCGGGTTGCCCGGGAGCGCGAGCAGCGGGATGTGGTCGGGGCCGATGGAGCCGAAGCCCTGGGGCTTGCCTGGCTGCATGGCGAGCTTGCGGAACTCGATGCCGCTGCCCGCCTCGTCCTCGTCGCCGACATGGGACAGCGCTTCTTTGACGACGTCGTACGCTCCGACGCTCACGCCTCCCGTGGTGACCAGGAGGTCCGCGCGGACGAGTTGGTCCTCGATGGTGGAACGGAGCGTCTCGGCGTCGTCGGCGACGGCGCCCACACGGTAGGCGATGGCACCGGCATCGCGGGCGCAGGCGGTGAGGGCGAAGCTGTTGGAGTCGTAGATCTGGCCGCTGCCCAGTTCCTCGTCGGGCTGGACGAGTTCGCTGCCGGTGGACATGACGACCACGCGCGGGCGCGGGCGCACCCGGACCGTGCCGCGGCCGATCGCGGCCAGCAGCGCGATCTGCGTCGGCCCGAGGACCGTACCCGCGTCGAGGGCCCGGTCCCCGGCCTTCACGTCGCTGCCCATCGCGCGCACGTGCGCGCGCGCCTGGGCCGACCGGTACACGTGCACGTGCCCTTCGGCGCCCTCGGGCGCCAGGCTGCGGGCGCGCATCCCGGTCACCGGGCCCACGCCGAGGCCGCCGTCGGTCCACTCCACGGGGACGACGGTCTCGGCACCGGGCGGCAGCGGGGCACCGGTCATGATGCGGGCGGCCTGGCCGGGGCCCACGTGGAGCAGATCGGCCTGGCCCGCCGCGACGTCCCCGACGACGTCCAGGACGGCGGGGAACTCCTCGCTCGCGCCCGCGACGTCCGCGACCCGCACCGCGTACCCGTCCATGGAGCTGTTGTCGAACGGCGGCAGTGAGACCGGCACCGTGACGTCCTCGACCAGGACGCAGCCCTGCGCGTCGAGGAGCTGCAGCTCGATGGGCTCCAGGGGGCGGACGGTCGCGAGGATGTCCTCCAGGTGTTCGTCCACCGACCACAGGTGGTCCGGGCCGGTGGCGCGGGACGCGGCGCTGCTCAACGTTGCTACATCTCCTCGGCTACGTAACTGCGAAGCCAGGTCCGGAAGTCCGGGCCCAGGTCTTCACGTTCGCACGCGAGTCTGACAATGGCACGCAGATAGTCACCGCGGTCACCGGTGTCATAGCGGCGGCCCTTGAAGACCACGCCGTGCACGGGGCCGCCGACCTTCTCGTCCTGCGCGAGCTGCTGGAGGGCGTCGGTGAGCTGGATCTCGCCGCCGCGGCCCGGCTCGGTCTTGCGCAGTATGTCGAAGATGTGCGGGTCGAGGACGTACCGGCCGATGACCGCGTAGTTCGACGGTGCGTCCGCCTCGTCGGGCTTCTCCACGAGCCCGGTCACCTTGACGACGTCGCCGTCCTCGGTGGTCTCCACGGCCGCACATCCGTAGAGGTGGATCTGCTCCGGCGCGACCTCCATGAGCGCGATGACGCTGCCGCCGTGCCGCTCCTGGACCTCGACCATGCGCGCGAGCAGCGGGTCGCGCGGGTCGATCAGGTCGTCGCCGAGCAGAACGGCGAAGGGCTCGTGCCCCACGTGGGGGGCGGCGCACAGCACGGCGTGGCCGAGCCCCTTGGGGTCGCCCTGGCGCACGTAGTGCATGGTGGCGAGGTCGCTGGACTCCTGGACCTTGGCCAGCCGGCCCGCGTCGCCCTTCTTCTGGAGGGCGGACTCGAGCTCGTAGTTGCGGTCGAAGTGGTCCTCGAGAGGGCGCTTGTTACGGCCTGTGATCATGAGGACGTCGTCGAGGCCGGCGGAGACGGCCTCCTCGACCACGTACTGGATCGCCGGCTTGTCGACGACCGGCAGCATCTCCTTGGGAGTGGCCTTGGTGGCCGGCAGGAACCGGGTGCCGAGGCCTGCTGCGGGGATGACAGCCTTGCTGATCCTGGGTTGCGCCTGAGTCATGCCCGCAACCTTATCCGGTGCCTTTGCGGGGAATCTGAAGCTCCGGTTAATTGGCTCTCATATGAGCACATTAGGAAGGGTACGGGTGCGACAGGTGAGTAACGTCGGACGTGCGGCAGAGCCTGACAAGCGAATGTTGCGGCGAGAGTTCCTCGCGGTGAGAAACAGATTGACGGCGGATGACGTGCGCGCGGCCGCCGACGCGCTGGCGGGGCGCGCGCTCGGGCTGCCCGAGCTGGCGGATGCGCACACCGTGGCGGCGTACGTCTCCGTGGGGAGCGAACCGGGCACCCTCGCGCTCCTGGACGCGCTGCGCGAGCGGGGCGTGCGGGTCCTGCTCCCGGCGCTCCTTCCCGACAACGACCTGGACTGGGGCGCCTACACCGGCGAGGGCTCCCTCGCCCGCGTCCAACACGGCGGCAGGATGGCACTGTTCGAACCGACCGGCGCGCGGCTCGGGCCGGACGCCGTGACGGAGGCCGACGTGGTGCTGCTGCCGGGGCTCGCGGTGGACGCGCGCGGGATGCGGCTGGGGCGCGGCGGGGGGTCGTACGACCGTGTCCTCGCGCGTCTGGAGCGCGCGGGCGTGCACCCCTCGCTGGTGGTGCTGCTGTACGACACGGAGGTAGTCGAGCACGTCCCCGAGGAGGCGCACGATCGGCCGGTGCACGCGGTGGTGACGCCGTCGGGCGTGCGCCGCTTCCGTAGCGGGGCGTGAAACGGCACGGGGCGCGTGAAACGCCATGGGGCGCGCGGAGATCGCCGCGCGCCCCATGCTCAACTCTCGCTCCCGGCGGCCGCGTCAGGAGCCCGGCTTGAGCACCAGCGTGTCACTCGTGCCCTTGTCGACGGCCTTGTCCGAGAAGTTCCAGTCGAGCAGTTCACCCTTGACCCACTTGCCGGTCTGGTCGGTGTAGTGCGCGCTGAAAGCGTGCCCGGAGGCGCCGGTGAGGTTGATCCACTTCGACTTGTCGAGGTCGCCGAGGTTGACGACCATGCGCATCGACGGGACCCACACGACGCCGTAGCCGCCGGCGGCGTTCCAGCCGGTGGCGTTGACGGTCGCCTCGCCGCCGCTGAGCTTCCACGGGCCGCGGTTGAGGACGTACTTCAGGAAGCCGGGGCCGTCGGTGCCGAGGGTCTGGTTCTTCAGGAACAGACGGTGCAGTCGGCCCCAGCTCCAGGAGTCGATGTCCTTGCCGAGCTTGGCGGTCAGCTCCCAGCGGGCGTCGATCATGGCGCGCTTGAACAGGTCGTCGCGGTTGTCGCTCGCCCCCGGGCGGGTGAGCGACTTGGGCGTGCTCCACCAGTCGCTCTTCGGGTCGTTCATGAGCTTGCGCACGACCTCGAACCAGCGGTCGCCGCCGTCGGGCTGCGCCTGGTCGGCGTCGCGCTCGCCGCACTCGCGGACCTTGTTGGTCTCGTCGGCGGGCCCGGTGGTGTCGGCCGGGTCGACCCACAGGCACTGTCCATTGACGCGCAGTTCCTTGGGCAGCTTGTTGCCGAAGGCGAGCTTGAGGATGTTGCGCCAGACCGCGTTGAAGTAGGCGGCCGCGGCCGAGTCGGCGTCCTGGGTGTAGTCCCAGCCCTCCAGCAGGTCCTGCGCCTCACGGACGGCCTTCGCCCCGCGGACGTCCTTGTCCTTGATGTCGATCTTCAGCAGCTTGGGCACGAGCAGTTTGGCGATCTCGCTGCTGTTGTCCAGCTGCATCTGACGCATGTCGTCGGTGGAGATCTTGCCGCCGCCCTTGATCTTCGACTCGATCAGGTCGGTGATGCGCTGGCTGCGGGTGCCGTAACCCCAGTCCGTGGTGAGCGTGTAGGGATACTTCTCCGGGTCGATCACGGCCTGGTTGGCGGTGACGATGTAGCCGCGCGACGGGTTGTACTCGTAGGGCAGCGCGTCCTTGGGGATGTACCCGGTCCACTTGTAGCCGGAGTCCCAGCCGGGCGCGGGGATGGAACCGGTGTCCTTCTTCGCGCGCGTGGGGATCTTTCCGGGCAGTGTGTAGCCGATGTTGGTCTTGTCGGCGTAGATCAGGTTCTGGGACGGCACGTCGAACAGAGCTGCCGCGGAGCGGAATTCGCTCCAGTTCGACGCCCTGTCCAGAGCGAAGACCGCGTCCATGGAGGTACCGGGGTCGAGCGCGGTCCAGCGCAGGGCCACCGCGTAGCCATCGCCGCGGTCGGGTGCCGCGGTGTCGACGGAGGCCTTCTTGCCGACCTTCACCAGTTCGTCGTCGCGGTCGGACAGCAGAGGCATCCCGTCGCTGGTCTGGCGGACGACGATCTTCTTGGATGCGCCGCCGGCGACCTTGATGGTCTCCTCGCGCGTCTTGAAGGGCTTGACCGTGCCGTCGTAGAGGTAGCCGTCGCCGCTGAGCTTCTCCAGGTAGAGGTCGGTGACGTCGACGCCGGAGTTGGTCATGCCCCAGGCGATGTCCCCGTTGTGACCGATGATCACACCGGGCATGCCCGCGAAGGTGTAACCGGTCACGTCGTACCGGCACTTGCTGGAGACGGCACGGCAGTGCAGGCCCATCTGGTACCAGACGGACGGCAGCGAGGCCGACAGGTGCGGGTCGTTGGCGAGCAGGGGGTGACCGGTGATGGTGTGACTTCCGGCGACGACCCAGGAGTTGGAGCCGATGCCCTGGCCGTTCACGCCGACAGCCGTCGGAAGGTCGTCCATGACGTCGTAGAGGCCCGAGAGCTGGCTCTGGACGGCGGAGGTCGCCGAGCCCGTCGACGTGCCCGTGGAGCCGCTTGTGGAGGTTCCGCCGGAGGACGTGCCGCCGTTCTGCTCGAACGTCTTGGTGAGCTCGTTGTACTGGCCCTCCTGGACGATCGTTTCGTTACGGCTGTACGGGTACTCCGGGTAGAGGTCCTTGATCTGCTGGGGGCCCAGGCGGCTGGTCATCAGGGCGCGGTCGATCTCGTCCTGCATATTGCCGCGCAGGTCCCAGGCCATCGCCTTGAGCCACGAGATCGAGTCGACCGGGGTCCACTGCGCGGGCTTGTAGTCGTTGGTGAAGCCCAGGGCGGCGTACTCCAGGGAGATGTCCTTGCCGTCCTTGCCCTGCAGATAGGCGTTGACTCCCTTGGCGTAGGCCTGGAGGTACTTCTTGGTGGAGGCCGACAACTTGCTGTCGTACTCCCGCTTGGCGACTCGGTCCCAGCCCAGGGTGCGCAGGAACTCGTCGTTCTTGACCTGCCCCTTGCCGAACATCTCCGACAGGCGCCCGGAGGTCATGTGACGGCGCACGTCCATCTCGTAGAACCGGTCCTGCGCCTGGACGTAGCCCTGGGCCATGAACAGGTCCTCGTCGGAGGAGGCGTAGATCTGCGGGATGCCGTAGCTGTCACGCTTGACGTCGACGGGTCCTGACAGGCCGTCGAGGGTGATCGAACCCTTGGTCTGAGGGAACGAGGCGCGGACGGTGCTGATGGACCAGTACGCCCCGTAGGCGACGCCTCCGATGATGGCCAGCACCAGCACCAGCACGATGAGTCGGGCTTTGCGCCCCTTCTTCCTGCCGGACTTGCCAGGCTTGTCACCCGTTGTGGCGGTGGTGTTGGGGGGCATCGCTGTCCTTGCTGTCCTAACGCGAGCGGCAGGCGGTCCTGGAGTGCTGGAGCAACCATAGGCGCAGGGCCCTGTGCCCCTTGACGCGGCGTCGGGAACGAGCGCGGGCGCGCGTTCGATCTTGCCTCGGGAAGCGTCAAGAAATCGTCAAGAGTTAGGTAAGGTAACGAAGTACTTGGGTGCGGAGTCCCACGACTTCATGTCCTATGTACGTGAGCTCCCGCGCGGGATGCGCGTGAGCCAGGGAAGGGAACGGCCGCTGACTGTCCACCACCTCAACCAGCTTCTGCTCGTCTGCTCGCTCGTCCTGCTCGTCGCCGTGGCAGCAGTCCGGATCTCCTCGCGCAGCGGGCTCCCCAGCCTGCTCGTGTACCTGGGGATCGGGGTCCTCATGGGCCAGGACGGGATCGGCAACATCCACTTCAACAATGCCGAGATGACCCAGGTCATCGGATACGCGGCACTGGTCGTGATCCTGGCCGAAGGTGGCCTCGGCACGAAGTGGAAGGAGATCAAGCCGGCCCTGCCGGCCGCCTCCGCGCTGGCGCTGGTCGGAGTCGCGGTGAGTGTCGGGGTCACGGCGTCGGCCGCGCACTACCTGGTCGGGCTGGAGTGGCGCCAGGCGCTCATCGTCGGCGCAGTCGTCTCCTCTACGGACGCGGCGGCGGTCTTCTCCGTCCTGCGGAAGATCCCCCTCCCCTCGCGCGTGACGGGCACGCTGGAGGCCGAGTCCGGCTTCAACGACGCTCCCGTCGTCATCCTGGTGGTCGCCTTCTCGACGGCAGGGCCGGTCGAGCAGTGGTACGTGCTGCTGGGCGAGATAGCTCTGGAACTGGCCATCGGCGCGGCCATCGGCCTCGCGGTGGGCTGGCTGGGCGCCTGGGGTCTTCGGCATGTTGCCCTGCCCGCGTCCGGCCTCTACCCGATCGCCGTCATGGCGATCGCCGTCACCGCGTACGCCGGGGGCGCGCTGGCGCACGGCAGCGGCTTCCTGGGCGTCTATCTCGCCGCCATGGTGATGGGCAACGCCAAGCTGCCCCACTGGCCCGCCACGCGCGGGTTCGCGGACGGCCTCGGTTGGATCGCCCAGATCGGCATGTTCGTCCTGCTCGGCCTCCTGGTCACCCCGCACGAGCTCGGCGACGACGTATGGCCCGCCCTCGTCATCGGACTGGCGCTGACCATGGTCGCGCGACCGCTGAGCGTGGTGCTGTGTCTGACGCCGTTCCGGGTGCCGTGGCAGGAGCAGACCCTGATGTCCTGGGCAGGGCTGCGCGGCGCGGTGCCCATCATCCTGGCGACCATCCCGATGGTGCAGGGCGTCGACGCCAGCCGTCGCATCTTCAACATCGTCTTCGTCCTCGTCGTCGTCTACACCCTGGTCCAGGGGCCGACGCTGCCCTGGCTCGCCCGAGAGCTGCGCCTGGGCGTGGACAGCGAGGCCGCCGACCTCGGCATCGAGTCCGCCCCTCTGGAGCGGCTGCGCGGGCACCTGCTGTCGGTCGCCATCCCCGAGGGCTCGAAGATGCACGGCGTCGAGGTCCACGAGCTGCGGCTGCCCGCCGGCGCCGCGGTCACCCTGGTCGTCCGCGACGGAAAATCGTTTGTCCCCCTGCCCACGACGGTGCTCCGACGCGGCGACGAACTCCTCGTCGTCGCCACGGATCCGGTTCGGGACGCGGCGGAGAAACGACTCCGCGCGGTGGGCCACGGAGGCAAGCTGGCGGGGTGGCTGGGGACGGACGGGGCGAGTTCGGGGCACTGAGGGGCGGGGCGAGCGGGGGGCGCGCGGCCGGGCGGCGTGACG
>Ga0182008_10003145_pt1 | contig 10101 bp, 7 predicted proteins | sample Sormic07211129_1_FD_120482 | JGI IMG/M metagenome (GOLD analysis project Ga0182008, IMG submission 120482) | Rhizosphere microbial communities from Sorghum bicolor, Mead, Nebraska, USA - 072115-129_1 metaG | ecosystem: Host-associated > Plants > Roots > Rhizosphere | place: USA: Nebraska...
GCGTGCATCGCTCGCTACGGCCGCAACATTCCGCTCGCGGAAGACTGGTTGATGGTGCCGCCCATGACGGGGCACGAGCCGAATCTCGCATCCTGGCTGTGGGCGCAGAACAACGAGCATCGATCGCCTCTGTCACGGCTCGTGCTGCTGGGCGTGCTCGCGCTCACGCACGATTTCCGCGCGGGGATGGCGCTGAATGTCGCCACGCTCTCGGCGCTGGCCGCCGGAATGATTCTCACGGCGAGATACCTTCGGAACGGCGAGACCCGGGCGAGCGACGCGTTCTTCCCGATCGCGTTGCTGCATTTGGGCGATTGGGAAAACCTCGTGTGGGCGTGGCAATTCCAGTTCGTATCGTCTGCGGCTCTGATCTGCGCGCTCTTGCTCGCGATCGCGCGGCAGCGAGGCTCACCGACGCTGCGGCAATCGATCGTGGCCGGCGTCAGCCTGGTGCTTCTCCCGCTCACCGGTGCGAGCGGGCTCGTGTTCGCGATCGCGCTCGCGCCGTGGACCGCGTGGGCCGGACTCACGGCGCGTCGATCGGCGCGCGCACGGGAGACGAGCACCGCGAGCGGCTCGTTGCTCCTCACCTCGGCCATCGTCGCGCCAATGCTCGTAGCCGTCTACTTCATTGGCTACGTGAAGCCGTGGTGGAATCCGCCGAATCCCGGACGCCTCCAGACGCTCAAGACGACGCTCAGATTTCTCGCGCTCGCGTGGGGCGCTGGCGTGCGCAACGCCTGGACCGTCTCGATCATCGCGACCGTCGTGTTGCTCGCGCTCACGATGCTGCTGCTGATGCGTGCACTCGTCGCGAGCGTCGGGGACGAGCGCCAGCGCGCATTCGGACTTCTGTCGTTCGCGGGCGGATGCGCCGTGCTCGCGCTCGCGATCGGATGGGGACGGGCCGCCACCGACATGGTATCAGGGATGCCGATGCGCTACGTCCTTTTCGCGGTGCCCGCGCTGTGCGCCACGTACTTCATCTGGGAGCTGTACGCGCCCGCTGCGCCGCGATACTGGCTCCAGGTAGCGCTCTGCATAGCGATGATCCTGTTGCTTCCCTGGAACACCCGCGAAGGATTCGGCCTCCCCGGTCGCTACGACCTGGGCTGGCGTGGGTGGTACGTGACCGGGATGAACGCGGTCCAGCAGGACATCGACGCAGGCGTTCCGCGACTCGAGATGGCGAAGCGACATCGCGAATTTCTCATGCACTGGGATGAGGCGAAGCTCGCTGCCGGAATGCGCATGCTGCACGACGCACGCATCGGTCCCTTCAGCGCGCTTCGGGACGATCGCTGACTCGCGTGCCGACGCGTGTGTCGACGCGTGTCAGGCCGGCCGCGCAATTCCCGCGGCCGACACATCGGCGCCGAGCTGTTGCGCCTGCACCGGATCCGGCAGCTCGTGGTGAAACGCTGATTCCACGGGAGTGCAGACCAGCGTCTGCGCGAACGCCTCCGTCGCCACCCGATCGACGCGAAAGCCCGCCGTTTCGACGAGGGAGCGCAACGCGCTCGGCGTGAGTCCCCAGAACCAGTTGCCGTAGCCCTGGTGCGGATCGAAGGCGCCGCTGATTCCGACCTGATTGAGCAATCCCAGGCTGGACAGATTCCACAGCGCACGATCCTTGGCGCTGAGCATAGGATAGAACACGGCACCATTCGGCAGGCCGGGCATTTCCGGAATGGTGGACGTGCGGAGGATCAGCGTCTTCCGGCACAGCGCACGCAGCGCGACGAGGAGATCGAAGGGGGCGGGATGATGGTAGAGCACACCGGCGCAGAGCACGACGTCGGTGGGCCCTATGCGCCGGATCGTCTCCGGCTGCGTGCAGTCACCGAGCACGAACTCCACGGATGAGTTGCGCTCGCTCTTCGTGCGTTCGAACTCCGGCGTCGGTCCGAACACATCCACGCCCTTCACCCCATGCGCGCCCGCTTCCTCCGCCAGGAATGCGAACTGGCCATTCACGCCCCACATGCACCCGATGTCGGCGAAGCTGTTCCCGGGCGCGAAACGGCGGACGTAGTCGGAGAGGTCGGCATAGCTGCCGACCACGTCGCCTCGCCGCGCACGCCAGTGCCGCCACAGCAGATTGCCGCGAGGCGTCTTGAGAAAGCGAACCTTCAACCGATAACGCAGTGACATGGGAGCCTCGTCGAGTTCACACGCGCGCGGCGTCGAGGCGCCGTGCGCGACGTCGCGCGCGCCACAGCGCCCAGGGGCCTGCGAGATTGCCTGCAATCTCGGTCAGAATCAGCGAGAGCGGATAGTCATTGGATCTGCGTGCCCAACGCAGCAGTTTCTTCAACTGCCACTTGGGAAGTGTGAGCGCGAGATGGAAGAGCGCGCGCGTATCGCCGTAGCCCATCCACGTCTTGAGGTGGTACGCGACGTGCCCCTTGCTGTACGCGTAGATCTGGCGTCGCAGCGCACGCATGTCGCGTCGATGGTGGTGCCACACGTAGGCAGCAGGCTCGTAGACGATCGTGAATCCCGCCGCCAGCACTCGATAGAACAGATCGGTATCCTCGCTGCATCCGGTAGGTGAGCCGGCGCCAAGCGCGGGATCGAGGAGGCCGATGCGTGGATGCGAGAAGATCGTGGCGCGAAAAGCGGCATTGGCCGTCGCGCCGAGCTGCCATGTGGGAACAGCCTCGCGATACCACGATCCGAACCATTCGCCTCCAGCCTCCACGCGCAGGAATCCGCGCCCCAAACCACCGTAGTGCTCGAACAGCTGCTGCGCGCGCGTTGCCAGCTCCGCAGGGAGAACGTTGCCGGTCACGATCATGACATCGTCTCGCGCGAACGGGGCGAGCAGATGCTCCAGCCAGTCGGTGGGCATCACGACGTCATCATCCGTCGCGACGATGATCTCGCCCGTGCTGGCGGCAATCCCCGCATTGCGCGCATACGAGAGCCCCTGTCGATGCTCTTGCACCAGCCGCACGCGTGGAAATTCCGACACCACGGGCGGCGTCAGCCCCGATGCGGGGTGATTGTCCACCACGATGATCTCCGTGCATCGCTCGGTCACCTGCGCCACGAGCGAGCGCAGGCACGCGCGCAGATCCGACGGGCGGTCATACGTTGCGATCACGATCGAGACTGCATCGAGCCGCGGCCGAGCAGGAGCGCGCCTCTGGGCAGCGCCGCCGTGACTCGCGTCATCGCCCGCGAACCAGCGCTCGATCTTCTCGCCGATCTCTTCGCGCCGATTCAACAGCATCGGCGGCGTGAAGAAATCGGCGAGCGCGTCTCGAAGTCGCGCTGGGCACAGCGGGTGTCCGCCCGTCTCGATCTCGAACTGCCCGACGGGTCGTCCGTTGCGCAGCAGATAGAGCTGTACCTTGCGCACGCCATCGATGTCTGAGATCGGGAGCATGGGCGCCGCCAGCTCGATCGTACGCACGGCAGTCTCCGCCGTCAGAGATACCGGTGTTCGGGGATTTTCCCGCACGCGCCCGAGGGAGTCGTGGCGTCGCGATCCCGACTCGCGCGCGATGCGCTCCGCGCCCGCCACGGCGTCCCGGTAGGCGCGTCTGGACTGAAGGGCGCCCCGCACCTCCTGGAGAATGAGGTCGCGCGGGTACGGATCGGTGCGAGCATACGATAGCAGATAACGGCGCATGATGTAGCGCCGGATCCACCAGCCGGTCAGTCGCCGAAAGGCCGGTCGCTCGCCCGGATAACGAGCCGCACTTCGACGCATGTACACGAAGAGTCCCTTTCCCCAATCACGCATCTGTTTTCGGAGCCGCTCGGTTTCCCTCCGATGTCGATGACGCACGATGGCGCGCGGCTCGTACACGAGCATGTGGCCTTCCTGGAGGATGCGAAAGAACATCTCGAGGTCGCCCCCTCCATCGGCCGGTGTCCCGACATCGAGCGAGGGATCGAAGCCGCCGATCTCGTCGAACAGCTCTCGTCGAAACGCCATGTTGGCCCCGGTGCCGAATCTGCCCGCCCCGTGGTGTGCGCCGGCCACATTCCACACGCGCGCGAACCCGCGGCCGAAGCCCCCATAGCTCTCGAAGTCCTGCTGCGCCTCGCTCTCCAGCTCGAACGGCACAACGAGTCCCGTGACCGCGTGCACGTTCGGCGCATCCGCGAACAGGTCGACGACGGCCTCGATCCACCCCTTGTCGACGATCACATCGTCATCGGTGAACGCGATGATTGCGCCTCGGGCCTCTGAGATCGCGCGATTGCGAGCCCAGTCGAGCCCGGGCCGCGGCTCGAGAAAATACCGGACGTGTGGATAGCGTTCGCGCACAAGCCTCTCGGTCTCGTCGGTCGAAGGCGCATTGTCGATGACGATCACCTCGGTTGCCGGCATCGACATTTCGCCAATGGCATCGAGACAGAGTGCGAGATCGGATGGGCGGTTGCGCGTGCACACGGCGACGGACACGGTCGTGCTCGCGTGCGTTCTCTTTGGCGGCACGTACGCGAGGAGCGACTCGATGTCCAGTGCGTGGTCCGTGAGCGGCTCGCCGAGGCGGCGGTGTACGAGCTCGCGCACGAGCGGCTGCACTAGCTCCCGGCGCACCGCGGCCACGAGCGTGCGCGCGTCGCAATGCCCGTTCACGAGGGGCACGGTGCTCCACCCGATCGGCGTGCCGTCGACCCGAACGAGTAACCTCGCGGATTCGTGGTCGTCGAGCCCGGTGAGGTCTGCGATCGGCCCGCACAGCTCGAGGTCGGCAACCTTGATCGGTCGTGTCACGCGTTCTCGAATGGATTCTTCCTGCAGAAAGAGGTTGTGTCCTTCTGCGGACGGCTCGCGCGGCGGGTCCGTCACGCATCGTGTGGTCGTGCCGTCATGCAAGTTCGTGCGCAGCCGCTCCGAGTGCAGCCGCGGCAATCGCGAATACAGGCGGGAATATAGGCACGCGGGCGCAGTCGAACATCGGTTCGTCTAGGCATCCCGGAGCGTCCGCTTTAGCTTGCGCGAGCATGTCGCACCACCTACGAGGTGATTTTTGACGCCTGCCGCGAATGGCCGTGCGATCGCTGCTGAACCGGAGGAGCACGGCAGCGCAGCGCCGGCACCTCCATCCGGGAGACCCGGAGAGATCGCCTACGAATCGTTCGTGGACGACGAGCCATCGCCGACGTACGCGGAAGATCTGCGTGAAGCCGCAACCGAGCTGTGGCGGTTCCGCGAGATGCTCTATCAGCTGACGCTGCGCGACATTCGCATTCGCTACAAACAGGCGGTGATCGGCTTCGGGTGGGCGCTCCTGATGCCCGCGCTCGTCGTGCTCTCGGGATGTCTCGTACGATACGCGATGACCCGTAAGTCAGGCGCGCCGCTCGATCTCGCGGGAATCGCATCGATCGCCGTGAAAGCGCTGCCGTGGTCCTTCTTCGTCGGCACGATCACCTTCGCGACGCAGAGCCTCACGGGCAATCTGCAGCTCGTGAGCAAGGTTTACTTTCCGCGTGCGGTGCTGCCGCTCGCCGCCACGCTCGGTCAGGCGTTCGACGCCGCGATCGGCGCGCTCGTGCTCGTACTGGTGCTTCCATTTCTCGACGTGCACCTGTCGGTGCAGCTGCTCTGGGTGCCCGTGCTCCTGCTGCTGCTTTTTCTTCTCACCGTTGCCGCGAGCCTGTTTCTGAGCTGCGCCAATCTGTTTTTCCGCGATGTCAAGTACATCGTGCAGGTGATGCTCACGTTCGGGATCTTCTTTACGCCCGTCTTCTTCGATCCCGCAATGATGGGACAGCGTCTCGGCCGTCTCATCATGTTGAATCCACTCTCGCCGTTGCTCGAAGGGCTGCGGCTCGCGATCGTCGACCGGCACGATCTTCTGCTGCCGCTGGTCGCGCCGGATGGAGTAGTGGTCTGGTCGCCGGGATATCTCGTGTATGCCGCACTGTGGGCGATTCTCGGCCTGGTGGCCAGCGCCATGATCTTCCATCGCTCGGAGTTCGTGTTTGCCGAATACATCTGAGCGGCCGTGAGCGACGCCTCCGTCTCGTTCAGGCACGTCTGGAAGAAGTTTCGCTACGGCGAGGTCCACAACAGCCTGCGCGATCTACTTCCCGCGCTCGGGCGGCGCCTCATCAGGCGTGCGTCGCGCGACGATGCGCGCGACCTCCAGTCCGGCGACTTCTGGGCGCTGCGCGATGTCTCATTCGAGGTGCGGCCGGGCGAAGCGATCGGCATCATCGGGCCCAACGGAGCGGGGAAGTCCACCGTGCTCAAGCTGCTCACGCGCATCGTTCGCCCGACGCGCGGCGGCTGCACGGTGCGCGGGCGGATCGGTGCGCTGATCGAGCTCTCAGCCGGATTTCACCCGGACCTCACCGGTCGCGAGAACATCTATCTGCAAGGCTCGATCATGGGCATGCATCGGGCGGAGATCGCTGCCAAGTTCGACGAGATCGTCGAGTTCGCGGGCATTCCCGATTTCATCGACACCCCCGTCAAGCGGTATTCGAGCGGCATGCACGCGCGGCTCGGCTTCGCCATCGCCGCACACCTCGACCCGGATGTGCTGATCATCGACGAGGTCCTCGCCGTGGGCGATGCCGCATTTCAGCAGAAGGCGTTCGGTCGCATCGCCGAGATGCGCGAGCAGCAGGTCCCGCTCGTGGTCGTCTCGCATCAGCTGGACCGAATCGCGCAGCTCTGTACGAAGGCGATCCTGCTCAATCGCGGGCGTGTGGTACACGGCGGAACTCCGGCCGAAACGATTGCGGCGTACGTCGGCAACAGCTCGAGCACCGCCGATGCGATCGCCGGCGATTCGGCGACGCGCATCGAGTCGATGGTCCTGCGCGCGCCAGCGCAGGTGCCCTCGGGTGGCGTGATCACCGTCGTCATCACCGGCACGGTTCGCCCGCATTGGACGGGCACGCGCGAATCCGTGATGCTGCGCGTCGCGTCCGTGGAGACGGGAATCACGGTGTTCTCCACGGATACGGCGCTCAACGGAATCGCGCTGCCCTACAGCGGTGCGTTCACTCTCGAGGTCGATCTCCAGCTGAACGTTCCGTCCAACGTCTACACGATCCAGTCGCTCGTGTGGGACACGCTCACCTCACGTGAGGTGTTCCCTGGTCCCAGCGCGCAGGTGAATGTCGCCGAGGGTCTCGCATTCGTGGGATCGGTGCAGATGAACCCGCGGCTCCGGCTCGAGCACGGAGAGGGTGCGGCTGCGCCAACGGGCGACGTGACTCCACTCGTGTGAGCGAGGTCGAGACGCGAGCCGATCTCCCGCTCGTCTCGCTCGTCGTCTGTACGCGCAATCGGGCGGAGAAGCTCGAGGCCTTCTTCGCCGCGCTCGGACGAGTGCACGCGCATGCGCCGTGGGAGCTGGTGATCGTGGACAACGGCTCGCTCGATGATACGCAGGTGCGATTGCAGAGCCTCAGTCGCAGCGTCGACGTCCGCACCACGATCGTTGGCGAGCCCCGTCGGGGTCTCGGCCGCGCGCGCAATACGGGCGTGGCCGCCGCGCGAGGGGCCCTCCTCGCGTTCACGGACGATGACTGCTATCCCGCGGTCGACTATATCGATCGAGTGGTGGAGGCGTTCGCCAGTCCGGATCGCGCGTACATTGGCGGACGCATTCTGCTCTATGACGATGACGATCATCCGATCACGATTCGCGTGGACGATTCACCGATTCCCATTCCACCATACAGCGTGGTGCCCACCGGTCTCGTGCAGGGCGCCAACATGGCCTTTCGGCGGGAAGTACTGGAGCGGATCGGCGGCTTCGACAATGCGCTCGGTCCCGGAACGCCGTTCTGCAACGACGATGTCGACGCCGTGGCCCGCGCCTCCGCGGCTGGCTTCGCCGGAAGCTACGTCCCGGAGCCGGTGGTGCAGCATCATCACGGACGTCGGGATCCCGGGGCGATCGCGGCGCTGTGGCGGAGCTACGATCACGGGCGCGGAGCCTACTATGCCAAGTGCATGTTCGAGCTGCCCACCCGCTGGAAGGTCGCACGGTACTGGTGGCAGAGCATGGGCGTAGAAAAGCCGAGTGCCACAATGCGTGAGCTCGAGGGCGCCGTCGAGTACACTCTGCGCCGCCTCACACGACGGCTCGGCTGAGGCGCACGACCACGGTCATGCTCATTACCGTCGCCATCTGCACGCGCAATCGCGCTCGTGCGCTCGATCGCACGCTGGCATCGCTCACGGCTCTGGCGCTCCCCGCATTTGTGCAATGGCAGCTGCTGGTGGTCGACAACGGCTCGGACGACGACACGGCGACATCGGTTGGGAAGTACGCGGGGCAGTTGCCGGTTCACATGCTCGCCGAACCTCGGATCGGCTTATCGTACGCGCGCAACAGGGCGATCGCGGAGGCACGCGGTGTCTACATCGTCTGGATCGATGACGACGTGATCGTCGATCCAGGGTGGCTGCGTGCCTATGCGGAGGCCTTTCGAGCGTGGCCCGACGCGGCCTTCTTCGGCGGCCCGATCGCCCCGGAATTCGAGGGCACGCCGCCACGCTGGTTGCAGTTGGCGCTCCCGCACGTGGACAATGCGTATGCAGCCCGTGACCTGGGTAACGCGCCCGTGCCGCTCACACTCGAGACGCTGCCATTCGGCGCAAACTTCGCTGTGCGCGCTGAGGAGCAGCGGCAGCACCTCTTCGATCCGGAGCTCGGCCGTCGCGACAGCGCGCTGTTCGCGGGCGAAGAGTGGGCGGTACTCGAGGCGCTGCTCGCGGAGGGCGCATCGGGCCGCTGGGTGCCGGGCGCGCGCCTGCGGCACGTCATCGCGCCCGAGCGGCAGAGCGTGCGCTACCTGCGCAGGTACTACGTTGGAAACGGCATGTCACTCGCGCGCACGCGGAGTGCCGCCGACGAGAGGATGTGGCTCGGTCGCCCGCGATGGGTGTGGAGGGAAGCTTTCTCGCAGGAGCTTGCCTATCGCGCGCGGCGCCTGTACGCGTCAGCCGATGTCTGGAGCGTGCATCTGCGGCGCGCGAGCATTGCCTGGGGGCTGCTGCGCGTACCCGCGCGAGATCATTTCGGCTCGCCAGCCGGTGGCGGCAGGTAGTCGGGAAGCGGCGAACGCTCATCCACGGGTCCGAAGAACGGCGTGAGCAGCGGTCGCACGTATCCCCGCACGGACGGCAGCATGCGACCCCACGCACCCGCGAGTGCAAGCCAGAATGGCCACAGCAGCCTATAGCGGCGAACCCAATATCGGTGAATGCGTGCGCTGTTCGGTACGAGCTTGTGGATCGCGAGCCCGGCGCGCAGGTGCGCCTCGTTCCGATTGTCCCAGGCTGTCTGCAAGCCGTACGAGAACGCGCGCAGCATCTGCTTCTCGAGCTGGGCTACGAATGCGGGCGGCTCGATCTTCTTCGCGCGGGTGAGGAATCGGTGCTTCACGCGCCAGCGGCCCAGGACCATCTCCGTCACGTTCCGAGAGGCCTGATTCGGGTGCACGCGATAGCCGGCGGTCACGTCGCTGGTGCAGACGAATTGAAATCGTCGCGCGAGCCGCAGCCAAAGGTCGTAGTCCTCGGAGTAACGCAGCGATTCATCGTAGGCTTCCTTCCGAAGCACCTCGCGGCGAACGACGGCCGACGACTGTGCGACGATGTTCTCCTCGATGAGCTGCCAGAACATGAAGGAGGGCGGCCCTTCCGGCACGTATGGCGGAGCGATCACGTCCTCGTCACCGAAGCGCTGGATGCGCGAGAACGCCACGACGCTCTCGGGATACCGATCGAGCAGTCCGGCAACCTCCTCGATGTGCGTCGGCATCCAGTAGTCGTCCGCATCGAGAAACGCGATGAGCTCGCCCGTGCTCGCCGAGATGCCGCGATTGCGAGCCGCGCCGGGCCCCACGTTGCTGTCGAGCGAGATGCAGCTGACCTGCGCCGCGCGAGCGATGGCGGCGGAATCGTCCGTCGATGCGTCGTCGACGACGATGATCTCGTCCACCGGGCGAGTCTGTTCGCGTACCGATCGCAGCGCCTCATCGAGAAAGCGTGCGCTGTTGTAGCAGGGAATTACGACACTGATGCGCTGCCGAGTCACTAACGATGGACCGAGGGAATGGGATGTGACACAGGGAGCTCAGCGGTGAATGCTAGCGCGGAGCGAA
>Ga0182008_10003148_pt1 | contig 10099 bp, 2 predicted proteins | sample Sormic07211129_1_FD_120482 | JGI IMG/M metagenome (GOLD analysis project Ga0182008, IMG submission 120482) | Rhizosphere microbial communities from Sorghum bicolor, Mead, Nebraska, USA - 072115-129_1 metaG | ecosystem: Host-associated > Plants > Roots > Rhizosphere | place: USA: Nebraska...
CTCGAAGGTCATCACGAACGGGCTGCCCTGGGTGCCGATTTCGTTCCACGGGTAGATCGACAGGATCACGAACAACGCACCGACGTAGAACAGCAGGATGCGCCAGAACACCGAGCCGATGGCATTGGGAATGGTCTTCTGCGGGTTGCGCGCTTCGCCGGCGGTGAGGCCGATCATCTCCACGCCCAGGTAGGCGAACATCACCATTTGCAGGGACATCAGCACGCCGGTCATGCCGTTGGGCATGAAGCCGCCATGGGCCCACAGGTTGGAAATCCCCAGGGCCACGCCGTCGTTGCCGAAACCAAAGGCAATGATGCCGACGCCGCCGACGACCATGGCAATGATCGTGACGATTTTGATCAGGGCAAACCAGAACTCGAATTCACCGAACGCCTTGTCCGCGATCAGGTTGATGGTGCCCATGCTCACCAGGGCCGCCAGCGCCCAGATCCAGCGCGGCACGTCGGGGAACCAGACACCCATGTACACCGCCACGGCGGTGATCTCGGCGACGCAGGTCACCAGCCATAGGAACCAGTAGTTCCAGCCGGTCAGAAAGCCCGCCAGAGGGCCAAGGTAATCCTGCGCATAACGGCTGAACGAGCCGGCCACCGGGTTGTGCACGGCCATCTCGCCGAGGGCGCGCATGATCACCAGGATCGCCAGGCCGCCGATGATGTAGGACAGCATGATTGCCGGGCCGGCCATTTCAATGGCCTTGGCCGAGCCGAGGAACAGGCCGACGCCGATACAGGCGCCCAGGGCCATCAGGCGGATATGCCGTTCACCGAGTTCGCGTTTGAGCGGGCCGCCTTGAGCGGTCTCGCCATGGGGCAGGTGGTTGCCGGAGGGCATAGGGATACAACCTCGTCTTGTTATTGGATTGATCCACCGAGTCGTGGGCGTTCGCGCGGGTGAGCGCGTGTGCCTGGAGAACCGCGCCGGCCTCGTGGGCGGACGCGTCTGACAGAACAATCGGCCAGATCAGCGGGCGTGCAGTATAAAAAGCCCGCGACAGGGCTTTTCACTCAATAAATGGCAAAATTTGGCCAGAACTCGCGGCAAAACCCGCTCACACGGAGGGGCATTAACTGCCTGGCGGAGCATTGACCCAGCGAAACGGCGGCGAGTATTGCACAGCCTGGGGGCGGCATCCTATCCCTAGGCGCAGCTTCAGGGCTAACGGCGAAGGCTCTGGATCAAGCCTTTGACCAACACCTGGGCCTGCATCCGACACAATCGCCGATGCCTGGCGAACCCCGCGATGCGAGCCCGTCCCGCATTGGCGACGACGATAAAAAAGGACGTGTACGCACGCCTTGCGCACGCCAATCAGCGTCTAAGCTTCATTCAAGTCCGATCAATCTGCGTGAATGGATCAATCGACTATGGGCGCTTTATGGCAAACCGCTTCAACCCAGTGCGCAGCCTCCACCAGCAGCCTGGATGAGCAGCCATTGCCAAAACGCCCGCGTAGAAAACGCTACGGGTGGCGCATGGCAGGGCTGCTGCTGACAATGTTGCTGATTGCCGCCGGCGTGGCCGCCCATCGGGAAATGCGCACCGCCCAATGGCAGTCCCAACAGCTGAGCCGCCTGGCCGCCACCCTGACCTACCAGGTACAGGCCGGGCCCAGCGATGCGATCGTCTATCCCGGCGCCGGGCCCTTCGACAAGCGCCTGGGCTACAGCGACCTCGACACGTTCCTGCCGCGCCTGCTCAAGCGTAATTACCTGATTGAACGCCAGGCACGTTTTTCCGCGCCGTTGATGGCCTATGCCGAGCGTGGCCTGTTCGTGCCTTACGCCGAAAAAATCCAGGCCGGCCTGTCGATCACCGACTGTCGCGCCGCGCCGCTGTACCAGTTCACCTACCCACAGCAGTCGTACCAAAGCTTTGCCGCCATACCGCCGGTGGTGGTCGACAGCCTGCTGTTCATCGAAAACCGCGACTTGCTCGACCCGAATCCGCTCGAAGCCAACCCGGCGGTGGATTGGCCGCGCTTCGCCAAGGCCGCCTGGTCGCAGGTGGCCAGGCTGTTGCATCTGCCGGGGCAGACCGCCGGCGGCAGCACCCTGGCCACGCAGTTGGAAAAATATCGCCATTCGCCCGACGGCCTGACCCTTTCGGGCGGCGAGAAAATCCGCCAGATGATTTCCGCCAGCGTGCGCGCCTATCAGGACGGCCCGCAGACCTTGCAGGCCCGGCGGAATATCGTGCGCGACTACCTCAACAGCGTGCCGTTGTCCGCCGTGCCGGGGCATGGCGAAGTGCATGGCATGGCTGAAGGCTTGCGGGTCTGGTACGGCGCCGACTTCGACAAAAGCAATGCGTTGCTCGCGAGCAGCGACCCCGGGGACCTCGCGCCAAAAGGCCTGGCCCTGCGCGAAGTGCTGTCGCTGATGATCGCCCAGCGGCGGCCTTCGCATTACCTGTCCAAGGGCCGCGAAGAGCTGGCGCAGTTGACCGACAGCCACTTGAGGCTGTTGGCGGCAAACGGTGTGATCGAGCCGGCACTGCTCACGGCGGCGCTGGCGAGCAAGGTCGGTTACCGCGACTGGCAGCAGCAGCCGACGATCCAGATGATCGATACCAATAAAGGCGTCAGCGTCGCGCGCAGCCGGTTGGGCGCCCTGCTCGACCGCCCGCTGTATGACCTCGACCGCCTTGATCTCTCCGCCACCAGCACCTTGCAGGGCCAGTTGCAGGAACAGGTCACGGCGTACCTCAAGCACCTGGCCGACCCCACGTTCGCCGGCCAGGTCGGGCTGTTGGGCGAGCGCCTGCTTACTCCGGCCAGCACGCCGCAGGTGCGCTACAGCTTTACCCTGTTCGAACGTACCGACGACAGCGCGCGAGTGCGGGTGCAGACCGACAATACCGACCAACCTTTCGATATCAACGAAGGCAGCAAGCTGGAACTGGGGTCCACCGCCAAGCTGCGGGTGCTCACCACCTACCTGCAAATCGTCGCCGAACTGCACGACCGCTACGGCGCCCTGGCGCCGGCGGCGTTGAAGAAGGTCGGGGTAGACGAGCAGGACCGCATCAGCCGCTGGGCCGTGGACTATCTACTGCAAAACCCCGGTAAAACACTGGCGAACATGCTCGACGCCGCGCTCGATCGCACCTATTCGGCCAGCCCCGCGGAGAGTTTCTTCACCGGTGGCGGCCTGCATCGCTTCCACAATTTTCGCAACGAAGACAACGGCCGTAACCCGACCCTGCGCGACGCCCTGCGCGAATCCATCAACTTGCCGTTTATTCGCCTGATGCGTGACCTGGTGCGCTACACCACCTACGCCGGCGCCAACAACACCGCGCAATTGCTCAAGGACGACAGCGAGCCTCGCCGCCAGGAATACCTGGCGCAGTTCGCCGACCGCGAAGGCACTGCGTTCCTGCTTAAGTTCTGGAAGAAGTACCAGAAGAAAGAGACCCAGGCTCGCCTGGAAACTTTCCTCGACGGGCTGCACCCCACGGCCATTCGCCTGGCCGCCGTGCACCGCTACCTGCTGCCGGAAGCCAGCCGGGAGAGTTTCAACGCGTTCGTGCGCGCCCACCTGGTCAGCGCCAAGGGCCAGCAGGCGCTGACCGACAAACGCCTGGACACGCTGTACGACAGCTATGGTCCCGGCGCCTACGACCTCCCCGATCAGGGCTATATCGCCAAAGTGCATCCCCTGGACTTGTGGCTGCTGGGCTACCTGCTCAACCACCCGCAGGCGACGTTCAGCGAGGTGGTCAAGGCCAGCCAATTCGAGCGCCAGGAAGTCTACAGCTGGCTGTTCAAGAGCCGGCACCAGCGCGCTCGCGACAGCCGCATTCGCACCATGCTGGAAATCGAAGCGTTCCTGGAGATTCACCAACGCTGGAAAGCCGTCGGCTACCCGTTCGACCACCTGGTGCCGTCGCTGGCCAGCGCCATCGGCAGCTCCGGCGACCGCCCCGCCGCCCTGGCCGAGTTGATGGGCATCATTCTTAACGACGGAGTGCGCATTCCGGTGCTACGCATCGACAGCCTGCACTTCGCCGCCGACACGCCCTATGAAACCCGACTGGTTAACAATCCCAGCCAGGGCCGAAGGGTCATGCCCTCCGAAGTCGCCACCGCCCTGCGCGGCGCGCTCTCCCAAGTGGTGGACGCCGGCACCGCCAAGCGCGTGGCCGGCAGCTTCAAACAGGAAGACGGCACCCCGATGGCCATGGGTGGCAAGACCGGCACCGGCGACAACCGCATCGAAGCCATCGGCGCCGGTGGGCGCATCCTCAGCTCCAAGGCGATCAACCGCACCGCGACGTTCGTGTTCTACATCGGCGATCACCACTTCGGCACCCTCACCGCGTTCGTGCCCGGCAGCACCGCGCAGAACTTCACCTTCACCTCGGCGTTGCCGGTGCAGGTGCTCAAGGGCATGGCGCCGTTGCTGATGCCGTATTTGCAGGGGGCTGGGGCAGTGGGCTGTCAGCGGCTCTGAATCTTCTCTCACGCATTTAAATACGCCAATTATTTAAAGCTTCAAGCCAACTTCACCAGCATAGGCTCACGGTTTAACCCACCGACAAGCCAACTCCTATGCCTGACGTAAATACGCTTCACCCTCTCGCCGATCCCCTTCAAACAGCGGCCGCCGATGACAAAGGCCCGCACTATCAGTTGATCAAAACCAAGACCCCAGACTGGCTCGCCAATGCCGATCTGGAGAGGGTCTACCCGCTCAACGACCTGGCCCTGCATCGACCCAACTGGCATGTGAACGCCAGCCTGCAACAGCAAGCCACCCTCAATGCGCTCAACGGCCAGGCCTGGGCCGCGCAAAACAAGGTGGACCAGAAACTGCGTCACGTGCAGGACGTTTATGCTTTCGCCGAGCCGTTACTCACACGGGCGATCAAGGACCAGTACGGCCTGGACCTTGATGTCAAAAACACCTATCTGCATATTTACACGCCCAAGCAGCTGCCCTGGTATGCCCTGGCGCTATCCAATGGCGTCACGTCCAGGGACGTGTCCTTACTCGACGCTGCGCTGCATAACTTTGCCCGTCACGAAAGGTTCGAACGGTACTCCTGCTACATCACCCGGCCCGACTATCGCGGCCACTTCAACATCCTGCGCCTGGAGCGCACGATGAGCCTTGAGCAGTTCAAGCAGTTGTGTCGCGGCTTGGACCTTGGAGCGCGCTATCAACGCCATCTCAACGAAAGCCTGCTACCGTCTGAACCGGTAGCCCAGGCGTATCTGCAACTGCACGTTATCGCCAGTCAGAAAGCCGCGCTCAAGGCTGCCGCCCAAGTGGCCCTGATGAAAAATGACCTGGACGCGTCCGGCCATGCGGTCGTGATGGGTGTGCTCGATGGCACGGAAAAACGCGCCACCTTCTACCAACTGAATATGCTCGACACGCCGCTCACCGGAATCCTGTTGATCACCAGTGATCTCGAGAAAGCCAGCCACATCGCCAAGGTCATCGCCTACATACCCCATGACCCGGTCAGCCCGCTCAAGCAATACGCTTCAACCGCCGAGTTCGCGCTGGAACTGTCGCGGCGCCTGCAACTCAACGCGGCACTGGCGTCCAGCAAACACGTGCCGCAACACACCTATCAGCAGTTTTTCAGCCAGTTCGTGCCCCACTCACGGCGCGGCCTGTTTTTCGCCACGCTGGCCGAGCGTTTGTACCACGTGCAATGGCATGAACGCGGCCCGTTGGACCCGGCTCCCGCCTGGTGCGAAGACCCGGTGAGCAAACCTTTGCTGCAATTCGACGTAACCCCGATAACCGGTGACCTGTGGCGGCAGCTGTACCAGGCCAGCTTCAACAAGATCCTCAACGACGCGCGCAGCCTTGCCGTCTCCACGGCCCAGGCGGATGACAATGAGCGTCGCAGGTGGTGGGACAACACCCTGAAGATCGCGTCAAGCCTGTTGAACATGGCGCTGTTGGTGGTGACCCCGTTCGTGCCGTTGCTGGGCGAACTGATGCTGGCGTACACCTTGTACCAACTGACCGACGACGTGATGGAGAGTATCGTCGAGCTAAGCGAGGGCCAGGCTGACGAAGCGGCCCAGCACGTTATCAGCGTGATCACCGACGTGATGCAACTGGCCATTCTGGGCACCGGCGGGGTGCTGGCCAAGGAGGTGCTGTTCAAACCGTCCACGTTTGTCGACAGCCTCAAGGCGGTCACAGTGAACGACCAACCGCGCCTGTGGAACCCGGACCTGACACCTTATGCGCGCAAAGACTTGAGTGTGCCGGAAGGCAGTCAACCCGATGCATCAGGCCTGTATGAGCACCAAGGGCAAAAGGTGCTGCGTCTTGACGACCAGCACTTGATCGTCGAGCACGACGCGCAGAGCAACCTCCACCGGGTCAAACACCCGAGCCGGCCCGGTGCTTATGCCCCCTTGATCGAACGCCATGCCAGTGGCGCCTGGGTGCATGAAGGCGAAGCCCCGGACACCTGGGGCAGCGAGACACTCCAAAGCCGCCTGGGACCGTTGGTCGAGGGGCTCACCCCCGCTCAACGCGAACTCGCCTGCGAGATCAGCGGCACCCACGACGGCGCGTTGCGCATGATGTACGCCAATCGCGACAGCGTGCCGCCCCTGTTGGCCGATAGCCTCAAGCGTTTGAAGCTGCGTGATGAAGTCCAGCTTGGGCCGGAAAAAATCCGCGCCGGGGCCGCCATCGAACTGCCCACCAACTGGTCGGTGCAGGTCACCAGTGAGCTGCCGGGCTGGCCGGCGGGCAAGGCCATCAAGGTGTTCACGAACAGTGATTTGAGCGGCTATTCCATGACCTACGGCGCCATCGACGCGACCGAGGCCAACACCCTGAGGATCAGTCACCAGGCCGTCGAAGCGAACCAGCTACCCGAGCGGCTCAGCGGCTTTTTAAGCGAAGCGCAATTTCGCGCCTTGCTTCCGGGCGCCTTGGCTGAATCCTCGGCAGAACGAACCCAGGCCTTGCGCAACTATCTGGCCGATAAGTTGGAGCAGGAGAACATCGTCATCTTCAACCACCTCTACAGCACCGGTGAGGTACTCGACACCGTTCAGGGCCAACTGCTCCAGCAACAGTTCCCGCAACTGCCCAAAGACCTGGCGGCCAGCCTGCTGCTGCGAGTCTCGCCCCGAGAGCTGGCGGTGATGAGCAGCGAGCAACGCATCCCCCTGCGCCTGAAAAACCTTGGCCGGGCACTGGCCAACGAAGTTCGGGCCAGCCACGCCAGTGAAGGGTTCTACAACGACGCCTGGCTGACACCGGATACCGAGCGCATGGCCCTCAATATCCTGCGCCTGCATACCGATGCGCTGGGCGACCTGACCATTGCCATCCACGAGCAGACCGCCAACGGCGCCTTGCGTTGCCAGTTGGGTCCGGCCGAGGCCGGCAGTCAGAGCATTCTGTTGTACAAGGGACAGGGCCGATATCAGATTCATGAGCCACGGCAACCGGCGCCCCAGGCGCAGTACAGCTTTTATGAGGCGGTGCTGCGTGCCGTCCCGCCGGACGCGCTCGACTACCGACCTGGCCAGGGCGCGATCTTCAAGGCGTGGTTGAAGGAGAAACTGGAGCCACCGGTTGAACGGCGCACCGTGCTGCAAGCGGCGACGCGACGCCGGGTCGACGAGCGTACAGTGCAAACCTTGTTGCAAAGACCCCTGTTCAAAACCTTCCGCCGCTGGCTTCGGGATGACCCGCCCAGGCAACGCCCGACGGTTAAACAGACCTTGACCCGATTGTGCCCTCGCCTGAGCGAGGAACAGATACAACAGGTGACGGCATCGCTGAACACATCGCAAGGCGAAGAACTGCTCAACGCGCTGGAAGCTGACCACACGAAGCTGCTTAAAGAACTGGAAAAGTTCCGCAACAGCCACCCCACACTCGTGCGAGCAGAAGGCCTCCTTACGCTTGATGAACGGCTCATGCGAGCCAAAATCATCATTGAATTGCGAAGCAACTGGGAAGACGGCGCCTATCTGCGCATGCTCCCTGCGCAACCGAGAGCTCGCGGCACCCTGCTGGACCTGAGCGAACTGGTACTGGGCCGTTACATACGGCGCCTGGAGCCGCTGGCGGCTGATTTCAGCCATGTCACCCGCTTGAATCTCAGCGGCACGAGGCTGGGGGACGGGGACAGTACCTTCCTGGAAAACTTCCCCAACCTGCGGGCCGTGGACCTATCACACAATAACCTCAGCGCCCTACCGCCCCAACTGCCGAAGATGAATAACCTGCGCGCGCTGAACCTGAGCGAGAACCCCATCGCCTGGCGCCCCTCCGACTACGCGATCCTTGCACAATGTCCACACCTTCGGTCATTGAACCTGGAAGGCAATACCCAACTGGAAATTGCGCCGGACATCAGCCACATGAGGGACCTGCGCCAGTTGGTGCTGCGCCGAACCCGCATCAGCCAATGGCCGAACGGGCTGGAAAGCCCCAGGCTCGATATCCCGGAACTGGACCTGAGCAACACCGCGATCACGACCGTTCCCGAGTTCGCACTGGATTCGGTGGGCGCCCGGATCGTGGCCAGCAGTTGGTTGGACCGCACAAAGCTTGAACGCCTTGATGAAGACCGGTTCGTCAGCTATCGCCGAGGCTTCGGTATCGACCCTTACCGCACCGTTCCGCGCGGCGGCAGGGCTGCCAGCCAGTATTGGGTCGCGGGCCTGGAGGGCGAATCGCTCGCCGTCGCCATAAAAGTATGGGATGACCTCGAGCGGGAACACGGCTCCCAAGGCTTCTTCGACGTGCTCAGGCTATTGCAACCGCCCGAACAGTTCCAGACCGAACTCGATGCACAGCTCTATGAGGCGGGCCGCTCGGACCTTTCCATCCGAGTCTGGCAGATGCTCTTCGCGATGGATGAGAACCCACAATTCCGTGAACGGATGTTCAGCCTGGCCGGCGTGCCGGACAATTGCGCCGACGCCGGCGCGTATACGTTCAATCGCATGGGCGTCGAGACCCTGCTGGAAGAGATACACCGAGACAACAGCGCGCCAGGGTTGGCCACCCGGGAAAGCCGCCTGGCACACCTGGCCATGCAGTCCTGGCGACTGGATGAGGTCAACCGTCTGGCCGGCAAGGAAATCGAGTACCGTGTCAAACCCGTCAGCAAGGGCGGACTGGGGTTGGCCTTTGGCAGCGGTGCCAACGAGGTCGACGATGTGCAGGTGCACCTGGCCTACCAGACCGGGCTCAAGACGCGCCTCGACCTGCCGTGGTTATCCGAACATATGGTGTACCGCAACACCGCCAGGGTCACGCAGACACACCTCGACGACGCGGCCATCAAGATTGCCGCGGCCGAAGAAGGCGACGGCCTGGTCGACGGCATGCTGAAACAGCCGTTCTGGAGCGATTATTTACAGGACACGTATCTGGAAGCGTTCAACACTCGACGCGAGGCTCGCAACCAGGCAGGCAGCCAGCTGGAAGACTTGCTGGACCTGCAAAAGCAATGGGCCGACGCGTCCGTATCGACTGAGCGCAAAGCCCGCCTGCGCGAGCAACTTGTCGCACTGGCGGACGCTTTGGAGATCGCACAGGACGAGGCGCTGAGCGACCAACCACTGGCGGACGACACCGTGCTGCGGCTCTACACCCATATCCAGCGTGATTACATCGAACTGGGCCGGCAACTGACGCGCCAAGCCCTGGCCGACATGATTTGACCGGCATAGGTATCTTCACAAAGGCTTGCCCGCGGTGGCCGTCAATATCTACATAAACCGCACAGGCTGCCACACCACGCTGTGGTGAGCAGGCTTGCCCTGCGCTGGGCTGCGAAGCGGCACCAAACCCAGGCACCTCGGTGTGTCAGCTAAACCACTTCGCCTCAAATGGGGCTGCTTCGCAGCCCAACGCGGGACAAGCCCGCTCACCACAGCAAGCCCGCTCACCACAAGAACCTCATTTTCTCAGGCTATGTTTTCACCGAAGATGTGTAGCCACCAACCCTAACCACGATGCGAAGCGAGCCGCTCTTGCTATCGCTTTTGACCTCAGGCGCCCCGTTAACCACGCTGGCCGGAATTCGGCATTGATTTGGGGGGTAAACCGGCAGGGATGCC
>Ga0182008_10003149_pt1 | contig 10097 bp, 12 predicted proteins | sample Sormic07211129_1_FD_120482 | JGI IMG/M metagenome (GOLD analysis project Ga0182008, IMG submission 120482) | Rhizosphere microbial communities from Sorghum bicolor, Mead, Nebraska, USA - 072115-129_1 metaG | ecosystem: Host-associated > Plants > Roots > Rhizosphere | place: USA: Nebraska...
CTCGCTGGCGAGCATCCTGGGCTGCGCGCTGCTGCTCTGGCTCACGGCGCGCAAGCGCGTGGCGCCGAGCGCAGACAACACCACCGGCCACGTCTGGGACGAAGACCTGCGCGAAGCCAACAATCCGCTGCCGATGTGGTGGGTTGGCCTCTTCGTGCTGACCATCGTCTTCGGGTTGGGCTACCTGGCCGTGTTCCCCGGCCTGGGCAGCTTCAAGGGCCAGTACGACTGGACTTCGCGCGGCGAGTACGACGCCGACGTTGCCCAGGCCAGGCAGGAGCTGGCCCCCGTCTATGCGAAGTACGCCGCCATGCCCGTCGAAGAGATTGCGCGTGACCCGCAGGCCAAGGCCATCGGCGAGCGCCTTTTCATGAACAACTGCGCCCAGTGCCACGGCTCCGACGCGCGCGGCAGCAAGGGCTTTCCCAACCTCACGGACAAGGACTGGCTGTACGGCGGAACGCCCGAGAAGATCGTGGAGACCATCGCCAAGGGCCGCATCGGCGTGATGCCGCCCCTGGCGGCGGCGGTCGGCACGACGGACGACGTGAAGAACGTTGCGAACTATGTGCTGAGCCTGGCGGGCGAGCCGCACGATTCGGTGCGTGCGGGCCTCGGGAGGTCGAAGTTCACGGTGTGCGTCGCCTGTCACGGTGTCGGCGGCGTGGGCAACCAGGCCATGGGCGCGCCCGCCCTCAACGACAAGGTCTGGCTCCACGGCTACGGCGAGGCGGCCATCATCCAGATGATCAACGCGGGCAAGCACAACGAGATGCCCGCCCAGGAAGGGCGCCTCACCGAGGAGCAGATCCGGATGCTTGCGTCTTACGTCTGGGGTTTCTCCAACAACAGCGGCACGGCCTCGGCCACGCCCTGACGGCGCCTCGCCATGACCCGCAAGATCATTCCCATCGCCAGCGCGGGCAGCGAGGAAGTCGGCCTGTACGAGGCCGCCACGAAGATCTACCCCCGCACGGTGCGCGGCATGTTCGCGCGCTGGCGCTGGGCCATGGTCTTTCTCACCCAACTCGTTTTCTACGGGCTGCCGTGGGTGGAATGGGGCGGCCGGCAGATGGTGCTGTTCGACCTGGCCGCGCGCCGCTTCTACATCTTCGGGCTGGTGCTGTATCCGCAGGACCTGATCTATCTCTCGGGCCTGTTGGTGATCAGCGCGCTGTCGCTCTTTCTCTTCACCGCGGTGGCCGGGCGGCTGTGGTGCGGCTACGCCTGCCCGCAAACCGTCTACACCGAGATCTTCATGTGGATCGAGTATCGGATAGAGGGCAACCGCACCGCACGCATCCGCCTGGATGCCGAGCCGATGTCGCTCGAGAAGCTGACCAAGAAATGGGCAAAGCACGTCATCTGGGGCGGGATCGCGCTGTGGACCGGCTTCACCTTCGTGGGCTACTTCACGCCGATTCGCGAACTGGGCATGGCCTTCCTGCAGACGCAGATGGGATCGTGGGAGGTGTTCTGGGTTCTCTTCTATGGCTTTGCCACCTACGGCAACGCCGGCTTCATGCGCGAGCAGGTGTGCAAGTACATGTGCCCCTATGCGCGATTTCAAAGCGCCATGTTCGACCGCGACACGCTCATCGTCACCTACGACCCGAAGCGTGGCGAGCCGCGTGCGCCGCGCCGCAAGGGGCCCGATCCGCGCACGCTGGCGTTGGGCGACTGCATCGATTGCGGCCTGTGCGTGCAGGTGTGCCCGACCGGCATCGACATCCGCCAGGGCCTGCAATACGAATGCATCGGCTGCGGCCTGTGCGTGGATGCCTGCGACACCGTGATGCAGAAGATGGCCTACCCGCCGGGGCTGATCCGCTACGACACGCAGAACGGCATGGAGGCCGGCTGGTCGCGCCGCCAGTTGCTTGGCCGCGTGCTGCGGCCGCGCGTGCTGGTCTACACCGCCGTGCTCGCGCTGCTGGTCATGGGCCTGCTGACGAGCCTGGTCGTGCGCACGCCATTCAAGGTCGACGTGGTGCGCGATCGCGCTTCGCTGGCCCGCATCGCCGAGGGCGGGCGGCTGGAGAACGTCTATCGCCTGCAGATCATGAATGCCACCGAAAAGCCGCAGCACTACCGCATCACCGCCGACGGACTGGATGGGTTGAGCGTGTCGCCGGACGAGCCGGTGGTGGTCGATGCTGCCCAGTCGCGCTGGGTCGCGGTGCGGCTGCAGGTGCCCTATGGCGCCGTGCCGGCCGGCTCGCACACGGTGCATTTCGCCATCCGCGAAGAGGGCGGCGGTGCGCAGGTGTCTGAAAAAGCGGCCTTCCTGGTGCCGCGCTGAAAGGTCGAGATGAATGCCGTAACGACGAACGAAAAGCCGATGGACGCCTGGTGGCGCCATCCGCTGCTCTGGATGGTGATCGGCGGACCCGCCGCCGTGGTGGTCGCGAGCTTCGTGACCTTCTGGCTGGCCTGGCGCACCCCGGATGCGCTGGTGTCCGAGGACTACTACCGCGAAGGCGTCGAGATCAGCAAGACCCTGGCCGCGAAGAAGCTCCTGCCTGCGCTGGCCGGCCGCAACCACGCGGCCACCCCCGCGGACGACGTGCCGCTTCCTGCCCGAAAGGCTGCGCAGTGACCGGGCTGCGCCAGATCGCCAGCGTGTTGTGGCCGTCTTTCCTGGTGGCCTGCGCGATGGAGATGCTGGTGTTCGCGCTCGTCGATCCGGTCAGCGTGTACTGCGGCGCCGATGCACTGCACATGTCGCGCCAGGGCGCCTACACCACGGCCTTCTTCGTCTTCTGGTTGATGGCCGCGGCTTCGAGCGCCTGCACGGTGCTGCTGGTCACGCGGCCCGAGGCCGAACGCCGTGACGCTTCCCTGCGACCGCCCCCGCCATGAACAATCCCGCTTTCGCCTCCGTCCCTGCCAAGGCGCAGGCCGCAGTGCCCGTCGAGCTGCTGCGCGAATTCGACGTGCCCGGGCCGCGCTACACGTCCTATCCCACCGCCGACCGCTTCGTCGAGGCCTTTGGCGCCGACGACTATGCGCGCGCGCTCGGCCAGCGGCGGGAGGCGGGCGCCGAGGCGCCGCCGCTGTCGCTCTACGTCCATATCCCGTTCTGCGAATCGCTCTGCTACTACTGCGCCTGCAACAAGATCGTCACGCGCCACCGCGAACGCGGCCGGCAGTACCTGGCCTATCTTGCGCGCGAGGTGGAACTGCAGGTCGCCCAGCTCGGGCGCGGCGTCACCGTCTCGCAGCTGCACCTGGGCGGTGGCTCGCCCACGTTTCTGGACGACGCGGAGCTGGGCGAACTCATGGCGTTGCTGCACCGCTCGTTCGTGTTCGTGCCCGGTGGCGAGCGCTCCATCGAAGTCGATCCGCGCACGGTCGATGCGCAGCGCCTGGCCAACCTGGCCGCACTGGGTTTCAACCGCCTGAGCTTCGGCGTGCAGGACTTCGACCCCGAGGTGCAGCAGGCGGTGCACCGCATCCAGCCCCCGTCGCAGGTCTTTGCGCTCATGGACGCGGCCCGTGCGCTCGGCTTCGAGTCGATCAACGTCGATCTCATCTACGGCCTGCCGCGGCAGAACGACGCCTCGTTCGCGCGCACGCTCGCCCAGCTGCGGGACCTGCGGCCCGACCGCATCGCGCTGTATGCCTACGCGCACCTGCCCGAGCGCTTCAAGCCGCAACGGCGCATCGCGGCCGACGAACTGCCCGATGCGGCCACCCGGGTGCGCATGCTCGCTGCGGCCATTGCGCAGCTCACCGAGGCGGGCTATGTGTACATCGGCATGGACCATTTCGCGCTGCCGGGCGACCCCCTCGCGATCGCGAAGAGAGAAGGGCGGCTGCACCGCGACTTCCAGGGCTACGGCGTACGGCCCGAGGGCGATCTCGTGGCGCTGGGCGTGTCGGGCATCGGCCGCGTGGGCGCCACCTACAGCCAGAACGCCAAGACGCTCGACGACTACTACGACCTGCTCGACCAGGACCGCCTGCCCGTGGTGCGCGGGCTTGCGCTTTCGCGCGACGACCTGCTGCGCCGCGCGGTGATCATGGCGCTGATGTGCCGCGGCCGTGTCGACTTCAACGCGATGGGCGAGGCCTATGCGGTCGATTTCCGCCGCTACTTCGCGACCGAGTTCGCCGCGCTCGGGCCGCTGGTGGCCCAGGGCCTCGTGCGATTGAGCGACCACGACCTCGTGGTCACCGAGCGAGGGTGGTTCCTGGTGCGCGCCGTCGCCATGGTCTTCGACCGGTACTGCCGCGCGAACCGCGCGCGTTTCTCGCGGGTGGTCTGACCATGCAGCTCGCGCTCGCCGGTGCCGCGCTGCTGATGGGCCTTGCGGGCGGGCCGCATTGCGTGGCGATGTGCGGCGCCGCATCGGCGGCGGTGATCCGCATCGTGCCGCTCGCGCCGGCCGTGGCTACCCTGCCAGCGGGATCGGGTGCCCTGCAGGCGATCGCCGCGCCGGCCGCTTTCCATCTCGGCCGCATCGCGAGCTACGCGGTGGCAGGCGCCGTCGCCGCCGCGAGCGCAGGCAGCCTGGCCGAGGCCAGCGCCCATGTCGCTGCGCTCCGGCCGCTGTGGGTGCTGATGCACGTCTTCGTGTTCGCCTGGGGCGTGATGCTTGCCGCCACGGGGCGGCAGCCGCTGTGGGCCCAGCGCGTCGGCTGCGGCCTCGAGTCGCGGCTTCGCCCGCTTGCAGGACGCACATGGCTGGGCCTGTTGGCCACCGGCATGCTGTGGGTGGTGCTGCCGTGCGGGCTGCTCTATTCGGCGCTGATGATGGCCAGCCTGGGCAACGGGCCGTTGCAGGGTGCGATGCTGATGGTGCTGTTCGCGCTCGGCAGCGGCGCTTCGTTGCTGCTCGGCCCCTGGCTCTGGCAGCGGCTTCGCTGGGCTGGCGGTGCGCACCGGGCATGGGGCGCGCGGCTGGCCGGCGTGCTGCTGGCCGGCGTTGCGGCGCAGGCGGTGTGGTCGGACCTCATCCGCCAGATCGATGCCTGGTGCCGCTGAACCAGGCGGGGAATCGAGCGAACTCACGCACCAGGTCCGCAGCTTTCGGGCGGCAAGCCTGCGCGTCACGCTGCGGGGAGGGCAGGGGCGCTTCTTCCTGCGGCGCGCCCGCACTCAGGGCCTTCCAACCCCGGGGCGTGATCTCGAAGACGACGGCGGCGCCCTGGCGCATGCGGTCGTCGCAGTCCACGTGGGCGGGAGGAATCAGCACCTTGATGTGGCCTGCGGCTTCGAGCACGCGCAGCCTGTCGATGGCCGCTGGATCGCACTCGGTGCAGGGCAGCTTCGACGCGGCGAGTTTCCTCAGCAGGTTCATGCACATCGGGCAGCCTTCGCAAGTCCTCAGTCGAGGGTGATCCACATGATGAAGAGTTGAAACAGGACCCACAGGACCGTGGCGCCCAGCGCCGCGCACAGTGCAGCAAAAAACAGCAGGTAGTTCGACATCGGGGGCCTCGCGTTGTAGCGATGCGGGCGCATCCGGACCTCAGTGCCCGCGGCGAGAACAGGTGTTCAGGCCGAAGAGGGAGTAGGCCGGGCAGTTGCCGACCACGCCTGTCAGCAGCGGCACGACGCCGATGTAGCCCCAGTAGCCGATGGTTCCCCTGGCCGCCAGTGCGATCAGCAGCAAACCTGCGCCGATACGCAGCGCGCGGTCGAGGATTCCGACATTGTTCGAGAGGAAGGGCATGTGGCTTTCTCCTTTGGATGGGTGGAGAGAAATCTTGCGCGTGCCATCGGGGCCCGATGTTGAGATGGATCAAGCCTTGGGCGATGCGGTGGCCCGCCCGTGTCGGTGCGCAAAGAACCGGTCATCGCAGCTGGATGTCGTTGATGACCTCGTTCACACCTGGAATCGAGCGCGCGATGGCTTCGGCTTCGAAGCGCTGCAGCTTCGATTTCACGAAGCCGCTGAGCTGCACCCGGCCCTTGAAGGTCTCGACGTTGATTTGCGCAGCGCTCACCTCGCGGTGCGCCAGCAGGCTGGCTTTCACGCGCGCCGTGATGACGGTGTCGTCGAGGTACTCGCCGGAGCTTTCGCGAAGGGTGGTCGCGGCGCAGCCCGCCAGGGCGAACGCGAGCAAGACGGCGGCGAGTCTCGGTAGCGGAAGGATGTGGTGGCGCATGGGCGTGGCGTGTTGTGCGAAGCCCAAGGCTAGGCACGCACAGGCGGTTGGGCCTTGCGCCCGATCAAGCCTCGGCGCGTCGGGGGCCGGCTCGCGGGCGGTTGATCCAGCGCAAGGCCGGGCGGGACGCGCGGGCCTATGGTCGGCGCAACACAGTCCTGCAGTCCAAAGTCCAAGGAGCCCTCATGCAGACCCCGAAATCCATCCTGCTTCACCTCGACGGTTCGGCCCGTACCGTGGAGCGCATCAAGCTGGCACGCCAGCTCGCGGAGACCTTCGATGCCGAGGTGACCGGCCTGCCGTGCACCCTGTCCGCGCTCATGCGATATCCGTTTTCCATCGAGGCTGCGGCGGAGGCCGTGGCGATCATGCAGGAGATCGACAAGGCCGCGCACGACAAGATGCAAGCGGCCTTCGCGGCGCACAGCGTGGGCTCGCAGCGCATGCACTGGGCCGAGCCAGAGAGCGACGGTCCGTGGAGATTCGCGCGGCGCGCGCTCTACGCCGACCTGATGATCCTCGGCCAGCGTGACCGCAACGACCCCATGGACAGCGAACTCCCCGGCGATTTCCTGCCCAGCACGCTGGTGCAAAGCGGCCGTCCGGCGCTCGTGCTGCCTTACGCGGGGCCGGTCGGTCCCATCGGCCGGAATGTGCTGGTGGCGTGGAAGGAAACACGCGAGTCCGCGCGCGCCGTGACTGCCGCGCTGCCGTGGCTGTGCAAGGCGGCACGGGTGCACGCGGTGGCCTGGGGCGAGGACGCGGAGGCGTCGCTCGAGCGCCTGCAGGACTACCTGCGGATGCATGCCGTCCAGAACATCACGCTGCACCCCGGCGGCGACAAGGACGACGACGTCGGCAACAAGCTGCTGTCCTTCGCCGCAGACCTCGGTTCGGACCTGCTGGTGATGGGCTGCTATGGCCACAGCCGGGCACGCGAATGGGTGCTGGGCGGGGCCACGCTGTCGATCCTGCAATGGATGACGCTGCCGGTGCTGATGTCGCACTGAGACGCCGCATGCGCATCGACTTCCTGGGCGGCACGGGCACCGTCACCGGCTCCAAGTACCTGCTGACGCACGAAGGCCGGCGGCTGCTGGTCGATTGCGGTCTCTTCCAGGGGCTCAAGCAACTGCGGCTTCGCAACTGGGATGCGCTGCCGGTCGACCCCGCCAGCATCAATGCCGTGCTCCTGACGCACGCGCACATGGACCATGGCGGCTTCGTGCCCCGGCTGGTGAAGCTGGGCTTCAAGGGCCGGGTGTATTGCTCCGCGGCCACCCAGGAGCTCTGCGAACTGCTGCTGCCCGACTCGGGCCGCCTGCAGGAAGAAGACGCCGACTTCGCCAACCGCCATGGCCACTCCAAGCACAAGCCGGCGTTGCCGCTGTACACCGAGCAGGAGGCGCGTGCGGCCCTCAAGCGCTTCGAGGTCGTCCCGTTCGGCCAGGAATGCTCGCCGTGGACCGGCTGGTCCTGGCGGCTGCAAAGGGCGGGGCACATTCTTGGCGCCGGCAGCGTGCGCGTGGGCTGGGAAGGATCGAGCATCCTCTTCTCGGGCGACCTGGGGCGCAGCGACGACCTGGTGATGCGCCCGCCCGAGGTCGCCGGGCCGGCGGACTACGTGGTGGTGGAGTCGACCTATGGCGACCGCAGGCATCCGGCGACGGACATGCTCGCCGAACTGGCGGGCGTGATCAACCGCACGGCCGCGCGCGGCGGCATCGTGGTGATCCCGGCCTTCGCCGTCGGACGCGCGCAGACGCTGCTGCACTGCATCCAGCTGCTCAAGCAGGCCCGGCGGATTCCCGACATGCCGGTGTACCTGAACAGCCCGATGGCCGCGGACGCCACGCGCATCTACCGCAAGCATCTGGACGAACACCGGCTGAGCGCCGAGCAGTGCGCCGCGATGCAGGGTCAGACCATCATCGTCAACACGATCGAGGAGTCGCGGCGGCTGAACACGCTGGGCTTTCCATCGATCATCGTGTCGGCCAGCGGCATGGCCACGGGCGGGCGGGTGCTGCACCACCTGAAGGCGTATGCGCCCGATGCACGGAACACGATCCTGTTCGCCGGCTTCCAGGCCGCAGGCACGCGCGGCGCGGCCATGGTGGCCGGCGCCGAGGCGATCAAGATCCACGGCACCTATGTGCCGGTGCGCGCGGAGGTGGCGAACCTGCAGGCGCTGTCGGCCCATGCCGATCGTGACCAGTTGCTCGCCTGGCTCGAGGCCCAGCGCGCGCCGCGCCAGGTGTTCGTGACGCATGGGGAGCCGGTGGCCGCCGACGCGCTGCGGCTGGCCATCCAGGAGCGCCACGGCTGGCCGTGTGCGGTCCCCGAGTACCGCGAGTCCCGCGAACTCTGAATCCGTGCGCGGAGGGGCTGTTCAGGGTACCAGCACCGCGGCGCCTTCGATGCGGCCCGCGCGCAGGTCGGCCAGTGCTTCGTTGGCCTGTGCGAGCGGGTAGGTCACGACGTGTACCCGCAGCGGATGGGCCTGCGCGAATGCAAGAAACTCCCTGGCATCGGCGCGCGTGAGGTTCGCGACCGAGACGACGCTGCGTTCCTGCCACAGCAGCCGGTAGGGAAACGCCGGGATGTCGCTCATGTGGATGCCCCCGCACACCACGCGGCCGCCCTTGCGCACGACGGCCAGGGCCGCCGGCACGAGTTCGCCGACGGGCGCGAAGAGGATGGCGGCATCCAGCAGCACGGGCGGCCGCTCGTTCGAGCTGCCGGCCCAGGTGGCGCCCAGGCTGCGTGCGAACGCCTGCGCGGCATGGTCGCCGGGGCGGGTGAACGCGAAGACCTCGCGCCCCTGCGCGACCGCGGCCTGTGCCACCAGGTGCGCCGCCGCGCCGAAGCCGTACAGGCCCAGCCGGCGCGCGCCTTCGCCCGTCGCCTTCAGGCTGCGCCAGCCGATCAGGCCCGCGCACAGCAGCGGCGCGATGCGGGCGGCATTGGCCTCGGGCATGGCCAGCGGCAGGCAGAAGGCGGCCTCGGCGATCACGTGGCTCGCGAAGCCGCCGTCGCGGTGGTAGCCGGTAAAGCGCGGTGCGTCGCAGAGGTTCTCGTGGCCGTCCTCGCAGAAGGCGCAACAGCCGCAGCTGTGCCCCAGCCAGGGCACCCCCACGCGGTCGCCCACGCGCAAGCCGGTGCTCCCGGGGCCGATCGCCTCCACCACGCCCACGATCTCGTGCCCCGGCACGACCGGCAGCACGGGCAGCGGCAGTTCGCCGTCGACGATGTGCAGGTCGGTGCGGCAAACCGCGCAGGCCAGCACGCGCAGGCGCAGTTCGCCGGGGCCCGGCTCGGGAATGTTGCGCCGCTCCAGTTCGAGCGGCAGCAGCGCGGCGCTCAGCACCATGGCGCGCATGGTGGGCGCGCTCGCAACGCGGGAAGCGGGGGCGGTTCGGGGCGCGCAGAGGGTGTGCATGGCGGGACTCGCGGGAGAAGAAGGCCCGGGCATCGCCGCCTCAGGCCATGTACTTGCCGCCGTTGATCGACAGCGTGATGCCGTTGATGAACGCGGATTCGTCGGCCACGAGGAACACCACGGCGCGCGCGATCTCGGCGGGCGTTGCCAGGCGCCCGGCCGGAATGGCCGCCAGGATGTGCGCCATCACCTCGGGTGCGACCGCATCCACCATGGCGGTATCGGTGTAGCCCGGCGCCACCACGTTGGCCGTGATGTTGCGCGAGGCGCCTTCCAGCGCCAGCGACTTGGTCAAGCCGACGACGCCCGCCTTCGTTGCCGCGTAGTTCGTCTGGCCGGCCTGCCCCGAGAGGCCGTTGACCGAGCCCATGTTCACGATGCGGCCGAAGCGGCGCTCCCGCATGCCGCCGATGGTGGCGCGGCACATGTTGAAGCAGCCGCCCAGGTTCACGTCGATCACCTCGCGCCACTGCTCGAGGCTCATCTTGTGCAGCATCGCGTCGCGCGTGATGCCGGCGTTGTTGACCAGCACCTCGAC
>Ga0182008_10003151_pt1 | contig 10093 bp, 9 predicted proteins | sample Sormic07211129_1_FD_120482 | JGI IMG/M metagenome (GOLD analysis project Ga0182008, IMG submission 120482) | Rhizosphere microbial communities from Sorghum bicolor, Mead, Nebraska, USA - 072115-129_1 metaG | ecosystem: Host-associated > Plants > Roots > Rhizosphere | place: USA: Nebraska...
CACCATCAGGATCAGGAACGGAATCGAGCGGAACAGATTGACGAACGCCCCCAGCGCCCGGTTCAACGCGGGTGCCTGGTAGATGCCGCCCTTGTCGCTGGTCACCAGGAACACCGCCAGCGGAATCCCCACCAGCAAGGCGATCAGCGAGGACACGCCGACCATCAACAGCGTGTCGAGGGCGCCCTGCACTAAACGATCAAGCCACATAACCCAATACCTCCACCTGTTGTGCAAAGCGCCCGGCGCGCTGGCGCAAGGCATCGGCGCCGTGGTCCGAGCCACTCACCGCCAGCAGCAGTTGCCCCAGGGCGTGGCCCTGAATGCGTTCCACGCCGCCATGCAGCAAGCGCACACGGCCGCCCAGTGCGCTGAACAGCGCGGCCAGGTCCGGTTCGTCGGTGGCACTGCCGGTAAATTGCACGCGCAGCACCACGGCCGCCTCGGCTAAGGTCGGCAGGTCCCGCAGACGCGCTTGCAGCTCCGGCGGCAAGCCTTGCTGCAGAGGCGCCAACAGGGTTTTGCTGACCTCGTGCTGCGGATCGCCGAACACCTGCCACACCGGGCCTTGCTCGACGATGCGTCCGTGTTCCAGCACCACCACGCGGTCACAGATCTCGCGAATCACCGCCATCTCGTGGGTGATCAGCACGATGGTCAGGCCCAGGCGTCGGTTGATCTCGCGCAGCAGGCCAAGGATCGACTGGGTGGTTTCCGGGTCGAGGGCCGAGGTGGCCTCGTCGCACAGCAGGATCTGCGGGTCATGCACCAGCGCGCGGGCGATGCCCACCCGTTGTTTCTGCCCGCCGGAGAGCTGCGCGGGGTAGGCCTGGTGTTTGTCGTTCAGCCCCACCAGTTCGAGCAATTCGCGCACCTTCTGCTCGCGCTGCAGCTTCGGTACACCGGCCACCTTGAGCGGCAGCTCGACGTTCTGCCACACGGTCTTGGCCGACATCAGGTTGAAATGCTGAAAGATCATGCCGATGCGCCGCCGCAGCGCCACCAGGTGGTCTTCGTCGAAGTCGCCGATGTCCACCTGATCAATCAGCACGCGCCCGCTGCTGGGCTGTTCCAGGCGATTGATGGTGCGGATCAGCGACGACTTACCGGCGCCGCTGCGGCCGATGATGCCGAACACTTCGCCGCGCTGGATCGCCAGGTCGATGCCTTGCAGCGCATGCACCGTACCGTCGTAGGTCTTGCCCAGGTTGATGAAGCGCACATGGGCGCGGTTCAGGTCCGGATGCAATTCGGTGTGCTCGGCGTGTCTGGGCGGCACCGCGAGGTCGCGCCGTTGAGCGTGGGCGGCGGTCATACTCAGCCCTCCCAACCGACTTGGTAGAGCTTGCCGAGGGATTTATCCAGCGCGGCGCGCACCACCGGCGAATGCTGGTAGATATCGACGAACTTGATCACCCGTGGGTCGGTTTTGCTCTTGGGCTGGACCACGAACTGAATCACGTATTCGGGGTGGTCGAGGCCGTCGAACAGCAGGGCCGACTCGGCATCGAAGGTTTTCGACAAGCGAATATAGGCCGGGTAGCCCTGCACCAGGTCCGCATCGTCATAGGCGCGCACCAACTGCACGGCTTCCACTTGCAGGATCTTGATGTTTTTCGGGTTGGCGACGATGTCTTCTTCAGTGGCCTTGTAGCCCACGCCCGGCTTGAGGGTGATCAGCCCGGCTTTGGCCAGCAATTGCAAACCGCGGCCACTGTTGATCGGGTCATTGGCGATCGCGACGCTGGCGCCTTGTGGCAGGTCGTTGAAGCTTTTGTACTTTTTCGAATACAGCCCGACGTTGTTGATGATCCCCGGTGCGTACGGCACCAGGTCAAACCCGGCGGCGGCCTTGGCGTTTTCCAGGAACGGGATGTGCTGGAAGTAATTTACGTCGATATCGCCGGCCGCCAGGCTCACATTGGGCGCGATCCAGTCGGTGAACTCCACCAGCTCAACCTTCAAGCCTTGCTTGCCGGCTTCGGCCACGGCGGCTTCCAGCGGAATCGCGAAGGCTGCGGTGGTGCCGACTTTCAGCGGCGCCTCGGCGGCGAACAGCGTCGAACTGAACAGCCCGAAGGCCAGGGCCAGTGCTTTGACTGGGTGGGAGAGCAGTATTTTTTTCATGGTCGATTTCCAGTCATAAGGTATTTGTACAAACGTGCAGATCCACATTTTTTTGTTCAGTGGCGGTAGGTGGAACCGGTGTGGTGTTCGGATAGACGGGCGCTGCCTTGGAAGACTTTTTCTCTTAACGTTCCTTGCTCATATTCAGTCTTGTACGACCCGCGCCGCTGCAGTTCCGGCACCACCAGATCGATGAAATCGACGTAGCTTTCCGGGGTCACGATGCGTGTGAGGTTGAAGCCATCCAGGCCGGTTTCGCTGATCCACGATTCCAGCTCGTCAGCCACCTGTTGGGGCGAGCCGACCAGGGTGATGTAACGCCCGCCGAGCGCGTGCTGGTCCAGTAACTTGCGCCGGGTCCAGTCGTTGTTTTGCAGGGTTTTGGTGGCCGATTGAATGGCGTTGCTCTTCACGTACTGGATCGGTTCGTCCAGTTCGTAGCGGGAAAAGTCGATGCCGGTGGAGGCCGAAAAGTGCGCCACGCCCGCTTCCGCGCTGGCGTAGCTCAGGTACTCGGCGTGTTTCTCCCAGGCCAGGGCCTCGGTGGCGCCGACGATCACATTGATACCCATGAACACCTTGATGTCCTCGGGGTTGCGTCCGGCCTTGAGCGCGCTGGCGCGCACTTTGTCGACCTGCACCTTGGTCGCGGCTTTGTTCTGCCCGCTGATGAACACGCATTCGGCATGTTGCCCCGCGAACGCCAGACCGCGCTCGGAGCTGCCGGCCTGGAACAGCACCGGCGTGCGCTGCGGCGACGGTTCGCACAGGTGGTAACCCTCCACCTGGTAGAACTCGCCGTGGTGCTCGACCTTGTGCACCTTGCCCGGCTGCGCGTAGACGCGTTGCTGCGGGTCGTTGAGCACCGCGTCGTCCTCCCAGCTGCCTTCCCACAGCTTGTAGAGCACCTGCAGGTACTCATCGGCCTGGTCGTAGCGACGGTCATGCTCAACTTGTTCAGTGAGGCCCATGGCCTTGGCGGCACTGTCCAGGTAGCCGGTGACGATGTTCCAGCCCACCCGGCCATTGCTCAGGTGATCGAGGGTGGACATGCGCCGGGCGAACAGATACGGCGGCTCGTAAGTGAGGTTGGCGGTCAGGCCGAAACCCAGGTGGCGGGTGACCGCCGCCATCGCCGAGACCAGCAGCAGCGGGTCGTTGACCGGCAGTTGAATCGACTCCTTGAGCGGCACATCGACCGATTGCTGGTAGACGTCGTACACGCCGACGATATCGGCGATGAACAACCCATCGAACAACCCGCGTTCCAGGGTCTGCGCGAGATCGGTCCAGTAGGAGAGGGTTTTGTACTGGGTCGAGGTGTCCCGAGGATGGGTCCACAGGCCGTGGTTGATGTGCCCGATGCAGTTCATGTTGAAGGCATTGAGCAGGATTTTCTTTTTGCTCATCAGATCGTCCCCCGCAGTGGCGGGTTGGCGTCGTTGAGGTAGTAATTGCCGACCGCGTGATACTTCCAGCGCACCGGGTCGTGCAGCGTGTGCACCCTGGCGTTGCGCCAGTGGCGGTCCAGGCCGTGTTCGGCCAGGGTCGCCTGGCTGCCCGCCAGCTCGAACAAGGTGCTGCCGGCGGCGAGGGAAATCTCGGTGCTCAAGGCGCGCACTTCGGCCACCGCAATCGAGGCGGCCGCGACGTGTTCGGCGTTGCTGTCGGCCTGGGCGCGGTCGAGGTATTCGCCGGCGCGCTCCAACAGAGCTTCGGTGGCATGCAGACGCACGCTCAAGTGGCCGAAGCTTTTCAGGGTCAGCGGGTCTTCGCTGGCCTTGTCGCTGGTGGCGTCGATCCACGGGCGGGTCTTGGTGCGCACAAAGTGCAGCGCATCTTCAAAAGCGGCGCGGGCGATGCCGGTGTCGATGGCGGCGTGCAGGATCTGCGCCAGCGGGCCCACGGTGGTCGGGCGCTCGAAGGCGCTCTGGAACGGCACCACGTCCTGCGCCGCGACCCACACGTTATCGAACACCACCGAGCCACTGCCGGTGGTGCGCTGGCCGAAACCGCTCCAGTCGTCGATCACATTCAGGCCCTGGCTGTCGCGGGGCACAAAGGCCAGTTGCTGCACGCCGTGCTCGTCCACCACCGAGGTGGGAATGCGTTGGGCGTAGAGCGCGCCGGTGGCGTAGAACTTGCGCCCATTGATGCGAAAACCGTCGCCGTCGCGGGTCAGGGAGGTCACGCGGTCGTGGGCTGTTTTAGTCCCCAGTTCGGCCAGCGCATTGCCGAAACGCTGGCCGGCGAGTACCTCGGCGTAGAGACGTTGTTGCTGGGCGGCGCTGCCATTTACGCGCAGCACTTGCAGGGCATAGAAATGGTTCTGCGGAATCTGTCCCAGGGACGCATCGGCCTGGGCGATCAGCGCGATGACCTTGGCCAGGGTCACGTTGGACACGTCGGCACCGCCGTAGGCTTTGGGCACACTGATGCCCCACAGCCCGGAGCGCGAAAACGCGTCCAGCTCGGGCCACGGCAGACGGCGTTCGCGGTCGCGCTGGGCGCTGTCGCGGCGAAGGTCCTCGGCCAGGTCACTGGCTACAACAAGGGCCTGTTCGTCGCTGGTGATCACCGCGACGTTGGTAGAGAAAGGCATAGAGGTCTCCAGACGTCTGGTCGGTTAAATCCAGGAGTGCCGAGCGGGCAGGGTGCCGTTGAGGCGATAAGCGCCGACCGCGTGATACTTCCAGCGCACCGGGTCATGCAGGGTGTGCACGCGGGCGTTACGCCAGTGGCGGTCGAGGTTGAATTCGGCGAGGGTGGCGCGGCTGCCGGCCAGTTCGAAGAGCTTTTCGCTGACCAGCAGCGACACTTCGGTGGTCAGCACCTTGGCCTCGGCCACGGCAATCGACGCACGTGCCGCCGACTGCGCGGTGATCGGCGCGGCGCTGACCTGGTCGAGCACCTGGCCGGCCTTGCGCAGCAAGGCTTCGGCGGCGTGCAGCTCGATTTTCAGTTTGCCGATATCGGCAATCACGTAGGGGTCATCGCTGGCGCGTTCGACCTTGGCGTCGATCCACGGGCGCGAGCGCTCACGCACGAAAGCGATGGTGTCTTCCAACGCACCGCGTGCAATACCGGCGTCGATGGCGGCCTGGATCAATTGCGAGACTGCCCCCTGGACGTTCGGGCTCTGGCCGAGGCGCCAGTTGTCCACCACCAGGTCGGCGTCCACAGGGACTTGATCGAGCAACACCGTGCCGCTGGCGGTAGTGCGTTGGCCGAAGCCGGACCAGTCATCCACAATGCGCAGCCCTTCGCTGCCACGGCGCACAAACGCCATGACTTGCTTGCCGTCGTCGTTGAGCGCCTTGATCGCGACCCAATGAGCAAACAGCGCGCCGGTGGAGTAGAACTTCTGGCCGCTGACGACATAGCCGTCGCCTTGGGCGGTGAGGCGTGCCTTGAGCTCCAGGGTATTTCTGGTGCCGCGTTCCGGGCCGCCGTTGCCGATGCGCCAGCCGTCGAGCACGCTCTGGAACAATTGCTTTTTCTGACGCTCGGTGGCCGTGTTCTGCAGCAGGTGCAGGATGCCGAAATGGTTCTGCGGGATCTGCCCGAGCGCCGGGTCGGCCGCGCTGATGATCGCGAACACCTCGGCCAGGGTCACAAAGGACACCTGCGGGCCGCCGTACTCGCGGGGAATGGAAATGCTGCCCAGCCCGCTGCGGGTGAACTGCTCGATCTGCGCCCAGGGCAGTTTGCGTTGCTGGTCGCGCGTGGCGGCCTGCAGGCGCGCGGCCTGGGCCAACTCGCGGGCGGCGTCGAGCGCTTCTGCGTCGTTGCGCAGCACCACGGCCGGCAACAACAGAGGCGCGACATCCGGATGAGTGACAGGGGGTGTAAGAGCCAAGTTAGACATCAGCGCCGCTCCTTGGCTGCACGCAATGCCCTGGCGTTGCGCACCGGGGTAATTCTGACCATACCGACCTCGCATTCAATGAAATAAAAACAGAAATTCAGAGATGTCCGGTGGTCCGGTGTATATACCCTAAGCTTGTTAAATATTTAAATAAACTAACTTTTAGGAATATACATAGAAGGCATTCACCCCGGCTCGCAGGGGGAGCCTAGCGGCCTTGGGCGATAGGGTGTGGCGGCCCGGGTCGGGCGTGACGGCGCCGACGCGGCGATGCGCAGCGTGCGCGCGGGCGCCCAGCGCGAATTGTTGCCGACGCGGTCCAGCACGCAATACGTCACCTCGAGCCGACAGTCGTCGCCGGCCTCGGCGATCACCGTGGCCGGCACCCACACGTGCACGGCCCGGCCGATGTCGCGTGCCGGTATTTTGGGCAAGTCCATGCGCACGTCGCCCCAGCGCAGGGTGATGGCGTCGCCTGCGGTCATGTTCAGGTACGGCTCGATGGTCAGGGGCACGCCACGGTGCACCTGACGGCTGTTGACGCCGTAGCGGCGGATGGTCTCGGGCAGGCCGACCGGGGCCAGGTTCTGGTTCTCGTCGCTGTATAACGCGGCGGGCTGGCCGCCTGGGGCGTTGGTTTTGACGCGCACCTGCGTCACGGCCGAGCGCGCCGGGCCGTGGCCGATCTGCATAACCTGGTAATACACCTGCGCCAGGCCGTCCTGCACGAAACTTTCCGGTACCCGCAGGTGTGTGGGCGCGCCGACCTTGCAGGCGGTGATTCGCCTTGAGGCGGCAAAGCAGCTGTTCCAGAACAATTCGATCAGGTCACCTTCGTCCATGCCGAGGTACGGCGCGATGGCAACCTGCAACTGAGTGGCCGCCCGTGCATTGATGCCATACCGGTTGGCTTGGGGCAGCGTTGGGGCGGTGAGCGTGGAAGTCATAAGTCATCTCCTTGATGCAGCCAGCAGCAATCGTTCCGGCCCCTTGGCGCGGGTGCGCGGCAGGGCTGAAAGGCACGATTCAATAAATAGCCGGGATAGGATCCAATCCTCTGGGGCTTAGATAAGAGGGTTGGCCAAGGAGCGTCAATGGCGGCAAAAGGCTAAACCGCGGGTTTTAGAATATTCAGAAGGGTCTGACTGCGGAGGGTGTTTTCGGTGGCATCAACCGCAGCGTTTTACACGGCTTGACGAGGCGTTCCTGTAGGAACAGCGGGCTGTGGCGAGGGCGCTGGGCCCTCGCCACAAGAGGCAGGATCAGTGAGCGAGAAACTTGCTCAGGAACTGCCGCGTGCGTTCTTCCTTGGGGTTGGCGAACAGCGCCTTGGCTTCGCCTTGCTCCACGATCACGCCCTTATCGAAAAAGATCACGCGGTTGGCCACATCCCGGGCAAAGCTCATTTCGTGGGTGACGATGACCATGGTGCGCTTTTCTTCGGCCAGGCTGCGGATGGTCGCCAGCACTTCGCCGACCAGCTCCGGGTCCAGCGCCGAGGTGGGTTCGTCGAACAGGATTACCTCCGGCTCCATGGCCAGCGCACGGGCAATTGCCACGCGCTGTTGCTGGCCGCCGGACAGGCGCCGTGGGTAGGCGTCTTCCTTGCCCGCCAACCCAACCCGGGCCAGCAACCTGCGGCCCAGCGCCACCGCGGCATCGTGAGGCATTTTCTTGACCACGGTAGGGCCTTCGATCACGTTTTCCAGCGCGGTGCGGTGCGGGAACAGGTTGAAGCTCTGGAACACAAAGCCCACATGCTGGCGCAGACGACGTACCAGACTTTGTTGCTGGTTGATCGGCCGGCTGCCGTCGATCTCGATATCGCCCACCTTGATGCGCCCGCTGGTGGGAGTTTCCAGAAAGTTGAGGCAACGCAGGAAGGTGGTCTTACCGGAACCGCTGGGGCCGATGATAGCGATGACTTCGCCTTCCTTGACCTCCAGGTCGATGCCGGCGAGCACCACCTGACCGTTGAATTGTTTGGTCAGTTTTTCAACCACGATCATGCTTCAGGACTCCAGGTCATGCCGGTTGACCCGGGCTTCCAGGCGGTTTTGAAAATGCGCCAGGATGCTGGCCAGGATCCAGTAGATCAGCGCAGCGGAAAGATACATGGTGAAGATTTCGAAGGTGCGCGCCGACACCAGTTGCGCCTGGCGAAACAGCTCGGGCACCTGAATGGTAGCGGCCAGCGCCGTGTCCTTGACCAGCGAAATAAAGCTGTTGCCCAACGGTGGCAGTGCCGTGCGCATGGCCTGCGGCAGGATGGCCCGACGCAGGGTCTGCGCGCGGGTCATGCCGATACTGGCCGCGGCTTCCCATTGGCCGCGCTCGATGGAGCCGATGGCGGCACGCAGGATTTCACAGGCGTAGGCAGCCATGTTCAGCGAGAAGCCGATCATGGCCGCCGGGATCGGATCCAGCTCGATGCCCACTTGCGGCAAGCCGTAGTAGATCAGGAACAGCTGCACCAGCAACGGTGTACCGCGAAAAAACGACACGTAGACCCGGGCAATCCCTCGTACCGCAAAGAAGCGCGACAGGCGCATCAAGGCCAGGCCAAAGCCCAGCAGCAGGCCGAAGAACATGCCGCCCAGGCTCAGGATTACCGTGTAATACGCGCCCTTGAGCAGAAAGGGCGCGGAGTCGAGCGCGAGTTGGAAGCCTGCTTCCATTATTGAGTGACGTCAGCGTTGAAGTACTTCTCGGACAGCTTCTTCAAGGTGCCGTCGGCGCGCAGCTGGTCGAGGGCCTTGTTCACTGCCTCCAGCAGTTCAGGCTCGCCCTTGCGCAGGGCAATGCCGGACTCCTGGCGCGAGAATGCGTCGCCAGCAGCGGCGGTGTCCGGGGCTTTTTTGGCATATTCCAGCGCGGCGAGGCGGTCGATCAGGATCGCGTCAATGCGGCCGATACGCAGGTCCTGGAACTTGGTCGGGTCGTCGTTATAGGTCTTGATGATGGCTTTGGGTTGGTTGTCCTTGAGCCATTGTTCGTAGTTGGTGCCCAAGCCTACGCCGACTTTCTTGCCGGCCAGGTCGTCGGCGGTCTTGATGCTGTCCACATTCTTTGTCAGAACCAGCGCCTGGATCCCCGAAACGGTGTAGGGCTTGGAGAAATCGTACTTTTTCTTGCGCTCTTCAGAGATGGTGACCTGGTTGACCACCGCATCCAGGCGCTTGGATTCCAGGGCAGCGAGGATGCCATCCCACGGCGTGGCCTGCAGCTTGACCTTCACGCCCAACTGCTTGGCCAGGGCTTCGGACAGTTCCACCTCGAAACCGCTGAGCTTGCCGCTTTCATCCTGGAAACTGAAGGGTGGGTAAGTACCTTCCAGGCCGATCTTGATCTCGCCAGCCTTCTTGATATTGGCCAATTGTTCGCCGGCTACGGCCTGGCCCAGCCAACCGGCACCGAGTGCCAGACCCAGCGTGCCAACCAGTAACGTGCGACGGAATGCGGAAATAGTCATGAAGAGCCCCTGTGTTTTTTATGGTGAGCGAAGCAGGTGACGCAGTAGGCGTATCCTGCCTTAAAGCGCGAAGCGCGTCTTCGCCTGCGGCGCGACTATAAAGCCGGTTTTTAAGACTTGAAAATAATATAAATGCAAATTCATATTCTTTTGTGGAATATCAACTGCTTCTAATGTGGGAGGGGGCAAGCCCCCTCCCACTCAGTTGAACACCGAGTCATAGGCAAACAGCGCCGGCGCGCCGCCGGTGTGCAGGAAGATAATCGGCCCGTCTTCAAAGCGCTGACGCCCGATACCGTCGAGCAAACCCGCCATGGCTTTGCCGGTGTAGACCGGGTCGAGCAACAGACCTTCCTGGCTGGCCAATAGTTTGATCGCGGCCAATGTGCCGGCATTCGGCTCGCCGTAGCGCGGCGCAAAGTACTCATCCCACAGGATCACCTTGAACGCCTCGGGCAAGCCCACGCCCAGCAGCTCGGCGGTGCGCTCGGCCAAGCCCTGGACTTTCGGGAACTGTGCCTCTTCGGTGCGCGATACGGTGACGCCGATGACGGGCAATTGCGGCAGTACCTCACTCAAGGCCAGCGCCAGACCACTGTGCGTACCGGCACTGCCGGACGCCAGCA
>Ga0182008_10003152_pt1 | contig 10092 bp, 5 predicted proteins | sample Sormic07211129_1_FD_120482 | JGI IMG/M metagenome (GOLD analysis project Ga0182008, IMG submission 120482) | Rhizosphere microbial communities from Sorghum bicolor, Mead, Nebraska, USA - 072115-129_1 metaG | ecosystem: Host-associated > Plants > Roots > Rhizosphere | place: USA: Nebraska...
ATTTCCTAGCATGGCCGGTATCTATATCCATATTCCGTTTTGTAAAAAAGCATGCACCTATTGCGATTTTCATTTCACAACCTCGCTTAAATATGCAGAGGAGATGACCGATGCAATTTGCAAGGAAATCGTATTAAAAAAAGACCGCATTACTGAACAGGTGGGCAGCATTTATTTTGGTGGGGGAACGCCTTCCGTTTTACCAAGCCCTTATCTAGCGAAAATATTCAACACCCTCACTGAGAACTTTTCTATTGCTTCAGATGCCGAGATCACCATGGAAACGAACCCAGATGACCTTGATACAAAAAAGATTGCGGAATTGAGGAAAATGCCGGTTAACCGTTTCAGCATTGGCACCCAATCTTTCTATGATGAGGACCTGCACTGGATGAACCGGGCACACAATGCAAATGAAGCTGAAGCTTCGATTAAACGCAGTCAGGATGCCGGTTTTGAAAACCTGAGCATAGACCTGATTTACGGATATCCCCTGCTTACCAATTTAAAATGGCAGGAAAACATCAATAAAGCAATCAGCCTGCAGATTCCACATATATCTGGTTATTCCTTAACCATCGAACCAAGAACTCCATTGGCCAGCATGATCAAAATAGGAAAAGAAATTCCTTTAAATGACGACCAGAGTGCTGAACAATTTCAAATCCTGATTGAAAAATTGAGCCTGGCTGGTTTTGAACACTATGAAATTTCTAACTACAGTTTACCGGGAAAATATGCTGTTCACAATACCAATTACTGGCGTGGGGTACCCTATTTGGGCATCGGCCCATCAGCCCATGGTTTTGATGGCACCAACAGGCAATTAAACATTGCCAATAATGCACAATATTTAGAAAAGCTCCTTAATGGCAAGCTTGCGGAAACTGTAGAAGAACTTACGCAGCTTGACCGCTTAAATGAATACATCATGACTTCTTTGCGCACCATGTGGGGCATGGATTTAGAAAAGATTAAACATACCTTTGGTAAAACTTTCCATGAAGAAATGCTTTTTAACCTGAAGCCTTTTTTAGAACGCAACTGGTTATTACAGCAGCAGGAGCAGGTTTTTTTAACGCCTGAAGGAAAATTATTTGCCGATCACATAGCCTCTGAATTATTTTTATTAGATAATTATGAAAGATAAAGTTGTTTGGATTACCGGCGCATCCTCCGGCATCGGCGAAGCCTTAGTTTACAAGTATCATAAAGCCGGTGCTAAGCTCATCATTTCATCCCGCAACCGTGATGAATTGTTTAGGGTGAAAACAAACTGTAAAGGTGCCATCAACATCCATGTGTTATCGCTGGATCTGGAACAAACGGAAGCCCTACCACAAAAAGCGATCGAAGCATTACGCATATTTGGTAAAATAGATATACTGATCAATTGCGGAGGTATAAGTCAGCGCAGTCTTGCCCTGGAAACCACAGCAGCGACAGAAGAGAAAATCATGCGCGTCAATTTTTGGGGAACGGTAACACTGAGTAAAGCGGTTATACCAGCGATGATACAAAATGGCGGTGGACAAGTGGTCTGCATCAGTAGCCTTGTTGGTAAGTTTGGCACCAGGTTCCGCTCTGCCTATTCAGCCTCAAAACATGCACTGCATGGTTATTTTGATTCACTCAGGTCAGAAATTTACGATAAAAACATCAGTATCACCATAATATGTCCGGGTTTCATTAAAACCAATGTCAGCATGAATGCGATGACTGCAGATGGCAAGCCTCAAAATTCAATGGATGACACCATTGCCCATGGAATGCCGGCAAGTGAATGTGCAGAAAAAATCTTTAAAGCGGTTGGCGCAAGAAAAGAAGAAGTTTATATGGGTGGAAAAGAGGTGAAAGGCGTTCTTTTTAAAAGATTGTTTCCTTTACGTTTCTCAAAATACATGAGGACAGCAAAGGTTACCTGACAACCTTCTTCTCTCTCAGGTGATTTACATTTTTTAAAAGCGTTTTAATTCTATATAACGCTTTTTTCTTTATTTTTATAGAGCTTAAGTAAATCACATGCAGTTTGATCTTTCACCAATTGACACTGTAGATCTTATTTCTAAAGAAGATTTTCAGAAGAACTACCTGAAGCCGAGAAAGCCATTGATCATTAAGAACCTGTCGAAAGACTGGCCAGCTTATCATAAATGGACCATGGATTATTTGAAAGTGGTGGTGGGTGATCAAACGGTACCCTTGTACGACAGTGCCAAAGCAAATCCTTCCAAACCGATCAATGCTTCAGCTGCTGAAATGAAGTTTGCTGATTATATAGACCTCATTAAAGAAACACCTACAGATTTAAGAATCTTTCTTTTTGACCCCATCAAACATGCGCCGGAATTGCTGGAAGATTATATTGCACCAAAATATCTAATGGGAGGATTTTTAGATAGTTATCCAAACATGTTCTTTGGAGGAAAGGGCTCTGTTACTTTCCTGCATTACGATATTGACCTGGCGCATATTTTTCATACACATTTTAATGGCAGAAAGCATGTGATTTTGTTTGAAAACAAATGGAAGGAGCGCTTGTACCAAATCCCTTACGCTACTTACGCCCTGGAAGATTACGATGTCGAAAACCCGGATTTTGAAAGGTTCCCCGCACTGAAAGGTGTGAAAGGAATAGAAGCATTTCTGGAACATGGAGATACCCTATTTATGCCTACCGGATACTGGCATTGGATGAAATACCTGGATGGTTCCTTCTCAATCAGCCTAAGGGCTTGGGATAAATCCTGGGCAGTAAAGGCTAAAAGCTTATACAACTTAACCTTGCAACGGAAATTCGATGACTTTATGAAAAAGAATTTCAAAGAAAAGTATATGAACTGGAAAGAACAGCTGGCTGTTAGAAGAGCAAACAAGGCAGTTAACAACAACCACCTTGTTTAACCTGCATCATTATTCCTTAAGTTTAGACACTAACCAGGCATCCATCTTTTGCCTTTGCTCGGGAACGGTATTATGGCCCGTTTCTTTATAAATCAATAATTCTTTTGGCGCAGCAATTGAATTATAGGCAGCATACATAGAAGTTGGCGGACAAACTTCATCGTTAAAACCCCAACTGTAATAGCCCGGAACAGTCAACTGCTTGGCGAAATTAACCACATCATAATATTTTACAGTTTCCAGTTTTTCTTTTTTATTGTTGACAGCTAGTTTTTCCTTGGTGAAAAGATGTGGCCATCCCCCTGCCCTATTGTTCAAATATCCTGTTACATCACTTAATGCAGGATAATAAGCTCCCAGGTATTTTACCCGCGAGTCTAAAGCAGCCGTTACAATAGCGAGGGCACCACCCTGGCTTCCACCATAAACAGCAAGGTTTTTGCCATCATAACCAGGTTGGGAAGTCAGAAAATCTAATGCCCTTACACAACCAAGATATACGCGCTTGTAATAATAATTATCTCTATCATCCAGGTTTGTGGAAGGATATTGATACAGTCCGCCGGTACTCAAATTTTTATATACTTCATCTGGCATGGTCACCGAAACACCATGGATCCCGATCTCCAGGGTGATCACGCCCTGCTCTGCAAGTGCAACTTCCCCCCTATATGGCCTTATTCCAGCTCCCGGCACCTTTAAAATTGCGGGATAATGACCCTCCTGCTTTGGCATACTCAGCACACCATAAATTCTTGATGAATTGATATTTTGAAAGCTTACCTCATAAACGTTAACTTTTTCTGTGGAATAGGCTTTGATCAGTTCAACTTTTGGGTCCATTGGAATTGAAGATAAGTCTTTAACAGCTTGCTGCCAGAACACTTTAAAATCATCAGGCATTTTGACAGTTGGTTTGATCAATTCAGGAGAAAAAGCGGCTGTAGCCATACTTTTCACCGTTTTCCCATCAACTTCAGCTGAAATGGTGTACCGTAAAAAACCAGGTTCATTCATCGTATAACCCTGTAACAAAAAATCGCTTTTCTTTGTTAACAACAAGGAATCTGACTTGAAGTAGGGCATTTTTTCAGGACCAACCTGGTATTTGACTTTTAAATTTTCCGGTTTTTTTCCATTGTGTAAAACCGTCACTGTGAACCTTGGCTTTTCGCCTGGTTTATAAACCCAGTTTTCATGGTCTGCTTTAATACTAATGGTTAATTGATCATTTGCAAACAGCGGATGAATTGAAAAAAGAAAACTGATAATTAGGGCTAGGCTGACTTTAATAAAGGCAGCAGGGATTTTGAAGGTAATGCTCATTATGAAAATTTAAATAGATAAATTAAACTGCTTAGTTTGTTCCTTTACTGTTTTAGCGGCTACTTTTTTTAGGTGTTTTGCAAATTCCGGCGATACATTTGCAGGAATGAACTTTACGTTTTTAGGCGAATCATCAAACAAACATGCATACCAAACCAGGGAGCCTAAATATTTCCCGGCTTCACTTGCATGATTAGCATCAAGTTTAAAGTTTTTATTGTCCCAGAAATAGCCTGAATGCAATGAATATTCTTGTTTAGGTAATTTAGGATAAACCGGTTTGGTAAAATCAAACTTCTCATCTTTTTTATAAGCGTAGTCCTTTTCCATCTCCACTTTATGAAAAGCATCGCCCACAGGGAAAATAGCAGCATTCAACTCTTTAGCAACCTTATGATAAGCAGCCCGTGATTTCTCCCACATTTCCTCGTGGTTTTGAGTTGATGCAGCCCCTTTTATTTGGCCAAAGACTTTTGCATCAGAACGATAAGCCCAGGTTTGGTGTATCACAATTTTTGCATTCGGCTGAATGGATTTTATATACCTGTAAAGTTGTGAAGCATATGGCTGATAAGAATTCACATCTGTAGAGGCCAAAGAATTCTGTTGTATGGTGATGACATCCCAAACACCCTCAGACAACAACATGCGTAAAGATTTGCCTTTATAGGGTTTTCCTTGTGGATCATGAGAATTCGCTTCGGCTTTCTCAACATGTTTCCAATGACGCTCCAGGGAACAACCGCCAATTTCAGCCCTACCAATTTCTAAGGCCTGACCAGCCTCTTTGGCGATAACAGGCAAATAGGCAGAGGCATTTTGAGAGAAACTATTACCAATAAGGAATAGCCTCAAAGGCTTTTGTGCTGATGGCCTCTGCGCAAAAAGCCCTAAAGACATGAAAAGTAAGATTGTTGTAAAAATAGCCTTAAAGGAAATAGGTAACTTTTTGATCATATTTTATAGGATTAAGAGTTTAACTGATTAATTATAATGCTAGCTTATTTCTGCCTAAGAAATCAAATATAAAGAAGAAATACAAGAATTCACTATTAAGGAATTTGGTTAAAAGATTTATTTTACAGAATTGGTGTTGATCCTTTTTTTTAAAAATTATCTATTTATCTTCAATATACCGATGTAAAAACGATGATTATTTCTAATCTAGTTAACACAAACTAAACGCAGATAAAAAAAATATAAAAAAAGTTTCTACACTTATTATCGATTGTAATATTATTGTTATATTCGATTAATCAACTCTTATCTAAATAACCAAATTTTATGAAAAAAATTTACATGCTTTTAGCATTATTTCAATGTTGCTGGTTCTGCGCATTAGGGCAGAACATCACTGTAAGCGGAACAATAATTGACCAGACAAATGGTCCTATTCCGGCCGTAAGTATCAAAGTAAGCGGATCCAATCAAGGAACCATATCTGGTCCAGATGGTAAATACACCATCTCAGCTCCCTCAAACGCTAAAATTGTCTTTTCCTCACTCGGTTTTGTAAGTCAGACCATTGATGTCAATGGCAGAACCACCATTAACATCACGCTTCAAAGTGATGCCACTACATTGGAAGGCGTTGTGGTAACCGCCTTAGGTATTGAACGCTCCAAGAAAAGTCTGACCTACAGCACAACCACTGTATCAGCAGATGACCTTAACCAGGTTAAAGGGGCAAGTGTCTTGAATTCCCTTGCAGGTAAAGCAGCCGGTGTGTTCGTTACCCAGGGGAGTGGCGGTCCTGGTTCCTCGCCAAGGATTGTACTCCGTGGTAATAAATCCATCTCTGGCAATAATCAGCCATTATATGTAGTCGACGGGATACCTGTTGGAGGTTTTGCTGACTATAACTCCGAAGACATAGAAAATCTCCAGGTTCTCCAAGGTGCTTCTGCAGCAGCCTTATACGGTAGTCAGGCAGCAAATGGTGTGATTTTAATTACAACTAAAAAAGGTAAAATTGGTGCACCAGAAGTTCTATTCTCCTCAACCGCTACATTCGACAATCCAATTGCCTTACCTGAAATCCAGACTGACTACGGAAATGGAAATGGTGGTGTTGCAGCAACAACTCCAGTTAATGATAGCTGGGGGCCAAAAATCTCTAATGGCAGCAATAGTCATATTAAGGATTTTTTCCGTACAGGACAAAATTACCTGAACAGCTTATCTATCAGCAGCGGAAACGAATCGCAAAGAATTTACTTTTCCTATGCAAACACGACGTCAAAAGCCATGCTTCAGGATTATGGTTTCAACAGAAACAACCTCACTTTGAGAGGAAGCACTAAATTATTTGATGATAAAGTAGTTTTAGAAGGGGGCATCAATTACATTCAATCCAAAACTAAAAACAGGAACGAATCGTCATGGTATAACAGTCCGATGTTTGGCCTGTATCTGTTCCCAATGGGTGTGGATATCGCCCCTTATGCTGCAAACGGCGGCTCAATGTACAGTGAATTACGAGGATTTGATGTACAAAACTGGCCGTATATTAAGAACGAACACAGTTCAAACCAAAATCCTTATTGGATCTTAAACAATATCAGGAGAGATGAATTAAGCGATCGTACAAACATCAACGTATCCGCAAAATACAACATCACAGAATGGCTTAACGTGACTGCAAGGACGACTGTAAACAAGTATAATTATGATAATGACCAGCGCTATGGCGCAAGTGGGGACCCAACATCGATCGGTGTAAATGGCTCCTACAGAAAAGATGTAAGTACCGGCCAGGAAACTTATTCGGATATATTGTTATCCGGCAACAAGGAACTCTCAAAAGACCTCACCTTAAATGCAACCGCTGGCTTCAGTAACACCATTAATACGGACCGCGGTGTTGTTAACCGCACAAATGGAGCTGACAACACTTTATATTATGCAAATTACTTCTCTTTACAAGGCCTGACCGGAAATTATGTTTCCGAAAGCGCTAACACTAAACGCATTACGCGGGCTGTATTAGGTACAGCAACTTTAGGCTTCAAAGAAAGGCTTTATTTAGATGTAACCGGCAGAAATGAATGGGCATCCACTACTGATGACCCTTTCTTCTATCCATCTACCGGACTTGCCTATGTGTTAATTAACGAAAGTAAAGCGAATGGCTTAGTGTCATTTGCAAAAATCCGCGGTAGTTATGCTGAAGTGGGTAATGCGTTGCCATTTGGTGCAGCGGCAAGAAACTCGAATTATTCAGTTAATCCGGATGAGAGTGTTAATGGAAGAGGAACATTGCCATTTTTTAGTGGCACCGACACTTTGAATCTAAAACCTGAGCGCACCAAGTCTTATGAAATCGGTGCTGAAATGCGTTTTTTAAACGACAAGCTGAATTTCAATGTGACTTTATATGATGCAACCACCAGAGACCAGGTGTTTACCATTACTGCGCCTACAGGTGCCGGTGCATCACAATTTTATATCAATGGTGGAACGATCCAAAACCGCGGAATTGAGGCATCCCTGAGTTACAATGCTAAAATTGGTGAAGTAAGCTGGTCGCCGGGCATTAATTTCACACTTAATAAAAACAGGATCAAAACATTAAGTGATTTGTTGACGTCTGATCGATTTGTGTTACAGGGGGGCAACAGGTTAACCAATCTATTCCTGCTCCGCCCAGGAAGTGAACTTTTGAACGGAAGGAAATATGGCTCATATATGGATCTTTTCGGAAAGACATATCAATATAATGAAGACGGCAGTCAAAAATTTGATGCCACCACAGGTCTTCCGGTTTTATCAACCCAAACGGATCAATATATTGGAAATGCTAATCCGGATTTCCTGTTAAACTTTAACAACAACTTTTCTTACAAGAACTTCAATTTATCTTTTCTGATTGACGGGCGTTTTGGCGGTCTTGTATCTTCATCTACACAGCAATGGCTGGATTATAAAGGTTTATCACAAAGAACGGCAGATGCGAGAAATAATGGCGGGGTAATGGTGAATGGTAAACTGATTGACGCTGAAACTTATTACGGTTTCATTTCTGCAAAAGCGGATGCAGGTGCTGTTGCAACTGAATATACTTACAGCTCCACAAATATTCGCTTAAGAGAGCTAGCCATAGGCTATACCATACCGAAATTAGGTAACAGAATTAAAAGTGTCAATATTTCACTTGTAGGAAGGAACCTATTCTTCTTCCATAAGAAAGCACCATTTGATCCTGAATTGGCATTAAGCACAGATAACAATGGACAGGGCTTTGAATCATTTCAACTTCCATCGGCAGCTTCATTAGGAGCGACACTTAAAGTTAATTTCTAAATCAAAAATTATTAAGATGGAACCATTATCAATTCATCACCATTAAAATCAAAAATAATCTCATGAAAAAATATATAAATAAACCGGTTTATAAAATGCTTTTCCTATGCTTCCTTATATTTACCGCCCCTTCCTGTACCAAAGATTTTGAGGGCTTAAACGTAAATAAAGGAGATATATCCGATGAAGACCTTTCTAAAGATGGTGCAGAGGCAGCATTTTTACTTCCTGTAATGATGAATAACATAGTGAGTACAGCTCCCAATGTGCAAACTCAGCAAAATTTACAGGCGGAGTCTTATGCAGGATACCTGGAGGCACCCAGTAACTTTTTAGGAAATGTAAATACCACCACTTATATGACCAGGGGTATATGGTCGGCTTCATATGACATTTCCGCAAATGGTGTAATGAACAACTGGCTTACGATGAAGAAAAAGGGTTTTGATGTTAAATACCCAGATCTTTATGCAATTGCACTGATCATGAAAGGTGCAGCCGGACAAAGACTGGTGGACACTTTTGGCCCTTTCCCCTATTCTAAATTCGGCGATACTGCAGAACCAAAGTTTGACTCACCAGAGCAAGCCTATGCTGCTATTTTTGCTGATTTAGAACAGGCCGTTAACGCTTTACTCGAAGCTGAAAAAACGAATCCAGCTGCAGACGTTGCCCGTTTTAAAAAATGGGACAGATCTACTTTAGGTGGTGAATACACCAAATGGATTAAACTGGCTAACACCATCAGGCTTCGCATGGCTTTAAGGATTTCAGTAGTTGACGCCGCTAAAGGAAAAGCTGAAGCAGAAAAAGCGGTATTAGCCACTAACGGAGGTGTGCTAGATGCCACTTCAGGCTCCTTTGCAGTCTCTGCCCCAAGTGGCACAAATCCTTATTTTACCATCTCAACAGCATGGTCTGATACCCGTATTTCTGCTGCAATTATTACTTATTTAGAGGGGTTCGGTGACCCCCGTTTAACTGCCTATGCTTTACCAGCAAAAGACCCTATTTTAAAAGGTTCTTTTCGGGGCATCAGACCGGGCGTGGAGAGACCTACGAAAGCCGTATATGAAAATTATTCGCAATACAATATAACTGCAACTGCGCCAATCAAGATAGTTGACCTGGCAGAAAGTTATTTCCTTAAAGCCGAAGGTGCAATGAGAGGATGGAATATGGGTGGTGGCACCGCTCAACAATATTACGAAGAAGGTGTTAGAGCTTCTATTGCTGCAAATGGTGTAGCCGGAGCAGATGCTTATCTTCAAAGCACAACAACCCAGCTGGCCTATGTTGATCCAAAACGCCCTGCCTATAACAGCCCTCCGTTAACCACTAATGTTGTTAAATGGGATGAAGGTGCCAATCTTGAAACCAAATTAGAGAAAATCATTACGCAGAAGTGGATTGCAGTTTTCCCTGAGGGAACCGAAGCCTGGTCAGAATTCAGACGTACGGGCTATCCGAAACAATACCACATCATGGCACCGCAAAACCCTGTGCTTCCATTAGGTACTTTCATCAAGCGGTTAACCTATCCTACTGCTGTGGTTACGG
>Ga0182008_10003154_pt1 | contig 10084 bp, 4 predicted proteins | sample Sormic07211129_1_FD_120482 | JGI IMG/M metagenome (GOLD analysis project Ga0182008, IMG submission 120482) | Rhizosphere microbial communities from Sorghum bicolor, Mead, Nebraska, USA - 072115-129_1 metaG | ecosystem: Host-associated > Plants > Roots > Rhizosphere | place: USA: Nebraska...
CCGGAGTAGACCGCGACCGCGCGGAAGACCGTCGCCCGCGAGCAGGCGAGGGCGTAGGACATGGCAGCGCCGTAGCTGAAGCCCGCGGAGAACAACTGGGTGGTGTCGACGCACAGACCTGCTTCGAGCTGGCCGACCATGGCGTCGACGAAGGCCACGTCCTGGCCGCCGGGGTTGGCCCAGCCGTTGCCGTTGCCCTGGGGGGCGACGAAGATCGTGCCGTTGTTCGCATTGTCCGCCAGGCGCCTGAGGCCGTAGTAGGACCAGTTGTAGCCGTCCGTTCCGCCCGAGTCGACATCGTTGGCCGTGCCGCCCCGCCAGTGGAAGCCGAAGATCAGCCGGTAGGGATGGTTGTTGTCGTAGTTGGCCGGGACTCGCAGGATGTAACTGCGGGTCTGGCCGCCGCTCTGGATCGTGTGGGTGCCACTCGCCAGGGTCGGGGCCTTGCCGCAGCCGGCGGTCGCCTGGGCGGCACGGGTTGTCCTCGTCGACGCGGGCGTCCCGTGGCCGCCGGCGAACGAGGAGCCCGCGGCCGACAGGACGAGTAGTAACGCCGCCGCGATGGACGTCACGAGTGGGGTGCGTTTCATGCGCTCCTTCTTCCGTGGTGGGGGGTTGGACAGGGCGCGTCGGTCGCCGGGGCGGCTCACACGCCGGTGATGGTCCATGCGTTGTTGGTGCTGGAGTTCGGCGTCCACAGCACCGCGGTCGAGCCCACCGCGGTGCTGCCGCTGCCGTCGAGCGCGGTGCCGGTGCCGCGGTTGACGATCTGGTAGCGGTCACCGCCGACGCCGACCAGCGACCACTGCTGGTTGTTGCCGCCGTTCCAGGTCTCCTGCCGGGCGGGGGCGCCGTTGGCGGAGTTGCCCCAGCTGTCGGCGGCCATGCCGTTGGCGCGGTTGATGATGCGGTAGTAGCCGTTGCCGAGGTCGATCAACTGCCACTGCAGGTTGGCGCTGCCGTCGTAGTTCCACTGCTTGAGGTTGGAGCCGGAGGCGACATTGCCCCCGCTGTCGAGCACCAGCCCGCTGGTGACGTTGGCGATCTTCACCCAGGTCGTGGAGCCGCCCGGTGCGCCCAGGACGGGGATCTCACCGGAGAAGGTGAGCTTGACCGTGTACGCCAGGGCGCTGAACGGCGGGTTCGACGAGGGCATGGTCAGGTGCAGGCCGGTGCTGTCCTGCGTCGGGGTGGGCAGGTTGACGTAGGTGCCGGCCGTGTTGTCGAGCAGTTGGGCGCCGGTCAGGCTGCTGAGGTTGATCCGGTTGGAGTTCAGCGTCGTGATGGTCGTGGTGGCGCCCTGCCAGCCCAGCGTGGTGGCGTAGAGCACCTTGTTGTCCTGGCTGCGGGTGAACCGGACGTCCTTCGGGGTGCCGGCCACCGGGCCGCTGAACGAGCCTCCGCCCATCGGCGTGGGGCCCTCGCCGTAACTGGTCCAGGAGCGGGTGCCGTAGATGGCCTCTCCGAAGCGGCCGAGCCAGTCACCCATGGCGAGCAGGATCGACTGCTGTCCGGAGGGGATGGTGCCGTCGGCCATCGGGGCGATGTTCAGCAGCATGGTGCCGCCCTTGCTGACGCGGTCGATCAGCGAGTGCAGCAGTGCCTGCGTCGTGTAGTAGCCGATGCCCACCGTGTAGCACCAGCTGGAGGAGGAGATGCTGTCGTCGGTCAGCCAGTAGGGGGTGAGCAGTCCCGCCGGGCCGCCGCGCTCGAAGTCGAAGACCTCGCCCTTGTTGTCGAGGCCGTCCTTGTAGGTCGCGGCCACGTCCTTGTTCCAGGAGACGGCCTGGTTGTAGTAGTGCGCGAGGAACTGGAGCCGGTAGGACTCCTGCACCAGGTTCAGGTCGAAGTCCTGCCAGAGCAGGTCCGGCTGGTAGGTGTCGATGACCTCGACCAGCTTGTCGTACCAGAGCTTGTTCTCCGCGGCCGAGCCCTGCTGGCCGTAGAGGATGCGCAGGGTCGCGTCCGACTGGGACGGCACATGGTCGTAGTAGCCGTTGAAGTGGTAGGCGTGGTGCAGGGACGCCATGAACTTCAGGCCCTGCCCGCGGATCGCCTGCGCGTGCAGCCCCACCAGGTCGAGTCGGGGGCCGTGCTGGACGGAGTTCCACGGGTTGACGCGGCTGTTCCACATGGAGAAGCCGTCGTGGTGCTCGGCCACCGGTCCGGCGAACCGCGCGCCCGCGGCCTTGAACAGCCGCGCCCACGCGTCCGGGTCCAGGCGGCCGCCCTGGGAGGCGAGCTTGGGGGCGAACTGCACGAAGTTGCCCGCCTTGTCACGGGCTCCGTCGATGAAGTTGTTGTACGGCCACGCAGAGGGGTCGCCGTAGGTGGCGATGTGATGCTGGTTCTCGGCCGAACCGCCCACGTACATGTTGCGCGGGTACCACTCGTTGCCGAACGCGGGGACGCTGAAGACGCCCCAGTGGTAGTAGATGCCGAACTTGGCGTCCTTGAACCAGGCCGGGGCCGGGGGGTGTTGGTCCACGGAGGACCAGGTCGCGGTGTAGCTCGTGGGGCCGTCGGTCGCGGCGGCCTCGGGGGCGAACCGCAGCAGGCCGAGGGCCGTTGCCGCGCCGGTCGCCGCCAGCAGCCGCCGTCGGCTGATCGGGAGGGGAGAGGAAGTCATGCGGGAGCCTTTCAGCGTCATTGACTGGAGGGATCCCGGCCGTCACCGGGTCAGTTGCGCGTCCACTTCTGGTTGCTGCCGCCGCTGCAGGTCCACAGCTCCAGCAGGGTGCCGTTGGCCGTTCCCGCGCCGGTGGCGTCCAGGCACAGGCCGGACTGGGTGCCGGTGATCGTGCCGTCGGCGTTGAGCGTCCACTGCTGGTTGCTGCCGCCGTTGCAGGTCCAGATGTCGACCTTGGTGCCGGGGGCGGTGCCGCCGTCCGAGGCGTCCAGGCATGTGCTGCCGTAGACCCGCAGTTCACCGGCCGGGGTGCTCGTCCACTGCTGGTTGCTGCCGCCGTTGCAGTCCCACAGCTCCACCTGGGTGCCGGACGTCTGCGACTGGTTCGGCACGTCCACGCACCGGCCGGAGCCGGTCCCGACGATCGCGGCGGTCGTGCCGCCGCCGGGTCCGCCGCTGCCGGCGGTGAGGGACAGGTTGTCGAACTGTGCCGTCTCGCCCTGGCTGGTCGCGTAGCCGACCTGTCCGGAGGCCCAGGTGCGGTCGCTGACGGAACCGACCGTGGTTCCGTCGACGGCGGCGGTGAGGGTGGTGCCGGAGAAGGTCAGGGCCAGGGTGTGCCACCGGTTGGTGCCCAGAGCCGCGACCGTGCCGCGGGCGAGGGTGGTGACATTGCCGTTGGTGTTGGAGTTCAGGATCGACCAGGCGCCTGTGTCGCTGACCCGCAGGTGGTAGGCGTTGAGTCCGCCGGTGCTGCTGTAGTCCTGGCCGCCCGCGCGCCCGATCAGCTCGGCGTATCCCGGCTGTTCCAGCAACACGTCGGACGTCACGGTGTAGTTGCTCCACCCGGTGTCACCGAGCAGGGCGTGCGGGTCGGACAGCGCGTCCCAGGTGATCGGCTTCTGCGGGCTCATCTGGCGCACGCACTTGCCGCTGCGGCCGCCGCCGCAGGCCGCCACCTCGAAAGCGCCCTGCCAGTCCATGAGGTACTTCGCCTCGGTGCCGGTGGCGTAGCCGTCGAAGGAGTCGCTGTACGGCATGCTCATCGTGCCCTGGGCGGGGCCGGTGGCGGTGCCCTTGCCCTGGCCGGTCGTGGTGGTCAGGGTGTAGACGTGATGCGGCTGCACGGTCAGGCTGAAGCCGCCGCCGGACGGGGTGATGTCCGTGGCGTGCACGAAGTAGTCGGCCTGGTTGCCGGAGTTGACGTCGGTCGACCACACGTGGACGGCTCCGGTGGACAGCCCTCCGGTGACGTCGAAGTCCAGCGTCTGGGCGCTGCCGGCGTCCATGGTCTCGATGACCGTGGACCAGTCGGAGTTGTTCGGGGACTTCAGCGAGACATAGCTGCCGTTGTTCCGGTTGCCGCCGATGTAGCCGCTGGAGGCGTCGAGGTACTTCCAGCCCGGGGCGGTGAACTGGCTGGTGTGCGCCATCACCCAGGTGTTCTTGCCGATCGCGTAGTGGCCGGACCACGGCTGCGAGGCCAGGGCGAGACCCATGGTGGGATACGGCAGGTTGGGTGTGATCGCCGCGACCACCGGCCAGTTGAGATACGCGGTCATACGGCCGTCGATGTACCCGCGGTTGATCCCACGGGCCATGGCCGGCGCTCCCGCGTTGTCGTCGTCGGAGCCGTTCTCGCTCGCCCACAGCTGTTTGCCGGACGACGTGGCGGCCGACGGGACCGAGCAGTTGGACTGGGAGGAGCGGTAGCCGCAGGGGTAGTGCGTGCCGATGATGTTCACCGCGGCGGCGAACGCCTGGTTGGAGTTGATGTCGCCCGCAACGTTCCAGTCCGAGTCGGCCGCCACGATCTTGACGCTGCCGTAGCCGTTGGAGTTGAGCGCGCTGCGCAGCTGCTCGTACCAGGAGATGTTGTAGCCGCGCTCGTTCCAGCCGCCGAGGTAGTCGATGGTGAGCCCGTGCTCCTTGGCGCAACCCAGCCAGGAGACCAGGTAGTTGACCATGTCGGTGGACCAGAAGTTCCCGCCGCCGATCCAGCCGGGGGCGCCCCAGGCGAGCCCGTACAGCTTGATGTTCGGGTTGCGGGCCTTGGCCTGCTCCATCAGCCACCATTCGTAGCCGCGGTCGCAGTTCAGGTCGGAGCGGGCGTGCTGATGGCTGGGCTCGGCTCCCGAGGTGGAGTTGGTGTCTCCGCCGATCTCGGCCTTGAGGATCTGCAGGGAGGCGCCGTAACCGGGCTTGAAGAGGTAGTCGAGGACCTGGCCGCGCTCGGGCTCGGGGTAGTCGATCAGGAGTCTGCTGTTGCCGCCTCCGCCGCTGATCGCGCCGACGCCGTCGAAGGTCCGTCCGCCGGACGCGCCGTTGATGGTGATGGAGGTGGCGGCATGGGCCGTGGCGGCGGCCGTGCCGACGAGGCCGCCGGCGGCCAGGACGAGGCCCGCGAGCACGACCGTCGAGGCGCGCAGGCGCCGTAACAGCCGTCTGAATGCTGACACGGTGGGGGTTCCTTTCGCAGGTCGGTATCAGTCGGGTGCGGGATCAGCGGACGGTGAAGTCCTGGTTGGTGCCCGGCGCGTTCTTGCACTGCCACTGGTCCAGTTGCTGTCCCACGGTGGTGCCGGCGCCGTAGACGTCCAGGCACAGACCGCTGTTGCGGTTCTGGAAGGCGTAGGTGCCGTCGGACTGGCGCACGGGCAGCCAGAGGGCGTTCGCCGCCGTGCCGGGGGCCTGCTGGACGATGTCCGGGGTGCCTGCCGCCGTCGAACTGCCGGCGACCGCCACGTCCTGGCCGGAGCTCTGGGCGCGCAGTTCGCCGTAGCCGTCCGAGGCCGGTACGAACCGGAACTGCTGGTTGCCCTGCCCGTTGCAGGTCCACTGGTCGATCACGGCGCCCGCGGTGCCGGAGTTGCCGTACACGTCGAGGCACAACTGATCGCTCGCGACCACGAGTTGGTGGTAGCCGTCCGGGAAGCTCCCGCCACCGGACGTTGCCGGAGTGAGATAGACGGCGAACGCGTCGTGCGAGGCCTGGAACGTGAACGGCACGGTGACCGAGCCGCCGGAGGCGCTGACGTTCTGGTCGTACACGGTCTGCGGGGCGGCGAGCGGCGCCTGGTCCGGGATCCGGTGCACGGTGACATGGACGCTGCCGGCGTTCGTCAGCCACGGGACGGACGACAGCCCGTCGAAGGTCACCGACGCGGCGCCGGTGTAGCCGTTGGAGTCGCCGATGACGGCCACCGCCCGGCCGGCGGCGGAGTCCTCGGAGGCCGCGATGGCCGTGGAGCCGACCTGGCCGGAGGTGTCGACGAGGGTGCCCGTCATGTCGGCGTAGTCCCGGAGCGCCCACCAGTTGCCGGTCGGCTGCCAGCTGCCCCCGCTCCGGGTGAGGACTCCCGTCAGGTTGGGGGTGACACAGCACACCCAGTTGCCGCGCATCGCGTTGGCGTACCCGGACTGCGCGAACCGCGCCAGGTACCAGGCGGTCACCCCGGCGGTCTGCCGGTCGGCGGGCTGGTACTCGTTGGCGGACAGCGGCCGCGCCCCGATGCCCGCCGAGCCGAGCGCGCTGTTGAGGGACTGCGCGACGGTGACGGGGTCGTCGACGTCACCCTCGTCATGGTTGGTGATCATGTCCGGCACCGTCCCGGCCGCTTTCACATGCGCGAGCCAGGTCTGCCATTCACCAGGGTTGCGCTGCGGGGTGAACGCGAGGGACGGCCCCACGATCTGCGCGCCGGGGGCGATGCGCCGGATCTCCCGGTAGGCGGTGTCCCACATCTGGAAGTACTGGGCGCTGTTGACACCCCGGGTCCAGAAGTAGGAGATGTCGGGCTCGTTCCAGATGTCGTAGGAGAACGTCAGCCCCGACGATTGGAGCGCTCCCACGGTGGAGTCGATGAAGCTGATCCAGTTCGCGCAGTTGCCGTTGTCGCAGGGGTACGTCGTGTTGGACGGCTGGCCGCCGTTCGCGCCGTAGATGTCACTGACGAGCACCTGGTACTGCGCGTGGTACGGCGGCCGGGTCAGCCGTCTCGCCTGCGCGACGATCGAGTCGACGTCGGCCCGAGTGGCCGCGCCGTACTGGTAGTTGTCCTTGATCCAGCCGCCGGAGAACCATCCGCCGCCGCGGAAGGCGTTGATCCCCAGCGGCTGGATGAACTGGTCCACGGGTTGGCTGCCGTCCTGGGTGAAGCCGTAGAGAAACCCCTCACCCACACCGGTCGACGGGCCTCGCGTCGACGCCAGGTTCACGCTCAGCGCCTCGCCCGCCGCGGCACGGCTCCCGGCCGCCGACAGCAGTTGCAGCACGAACGCGAACACGACGCCGACGGCGAGCAGCACACGGCGGTCCCTCGCTCGCGTCCTCATATCAGTGACCACTTCTGGTTGGATCCGCCGTTGCAGGTCCACAGCTGTACGAGGCTGCCGTTGGCGGTGGCGGCGCCGGACACGTCCAGGCAGAGGCCCGACTGGGCGGCGGTGACCGTGCCGTCGGCGTTGAGCGTCCACTGCTGGTTGCTCTGGCCGTTGCAGGTCCAGGTGATGACCTTGGTGCCGGGGCTGGTGCCCTGGCCGGAGGCGTCCAGGCACAGGCGGCTGCCGCCCAGGGAGACGCTCAGCTCGTGCGAGACGCTCTGCGACCAGGTCTGGTTCGCCGCCCCGGAGCAGTCCCTGATCTGCGCCTGCGTGCCCGGTGTCGTCGAACTGCCCGGCACTTCAAGGCACTTGGCCGCGCCCACCGCGTGCAGCGCACCCGTCGTGCCGCCCCCGCCGCTTCCCGTTCCGTAGCCGGCGGCGGTGATGGCGGCCTGTACGGCGTTCTCGGTGGCGTCGGAGGGATAGCCCGCCGTCATCGCGCCCTCGAAGAACTCACCCACGCCGTTGGGGCTGTTGTCGCCCCCGGTGCCGAGCAGGACCGAACTGTCGACCTTCATCGGCGAGTAGCCGTTCGGCAGGGGGCCGGAGAAGGTGGTGGTCAGGCCGCCGCTCGTGCCGTTGCCGTATTTGAGGGTGAAGTTGCTGGTGCCGTTGTTCTTCAGCCACGCGCTGACGAACGGATAGTGCACGCCCTGGTTGTTCGGGTCCTTGTTGGAGCCGGTGTTGGTGTGGAACATGCCGTTCTCCAGGTCGGCCTCGACCCACGGGCCGCTGCCCGTGCAGCCGCCGAACCAGCAGGCGGTGCCCCAGTAGATGGCGTTCATGGTGGCGTTGCCGGTGTCGGTGTGGGAGTTCTCGCCGCTGCCGTAGTCGAAGCAGCACCACTGGCTCGTGTAGTTCGACGAGGTCACCATGTAGATGCCTTCGGGCTGGGCGCCCGTGGGCACGCCGTTCGCGTGGTCGAGCCGGTAGCCGACACCCGGGGTGACCTTGACGCCGAACACCTGGTGACCGGCCGCGGTCACCGGCAGGGCCATGGCGTCCGCCCCGACGTCGGATCCGTTGGGACCCGGTCCCTTCCAGTAGCCGCCCCAGGAGATCGGCATGTCGTTGTGCTTGGCGGTCTGGTCGTAGATCTTCGTGATCGTGCACGACGTGCCCGCGCAGAACGACACCTGGGAGGCGCCGTCGGCGTACCCGCCCGGAGCGAGCACCCCGATGTCGCGGTAGCTGCGGTCGGAGGACCGCTGGATCTGGTACAGCGGCCCGTTGTACGAGGCGAAGAGCGCCCTGGTCGTGGAGTGCGCCGTCACGCAGGGCGTACCGCCCGCCGCGTAGATGTCACAGGGAAGCGACACGTCCGCCGCGGACACGGGGGCCGGTGCGCCGAACACGCTCAGCGCCATCGCCAGGGCGACCAGGAGCATGACGGCAAACCGCCTTCGCCGACCATCAGTTGCTGACTGAAGCACGGAAACCTCCTCTGTCGCGGTGCCGTCACGGTCACCGGGACCGAAGCCGCCGGTGACCGTGGGGGTGGGGGAGTCAGCCCAGCGTCCACCGCTGGCTGCTGCTGCCGTTGCACGTCTCCAGCTCGGCGAGGGCGCCGTCAGCCGTGGACCCTCCGGTGACGCCCAGGCACAGGGCGGACTGGACGCCCGTGATCGTGCCGTCGGAGTTCAGCGTCCACTGCTGGTTGGTCTGGCCGTTGCACTGCCAGATCTCCACCTTCGTCCCCGGTGAGGTCTGGTTGTTGTAGGCGTCCAGGCACAGCTGACCGCTGCCGGAGTAGACGGTGAGCTGGTTGGACGTGGTGTGCGTCCAGGTCTGGTTGGCGCCGCCGTTGCAGCTCCAGATCTCCACCTGGGTGCCCGCGGTCGTGGTGGAGTTCGGCACGTCCAGGCACTTGCCCGCGCCGACCGCGTGCACCGGGCCGGTCACGCTGGTGCCGCCGCCACCGCTGGTGCCGCCCGCGACCCGGTACATGACCGTGCCGTGCGCGGGTACCGAGGCGCTGATGGTGCCGGAGGTGGTCGAGGACGCGCCCGACCACAGGTCGGTGAGGGTGTAGGCGGACGCCCCGGTCTTCCCGATCGCCGACGCGGTGGTGGTGATGGTCGCCGTGGAGCCCGTCTCGTTGAACAGCGCCACCGACACGTCCCCGTTGGCGAGCGGCTTGGCCAGCACGTCCAGGCCGCCCGAGGAGGACACCATGGTCCCCTGCTTGCCGAGGGAGTCCTGGTCGACCGCGATCACCCGGGAGTTGGTCAGGATGGACAGGGTGTCGGAGCCGGCCGAGGGGATGTTGGTGCCCGCGATGAGCGGTGCGGCCATCTCCGCCCAGAGACTGAACTCGCTGCGGCTCTCGGTGGCCGTCATCGAGCCGTTGCCCACCTCCAGCATGTCCGGGTCGTTCCAGTGGCCGGGACCCGCGTAGGAGGCCAGTCCGACGTTGCTGTGGAAGATCGACAGCATGCTGGAGAAGGTCGGGCTGATGTCCCCGGTGGTGCGCCAGCTGTTGCCGACGTCCGCGCCCCAGGTCCACACGTTCTCCTGGCCCCAGTTGCACAGGCTGTACAGGATCGGCCGTCCGGTGGCCGCCAGGGCGTCCCGCATCGCCGTGTACCGGGTCTTCGCCGCCACGCCGGTGTTGTTGCAGTTGTCGTACTTCAGGTAGTCGACGCCCCACGCCGCGAACGACTGCGCGTCCGTGGTCTCGTGGCCCAGGCTGCCCGGGTATCCCGCGCAGGTCGCGGTGCCCGCGTCCTCGTAGATTCCCAGCTTCAGCCCCAGCGAGTGCACATAGTCCGCGGTGCCCTTGATGCCGTCGGGGAACTTCGCCGGGTCCGGCACCAGATGGCCGCCGGAGTCCCTGTTCTGGGTCATCCAGCAGTCGTCGATGTTGACGTACGTGTAGCCGGCCGCCTGCATGCCGTTGGTGTGCATCGCCTGGGCGGTGGACTTGATCAGCGACTCGGAGACGTTGCAGCCGTACGCGTTCCAGTCGTTGAAGCCCATCTGCGGGGTCGGCGCGAGCCCGTTGCCGAGTGCGGCGGCGGGCTCTGCCGTGCCGAGGGAGAGGAGGGGGGCGGTCGCGGTGAGCAGCGCGGC
>Ga0182008_10003155_pt1 | contig 10084 bp, 15 predicted proteins | sample Sormic07211129_1_FD_120482 | JGI IMG/M metagenome (GOLD analysis project Ga0182008, IMG submission 120482) | Rhizosphere microbial communities from Sorghum bicolor, Mead, Nebraska, USA - 072115-129_1 metaG | ecosystem: Host-associated > Plants > Roots > Rhizosphere | place: USA: Nebraska...
ATCTATTGAGGTGATTTTAAGATTGGTTTGTTGTCTGTTACTCTAGCACTTCAAGCCCTCTGCAATAATCTTAACAAAAGTATAATGCAAATCTACTACAACACAGAAGTCATTTATCACTAGACAAACAAAGTAATGGTCAGTGGTATTATCGTCCCATACAAAGTATTATTAGTACGTTAAGCTAGCTATATCACACTTATATATCCAGACGCTCAAACAAATGGATAGCTGAGATATTAACGCCATCATCACCATCTGTAGAACCTACAACGAATGTATGTACATCATCCCAATCTTCAATCAGAAATGAAAATATTCATGATATTGAACTGGCTAGGAAAATGACCATAGTAACTGAAGGTTTTACTACACACAAGTTTTGTGAACTAGTCCTAAAAGATAGAAGTAGGTTATCAATGGAGAATGCATTGACAATATGCGATTATGTGATAGCAATGAAAAGAGAGGTTAATCCAAGGCTCAGCTACAAAAGATATACCATACAGATTTTGTCAGAGCTATCAAAGGCTGTTGGGATAGAAAGGAAGTTCATTGATATGACACGAGATGATGTTCTTTGCTATCTGGATAACTGCCGCAACCCAGAAAATGAAGACCCAATGCACAAGTGGATTGGTACGTATAATAGTAGGATTGTAATATTATTTCGATTCTTTAAATGGCTGCATTACCCTAACGTTGAAGACCAGAAAAGAAGGAGCGAGTTATCAGCCAGTGAAAGAAAACCTGATTGTATAAAGGGTATTGCAAAGCTAAAGAGAAAAGAAGTAAGCTGCTACAAACCTTCAGACTTATGGACACAGGAAGATACCGATCGTTTTCTTAAAGTGGGTTACAAACAAGCGAGATAGGTGTTACCATATCATGGCAAGGGACTTGTCAGCCAGACCTCATGAGCTTTTAAATTTAAAAATAAAAGATATTATATTTAAGACTGTAAACGGTGGAAAACAATATGCAGAGGTTCTAGTTAATGGTAAAACTGGGTCAAGACACATACCTTTAATCCAATCTATACCCTACATCAAAGAATGGCTATCAGACCACCCAAGCAGAAATAATCCTAACTCCCCCCTTTTTGTAGGTCTTGGTAGAAATTCCATGGGACTGCAGCTTACTAGTAATGGTCTGTATGGAATCTACAAGGGCTACAAAGAAAACTTTTTTCCAAAGCTATTAGCAGACCCAACTGTACAAAGCGAAGATAAAGAAAGAATCAAAGCGTTGTTATTGAAGCCATTCAATCCATACATTCGCCGACATTCTGCTCTCACTGAGAAAAGTACTAAACTTAAATCCAGCACACTTAACCAACATGCTGGTTGGACTCCAAATAGCAACATGGCTCAAAAATACATACATTATTTTGGAAATGAGTCCTCTGAATCACTTCTAGAGGCATACGGACTTAGGTTTAGATATTTAGTATTCTATCTAAAAAATACTAATTTGTGTGCCGATAAATAGAGTTTTGGCTTCTTTGTCGGTTTGACTATTCATAGGGACTGATGCTAACAAAAGACCGTCGACGTATAATAATTAACGCAAATAGTCCTTTCTGCGTAATTTAATAGAATGCTCATTTGCTACTGTTCTTAACCATTCCAATAACCAGATTTATAGTATATAGATGATGGCAGCCCTGCAGCATTCCAGATGACATCAAAAATGTCTTTCATTTCTTTAGCCACATCAACTTCAAATTTCTCTATCATAACTTCTGGAATTATTAGTGTGTCTCTATCTATTGGAATCCCATTCTCTCCCATAGTATAACCAGCCACTCCAAATAAACTCAACATTATGAATACTGGAGGTTCTACGTCAAGGTGATATTGCTGCAAATTTAGATAAAACCTGACTTTGTCTATCAATGACTTCTCAAAAAGTAGACTTTCAATCCTCTTTTCTTTCTTACGGATAGCGAATGGATATGTCCATACGTATTCAATGCTGCCGTTGCGGAAAATTTGTATATATGAAGGTGTATCAAAATCTGATTGTGCTTTGTTGTATGCAGTATAGCCATCAAAGTTATGATGCCCACTACTGTATATTTTATCAGAGAGCGATTGACTAAGTGATTGATGCAGTAGTACATTATTCTCTGACAAGTCAGATTTTTTGGTAGGATTAGATATGATGAGGGGGTATAACATGGAGAACTAATTTTGGGTAATGTTCTAACTGTATCGGTGTTTGTCCAGATACAATCATGCTGAGTCGCTCAGTACGGAAAAATCTTACACGTTCTATAGCAGTTTCAGATACATTAAATAAATTTCTAATTTCACCTACATCAAGAAGACACTTCCCATTTGAATTGCGTGAATAAAACTTGTTATGATTTTTATATTTGACAATGTGAGGTAACGCAAAACTCTGAGGAATGAAGATAATAATAATGAACAGACTATCGATTCTTACAGAATGAATATTCAAACCAGATATTCTTGGCTCTATTCCATCCCTTGTCATATTCTCAAGTCTTGATATTTCTCTATCAATGTCTGCAATTTGTAAACCTGAAATTTGTTTTGGAATGCCCTTCTCCGCACATATGCCAATAATTAGATGGCCACCTGAAGCATTTGCAAATGAGGAAACATAAGCAAGCAATTCTTTCTTTTGTTCATCTTTATTGCCTATTATCTCACTCTTATACTCAATAGTCTTGCTCTCCTGAACTTCATCATCAATTAATTGCTGGATGTCCGCTTTGTCAATTTGGTCAAGTGGTTTTCTGTCAAGCAATGTCATAATTATTTACATCATAATTGTTAGTCAAAATTATATGTTGCATTGATTAGTTAGACTGACATACAACGCTATTATTCAATTAATTGATTAGATTGTTTGCTTTCTCAAGGTCCTGCATCCTAGCTGTTAGCGTCATGACTTGGTCTGACAGCTGTGCTATAGCATCTTTCATTTTCTCACAGATTCTTACTGCTCGATTTAACTCTTCTAGTTCTTCCACCGAATGGCTTACTGTTGGAAATAAATAGTCTGTGAAATTATATTAAGAAAGATAACAAAATAATGCCAGAAACTATTTTGGTTACAGGTGCCACTGGCACTGTAGGCAGTGAGGTAGTAAAACAACTCGTATCTTCATCGTCATCTCCTTCTTTAGATAAGAATGATATCATTATCAAAGCAGCAATTCACTCACAAAATAAAGCTGATAATTTCATACAGTATAATAAATCAGTTCAAATTGTTAATATTGACTATAATAAACCAGAAACTCTTGCTGATGCGCTAGACCAAGTAGATAGACTGTTCCTACTAACTTTGCCATCTCCTGACATGACAGTTTACTCCAATTTGGTGAAAGAAATTAGCAAATACAGTGATAGTATCAATCACATAGTGAAATTATCTTCCATGGCAGCGTACGATGAAGAAACCGGATTTGCAACCATAATTGGACGAATACACAGAGAAGAAGAAAAAATCATAGAAGAATCTGGAATACCATTTACATTCCTTCGTCCTCCTGCATTTATGCAAAATTTCATAACTCAATATGGTTATACAATAAGAACCCAAGATGCATTTTATATTCCTGGTGGAGATGCAAAAATAAGTTTTATAGATGCTAGAGATGTTGCAGCTTTATCTGTAAAATCACTTACAAGTAACAATCAACAGCACATAGGAAAGTCATATACAATTACTGCAGAAGAAGCAATTTCCTATAGAGAAGTAGCTGAAATCCTATCTAAAGAAGCTGGTAGAAAAATATCGTATGTGGACATACCAGAGCAAGACGCAGGAAAAAGATTGAAAGAGAGTGGTATGTATAATTGGCTTGTTGACGCTATAATGGAGTTCTATAGCATTATTAAAGCAGGTCATGTCTCAAAAACTACTAATGTATTTGAACAGGTCATGAGCAGAAAACCTATATCTTTTAGTCAATTTGTAACAGATTATGCACAAGCTTTCAAGTAGATTTCCTATGTATATTATGCCATATTAAAACTGCTGCCGTCTTTCAATTTCCTGCATTCTTGCTGTCAAAGCCATAACTTGGTCTGATAACTGTGCTATTGCATCATCTTTCATTTTCTCACGATTCCTCAATGCTTGATTTAGTTCCTCTAGCTATTCTACTTTGCTTTGTATATCTGCACCCTGTCGTTCTAGCTGGTGAATGTTAAGGAACGTCAAATATGGCTCAACTTTCTTGAATAATTCAGCTTTTTCGGACTCCTTTTTGCGCAAATACGTTGAACCACTATGGCCGATGAACCACTCGGAATAATCCCCGTAGCCCAAGTCAGATATAGTAGTCTTTACAAATCGTCTGAACGAATGAAGTGTTATCTCTCTACGTCTATAGCTGCCTCCATCTTCTCTATCACCTTTACCCATTGAGTTTAGTGTCTTTGCAAAAGATTTGGCAAACTCAAAGTATAAAATTCTAGGATTTGGTGCTTCTTTGTTTTGGTATACTGCAAATATCAAATCTGTATCTTCTCTCTCCGGAGTTCTAATCTCCGTAATTGTTTTCCCGGTTTGTTTGTCCTTATAGCATACCCTTCTTGTTCTGTGTTTGTAATTCAACCAGGAGGCTAGTTGCTGAGCTATTTCTTCAGTTAAGAAGACTGTTCTGTCTGTTCTAGTTTTAGTGTATTCACCCCTTACAAAGGCTCTGACAGGTTGAGACTTCGAATCTAAATCTTTGATACGAATGGACAATGCTTCGGTAGCTGTTATGATACTTACTGAGGATGTTGGCAAAGACAAGCTTCTAAAAAGAATAAAAGAAAATGAGTGCGCTAATTGAATTAATATTACGATTTCCGTGATATACGGAAATGCTGTCCTCAATGTAACGCATATAGTGACAACTATGATGATGGTAATAATAATCGTAATAGAGAGCTATCTAGCATCCCTATCAGGTCAAATGAATCATTTACATTTAACTACAATGCCAAACGTGGAGTAGAACTTGAATTTAAGCCCAAACATGGTGGGCGTTAGGTATGTCATATGGTGATGATGACAATTATATGACATGGAGTAATAATAGTCCTAGTAGCGGTATTTATGATATGTATAGTTCATTTCTAACATATTTTGAAAGGCTAAATCAGTTATACAGAGATTATGCGTTGAATATACAAAGGATAAATGATTCATATAAAGAGTCTATTAGAATTATTGAAACGATAAATGATGCAAACAAAGAATATATTGAAAACTATTCTAAAATGAACCAATTATACAAACAACATTTTGAAGATATGCAAAGGATGAACCAGCAATGGCTTAATCTTTTGTGGAATCCATTTATGGGAGAGGAAAAGCAGAAGCATCAAGAGCATAGAGTATCATAAAGCATTAGGTCGTTACGCTATTGGAAATAAACGCTGTCACTAATGTAATTTATTTATAAAATGAATCATATATAAGATATTTAATAACTTTTGGACATTTATGAATTCATCTATTCTACATAATATACAATCTACTATGAATCAAAGAGCTAGTTAGTCTTGTCTGTTGAGTATCATGTCGAAAAAGACGGTTTCTTTGCAATTAAGTGTTTATTACCCCATTCATAATCCTGTTCAAACGCTATAACAAAATTATACGATTTGAGAAATTCTATTAGTAGTTTATAGTTATTACCATGGCCATGAGCTTCTATTAAAAGAGCAATATCTTTGCTATTAGATAGAAGATTATGGGCACCTTTCAATACTTCAAGCTCCTTTCCTTCCATGCCAATTTTTATCCAATTGATTCTGTCTATTCCATTTTTTTGTAGCAGATTATCCAATGTATTAGCATAGACAGCTTTTGTTTTACTAACACTGGTAGGTTTTTTGTCTTTGTCTTTATCTATATTTAACAGCATTTTACGATAAGGGATTAGTACCATTTGTTTGTCTTCAGAGCATGCAACATAGTTGAATGGAGTAACGTTGGTTAAGTTATTCGATTTAATAATATTATTTAGTGTGTCGTAATTTTGAGGGTCATCTATAATCGTAATTACTCTTCCACTTGGACCAACTTGCTTTGATATTTTCATAGTACAAAGACCTGTGCTAACATCTACGACCACATCTCCTTCTTTAAGAGAGAAGTCTTTGAGTAAATTAACTTCCTGCTGCGCCGTTGTTACAAAGTCATTGAAATCTTCTTGATTTCGACAATATACTTGAAGGCCATATTCAGTAAAGTTAACGTTCAATTGCATACTAGCCATTCGGAATGATTTGACGAATTTATATAAGAAATTTTTAAAAGTAGCTCCATCTTCGGCATATGGCAAATATCCACTTTTCTTTCTTGGAATTGGCAGCCTTGCAACTTTCAAAGCTAAATAGATTTTTTTTGAGAGAAATAACACAAGCTTATCTTTGTTAGTTACACCTTGTGTGTTTTCTAGCAGCAATCTATCAATGCTTATAGAACTCTGTTGGCTTTTATTTGGCCTCTCTAATGTTAACATGCACTGCTCTTAATGATAGATTATAATACAATTTCCTAAAATACTGCTATACTAATAGGACATAACAGTAAATCAATGCAACCTAAAAGAAAGATTAGTCTTTGTAGTGGAGATTACAACTAGCAATTAATAATATCTGATTGTCATAGTAAATACTACTACGCACATCTACGTTGGTCAAGCAAAATTATAGAAAACTCATGGATATTCAATCACAGTTTGTTCTTGTTATTTTCATAGCTGTAAACATTCTATATTGTTATTATCGTAAGTGCTCCTCGTATTAACCAAGAGAGCACTGTATTAACCAAATTTTCGTGCTCCTAATACAAAAAACAAGAAAGGAGCAAAAGAATGAAAAAAGGACAACAGGAAGGAAATGAAATAAAAAACACTGTAGAGAATCATAAAGATGCTAGAGCGTCAGAGATAGCACAGGTAATTGCAGGAATTGGTAATGTCGACTACTTAACTGCCAACGAATTAGTCTCAATCAGTCGCAAACTCTATGAACTCGTTAGCTTTTGTGACTGTGTTGGAATTGAAAAATAGAAGCGAAAAATCATAGAAGGTTCGACGAGGTCGCATACCATAATTGTGACAAATTCAACCATCATGACCATGAGCACCTGCCGTATTGTAAGTGTTGCCAAACAGGTACGGTTAATTGAATTTACCCCGGTCCAGTTCATAACTAGTACAATATCATGCGGAGTAATAATACCTGAACCTTTCAGTCCTTTCCCATTTCATTTCGTATGCTTGACATTATCAAATTGATTCTTGAACCAATCCAGAGTCTCATTATCATATATACAAAATTCTATAATATCTAATGCTGCAATAGTATTATTAGTGCTGGTATTATCATTATTACTATCTTGAAGAAAGGCTTTAGATTCTTCAACAAGTATCTTTGCACATCTATCTTTAGGAAAACCAAATATTCCGGAGCTTATTGCTGGCATTGAAATGCTTTTAAAGCCTCTTTCTGAAGCTAGTAAAAGGCTACTCCTAACTGCTTTTCTTAGTTTGTAATCTTCATTTCCTTCACCCATTCTTGGTCCCACAGTATGGATAACGGCTTTACATGGTAAATTTCCCGCTGTAGTAATTACTGCTGAACCAACTGAAACAATACCCGTCTTTGCAATTATCTTGTCGCTTTCTTCCTGAACGATTCTCCCACCCTTTCTTACAATGGCAGCTGCAACACCTCCACCATGTTTTAGATAAGAATTTGCGGCATTTACTATTGCATCCACATGTCTATCTGTTATATCGCCATTGACAAGCTTTATGACCTTATTGTTGCCCAAGTTCAGCTGACGTTCCAAGCTCATGCACTGTTATAGTCCTATAGCCATAATGACTAGATAATCTCCGTATTTTTACATTTTCATATTATTAGAATATTCTCTTAATTCAAATGGAGTAACCGCGTGAACATATGAAAATGAAATATTGCATAAATGACAGTATAATTCACGATAATGATAGTGTTTGTCCTTAATAGTTGATGATAGCACAACATAACTGGATTTATGACAAGTAGGACAACCACATAATCTTCTGTTTAGCTTTGTTTTGTTATTGTTGCTGTGGTCTACCCGCATTATAATTGCTTGATAAATTGTGGCTATTCTCTTAAGCGAATGCGATAATTGTACAATCTATTAGTCTAGCAAATATCCTTAGTTACTATCTTATAGCATATTGCTTTCTAGGTATTTATTCTTGGAAAGTAAAGACAGCTATTTTTTATCTGCTTTATCTTACCTCTTGCTATAATCCCAAGTTGAGTAATAGCTTGGGGATATTTCTAAAATAACTGAATCTCCATTCCTGACACTGCTCATAAGGGCTTTAGCCATTGGGTGCTCAAGGCTTCCAAGGTACCTGAGCATTATCTTTTCAGCTATAGGGATATTATGATTAATTTTTTCATGAATTTTGACTTTTCCTTTGCCTCTAACACCTTTGTAAGATAGATTAGGTTCATCGACACAATAATAGATGGTATTATTTGTATGCAAGTTTTCTGTTTTTTTTGACTGCTTTGATGTTTCAATATAAAATCGCATTCAATGTATGTAGTCTGCTTGCATTAAGAAAGTACTAGTCTACATACCATATATATCGGGTTTAGTCTTGTTTCTCTTCTTGTTGCCTTTTCAGGAAGTTTTCAGCTTTATCATGACATAATAGTTCTTTTAGTTTTTCTTCTTCTGATTTCTTGCCTTCCCAAAAATCCATCATCTTAAGAACACTATTTTTGGTATCAGGAGAAGAATCCTTTATAGACTCTTGAACCCTTTTTCTCCAACCAGATGGCAAGTCCTTTGGTCTAAACACTGCTCCCATACTACAGCTTATACTCAGAAGACTCAATATTAATCCATACTAACATGCAACCTAACTGCAATACGGCTAATTAACAAGCTCAGTATATAATTACAGTGTTCTGCTACATGTACCGATTCATTTGCTGCGTTTTCTTCTTAACTGTACCAAATAGTAACGTATAACACAGATTATGTCCTGTCTGTTAAGTAAATTCTTAACAGAAATCTTGCGTCTAATCTTTATATAAAACTCGCATTCTTATTGAAAAAATGAATAGTAGGTTTGGCACGAATATTGCTATTACAGCAGCAGTAGTAATAGCAATGGTAGGAATAACTATAGCAGCAGGCTTTAGTCTTGCTGCGATTGTAGGAACAAGCCATACAGCATTAGCCACTAAAGGCGAAGCCGTAAACCACATATCGCCACAAGGAACACAACAGGTTGATGTGTAAATCTCAACATCTCTCCTCAATACGTTATTAAAGACAGACTCTATTATTTCCTTCAAACAGCAATATTATATCTTAAAGCTACGCCAAGCAAAACAAAAGTAAGCGCACCACATACTATCTTTACAATGAAATCTATCATACCTGTTTGTGAGCTATTAATAAAGAAAAGTAGATATTAATCGTAGCTACTACTGATTTGCTCCAGTAACATTTACGCTTGAAAAGCCCTTCGAAGCAGGGTCGTTTACGCATTCATATCTAGCTGTAATTCTATTATCACCTTGCTTAATAGTAGTATATTTTGACGTAAGTGCAAAATTCCACTTTGAATAATCAGCTGCTCCTCCAGTTCCAGCAGCAGTAGCATTTTGATATGGTTTTACGTTATTTACAATAATAGCTACCTGACAGTTGGAAGTTGCACTATCCATTGAGGTTCCTGATATTGTAAGGTCTTTTCCTACTGGTACTTGCTGACCTCTTGCAGGTGATGTGATTTTTATTTTTGATACATGTTGTTGTGAAGAAGAAGAAGAAGAAGAACTTGTACCATTTACTGCTGCAGTTCTATTTTGTGCATAAGCACCAACATTACTCCAGAGCGTAAAAATCAAGATTCCAAAAGCACACAACAGCGCAAGTTTTCCTTTTCCCAATATTTTGGGAACATATTTCAATAATTTAAAAAGCTGGCTTAACATGGTTCATTTAAATTAATAAATTAATTCATTGCTGCATATACACACACGCACGTCGTAGATAGGCGACCGCATTTATTCTC
>Ga0182008_10003157_pt1 | contig 10082 bp, 10 predicted proteins | sample Sormic07211129_1_FD_120482 | JGI IMG/M metagenome (GOLD analysis project Ga0182008, IMG submission 120482) | Rhizosphere microbial communities from Sorghum bicolor, Mead, Nebraska, USA - 072115-129_1 metaG | ecosystem: Host-associated > Plants > Roots > Rhizosphere | place: USA: Nebraska...
AACGCAACTGAAGCTGGTCGTGCTGTTAACCGTCGCGTAGAAGCGTCGGTTGAAGCTACCGCTCAGTAATACTGAGTTGTAGAAAAAACCCGGCTCAGGCCGGGTTTTTTTTCGCCTGCCATTTAATCTCAGGCACTGGCGACGGTCGCGACAGACGCGGCCTGGTCGCCGGCGGCAACGCGGCCGATTACCAGGATCGCTGGGCTTTTCAGCGCGAATGCCTGGGCATCCTCGTACAGGTGTGACAACGTGCTGCGACACTCGCGCTGTTGGGGCAGCGAGGCATTTTCGATCATCGCCACCGGCATGTCGGCTGCCATCCCGCCGTCGAGCAGTTGCTGGCGGATCTCTTCCAGTTTGGCCACGCCCATGTACACGACCAGGGTGGTGCCGCCTTCGGCCAGTGCCCGCCAGTTCAGACGACTGTCGTCCTGGGTGTGCGCAGTGACCAGCGTTACGCCACGGCTTACACCGCGCAGCGTCAGCGCAATCGAGCAATTCGTCGCGCCTGCCAGGCCCGCGGTAATCCCGTTGACCAACTCCACCTCAACGCCTCGCTCGCGCAACCATAGCGCCTCTTCACCGCCCCGCCCGAAAATGCACGGATCACCGCCCTTGAGGCGCACCACGCATTTGCCCTGGCGCGCATAGCGCAACATGAGGCGATGGATAAAATCCTGTGGCGTGGAGCGGCAGCCGCCGCGTTTGCCCACTGTGATGACGCGCGCCATGGCGCAATGTTCCAGCACAGCCGGGTTGACCAGGTCATCGATCAACACCACATCGGCGGCATGCAGGGCTCGGACCGCCTTGAGGGTCAACAGCTCCGGATCACCGGGGCCTGCGCCCACCAGCCAGACTTTTGCGTTCATAGAGTTGCCCTCAGAGATGGTCAGCTGTGAAAGAGTGCATACAGAAGCACCAGATTAATCAGCACCGATAGCAGCGCCACGCTACGCCATACCTTCAGCGGTTCGCGCTCCAGCAAAGGTCTGGGACGAATACTCAACTCCCGTCGGTCAGCCTGCTCTAATGCCAGCAGCCATTCTTCGGCGGTTTCATAGCGTTGCGCCGGCTGCGCGGCCACGGCCCGTTCCAGGCTCAATGCCAGCCACTCCGGCAGGTCAGGACGATAACGGTTGGCGCTGATGGGCTGAGTGAATCTGGGGCGCTGGAAAGCTTCGATTTCGCCGTAGGGATAGTGCCCGGTCAGCAGGTAGTACAAGGTGACGCCAACGCCGTATAAATCTTGCTGGGCGGTAGGACTCTCGCCGTTGAAAGCCTCGGGTGCGATAAAGCTCGGTGTACCCGGCAACGCATGAGCATGGTCCTTCGACAGGCCCGGGCAGTAGGCCAGGCCGAAATCCAGCACGCGCAACTCACCGTCGTCCCCCAGCAACAGGTTCTCCGGCTTGATATCGCGGTGCAGGATCTGCCTGCGGTGCAGCAGGCCCACCGCCCGCAGCAAGCGCTCGGCAATCGATTGCCATTGCGCCAGAGGCAGGGGACCTTGCTGCTGGAACAGGGCCGCAAGGGTTCGCCCGGGATACTCGCGCATGACGTAATACAGATGCTGCCGACTACCAGCGGCATGCACCTGCGGGAACGCGCGCCCGGCCACCCGACGCAGAAACCACTCCTCGGCCAGCAACGCCTGAGCGGCGTCGCTGTCGTCCTCGCGGCTCAAGGGCAGGGTTTTCAGCAGCCACGGTTGCTGCTGGGTATCGCGTACCCGGTAAAGCAAGGATTGTCGGCTTTGCGCCAGTACGGCATCCACCTGCCAGCCTTCAAAGTGTTGGCCGATTTTTAATAGCGGCGGCAGCGGCCATTGCTGCAACTGCACCAGTGCGTCGCCCAGGGTGGCCGCACCGAGTGCATCCACGCGGACCAGCACAGCGCTGGCGTTGTCCTGGCTGCCGCCCAGATGGGCCGCGTTGACCAGGGTGGTCACCGCCAGGTCCAGGTCGGCCTGTTCACGCAGGATCGCCTGGATACTGTGATCGCCCAGCGTTGCCCATACGCCGTCGCTGAGCAGCAGAAAACATTCACCCTCGCGCAACTGGCCATCGAGAAAATCCACCACCAGGTGCTGGTCCAGGCCCAGCGCACGCTTGAGCACGTGTTGCATGCCTGGCTGTTCCCATACGTGATCTTCGCTGATGCGCTGCAACACGCCATCCAGCCAGCGATAAGCCCGACAGTCGCCGACATGCGCCAGGGTGAAGCGTTGACCGCGAAACACCAGGGCGCTGAGGGTGGTCAGCAGCGGCTGGCCACCGCCGTTAGCCTGCAACCAGCGATTCTGCGCCAGCAGCAGCCGCTCCAGCGACTGGGCCACGCTCCAGGTTTGCGGCGTGGCGTAGTAGTCAATCGCCAGGGCCTGCAGGGTCGAGCGCGCGGCCAATCCGCCATCGGCGCATTGGCTGACGCCGTCGGCCATCGCGCACAGGTAGCCTTTGCTGGCCGCCAGTTCCGCCGCGGGCGTGGCCACCCGCAGCGCATCCTGGTTTTCCATGCGTGGACCGATGGCGCTGGCTTGGGCGACGCTCAGTCGCAGGCTCATCAGACGCGCGCAGCCGTCACGGCTGCAGAACCCCAGGTGGTTCTCCAGCGACGCTTGACCCCATGCAGCCCGAACCACGCCAGCACGGCCAGGCTGGCAAACAGCCACAGAGCCAGTTGATAGCTGCCGGTGCTTTGCTTGATTGCGCCCATGCCGGCTGCCAAAGCGAAGCCACCGATGCCGCCGGCCATGCCGATCAGGCCGGTCATTACGCCGATTTCCCGGCGAAAGCGCTGCGGAACCAACTGGAATACCGCCCCGTTGCCCGCACCGAGACCGAGCATGGTGCAGACGAAAAGCGCCAGCGCCGCGTAGGAACTGGGCAGGTTGAAGCCCACTGCGGCGATGCAGATGGCCGCGACGCTGTACATGCCCAGCAGGGTGCGGATGCCGCCGAACCGGTCGGCAAGGGCGCCGCCCAGCGGACGCATCAGGCTGCCACCGAACACGCACGCGGCGGTGTAATAGCCGGCGGTTACGGGGCTGAGGCGGTATTGGTCGGTGAAGTAGCCGGGCAGGGCGCTGGCCAGGCCGATAAAACCGCCGAACGTCACGCTGTAGAAGAACATGAACCACCAGCTGTCACGGTCGCCCAGGGCCTTGAAATAGTCAGCCATGGATTTGGCTTTCGGGCGTTCAGGGGCATTGCGCGCCAGCCAGGCGAAGACCACGAGCGTCACGATCAGCGGGATTAATGCGAAGCCAAAGACGTTGCTCCAGCCAAACGCTGCGGCGAGAACCGGCGCCAGCAGCGCGGCGAACACCGTGCCCGAGTTACCGGCTCCGGCAATCCCCATGGCCTTGCCCTGGTGCTCGGCGGGGTACCACTGGGACGCCAGGGGCAGTGCCACGGCGAAGGACGCGCCGGCCATGCCAAGAAACAGCCCCAGCACCAGGGCCTGTTCGTAACTGTGTATCCCCAGCTTCCAGGCACCGAACAGCGCGACAATTACGATCACCTGGCCGATCATCCCGGCGGTTTTGGGCGACAGCCTGTCGGCCAGCATCCCCATCAGAAAACGCAGTACCGCGCCGGCCAGGATCGGCGTCGCGACCATCAGGCCGCGCTGCTGGGTGGTCAACTGCAAGTCGGCGGCGATCTGCACCGCCAGCGGTCCCAGCAGATACCAGACCATAAAGCTCAGGTCGAAATACAGGAACGCGGCAAACAGGGTCGGGGTGTGCCCGGATTTCCAGAAGCTTGATTTCATCACGCACCTCAACGGTTGGGAGTGTTGTAAAAAGGCCGGGTGATGGAACAGCCGCAACGGCCGCCCCACCGGCCCCATGCAGGGGGCCAAAACGAAAAAACGCCGCCACCGGGTTCGCGAGGGCAAACCGGATGTGCGACGTCTTTGTCGTGGAGGGGCAACCGCCGTTGGTTACCTGTAATGCTTGATTAGCAAAAGCTGAGCCAGATCAGCCCAACAGCTCGCTCATGGCGATGATCTGCTCCGCCACCTGGATCAGTTTCTGCTGGCGGCTCATGGCCTGGCGGCGCATCAGGGTGTAGGCCTCTTCTTCATTGCAGTCTTTCATTTTCATCAGCATGCCCTTGGCCAGCTCGATGCGCTTGCGCTCGGCTAGTTGCTGGTCGCGTGCCTGCAACTGGGCGCGCAAGGCCTGGTCGCTTTCGAAGCGGGCCATGGCCACGTCGAGGATCGGTTGCAGACGCTGGGCCTGGATGCCCTCGACGATATAGGCGCTGACGCCGGACTTGATGGCCTGGCGCATCACCGTCGGGTCGTGTTCGTCGGTAAACATCACAATGGGGCGCGGTTGATCGCGACTCACCAGCACCACTTGCTCCATCACATCCCGCCCCGGTGACTCGGTATCGATCAGGATCACGTCCGGGCGCACTGTTTCGACGCGCGCCGGCAGGTCGATGATCAGGCCCGACTCGTCGATCACCTCGAATCCGGCCTCGATCAGCGCGGTGCGCAGGCGCCCGACCTTGCGCGGGGTGTCGTTGATCAACAGGATTCGCAGCATGGCCTTTCTCCTGTCAGCGCAAGGCTTGGCGGTTGGCGTCGCCGACCAGGGCGTGCAGGCGGAAGCTGCGCGCGTAACCCGCCGGGTCCGAACCGTCCCAGACCTTGCCGTCGATCAACTGGCTGCTGCGCATGTCCCGATCCCCGGCGGTAATGCCCAGTGCCGCGGCCGCCTGGCGATAGAGCGCCAGTTGCTGGACCTGGCGCGCCACGCCCAGGTAGTCCGGGTCTTCGCGCAGCAGCCCCCAGCGGCGAAATTGGGTCATGAACCACATGCCGTCGCAGAGGTAGGGCAGATTGACCCTGCCCTCGGCAAAAAAGCGCAGACCGTGGGGGTCCTGCCAGTGGTGGCCCAGGCCATCGTCGTAGGTCCCCAGCAGACGCGGCTCGATGCAGTCGAGGGGCGCATCGAGGTAATCGCGGCCGCTGAGCAGCTGCGCGGTAGAACGTCGGTTTTCGCGATTCTGTTCGATAAAGCGGCTGGCTTCCAGAATGGCCATCACCAAGACGCGCGCTGTATTGGGGTAATGGTCGACGAAGGCTTGGGTGCAGCCCAGTACCTTTTCAGGGTGATCCGGCCAGATCGCCTGGCTGGTGGCCAGCGTGAAGCCTTGATCCTGGGCGACGGCGCTGGCAGCCCAGGGCTCGCCCACGCAAAAGCCATCGATGCGTCCCGCTTGCAGATGCGCAACCATCTGCGGTGGCGGCACTACCACGCTTTGGACGTCCTGTAATGGATGAATGCCCTGGCTCGCCAGCCAGTAGTACAACCACATGGCATGGGTGCCGGTGGGAAATGTCTGAGCGAAGGTCAGTTTTGTGCGGCTTTGGTGCACGTGGCGCTCCAGCGCCTCAGGAGTGACCACCCCTTGTTGCTGCAGGCCGCGCGACAGGTTGATGCTCTGGCCGTTCTGGTTCAGGCCCATCAGCACCGCCATGTCGGTGGGCGCCACGCCGCCGATGCCCAGGTGCACGGCGTAGATCAAGCCATACAGGCTATGGGCGGCATCCAATTCGCCGCTGACCAGCTTGTCCCGCAGGTTGGCCCAGGATGACTGGCGCTTGAGGTTAAGGGTCAAGCCGTAGGGTTGCGCAAAACCCTGGGTCGCCGCTACTACCAGCGAGGCGCAATCGCTCAGGGCCATGAACCCTAGGTCGAGGCTGCTCTTTTCCGGAGCGTCGCTGCCGCTGACCCACGCCAGCGCGTCGCTTATCGGGCGGTTGCCCACCGAATCGTTCATCCACACCTACCTTTTCTTTCAAAAAAAAGCGCCGTTCCCTCAGATGGCGATGCCGGCCATTGCGGGTAACGACGCCTTTGTCCGTAAGCCCGCTCCGCCATTGGCGCGCGCTTTGATACTGAGTCCATTAGCAAGGCACATGCCACGGGTGGGAAAGGGACTCGGCCGTCAACTTTTCATCAAGATTGAAAAGAGGTGGCCTCTCAGTATGGCCGCTTCTTTCGCCAGCTCCCGGGAGCCCCTACCGTGCCCGATGCCTTCCTCCAAACCCCGCTATGCCGCTGGCTGTTGTGTGCCGTCCTGTGGCTGGGCCATGGCATGGCCTGGGGCGAAAGCTACCAGGCACTGGATGAGAGCCTGCATACCGTGTTCACTGCCTTGTCGGTGCCCATGGGCCTGCCGATTGTCGTGAGCCGCGAGGTGGCACGTAAGCGCTTGAGTGGTGTGCTTGATTTGGCAGCGCCGCAGCAGAGCCTGGAGAGGCTGGCGCAGCAGCAGGGCCTGATCTGGTACGGCGACGGGCAGGCGATCCATGTCTATGACGCTACTGAAGCGAAAAGCTCGGCGGTGGCATTGCGGCATCTTTCAATCGACAGGTTCCGCAGCTTCATGCGCCGCTCGGGGCTGGATGAAACGCGCTACCCCTTGCGTGCCAGCGGGGGGCGGACATTTTATGTGTCCGGCCCGCCCAACTACGTGGACCAGGTGCTGCGCCTGGCGCAACTGATGGACCGTCAGCGCGCGGATCTACGCGTGGGTAACCAGGCTTTTGGCGTCGTCCAGGTACTCAATACCCATGTCGCGGACCGTGAATACACGATGGGTGAACGCACGCTCCGGGTAGCGGGGATCGCGTCGACGATCGAGACCCTGCTGGCGGGTGAGCGCAAGGGCGTGCTTGCCGACAAGGCGCTCGTGGTGATCGCCTATGCGGACACCAACAGTCTGCTGATCAAAGGCAACCCTGCGCAGGTACGGTTCATCGAGCAACTGGTGACGGAGCTGGACACGCCCAAGCGAGCCATCGAGGTCTCGCTGTGGCTGGTCGATGTGGGCCGCGACGCATTGAGCACATTACGGCCGGCCTGGGCCGACAACAGCGAGGCCTCGACCAGCGCTGTGATGGAACCCCTGGAGGATAACCGCTTGATGGCCCGGCTCGCCGTGCTGGAGCGCCGTCGGCGCGCCAAGGTGGTGGCGCTGCCGGTGATCCTCACGCAGGAAAATGTGCCGGCAGTGTTCAACGACAACCGCACGTTCCATTTGCCGCCCCTCGCCGACGATGCCGCCGGATGGAAGCCGGTGCCTTATGCGACCCAGGTCAGTGTGCTGCCGCGCTTCGCCGAGGCCAATGAGATCGAGATGCTGCTGGAGGTCGAGGACGCTCGACCGATCAACGACCAGCGGCGCGGCAGCAAACCGGACGCGGTTGCGCGGATCGGGGTCAGCAGCGTGGTTCGTGTGCCCCACGGCAAGCGTCTGTGGTTGGCGGCGTTCCCGCGTGACTCGCGTGAGCGAGATCGCGGACGGGCCTCGGCGCCCTCGGGTGAGGTGCGCCTGTTTGTGATTCAGGCGCGCGCCGTCGCAGGCGAGGAAAGAGGGGCGGCCGCCGCAGGTGGGCCGCCGCCATTGACCGCGGCGCAGTATGAGCGCGTGCAACGTGCGTTTGTGCGGCCGGGTCGCGATGTGTTCCCGTGAAATAAGGCGTTCAGTCATGCATCTGGAAATTCTTCTGCAGGAACAGTTGATCAGCCGCAGGCGCCTGGCCGCCTTTGCGCCGGGCAAGGTATTGCCGTTGGCGCCCGCGGTCATTCACTGCGTCGAGGTTCGGGTGAACGGCCAGTTGCTGGCGTTGGGTGAACTGGTGCAGTTGGAAGACCGCCTTGGGGTTGAACTGCACGAGGTGTATCAGGAGTGGGCGCCTGGTGGGTTTCGCTGAAGAAACGCCTTACAGGGCTGTTCCGGAAAACGCTGTATCTATGCGCTTTTTCCTAACGTGAGTTGCCGGACGGGTTTTTATAGTCGCTGTATCGGCGCAAACGCCAGTCAAGGAATAAGGACTTCAATGTCAGTTGTCGGATGCCGAGGTAGATATGGTCGTCGTGAATGATGAGTTGGCGACGGTTTCCCTGGTCTTTGCGTGTTGGACGCTGCACGCCGATGGGCGCTTGAGCGGAGAGGGCGGTGATGTTCAGTTACCGCCCAAGGAGGGGCATGTCCTGCGGCTGCTGCTGGCTTCCGGTGGTGTGTTGATGACCAAGGATCGCCTGTTGGAGCTGGCCTGGCCCAAGGGCGAAGTGGCCGAGGAATCGCTGACGCGCTGCATCTATTCGTTGCGCAAGCATTTGGGTGTCGATAAAGGGTTTATCAAGACGATCTATGGCCGCGGTTACCGCTTTACGTGTCCGGTGAGGGTCCAGCGCGGCGGTCAGGGGCATAAGGAGCAGGTGTGTTCGGCCTGCGGTCGGGTCAACCATGGGTAGGTGCTGGGCCACGGTATTGTTGTTGGGGCTGTTATTCGGCAGTCGTCAAGCGCAGGCGTATTGCTGGGAAGAGGTCGCCAGCCGTTACGATATCGAGCCGGAGTTGCTGCAGGCCATCGCGGCCGTCGAGTCGGGTTATCAAGCGGGGGCGATCAACCGCGCCAATGGCAACGGCACTTGGGATATCGGCCTGATGCAAATCAACAGCAGCCATTTGCCGCGCCTGCTCGCGCTGGGGATTACCGAGCAGCGGTTGTTGAGCGAGCCGTGCTTGTCGGTAGAGGTTGGGGCGTCGATCCTTGCCGAGTTTATCCAGCGTTTCGGCTACAACTGGACGGCGGTGGGTTCCTATAACGTGGGGCCGGGTGCGGGGCCGGAACGTGATGCGTTGCGCAGGCGCTATGCGGAAAAAATCTGGGCACGGTATGAGGCCCTGGTCATGCAGCGTTGATGTCGTTTGGCGCGGCACGCCTCGCCTGCGCACCGTCACCCCGGCTATAATCGCCGCCACCTTTCGCCGCCATCCGAGTCTAGCCCGCCCATGTATAACCTGGCCCGCCAGCTGTTGTTCAAACTTTCCCCGGAAACTTCCCACGATCTGTCTCTCGACCTGATCGGTGCCGGTGGCCGCCTGGGACTCAATGGCCTGGTCTGCAAGGCTGCGGCGAAAGTGCCGGTCTCGGTGATGGGGCTGGACTTTCCCAACCCGGTCGGACTGGCTGCCGGCCTGGACAAGAACGGCGCGGCCATCGATGGCTTCGCCCAGCTCGGCTTCGGCTTTGTCGAGATCGGCACGGTGACGCCGCGACCGCAGCCGGGCAACCCCAAGCCCCGCATCTTCCGCCTGCCGGAAGCCGAGGCGATCATCAATCGCATGGGCTTCAACAACCTGGGCGTCGATCACCTGCTGGCCCGGGTTCAGGCCGCCAGGTACAACGGCATTCTCGGTATCAATATCGGCAAGAATTTCGACACGCCGGTCGAGCGTGCGGTCGATGACTACCTGATCTGCCTGGACAAGGTTTACGCCCACGCCAGCTATGTCACCGTCAATGTCAGCTCGCCGAACACGCCGGGCCTGCGTAGCCTGCAGTTCGGTGACTCCCTCAAGCAATTGCTCGAAGCCCTGCGCCAGCGTCAGGAAGACCTGGCTGTGCGTCACGGCAAGCGGGTGCCGCTGGCGATCAAGATCGCACCGGACATGAGCGACGAAGAAACCGTGCTGGTGGCCCAGGCCCTGATGGATTCCGGAATGGACGCGGTGATCGCCACCAACACCACGCTCAGCCGGGTCGGCGTCGAAGGCCTGGCCCACGGTGATGAGGCCGGTGGCCTGTCGGGCGCGCCGGTGCGGGACAAGAGCACTCATATCGTCAAGGTGCTGGCGGCGGAGCTGGCCGGGCGCTTGCCGATCATCGCCGTGGGCGGCATCACCGAAGGCCGGCACGCCGCCGAGAAGATCGCAGCGGGCGCGAGCCTTGTGCAGCTGTACTCCGGTTTTATCTACAAAGGCCCGGCCTTGATTCGCGAGTCCGTGGATGCGATCGCCGCGCTGCCGAAGAAGGCCTGAGAGCCGCCCATAAAAAAGGGCTCCTTCAAGGAGCCCCCTGGGCCGAAGCCCGCCGCCCGGATGGGGCGTGCATGGTAAGTCGTTACTGCTTCAAAGGTGATGTGTCGGAATTAAGTGCCCTGATTAGCCGACGGCGTGAAGTTCGTTGAGTCTGTGGATTCCCGCAGTGCCAGTCATACCGTCCCAGTTGTCGCCGCGTCCTTCTCGCCAGCCGTTGATCCAGGCTTGGCG
>Ga0182008_10003159_pt1 | contig 10077 bp, 13 predicted proteins | sample Sormic07211129_1_FD_120482 | JGI IMG/M metagenome (GOLD analysis project Ga0182008, IMG submission 120482) | Rhizosphere microbial communities from Sorghum bicolor, Mead, Nebraska, USA - 072115-129_1 metaG | ecosystem: Host-associated > Plants > Roots > Rhizosphere | place: USA: Nebraska...
AATTTGGTTACCTGAAAGATTAATTATACTGTTTATCTGTATGATTAGTTACATAAACTTAAACTCTTTTTTTGAATTAAACAAATTAGGTTGGCACAATAGTTTGGAAACAAATTATAATTTTGATTGATATACAGTTTGTTGTATTTTGCATTAGACATAAATCGTCATTTTGCCCTATCTTAGCAAAAGACTTGTTAGCTAGCCATTATGAATAAAATTAAAGCCCTGTTTTGCATCGTTATTCCGATTGCATTAGCTTTTTTATTTAACACTAAATTAGGCAATACGCCTCCTCTACTGAAATTTCTAAATCCTTTTATGGGTTTCTGGCAGAATGCAGAGAACAATCATTTTATGTTTAACCATAAAGCGAAAATAAAAGGAGCGATTGATCAAATTGAAATTGTTTTTGACGACCGCATGATCCCGCATATTTTCGCACAGAATGACCATGACCTGTATCTGGCACAAGGGTATGTTACTGCTATGCACCGTCTTTGGCAGATGGATTTTCAAACGCGTTTTGCTGCCGGAAGAATTAGTGAGGTAGTAGGTGATAAAGCTATAGAAGTAGACCGGTATCAGCGCCGGATGGGCATGGTTTATGGCGCTGAAAACTCATTGAAGGGGATGATGGCCGATCCGAAAGCAAAAGAAATGATTTTAGCTTACACAGAAGGAATTAATGCCTACATCAAAACACTTTCTAAAGCCAATTATCCTATTGAATATAAAATTCTTGATTTTAAACCCGAAAACTGGACACCTGTAAAATGTGCTTTACTTTTAAAACAGATGTCGGCAGTACTGGCCATGGGCTCGGATGAATTTTACATGACCAATATCCTGAAAAAATTTGGTCCGGAGGTAACCAAAAACCTTTTTCCGGATTATCCTTTCCGTGAAGATCCGATTATTCCTGTGGGTACAAAATGGGATTTCTCTCCATTACCTATACCTAAAACACCAGAGGGATTCACAAAAGCTCAAACGGGTGAAATTAAAACCACTGAAAAAGTAGAAGGCATTGGGAGTAATAACTGGGCATTATCTGGCACTAAAACGGCGTCAGGATATCCGATTTTAGCCAACGATCCGCATTTAGATTTAACACTTCCATCCATCTGGTACCAGATTCAGCTACATGCACCCGGTGTAAATACCTATGGTGTTTCCTTACCTGGCGCTCCCGGCGTAATTATTGGCTTTAACCAGAAAATTGCCTGGGGAGTAACCAATGTGGCGGCTGATGTACTCGATTTTTATCAGATCAAATTTAAGGATTCTACGCATCATGAATATTGGTATAACAATAGCTGGAAAGCCACTGCCAAACGCCTGGAGACCATTAAAATACGTGGCGGAAAGGATGAAGTAGATACGGTTTTCTATACCCATCACGGCCCGGTAGTGTATTTCCAGAAACCGAAATATGGCAGGGCAGACAATGTACCTGTTGGCGATGCATTGAGGTGGATAGCGCATGATGAATCGAACGAACTTATGACTTTTTATTACCTTAACCGTGGTAAAAACTATAATGATTACCGCAAGGCTTTAACTTTTTATACTGCCCCTGCACAAAACTTCGTTTTTGCCAGTATTGATAACGATATCGCCATTACACCAAATGGTAAGTTTCCTTTAAAATGGAAAGATCAGGGTAAATTTATACTGGATGGAACAGATCCTGCGTACGATTGGCAGGGATGGATTCCCAATGCACAGAATCCAACAGTTAAAAATCCGCCGCGTGGTTTTGTAAGTTCAGCCAACCAGTCTTCTACTGATACTACTTACCCCTACTATATTAACTGGGAATTTGCACCCTATGAGCGGGGCAAACGCATCAATGACCGTTTATCAGCAATGAACAAAGCTACTGCAGACAGTATCCGCCTGATGCAGACTGACAACTATAGCATCCTGGCGCAGAACCTGGTTCGAGCTTTGTTGCCTTTGTTAAACAATGAACAGCTAAATGCCACACAAAAGGAAGCGCTGGCTTACCTGCGCAAATGGAACAAACGTTATGATGCACATGAAATTGCAGCCAGCATATTCGAAATCTGGACCAAACGCTTATCGTATGATATCTGGGCTGACGAATTTGAAGTAAAAGGCATCCCGATGCGTTATCCTTCAAGAGACCGTACGGTAGAGATGATCCTGAAAGAGCCCAATGCAACCTGGTACGATAACATCAACACCAGCAAAAAAGAAACATTATCCGATCTGGTTAACGAAGCGTTTAAATATAGTTGTGATAGTTTAGAAAGGCGCTTTGGCCCCATCAATAAAGATTGGGATTGGGCAAATGTAAAACAGACCAATGTGCCACACCTGGCTAAAATACCTGGATTCGGTTCGACGGTTTTACAGATTGGCGGTGCCAAGAGCACCATTAATGCTTTAAGCGAAACCAACGGACCATCTTGGCGGATGGTGATTGAACTGGGCAAAACGCCAAAAGGGCATGGCGTTTATCCGGGCGGCCAATCGGGTAATCCCGGAAGTAAATTTTATGATAATATGATCGATACCTGGGCAAATGGTAAATTATACGATCTGTTTTATATGCAAAGTCCTGATGATCAATCGGGCAAGGTTATCTCTCGTTTAAAAATTTCTAAATAGCTTAAAATGGTTTTCATTGTTATATTAATAATCTGTTTCCTTTTACAAATGATTGCCCCTTGGTGGATCATCATCATCATTTCTTTTGCCACCTGTGGCATTATTGGCAAAACGGGAAAAATAGCTTTCTGGCAATCTTTTCTTGCTATCTTTTTGCTTTGGATTGGCTATGCCTTATTTAAAAGCCTACCTAATGATAATGTACTCGCCGGACGTGTAGCCGTAATGACAGGCATAAAACTATGGTGGGCCTTGTTGTTGGTTACCGGTATTTTAAGTGGTCTGGTAGCTGGAATTAGCGGTTATTGTGGTTATCAGTTCCGCATGGCTATGCTGGCTAAAAAAACTGACGAGAAAATAGCATAATGCTTCGTATTTTTGCCTTGTGAATTTAACCGCTAACGAAATTTTCTCTGTAAAAGACAGGAATACATTTAACGCCCTTGCCTTAAATATTTTTAAGTTACAGGCCCAAAATTGCAATGTTTACCGCGAATATATTTTTCACTTGGGTATTGATGCCGAAGCGGTAAATGAAATTTCAAAGATTCCTTTTTTACCCATCAGCTTTTTCAAAAGCCACTCAGTTCTATGCAGTAATGAACCTGTAGAAATTACTTTCAGCAGTTCGGGCACAACAGGTATGATCCAGAGCAGTCACCATGTAACAGATGTTAAATTATATGAGCAAAGTTACCAGCAGGCTTTTACGCAGTTTTATGGCGAAGTAACGGAATATTGCTTTCTGGCACTGTTACCTTCCTATCAACAAAGGTCGGGTTCATCATTAATTTACATGGTAAATGACCTGATTGAAAAAAGCAGTCATCCGCAGAGCGGTTACTTTTTATATAATCATGAAGATTTGCTGCAGACGCTGCTTGATCTGAAATCAAAAAAACAGAAAACAGTTTTAATCGGCGTAACCTATGCCCTGCTCGATTTTATCGAACAATACGATATCGATTTTCCTGAACTTATTGTAATGGAAACCGGAGGAATGAAAGGGAAACGTAAAGAAATGGTACGTGAGGAACTTCATGAGCAACTCACCAGAGGATTTGGTGTAAAAACCATTCACAGTGAATACGGAATGACCGAGCTGCTTTCTCAGGCTTACGCTTTGGGTGAAGGTATTTTCACCTGCCCTGGCTGGATGCAAGTTTTGATCCGCGACACCAATGATCCGTTAAGTTTACTCGAAAATGGCAGAACTGGCGGTATCAATGTAATCGACCTGGCCAATCTCCATTCCTGCTCGTTCATTGCCACGCAGGATCTGGGCAGAATCAATCCAGATAAAAGCTTTGAAGTACTGGGCCGGTTTGATAATGCCGATATCAGGGGATGTAATCTTTTGGTACAGTAATGATTAATTTACCTTATCGGAGCAACTGGCGCATAAACCCGTAGCAATCAGATTAAGCCGGTCTACTTTAAACCCTGCCGGAACTTTTAACGCCGGAATTTTAACAGCATCCAAACAGTAAATTTTATGGCAGTTATCGCAGTTAAAATGTACATGTTCATCATGATGCTCATGTGCACTACAACCATCCGAACAAATGGCATAATTGGCCGTTCCCTGCTGGTCTAAAACTTTATGGATAATTCCTTTCTCTTCAAAAGCCTGCAAAACGCGATACAGGGTAACACGATCTGCATCTTTACCCATCACCTGTTCTAAATAAGGCTGAGAGGTTGCAGAATCCCTTCCACTCAAAATTTCCAGCACCTGCAAACGCGGGGCAGTTCTTTTTAGTCCATTCTTAACCAAAAGTTTTTCAAAACGCGCAGTATTATCTTCCATATCAATACAAAAATAAGCAATTAATTAATGAGTTTGGCATTTTTGATGCTTATTGGCGGCGCATAACTGGCGTCCTTTTGTTCCAGCTTCAAAGTTCCCTGTACGTGAATAGGTTTTTCGCTATAGGCCACTGCAGTTGCCATCTCAATCATAATCATTACCGGAATACCATTTTGCCCGCAAAAATAACATTGGTTAATGGGTAAAGTGGCCAAAAGAAATTTTTGCTGTTTCTGTCCGCTTTTTATGGGGATCAGGTAACCAGTTAAATCAAATTCCCTGTTTTCAAAACGCCTGATCGTTTCTGTAAAAATCGGCAATAGTTCGTTCTTAACAGTCAGTTCAAACTTTACACCGGCAATAACATCCCAGTTTAAAGACCGCAACTGATCTTTTGGATTGTGTTTTTGCGTTTGTGCAGTGGCTGTGTATACACAAAACAGCATCAAAATAGCATATAGATTCTTCATTTTTTTAGGGCATCTAAAAGAAAAAAGGTAGATCGGCTATCACCAGAATCGTTGATTACAAATTTACCCCGAAGCGTAATGGGTGCTTCTGTCCAATTAATGGGTTTTAGGGTCTTTACCTCTATCATTGATGGGATATCGCCGGTACCGCAATATGGGCAGGAAGCTACAGGCACCATAGAAAACATAAATTCAGTGAAGCTGTTACCAACTTTGGTGGGAATAATGTAACCCGGAAGTTCAATTACCTTGTTATGTATGGCCTTTAATGCCGGCGGAAAAACGGCCTGCCAAACCAATGGCTTTACCTGCTTATCGTATTTTAGACCAATCAGGTTCCAGGTGGCGGTCCGCGTTTCGGTATGCACAGATACCTGGGCAACTGCGGTAGTAGCGATTAAACACAAAAGTGGCAACATGCATTTCTTCATGATCGAATGAGATTATAACTGTTTTGCATTTAAAAGAAAAAATTCACTTCTATCATCGCCTGAATCGTTGATGATGAAGATGCCCCTAAGCTTAATCGGTTTTTCCGTAATAGGGATAGCGTTTAACATTTTAACCTGTACCATCGAAGGGATATCACCTATACCACAGTAAGGACAAGATGCTATGGGTACAATAGAGAACATAAATTCGCTAAATTTCGACCCTACCTTCGTTGGGATAATGTAACCGGGCAGTTCAATAATCTTATTGTTTAATGCTTTTAAGGCCGGCGGAAAAACACTTCCCCATTTGCGTGGCGCAATTTCAGCGTCGTACCTTAGTCCAATTAAATTCCAGGTTGGCGTGCGCATGTCGGTATGTACCTTAACCTGCGCAACCAATACCTGGTAACCTAAACATAATAAAACTAAAACAACCAATTTCTTCATCACTTAACGGTCTTTCGTTAATGTTGCTGCAATATCAACTTTGTAAATCTGCATGGCCGGAATAAGGGAGGCCAAAGCGCCAATGATCAGCCCGATCCAGATCAGATATATTTCTTGCGGAAAAGCAGTTAGCCCTGTTAATTTTGCCTGAGAGGTTTCCTGATAAATTCCGATTACCTCTATCGCGGCGTGCCCGATCAATAATCCCAAACAGGTGCCGATAAAGGTCACCAAAACCCCTTCAAAAATAACCAGAAAAAACAGTTTAAATTTTGATGCCCCTAAACAACGCATGATGGCCAGGTCGTATTTCCGTTCTTTCATCGCATTATAAAGGCTGATAAAAATGCTCAGCGCAGCAACTCCCATAATAAATATGGCAAACCATCTTAAGGTATCAATTCCGACACCAATAAGCGAAAACAGCCTTGCACTTTCCATGGCCGGAGATGCGGCCTGCATATTGGTACTCTGGTTAACCATCCGCGGAAAGACAATTACCGACATGGGCGATTTATACTGGATCAATAAAGCTGTAATCTGTTTATCGTTAATTTCTTTGGCTTCTTCTGCGGTGGCATGATTATGGTTTTCGGCATGCTTCTCCTCGTGCATTTTATACACACTGCCAATATTGGTAAGGATGAGGTTATCGGTTATATTTCCCTGTGGTTTCAAAATTCCCTTAACCTGGTAAGCATACTGTTTATGCACATCTCCGCTACCGGTTAAACCGTGTGCGCCGAAAAAAGTATCGCCAATTTTAAGGCCTGATGTAAGCGCAACGTTACTACCAAGGGTTACTTCTAAATCTTTGTGCCAAAAACTGCCTTTTTGAATTGATAAGCCGTAAAGGTTCGTAAAAGTACTATCCGTACCCACAATGCGGTAGCCGTTATAATTGTCGCCCAATGCCAACGGAACAGCCCTTTTAACCATGGGGTTATGCATTAATTGGTATGCATCTTTCGCCGGAATATTGCCGGTTGGGTTATCAATATGGTAAACACTGCTCAATATCAGCTGTAACGGACTTCCTTTTGCCCCCACAACCAGATCAATATCCTTCGCATTATTCTCCAGTTTATTGTTAATCTGTGTAGAAGCCAGAAAAAGAACAGACAGGATACCTACACCAAAGGCAACTAAAACAACATTAAGGATTGTAGTTAACTTATTCCTGACAAGGTTTTTGCTACTGATTTTAAGAATATTCATTAGAGAAGATAAGTTTTTGTAAGGTGATTACGAACCCTTGCATCGTGTGTGGCAATGATCAGTGCAGCACCGTTATCTTTAGCCTGGGTAGTCAGCATCTTAACTACCTGATTGGTATTTTCGTCATCTAAACTAGAGGTTGGCTCATCCGCAATCAGGAGATCGGGTTTGTTCACAAGCGCACGCGCTACCGAAACCCTTTGCAACTGTCCCTGACTTAATTGATCAGGATACTTTTTAGCCAGCTCACCAATACCCAGATCAGCCAAAAGCGATCGGTTTCGTTCATGATCTGTTGGCAAACCAGCCATTAACGCAGCAAGTTCCAGGTTATCGAGCACATCAAGAGAGCGTATAAGATGCGGTCTCTGAAAAATGATACCGATGTGCCTTCCCCTAAACCGATCAAGCTTCCGTACAGGTAAAGTATACAAATCCGTTCCGTTTATTGAGACTTCACCCTGGCTCGGCTTTAAGAGACCTGAAATAATATTAAGCAAGGTACTCTTGCCACTGCCTGATGCACCTAACAAAAGCCATTGCTCCATATCGCCGATTTCCCAACATGGAAACATCAGCTTTCTTCCCTTTTCATAAACATGTGTTAACGAATTTACCTTAATCATGACCTACTGGTTTACGCACTTTTTTAATATCTATATTTTTGATGGCATATCGCCTGTAAAGTTCTATCCCATCATTTGTGCCATGTTTACAAGCAGGACTTAATACCGAAATAAATAATAATGCAGGGAAAAATAAGATTTTATATTTCATTGATAAAATTGGTTATTGATGACCCAATGGACAAGTCTTAAGCATTCTTAAATTAATATAGTGGGCAGCGGCAATGGTAAAGCCACCAATAGGGATTAAAATGGGTTCTAACCATTCAATGCCCGAAAAATGCCCCAGGGCTATACACGCGAAGCCAGTAATAAGCACCAGAATTGGCGTGATACGGCGGTGCTGTTTACGGTATGCAGAACTTAAACTCCAGATACCAATAACCAAGGAAAGAGCAATCATGGTAATTTCAACTGCTTCATTTGCTAAAAAACCCAAGCCCCATAAGGGTAAAACGGTAATTAAAAAGGGCAATGCTGCACAATGTATGGCGCAAAGTGTTGATGCCGTAATGCCTATCCTGTCGAGATTGATTTTGTAGCTCCGTTGTTTCATGCTGATAAATTTTGTATTCAAATATAAAAGCAATTTAGTTGCATTTAAAATAATCAACATTATATTTGCAACATAATTGCATTAAAATGATAAAGAAATTACCAGTAACCGTTTTAAGCGGTTTTTTAGGCAGTGGGAAAACCACACTTCTTAACGCGATATTGAGAAATAAGCAAGATTTAAAAGTAGCGGTTATTGTAAACGACATGAGTGAGGTGAACATTGATGCTGCTTTGGTTAAAAATCAGCATACCTTATCTAAAACAGATGAAAAGCTCGTGGAGATGAGCAATGGCTGTATCTGCTGCACCCTGCGTGAAGACCTGATGATTGAAGTGGAAAGACTTGCGAAAGAAAACCGCTTTGATTATTTGCTGATTGAAAGTACCGGAATATCAGAACCTATCCCGGTAGCGCAAACCTTTTCTTTTACTGATGAAGCTTCGGGTATTGATCTGAGCAGGTTTAGCCGCTTAGATACAATGGTTACCGTTGTGGATGCCTATAATTTTTATCAGGATTTTGGCTCTGCAGATAAACTTGCAGACCGTAACATGGTTGATGACTTAGCTGATAAACGTACTATCGTAAATCTACTTACTGACCAGATTGAATTTGCCAACGTCATTTTAGTGAACAAAACAGATCTGGTAAGCGATACCGACCTTAACGTACTAAAGGCATTGATTGCAAAACTTAACCCTACAGCTAAAATTTATCAGACTATTTTTGGTGAAATAAATCCGGCATTAATCTTAAATACCGGTTTATTTGATTTCGAATCCGCATCTGATGGGGCCGGATGGAAAAGAGAACTGGAAGAAGTTCATCAGCCCGAAACGGAAGAATACGGAATAAGTTCGACTGTATTCCGTTCCAAAAAACCTTTTCATCCTGAAAGATTATGGGATTATATTAATAAGGAATTTCCACAGAACATCATCCGTTCAAAGGGGATTTTCCATTTAGCTGCCATGCCTGAACAGGCCATTAATTTCTCGCAAGCGGGTGGTTCTTTACGGATTGATTTGGCTGGGGTATGGTGGGCAAGTATGCCACGGCAGGAACGCGAACAATACGCAGATTATTTGGAAAACAGAACTGAAATCGATGCAGATTGGGATAACGATTTTGGGGACCGTAAAAATGAACTTGTTTTTATCGGCCAGGAAATGGACAACGAGGAATTAAAAAAATCGCTCGAATACTGTCTGTTAACTGATACAGAAGTTAAAAATTATAAAACAAAAAATAACTTTAAGAATCCTTTTGAACGTATTTTGTTTTAAAATGGAGTAATAGTCGATGAAAACGATAAAATGGTAGTTTTTTGATTATATTCTTGTGTTTTATTTTGTATAAATTTGATTTAACCAATCAAACTCATGCTTATTATGAAACCCTCAGAAGAATTAACTTTGGTTAAAACCCGCCTGTATTGTCCGAAGTGTAAAAATTTCGAAACCTACCGGGTACCAAGAGGTTTTATCTTTAAAACCCTGATGCCATGGATTTCGGTTAAACGGTACAAGTGTTATAAGTGCTTTAATAAGTTCTACGTATTTAACTAGCATCTCACAGCAAAGGTTGCATCATAAATAGAACCGGCACCCTGAGATCAACTTCCTTTTCAATTCGAGCCCAATGAATGTACCTCTATTACCTTTAATTTCATTGGGCCCGGAAATTTTATTCTGCAATTAAAAGGAAATAATTTTTCTTTCCTTTTTGCACCACAATAAATTTATCATTGATCAGATTTTCCGTATTAAAAACCTGCATCGCATCGATTACTTTTTCTTTATTTACAGAAACACCTCCACCCTGGATCAATTTCTTGGTTTCGCCTTTAGAAGGAAAAACGGTGGCTTTTTCT
>Ga0182008_10003160_pt1 | contig 10076 bp, 10 predicted proteins | sample Sormic07211129_1_FD_120482 | JGI IMG/M metagenome (GOLD analysis project Ga0182008, IMG submission 120482) | Rhizosphere microbial communities from Sorghum bicolor, Mead, Nebraska, USA - 072115-129_1 metaG | ecosystem: Host-associated > Plants > Roots > Rhizosphere | place: USA: Nebraska...
GGTCACAGCTATGCTGCAGCTGGAATTATAAAGGATGATGTAGAGCAACTTCTTACAACGTCAAAAGTAGTAAAAGAATTACAAAACATTCTAAAAGATTCACAATTAAATATAAACTAATAATATTAAAACCTCAATGTTTTTGTGTTAACATAACAACAAAAGTCATAGCAATAATAAAAATGAAAGACATGGTTCACATATATAAAAACAATTAATGACCAGGATTGTAATTCGTTGGGAGATCTAGATATATTTACGACAGTTGCAGCTTGAAGAACTAATAGTGTAAGCAACATTTCATGTGTTGAATCAATTTTTATATCTCAGCATATCTATTGACAAAATCAGTATGACGGTATGTGGCTGCCGATGTATAAAATGTAAGAGCCAACAGCTTGATAGCTTCAAGTTCGTTGCCAGTGATGGTTTTGATGACATGCACCATACATGTTTATCATGTGACACGCATTTTAGTCATGTTGATGGGGAAACATATAACACATGCCAAATATGCAACTATTTTAGGCAGATATGAACTGATATCAGGTAAGTAAATAAGCAAACAAGCAAGTATAGCATATTCCAACGCGCCTAGCTCGTCTAAATGGCCCTCAAGGTGAAAAAAGTAAAATCTCATATGGAATATGCCATAATATCTGCATGTTATTATGATTGACCGGCCGGCCTGGAATTGGAGCAATTTGGAAATAGGTTCATAAATGATGAGAGCTATATAGTTCAACGATGGATAGTACTCTAAAACCAATAATCAAACTGCAATTGCTATTTATTGGAGCCAGTCTTGGAATTAGTATATTATTAACATATTTGTTTGGATTTATAGTTGGAATAGCTTTGAATATCGTAATCTTCATCGGAATTATATTCTATATCAGGAGAAGACAGATGAAGGCACTAAGGACTTTTGGATTTAGCGATGAACAGGTAGGTCGAGGATATACAAACTCAGCCGTAAAACTGAAGTATATGTGCTTATCGTGCAGTGCTGAGTTCAATGGTTCAAAATGCCGTAAATGTGGTTCGAGGATGAAAAAGCCGGTCTTTTAATTTGACTCATTTTACATGATAAATTTGTTTAAAGAATCTCGTCTGTATAGGATTTAGACCACGTAATGATGAGAAATTGGCACCCAATAACTGAAATGGAGTAGCAGTACAAGAATTCAAATAATCCACACTATTGCATAGCAAATGTTACAAGATATGACTTTTAAGTTGTGCTACATAACTGAAATGAGATCATCAAACGACTAAAACTTCAATTAGTTAAATATGCATATCCTATGAATGATGGCGGTTACAATATAATGATCCTGTTTTTTACAAGTCCTATTGGCCTGGGTCATGCTAGCAGGGATATTGCAATTGCTGAAAAACTAAAAAAACTAAAATCAGCCCACAATGAAATTCTTTTCGTCAGTGGAGCAGGAGCTTTCAACTTGATCTATAATAACTCCTATTCTGCATTTAATCTTTACAAGCCTATAAATTTTTATCTTCATTCAGGTGAGCTTAAGAAACCTTTCACATGGCTAATAAAATATCTTTTATATTATAAAAGATGTAAAACTGCGGCAGAAGAGTTTCTTGTCAAACATGATCATCTGATAGTGAGTGATGAGGATTTCGCTTCCATTGCCATCGGTGAGAAGATGAATCGAAAGCGTATTTTAATTACAGATATAACCGAAACTCGCTTCACAAACGGGATTGTATCAGTTCTTGAAACAAGATTGAATAAAATAATGCAAAGGATGATAGACAAATGTACTCATGTCATTATCCCAGATTATGGCAATAATAGTGATAACCTTGTATATGTAGGGCCGATAGTTCGAGAGGTGAGTGCTGATCGGAATACACTACGTAAGAAATTCGGCTTTAATAAAAAGACAATTATACTTAGCAGTGGTAGTACTGACACAGGAATACACCTTGTCACAAGATCGCTAGAAGCATACAGAAGACTCAAAACAAAGATGGATATCGATCTTGTGCTTGCGGGAGCACCAGTAGAAAAGTTGACCTATTCCTCTGACTTTCGTAATGTAGGCCTTGTAAATAACTTACATGAATATATTTATGCATCAGATCTTGTAATTTCTCTTGCAGGACGCTCAACCATGGATGAATCAATTGTGTATGGCATACCTGGAATTTTTATTCCTATAAAAAACCACTTTGAACAGGAGGATTGTGCAAAGCGGCTAGGATATAAATATGAAGATCTTTTTAAGATTGAACGTCTTATCGAAGAGAAATTAGATTCACCAGGTAGAGGAATAACACGAGCAAATGGTGCCGAAAAAGCTGCTAAATTGATTTTACAATCGCTTTGACCCGAATTGTATGACTCAAACCAGTGAATAATACACTGTTTATTTATTCAAAACTGAAGATGTATAGATGTTATAAAGTGTTTTAATACCTCAAGATCAGTCTAATTTAAAAAAAACATAAAAAAAGAACATAAAAATATCACATGTTCTAAAGTTAGGTTGAGCTCATGTCTTTATGGTTTAGTTCTCAAGCATCCAAATAATGATGATCATCATAGCCTCAATTTTTAGTTTAATGATTCACAAGGCCAAGATTCAGTTAGTTATGAAGGTTATTATATCTAGAAATCTAGCTATATACACTATTGGATAGCAAATCAGAGAGTTGTACTCAAAGTGAGCATGGTTTATGTAATGGAATCGAAATAGTATCAGTAACTAACGGTTCAAAAGCAACCAAAGTTTGTAGTTGTCATTGTCATAATAATATGTATAATCTAATTAAGAACACAATAGCTGTAGCTATGCAAAATAATGGTTTGTACAATGGCAGTTGAGATAGCCTTTAAAATTAATGTATAAACATACCTATAGATGAGAAACAGCATTGCACAAACATTGCAATTGTAATCAAAGTTACATTAGCTATTCCGTATCTTAGCAATAGATATTAAAAACACATAATGAAATCATGTGTCTAGTTTGTTCGGTTTGCCCATGTAATCACTGTAAATGTACTTACTGCCGAGCCTATCATCCCAGCTATTACTGCTCCAATCACTGATTGATTTACGAACGTTGGCATGAATTCTTTAAACCATGCTGCAATACTTGGCAAGGATAGATATCCTATAAATCCTATTCCAAATCCAACTATCCAAAAGGCGAAAACAGCAATTCCCCTAGACAAATGGCCCTCCCCTTATATTGCATACCATGTCAGCAAGTCCTATGGAATTTTTAATTACCTTGTATAACTGTTCCATCAGTTTGGATATTGGGATTTGATAATAAACATGATTGTCAAATATTATAAATACAACATAGATCATAATTGGATTTCTGTGTAGACTGATTCTTGTCCCGCTTGGTAAAATTGCCTCAATATTGTTATCAAAGAAAGACATATGTTTTGCAGAGCATCAATGAAGCTGTACAATTTAATTTAGTAAAATTTATACAACGATAATATTGAGCCATACAAAGTATTACTAACTATTTAGAGGTGTCAACTAACTATTAAGACAGCTACAATTACTATTGTATTACAAAAGATAAGACTAGCCTCTTACTGTAGAACAGAGCATTAAGAAATCGTGACAAAATGCTATAGCACGAATATCAGACCAAGTTATGGAGCAGACATACGTGTCATAATGAACTTTTTGCATAGACTATTTTATTTTGGTTGTTTTAGTCACATTTGTAGCATATAGAAAATCTCATTTGTATACTAGTACTTGTCTCCGAAAATCGTTAATATCACGAAATTACTTTGTACATAGCCAACTTCTTCATACGGTTGAGGGATTATACGGCGGCGGGCTGGTCTTTGGGTACCGCCGCTTATTAATTCCGATGTCGTATCATATAGTAAATCAATTGTATTGACATTAAATCATCTCGGTTTCTATGTCTCTAGCCCTCTGTTCCCGTATTTCTTCATACCATCTCTTTCTTCTTCCTTTCTTAATATTGCTGAAAGCTGTTCTATTAAAACCAAAATATCCTAGAACTGTTTCTGCAGCGTCAAGTATCATTTCTTTATACTTTTCTTTATCGTACTGAGGAAGCGATGCCAAGTTCTCTATAGGAGTCATTCTGCATAAAGGATTGTTATGCTTTGAATCAGTATAGATGTATTGAATCGTGTCACCTTTTAGAGGATATTTCTTTGATTGAATAGCTGCAGATACGTGGGGAAATAAACTCCTGTATTTTTGTATATTCTGTCTGAGCAGTTTAGAGATGACAAGATCTTTATCATCAAGACCATCCCCCGTCATAATTGTATCAATCGCTTGAGTGACAAGTAAAAGAGCATTTTCATATCCTTTTGATAGTATTTCAGAAGAATTTTTGCAATCAAACAGTGCGTACAGAAGCTGAGTATGAAATAGTTTTATAAAAGCGGGGATATCATGTCTTCTTATCTTTATTCCTCTAACTACTATCTCGTTATCAAAAGTGATTCCAAAGTAGTGCTTCAATACCTCTATCTTTTCGTCAGCTTCTAATGGTAGTAAAACCAGAAACTTGTAATGATAATCAACAGAAATGCAAAGTCCAGTTTCTTTTGATAACAAGTTAGCAATTCATTGCCTGATACTGATATGAAGACGAGTCATCTATATCATGTATGTAAAGCTATCTATCCTGTATCTCTAGGCGTATGTGCATTTATTATATGGCGTTTTACTTCTTGAAGTGTTTCGAAGCGGCGGCCACAATAGCTGCATGGAAATCAGTCGTTTTGCTTCCTCTGGTGACATGTTAATTTTTCTTTATATATAATCTTTAATAGATATATACTCCGTCCCTCAAAAATATTCTGAAATTTCTAGTTATGTTTAAAAGCTCAAAATAATTTGGATATTCTCATGACTATAACTGTCAGCGATATGATGAGCAAAACCCTAGAAACCGTCCAAGAAATGGCTTCTGTTCAAGAAGCAGCGAAGAAGATGAAGGAAAAGGGCGTAAGTTCATTGGTAGCAGTTGATGCCGATGGTAAACCACGGGGTTTAATTACTGAACGGGATTTAGTAAGAAAAGTATGTGTTAATGACAAACCTGTTAGTGCTGTGACAAATAAAGAGATAATGTCTTCCTCTCCTCTTATTACTATCAAGGCCAGCTCATCAGCATCAAAAGCTGCTGACATGATGTTACAATACAATGTAAGACATTTACTTATTATTGATAATGCAGATAAACCTCTTGGTATAATTACACCACTAGATTTTACCAGATATCAAAAACATGTAGCTGACGAGGACAAAGAAGCTATTCAAAAGGCATTACAAACATATATGGTGTCAGAAGCTGGTATCTCTTCTAGCTCTTTAGTACATTTTGAGGATGGACTTGAATCAAGTTAATAGACATTCATAGAATAATGACTTCTTTCTCCTTCCTTCTGCTCAGTTTTGCATATTTACAAGCTTGATGCCGTTACAACATTTTGAATAATATTTGTACTACATGCTTTATGATATTATTTTATCGGCTTGCTGACAGAAGAAACTCTGTATTTTTACAATCTACATGAACTTTGTCATCAGTAAGATATCCGCAATGACTACATTCAAAATTTATCGCTTGGCTGCAAAGTCCACATATTATTTTGACATGCAATTTTTCTGAACCGCATGACCTGCAAATAGTCTCAGTCACGTCCTTACAAATAATGCCTTTATATGCACCTATTATAGTTCTTATATTGTATTATTTCGTAGCTTGCAGCGATTATGCACGTTGTTTTATAATGAATCTAGAATCTTAAAAAATCATTTCTATTGCTTCACTTATTATGCGAATTAAAGAACACACTAAAGCTATAGTGTGTTCTGATTTCAAATGCTATTAACTTAACTTGCCTATAAAATAGAAATTGTATATTTTTAGTGCTTTATTTCCAATATGCAGCTTCTTTTGCTGCACCTATTGTGTTTCTCTTTGAACAAGGATTTATTAGCTAGTCTAATTGTCATTTTTTGCATTCAATGCGGTTATGGTTGGTATCTAATAATAGCACAGCTATCAGACCAAGTCATGGATTTAACAGCTAGGATGCAGGAATATGAAAGAAGACAGCAGCCATATGCTAATGATATTATAATCTATGTCCAATCTAATGGTATTGACTAGATTTGCTAATCCACAGGACTTGTTAAAGCATGCAAAAGATTTCATTGATAGAAGAATGTGTTCACTTAAAAATGATGTAAGCCATTGCGTCAAAACAGCACCTTATGCCCCATATCCTGCATTGATCTATTGCTTCTCTAATATTGATTTACTTGGGGCTTTATATGCTGGCAAAGATAGAAAGAATGCAAATACTACACAACAATCAAAAAATTATATGAAACTTTTTATGGGCTATAGTGAGCTGCAAAGCACTCTTCTTCAATGTATATTTAGACACAAACTCATTCATGTAGCAGAACCTTTGTTATCTGTTATTCAGTATGAAACACGACGTATTGCATGGCAGTATAATCATTATAACGTAGTTAACCATTTGATATTTGTTCCTGCCGCTACTACAAATAACAATATTCAGATTGCACCTAACTGGAGTATTGAATTTGACGAAATATTTGAAATAAGTATCTTGGGTCTAGCTGAAGACATAATAAATTCAGTATACAAAGATGGCGGATATTTGCAAACGCTTGAAAAAGATAATACTCTACAGGCTCATTTTGAAGAAGCTATTGAAAATATGCATGCTATACTTAATATTACGCCTAAAGATGGCGGAATTCTAAAATGCTAACAAATCACTATCTGTTGATAATATTGAGCATACAAAGTATTACTAGACTTGAAAATAGCACTATAAAATTGCTATAATTATGCCGCCAAATAATGTATAACTATGTTAAATTGTGAATACCATTTGTGATTATATGTTAATAATTTTGCCCATTAGCGTTAGTATTGCAGCAGTAATCACTCAGCTTTGCTGCAATTTATTATTCATTCTTGCTTTTGTTATTTGTTAATAATGGTAGAGTAATAGTAAATGTTGCCCCTTTGCCATCAGGATTGTTAATAACATATAAATTCCCACCATGTGAGTCTACTATATTCTTAGAGATATACAAACCTAATCCAGTTCCCTTATGAGACTTGGTAGCGAATTTTGAAAATAGTCTTGGCGATATTTCAGGGTCAATTCCTGTACCTATGTCTTTAATATTGATGACTGCGTGTTGTTGTCCTTGTCTTTGTGTTCCTTGCTTTTCTAATGTAACCGTGACACTTCCATTAGCATAAGAAAACTTAAATGCATTATCAAGAATATTGTCTATAACTTGAGTTAATCTTTCTTCATCAGCTTCTACAAAAATGTCTTCTCCTTCTTTTACTTTTGATTGAAAGACCAATTTAGTTGTCTTTTTCCAATTGTTTCCATAACTACACTTACTTTACCTAGCTTCTATCGACAACTTAAGTAGTTACTTTTGTAAACTTACTAAAGATGGTAGAACAAGGACAACACATTAAGAAGAAGTTAGAGAAAGATATGGGAAGATAACGTTGACATAGAGAACATCATCCCTAGTCCTATTAACTGAAATTACTTATTTACTAGCAGTAAAACAATTTTTGATTTGTAAAAAACTACTGCGGATATTGAAGTCATGCTTTGTTCTTGGCTAAAATGTAACGTTTTATTCGATGAATAATCGTGAAAAACAACTTACCATGTTCTGAGAATTCATAGTGAAAATGTCTACAATTGTTGGCATACATTTACTGATAATAAGATTATGAAGGTAGTATTCACATTCTTATTTCAAATTGTTTTTATTTTTCACATCAAATATCTTTCATAGGATCAGCGGATGAGTAAGTATGCTTCACGATAAACAAAAGGTAATCTGTCATACGTTGATAATGGTAGTAGCATTTACAATTGTACTGTTTGGTTCTTATTATTCTTCTTCTTCTTCTGTCTCTGCTTTCTCATTACAATCACCAATCCACCATCACAAAGTATTTGATAAGAAACAAGGGAGCGATAGCAGCAGTAGTTCAGACACTAAAAGGTCGGATAACTCAGACAATAATGGTAATAGCAACAACAACAACGATGATAGCAATAAAAATAACAACCAAGGCACAAATGATGGCAGCAATACAGGTACAGATAACACTTTTCAGGCTGTAGAACCTGCAAAATCAGGAGAACAACAACAGCAGGGAAGTGGAGAAAATATTGCACCAATTGAGATAGCTACACCTAAGTCTAAGACAATATGTGAACAAGGATCAAACTGCACTGATCAGCAAGGCTCAAGTGATCGTGATCGTTCTACGACTGATGCTGCCACTACAAAGCAAGATGATAATACACCATTTGTTTTATCTTTACCATTTCCTTAAATAAACCCATGTTTCATATATTAAGACACAAAGAATGGCAGCTATTTTCTCAAATATTGATAAGAATAATACATGTTGCTGACAAATCGATATATGCACAATATCTAATAGCGAAAAGAGGAGAGTGTAGGAGGATGATAGCAGTTAATAAATGAGATGTATCCTACTATGACAATAGCTACTCAATACAAAAAACACTATTGCTACCTACTTTTAGACAAGAATACCTATTTTTATCAGTTGTATAATGAAAATAGTGATCATCATCAATATTATCACTCTGAATCTCATCCTTCGCCTACCCCTTACCACTTGTATAATAAAGAATCAAACACTATAGATGTAAAAGAAAGAGGAGCAAAAGAACTAACGTCGTCTCCTAAAAGAATTCTTATTGTAGACGATGATCCTGATATTACGTTAACCTTCAAAATGGGGTTAGAAGATTACGAATCGTTTGAAGTATATACACATACCGATCCACTAGAAGCATTATCAGCTTTCAAACCAAATTTTTACGAATTATCATTATTGGATATAAACATGCCAAAAATGAATGGCTTTGAATTATGCAAAAGAATATTGGAAATAGATGTTAATGTGAGGATTTGTTTTATTACTGCAGGTGACACCAATATAGAAGCTCTAAGGGAAGTATATCCTACATTAAGTATAGGATGTTTTATTAAAAAACCAGTTACAATAGAATATTTGGTTAAACGACTTAATGCAGAGTTGGATTAGTTTAAGATCTATATAAGACTACTTTTTACTAGTTATAGACACTCTTCTGCATATAGCTTTTGCCATACATCATTACGAATTTACCACATTTCTCACAATATACCAAACCACCTACAGAACAAATAATTGATGTTTGTTCTTTTTCAGTTCTAATTAACTTAAAATCGTGTTCATGTAATTTGGTATGGTTTAAAAACTTTCTCAATAATGCGTTTATTACTTTGCAGTCCATTTGATGGAAGCGTCTAATATATTGTATATCAATAAACTATAAGAATTTTACATCCTTGCAGATTGTGCTGCATTAGTTATAATCTACTTTTGATTTTACAAATTTACAAGATTGTGCAATTCAACGGGTTTGTACATAGGTTACAGATACATCTGTAGGGATAAGTCGTGCTTGACATTTGCAGCCGTGTTATTTTGCGATCGATACAATAGGGCACCAAATTATAGTAGCATTTCAATTACATACTTCTCATAATATTATTCAGAAGAGAAAGTTAAAAAACTCCAAAAGGGAAATGGAGTACCAATACTCAAGCAACGCTATCCACAATGAAATACCATAGATTTAGTAGACGAAGAAAAAATTGTCAATTCGACTATTACAAACCAAGAAGAATATAGATTAAAAAAACAGAATCATATGGTAAACAAGGTAGGTCGAAATTATTGAATTCACTTTATTCTGAAAACCAGGCCTGGGGTGCTCTCCATAAAGTATGGAAGGGATATACAATTGTCAAAAATAAAGGTGAAATGATAAAATGGAACTCTGCGGAGTTCAGGAGCTGCAGCATGACTTAGGATTAGAAATTAGTTCATTTCCTAATATTGGAATATCAGATACTACTTTTTATGGGAACTCGCACAGAAGAATAATGATTACAACCATAGTAACGA
>Ga0182008_10003163_pt1 | contig 10074 bp, 12 predicted proteins | sample Sormic07211129_1_FD_120482 | JGI IMG/M metagenome (GOLD analysis project Ga0182008, IMG submission 120482) | Rhizosphere microbial communities from Sorghum bicolor, Mead, Nebraska, USA - 072115-129_1 metaG | ecosystem: Host-associated > Plants > Roots > Rhizosphere | place: USA: Nebraska...
GATCCGGGCGCTGCGCTCCAAGTCATGGGGCAATACGGAAACCCGCGCGCCTTGCCGAATCTCGACGAACTCGAACGTGTCGCGCTTGAGAATCGCCCTGAATTGAAGGCAATTGCTGCAACGGGAAATGTGGCCGAATCCCAATTGGCATTGGCACGCAAAGCCTACACGCCCGATTTCACTGTCGCTGGTGGGTACATGCTTATGCCTGAAGGCGCGATGTTTCGCAATAACTACATGGCTGAGGTCACGATTAGCTTACCGTGGCTGAATCGGCGCAAGCACGATAGCGAGATCAAAGAGGCACAAACTGCTGCAGCGGTTGTGCGATCAGAGCATAACTCGCAGGTGAATGCCGCGTTTCTCGAGATACAACAAGCGCTGATCCGTGCTCATGCTGCGGAGCGGAGTCTGAAACTTTACCGTGACACGTTGCGTCCCCAGGCTGAAGCAGCGCTCAAGTCGGCAGCTGCAGCTTATCAGCACGATCGGACCGACTTCCTCAATCTGGTCGACAGCCAAAACATGCTGCTCGACGTCGAGAGTTCCTATTTCAAAGCTGCGGCTAACTTGGACACCCGTGTTGCCGAACTTGAACGCGCGATTGGTGCCCCACTAACCGCTGCTTCTGTGGCCACTCCTGTTGCGGAGGTGAAGTGATGATTTACAAAGACAAAAAATTTCTTCTAGTTGGAATGCTTGTGGGCATTTTCATCGCGGGCGCACTCATAGTGTTTATCTTCTTGCTGCAAAAGACTGCAAAGGCGGAAATGCAAGGCCATGCCCAAAAAACCAATAGCTCGGCCGAGGAGAAAACAAACGTTACCTCTCTTGGTACAGAACCGGGCACGACAGTGCAACTAGATGCCGATGAGATCAATGCTGCAGGCGTGCAGTTGGCTAAGGTAACGACGGCTCGAATTACGAGCACTGTGGATGCTGTAGGAAGAGTGGAGCAGCCTGAAGCGCAATTGGCAACGGTCCCGGCGCGAGTGGGAGGACGCATTGACAAGCTCTACATTCAGTTCACCGGAGAAACCATTCGCCGCGGGCAAGCCGTTGCTGAGATCTACAGTCCCGATCTGGTTTCTTCAGCCGAAGAGTATCGCCTGGCTCTGCAGAACCGCGATCGTATGCATTCTTCCTCCGAGAAGGTGGCTCTTGAAAACGCGAACGACCTCGTCGCAGCAAGTCGTAAACGGCTGGAACTCTGGGGCGTAAGCGAGAAACAAATTGAAGCTGCTGCTGTGGGTGCAGCAGGACTTCATGTAACCGTCTATGCGCCCTCCGGCGGCAGCGTGGTGGAACGAAAGGTAACGCGGGGTCAGTATGTCAATTCCGGAGACCCACTTTTTACTGTAGCGGACCTGAGTACTGTCTGGGTTAAAGCCGACGTTTACGAATTCCAATTACCGCAAATAAGGCCCGGGCAAACGGTGGAGATCACTTCCGAAGCACTGCCCGACAAAGTACTTCGAGGACGTGTTGACTTCATTGAGCCGGAGGCAAACCCGCAAACGCGGACGATCCCCATTCATGTGCACGTTCTAAATCCTGGGATGCGGCTGCGTCCCGGAATGTATATCCGTGCGAAGTTCATTTCGCCGGGTGAACGTGACACGGTCGTGGTTCCGCGCTCGGCAGTGCTCGATACCGGAACTCGCAAATTAGTGTACATCGCTAAATCGGATGGCGTGTTCGAGGCCCGTGAAATTCAGACTGGTGTGTCATCAGAAGAACGTTATCCCGTACTTATGGGACTCAAACCGGGTGAGGAAGTAGTCACGAATGGCAATTTCCTCATCGACTCGCAAACCCGCCTGACTGGCGGAATGACAGGACTATTCGGTGGATCTAAGGAGTATAGCGAGAACTCACCGAACCCAAGCGTCCCTTCTAGCTCTCCTCAGATTCCACAAAAACAGACCGGAAAAATCACCTTCGCAGTTCAACCTAATCCACCCAAAGGCACTACCGAAAATATGTTTCACGTCAGTGTTGTCGACGAAAACGGGAAAGAGGTACCCGATGCCGATGTAACAGTGACATTCGTTATGCCGGCAATGCCCGCAATGGGTATGCCCGAGATGCGGACCTCCTTCAAACTCCCATACGTACAGGGAATGTACATGGGAAAAGGAAATATCGGCATGGCAGGTTCATGGAACGTGGTCGTTGAGGCAAAGCGAAACGGCCAAGCCATAGCGACTTACCGAACGCGGTTGAACGCGGAGTAACGACCATGATCAACAAAATTATTGAATTCTCGATGCGAAATCGCTGGCTGATTCTAGCGGTCTACGCTGTCTCGGCAGCTTGGGGCTACTGGGCACTTCTGCATACGCCGATCGATGCAATTCCCGACCTCAGTGAAAACCAAGTCATCGTTTTTACAGATTGGCCTGGTAGAAGTCCGCAGGAAGTTGAGGATCAGATCACTTATCCCCTGACGGTCAACATGCAGGGGTTGCCCGGGATCCGAACGGTTCGATCGTCATCCGCTTTTGGCTTTTCGATGGTCAATCTGATCTTCGAAGACAAAGTGGACGTGTACTTCGCACGAACTCGTGTTCTCGAGCGTCTGAATCTCGCTTCCAGCTTCTTACCCGTGGGAGTGACTCCGATGCTGGGGCCGGACGCGACCGGCGTGGGCCAGGTTTTCTGGTACACGGTGGAAGGTCCGTACGACAGCGGGAGCTTGCATTCGATCCAGGACTGGTACATCAAATACCAACTCAATTCCGTTCCGGGCGTTGCGGAAGTTGCAAGTGTCGGCGGCTTCGTCCGGCAATATCAGGTCGATGTCGATCCGCTGAAACTCCGCGCCTACAACATCCCACTGAAGGACGTGCTCACAGCAGTGGAGCGGAGTAACAACAACGTTGGTGCAAAAGTCATTGAAGTCAGCAACAGCGAGTACATGGTTCGTGGCCTCGGCTTGATTGAGAAGCTGAAGGATATTGAAGACATCCCAATCACTGCCGTGAATGGCACTCCGATGTATCTGCGCAATGTCGCCAGCGTTCAATTGGGACCGGAATTCCGGCGTGGCGTTCTCGACAAAGACGGCAAAGAAGCAGTGGGCGGTGTTGTTGTAACTCGTTATGGAACCAATGCTCTTGAGGTCATTAATGCCGTAAAACAAAAGATAACCGAGATCGCCCCCGGTCTTCCCAAGGGCGTCCGTATCGTTCCGTTCTATGACCGCAGTACGCTTATTTTTCATGCTGTCGATACTCTCAAGCACGCACTCATCGAAGAAATCATTCTCGTTACGCTCGCTCACATTCTGTTCTTGTGGCATTTTCGTTCCATCCTTGTCGTAACACTCCCGCTTCCACTTGCAGTGCTCGGTTCGTTTTCCTTCATGCATGCGACGGGAATTTCTTCCAACATCATGTCACTCGGCGGTATCGCGATCGCGATTGGTGTGCTGGTCGATGCAGGGATCGTGATGACGGAAAACGTGATTCGACAGGCGGAGAAATATTCTGAGGAACACGGTGACTACCGCGATCACATCTGGGAAATCACTCTCCATGCAGCCAAGATGGTTGGGCGTCCGATCTTCTTTGCTATGGTCATCATTATTCTTGCGTTTGTTCCCGTGTTTGCGCTCACCGGGATGGAAGGCAAGATGTTCCATCCACTGGCGTTCACGAAGACATTCGCAATGGTCAGTTCCACGATTCTCGCCGTTACTCTCGTGCCGGTGCTTTGCACCTTTCTGATTCGTGGCAAGCTCCATCGCGAGGAAGACAATCCTGTTATGCGCGTTCTCCAGTCCATTTACAGGCCGGTATTGCGGACGGCATTACGGTTCCGGCTCGCAACACTCGCCGTGGCGGTGATCTTGTTTGGAGCCGCTATTTACACGGCGACGACGATCGGCTCGGAGTTCATGCCTCCACTGGATGAAGAGTCAGCGCTTTTTATGCCCATTACTGACCCTCGCATGTCATTGACGAAGGCAACGGAGATTATGCGCCAGCAGGATCGACTCATTGCTGCCGATCCCGCGGTTGATATGGTGGTTGGAAAAATAGGCCGTGCAGAAACCGCTACGGATCCAGCCCCTACGAACATGGCGGAAACGATTGTGATCTTCAAACCTAAGGATCAATGGTCGAAAGGCACGACTAAGGACAGCATCGTTCAACGGCTGGACGCGAAGCTGCACATCCCTGGTGTGTCAAACATCTGGACACAGCCGATTCGAAACCGGATCGACATGCTGTCCACTGGCATTCGCACTCAGGTTGGGGTGAAAGTCTTCGGACCAGACTTGAAAGTGATCGAACAAAAGTCGGAAGAGATCGAGAGAGTACTGCGCCGGGTACCCGGTGCTGTTGATTTGTATGCTGAGCGAATTACTGGCGCTCCGTATTTGGAGATCAAGGTCAGCCGCGAGGCTGCTGCGCGATACGGAATCAGCGTGGCCGATGCAGAAGATGTCATCGAAGCAGCAATCGGCGGCAAGATCATGACCACAACGATTGAGGGACGCCAGCGATTCCCCGTGCGCGTACGCTACGCGCGAGATTTCCGCCAAGACCTCGATGAACTCAAGAACGTACTTGTAACAGGTAATACGGGCACGCAAGTGCCTTTGAAAGAGACCTCGACCATTCAGATGGTGATGGGGCCCTCGATGATCAGTAGCGAAAACGGTCTACTCCGCGGCACTGTACTGATGAACGTTCGCGGTCGCGACGTCGGTAGATTTGTCGAGGAGGCCAGTCGCGCTGTGTCGACAAACGTCAGCATGCCTCAGGGCTACTATGTGCAGTGGAGTGGTCAGTTCGAAAATCAGATCAGCGCAAAGAAGCGGCTGGAACTTGTGATCCCAGCGGTGCTTCTGATCATTTTTATCCTGCTCTATCGCACATACAACTCCTGGAAGGAAGCCGCACACGTTCTGCTTGCGGTCCCATTCGCTCTTACAGGCGGCGTCTTTCTTGTCAAACTACTCGGTTACAACTTCTCCGTTGCAGTTTGGGTCGGCTTTATCGCCTTATTCGGTACCGCTGTTCAAACAGGCGTGGTCATGGTCATCTACCTCGAAGAAGCAGTCGCAAGGCGTATTGCAACCGACGGGAAGTTGACGCGAGAAGGATTGCACACTGCTGTGATCGAAGGAGCGTTATTGCGCTTGCGCCCCAAGGTCATGACCGTCGCTACCGTTGTCGCTGGGCTCCTTCCACTGATGTGGTCAACTCGAACTGGGGCGGAGTTTATGAAGCCCTTAGCCGCGCCGGTTCTCGGAGGTATGGTGAGTTCGCTGTTACATGTGCTAGTTGTGACGCCTGTCATTTTCACGTGGCTGCGCGAACGAGAACTAATGAACCGGTAGAAAGGCCGGGTGCCCCATCCTAGCGCGCACTTCGAGCCAGGGTGGGGATTTGCCAACGACCGACGACCAACGATCGACGACGACCCGATCAATCCACCATCTGTGGGTGCCCCATTCAATCGCGTTCTGTGCGATTGAGTGGGCTATCTCTCAAAATCCGCTGACGACCGACCACCAACGGCCGACGACGACCGATCAATCCACCATCTGCAATCTGAAATCAGAACTCACCAGGAGACCGAATATCTATCAATCACCCAAAGCCAGGTTCCATCCTTCTGGCGCCGCGCAACTTCTGTCGTAATGGAGCCATTGCGGCTCCGAGTCGAGGTGAGGGCCAGATCACCGCAGATGAGCGCTGGCCACTGTTCTCCGAACTCGAACTTCCGTTTTTCCGGTCCAAACCCCGTAACCTGCAGTTTCGTAAAAAACTCGTGGATGGCCTCTTTGCCACGCAGGAACGTTCCACCGCCGATGTCGACGACCGCGTCTGGCTCGAACAACGCGGTCATGCCAGCAACATCTCCCGCGTTCTCTCTCTCCACCAACAATCGCTCCAGATCCTGGGGATCGTTGGCCGGCTCTCTTTTCGTTAAATCATTCATCGTGACACTCGCTAAATGTTGTGGGTTTGCTCGGACGTTCCTGAAACTATCGTCGTCACGCGCGGGCGTCAAACAGCAGCCGTGAAATCCCAGGTTTCGAAAAAGCCGCGAAACCCTTCGACTGCGCTCAGGGTAGGTTCTGGGACCCGGGCTGAGAGGGCGAGCCAGCCAAAGCGCCTTCATGTAGATTTTTCGAAAAGGATGGGCAAGCCCCTATCTATCCCCGCTTTTACCAATTTTCGTACAATCGAGCATGGCCGATGACAAGCCTGAGAAACCGAAAGATTCGAGCGACCCAATTGATGACGTTTCATACTCGCCTCCCCTACTCGAACGGTCTGTTTGGGCGACGCTGCTGACATCGACAGCCCAGATTCAGCCCCGTTTCGAGTTTCAAAAGATTGAAATACCAACAATCAACCTTCCGAAAATTGACTTCGATCACGTTTTTCGCACCATGGAGGAAGTGATTGAACAACTTGCAGTGCGCTGTTGGTCGCTTCCATGGGATTTGAGCATCCCCGAGATGCAGGACTTGGTTGATAAAAGCCCAGATGAAATTGATGCATTTTTCGAAGCCTATTTCGAAGATGGAGCCCTAGGGGCTCTGCGCGAGGAAATCCTCGGAGACCCAAAGATGCATAAGTGGAGGACCCTTTTGGATCAGTGCTTTAAGAATTACGGTGCCGGTGATTTTCACATTTGTATCCCAAGTCTGATAACTGTTCTTGAGGGAAGCTTCAACTATTTGACATTCTTTAACGAAGGAAATCGGAAAAGATTCTTCGACGGCCATATCGAGACAGCGACCGGTTTCCAAAAACTGACATGGATTTCATTGCGCAGTTTTTGCGACGTGATCTTCATGCCGGGCGATCCTCGTAAGTCAACCGATTACATCAATCGCCACAAAATCCTACACGGATTGGATGACCCGTCAACGTGGAAGAAGGTGGACTGTTTACGGCTGTTCCAAGCTTTGGACTCCACGAGACGGCTGTAAAAGGGCGACCGAATATGTCGAGAAGGACTCGCTAAAGCGCGGCTTTGGACTTGATTGGGGATACCGATCCAACTGAAATCAGCGCACAACCTTCCGTTCTCCCCACAAACGGACAAGCACCTTGCGTTGGCGCGCTTGACATACAATGATACATTGGTAAGGTCAGTCTGCTAGTTAAGCACCTATTTTTCATGGCATTGACGATATCTTTGGTGATACTCTTTACTTAACTGTCAATTTGTGGATGAATCTAGCCGATCACAATACGGGGTCGATCGAACGAAAACTCAACGTCATCATCTCTCTACTGCTGAGAATTGCTAACAGTGGGAGCGATCTGACGCTAAAAGAGCAGATCCGGAATTTAGCGTCATTCGGCCTTTCATCTTCCGAGATTGCAGAGATTGTGGGGAAAAAGGTGGGGTACGTCAGCAAGGAATTATCGATTCTCAAGAAAGAGTCTACCTGAACTATGGAAAACGAACTCCTTCAGACCATATCCCGTCGCCTCGGAGTGTTGATCGCGCTTCAGATGAGAACTCAACGAGAGGACTTCTCAACTACGGAAGGCGTGGAGCTTCTTTCACGTTTTGGAATGCCAAACCACGAAATTGCCGAAATCCTTAATACTTCCTCCAACACAGTGAATGTGATGAAGAACCGAATAAGGAAGCGGAAATAAACAATGGACGACGGTGTCTACAAAAAGATTGACCAACTAAGGGCTTCTGTTGATTTGCTGACTCTCGTTGAGCTCTGCAAGCTCGGTGCGAGCCGAGGTGATGTGCGCGAAGTCTTTGGAACTTTGGACAATAACGTTTTCGCGAAAGTTAACACAATCGTTAAGAAGAAACAGGAACACAAGCAAAATGCCAAAAAAGAGAAGTGACCGACTCGAGCCGATTGAAGAGATTCGACGTCTGATTATCCTTGGATTATTGAACCAGGGGGTTAAAGGCAAGGAAATTGCGGCCATTCTCGAGGTTGATCCCGCCATAATCAGCCGCCTACTTTCCCCAGCCAAATCCAAAAGGCAAAAGCGATCCGTCGAATAACCGCCCATGGAACTGCAGGAACTGGTTGCAAGAGCCCGACTTCTATTTGAAGGTGCAGCAAAGCGTCGTCAGGTCTTCGAATTGATAAATGGGAAGCGGTCTGCTAAGGAGATCGCGCGAAAAAGTGGCAAAAAACTTTCCAGGACTTTGCACGATTTGCAAAAGATGCGTGACGTGGAGCTGATACTTCCACGGCAGGATGGTAACGGATCAGTTGTGAAACATGACAACTCTGTTGTTTACGAACGGGCACGTCTGCTGAAGCACTTATCGAGTTCATATTTTAACAAGCGCGAGGTTCATCACTTCCAAGATGGCGTCTATTACCGTCGAGGAACAAACGTTTTTAAGACAAAGGCGGATGAAACGCGGAAACTTCACTAAGGAGAGTACGTCATCTGACTTATCGGCAAAGGAGAGAAGCATAAGTGAAAACTAGATCACCTTCGCCACGATCCGACACCGAACAAGTGGATCTCTTGAAAAAACTTCTCGCTCTACAACTCTTTCAACTGGGAGTGCCACAGGCGACCATTAAGAAGCGGGTAGGCCTCAGCATCAACGTCGTAAATGAACTATTGAAAGGCATCAAGAAAAATGGCTAACAGACAAAACAATACCAAGTCAGCCGATGCCGAACGCATGGTGGATCTGATCGAGAGATTAGGCGCAATTGCACTTTATCTTTACACGGACATGGACCACCACTCAGTCGCCCGACGTCTCGGGATGGGAACGCAGCGAGTGACCGCAATTTTGAAGGGGCTGAAGAAGGCAAGCATGACGGCCAAGAAAGAGTGACCTAGTCTCTGGCGAGAATAGCGATGGCAATCCAACACACGACCGAATTCGCGGCAACGTCGCCTGAGGTAATGAGGACGATTGTCGAGGAGCTACGGCGCTCTCCCCGCAAGTATTCTGTCTTCCAGGCAATCTATAGCGGAGGTAACAAACCCAAGGACGCAACGGTTCTGGCTGCCAAAACAGGGCTCTCTGAAATCGCGGTATTACAGATTGCAACCCCGATGGCGCACAAGCAATTTCTGGAACAAGTCAAAGAGAATGGCCGGGTTGCGTTCAAGAAATACCAGCATATAAATGCTGTAAAACAGAGCATTCTGCGTGCAGCCCTGAGGCCTATCCAACGCTCCAAGAAACGTGCTTCCGGTAATCCGAAGGACACACTAGTCAAGCGTGCGCGAACGGTCCCACGTCGAAGCGCATGGTCCACCAAGGCACGCCAGCGCAGGCAGAATTTCAGGTACGACGTTTTCGTCTCGCACGCCTCGGAAGACAAGGCTTACGTACGGCGCCTAACCGCAGCACTGAAAAAGGCCAAGATCAACGTCTGGTATGACGAAGACGTAATTGGCTGGGGCGACGATCTCAGAAGATCCATCGATAAAGGGCTAGCTAATTCGCAGTACGGGATCGTGATCTTCTCAAAAGCTTTTCTCAAAAAGAAGCACTGGACTGAGCATGAGCTCAACGGGTTATTTGCAAAAGAGAGGCAACGCCGAAAGGTCATTCTCCCAATCTGGCATAACATTACGGACCGGGAACTATTGCGTTACAGTCCGGCTTTCGCCGACCGAATCGCCATGATCTCAAAGAAAGACTCCATCCACGATATCGTAGACGCGCTGAAGAGACTCATGAAGTCTTAGGCGCCGCCCCCTCCCAGCGCACTTTGGGTGGCTGGCCCACCCTTAGGCACTCATCAAATGAGGCTGCCGCACCCTTCGCGGTGTTCGAAGGGTGCGCACCACGACTCTCAACGGTTCCCGACGCCGGGTGCCACAGTACCTCCACCTTCTCACATTGTCATTCCGAGGAGCACCAGCGACGAGGAATCTCTATCGCAACCAACAACCCAATCGCCAACCTCGCCCCTTTCTTCCTCAGGTCACCCACCGCAAGCTGGCCGACGACCAACGACCAACGACGATCGACCACCACCCGGCACCCCAATTGCACTCCCATTCCGTCGTGTCTCCAGAATTCAGCGGAAGCCTGACGCTTGCCTATAAGTGCTTATAACTCAAAGATCTGGCGGGA
>Ga0182008_10003165_pt1 | contig 10073 bp, 13 predicted proteins | sample Sormic07211129_1_FD_120482 | JGI IMG/M metagenome (GOLD analysis project Ga0182008, IMG submission 120482) | Rhizosphere microbial communities from Sorghum bicolor, Mead, Nebraska, USA - 072115-129_1 metaG | ecosystem: Host-associated > Plants > Roots > Rhizosphere | place: USA: Nebraska...
CAACCGGCTGATCCACAAGACCTTCATCACGCCCATCGACCGCGAGCAGATCCACAAGCTCATCAACACGATGGACGACGTGGCCGACCTGATCCAGGACTCGGCCGAGACCATGGCGCTGTATGACGTGCGCCACATGACCGACGAGATCGTGCGCCTCACCACGCTGAGCGTGAAGTGCTGCGACCGCCTGAAGGACGCCGTCAAGTTCCTCGGCAAGATCGCCGATCCGGCGGTGGCCGAGGCGGTGCTCAAGACCTGCGAGGAGATCGACCGCCTCGAGTCGGATGCCGACCGCGTGATGCGCAGCGCCATGAGCAAGCTGTTCCGCGAGGAGCCCGACGTGCGCGAGGTCATCAAGCTCAAGGCCATCTACGAGCTGCTCGAGACCATCACCGACAAGTGCGAGGACGTCGCCAACGTGATCGAGGGCATCGTCCTCGAGAACTCCTGACGCGCGGGGGCTCATGGCAACCGTACAGGTAGGCCTGTGGGTCGTGGTGCTGCTGGTGCTGCTGGCCATCGCCTTCGACTTCATGAACGGCTTCCACGACGCGGCGAACTCGATCGCCACCGTGGTCTCGACAGGCGTGCTCAAGCCCGCGCAGGCGGTGGCTTTCGCCGCCTTTTTCAATCTGCTGGCGATCTTCGTCTTCCACCTGAGCGTGGCGGCGACCGTCGGCAAGGGCATCGTGCAGCCGGGCATCGTCGACGTGCACGTGGTGTTCGGCGCGCTCATCGGCGCGATCACCTGGAACCTCGTGACCTGGTACTACGGCATCCCCAGCAGCTCCTCGCATGCGCTGATCGGCGGCATCGTGGGCGCGGTGATGGCCAAGTCCGGCGCCAGCGCGCTGGTGGCCGGCGGGATCTGGAAGACCGTGGCCTTCATCTTCGTGTCGCCGCTGCTTGGCTTCCTGCTCGGCTCGCTGATGATGGTGGTGGTGGCCTGGGTCTGCCGGCGCGCCACGCCCTCGCGCGTGGACCGCTGGTTCCGCCGGCTGCAGCTGGTGTCCGCCGGTGCCTACAGCCTGGGACACGGCGGCAACGACGCGCAGAAGACCATCGGCATCATCTGGATGCTGCTGATCGCCACCGGCCATTCGGCCGTCGACGCGCCCCCCACCTGGACCATCATCAGCTGCTACGCGGCGATCGCGCTGGGCACCATGTTCGGCGGCTGGCGCATCGTCAAGACCATGGGCCAGAAGATCACCAAGCTCAAGCCCGTGGGCGGCTTCTGCGCCGAAACCGGCGGCGCGCTGACGCTGTTCCTGGCCACCGCGATGGGCATCCCGGTGTCGACCACCCACACCATCACCGGCGCCATCGTCGGCGTGGGCTCGGTGCAGCGCGCGAGCGCGGTGCGCTGGGGCGTGGCGGGCAACATCGTCTGGGCCTGGATCTTCACGATCCCGGCGGCGGCCTTCGTGGCGGCGATCGCCTACTGGGTGAGCCTGCAGATCTTTTGAGACCGCGGCCGGAGGGCGTCGCCACGCGCGCCTTCGTGCCTAGTGTTTCACGGAGTAAGAAAAATCTTCGTGGAAAATGGGATTCATAAGGAAATCCTCATTTCCAAAAGATTTTCTGGCCTTCCATGATTGGCTACGCGTTCTTGCTTTCCAGGAATTCCTCTGCGCATGCCGGCACCCCGGCAGCCTGCGCGGATCAAGCCCGTGACCCGCGTCGATCCCATGCCCGAGTTCGTGGCCGTGCCGAAGAACACCGCGCCCGGCGCGGATGCCAGTCTGTTCGAGCATGCGCTTTTTGCACTCAAGCATGAACCGCTGAACGTGGGCCTGCTGCACGAGGCCCTGAAGCAGGTGTCCGAGGCCGAGGTGGTCGAGGCGATCACTGCGCAGCGCTTCAGCGCCTACGCGCGGCGCGCCGCCTTCATCTGGGAAAAGGCCAACGAAAAACAGCTGGCGCTGCCTTGGGCCACCGTCGGCGGAAACTATCTGCCGATGTTCGATCCGTGGACTACTACGCCGGGGCAAGCTTGGAGCGCAACGCCCGCTTGCGCGTAGTCTTCAATGGCATCGGGCCTTCATCGGGCCTTTCGAGTACTGCCCCGTGGTGCAGCGCGACGAGGCAGACTTCATCCATGCCTACGACCGGGCGTTCGACAGCATCGACAAGGCCCACAAGCTGCCGAATCGCACCATCAATCTGCTGATCCAGTGGACCCGGCAGAGCGGCAACAAGACGCCCGAGCACCGTCGCACCGAGCCGGAACTGGCAGGCTTGCGGCGCGAGGTGATCGACGGGGTCGAGGCAATCGTGGCAGAGAGCTTCAGCGCGGCGCCGCCGCACTCGGGCCACTGATCTGTTGCTTGCCTGGCCGCTGCGGGGCGGCTCAGCGCTGATCCGTCGAATGGATCTGCAGCGCTTCCAGAAAGCGCGAGACCATGTTGTAGGCCGCGATGGTCGCCGTCAGTTCCACCAGCTGCTGTGGCGCGTAGACCTGGGCCACGCTGGCGAAGACCGCATCGTCGACCTGCACGTTGCGGGTCATGGCGTCGGTGTAGGCCAGCACCGCGCGCTCGGCGGCGTCGAACAGCGTGCTGTCGGCCCAGTTCTGCAGCGCGTCCAGCTTCTCGGCCGAGACGCCTTCCTTGCGCGCGATCGGGATGTGCTGGTCGGCCTCGTAGGGGGCGCGGTTGATCTGTGCGACCCGGATGATGACCATCTCGCGGATCGCACCGGACAGCGTCGACTGCTGCCGGATGGCTGTGAGGTAGCCCAGCCAGCCCTGGGCCACGGGCGGGCTGTGCAGCAGCATCTGGTAGAGGTGGAGGATGCTGCCGCGCTCGGCCACGATGCGCTGGGCCAGCGGGCGCGTGGCCTCGTTGTCGGTGTCGGCGTAGGGAAGGCGTGCCATGGGGATCTTTCGGTGGAGGGGGTCAATCGGCCAGGACGATCTTGCGTTTCACCAGGTCGCCCATGATGTCCGAGTCCTTGCGCACGCGCGTAGCGAAGACCTCGGGGCTGCTGTTGACGATGTCGAAGGCGTTGTCGGCGAAGCGGCGCTCCACCTGCGGGTCGTGCATCACCTCGCGCATGGCCTTGAGGATCTTCTCGCGCACCGGCTCGGGCAGGCCCTTGGGGCCGACCAGGCCGATCCAGGTCGGGAACTCGAAGCCCGGGATCGATTCGTTCATCGCCGGCACCTCGGGCAACTGCTTCGAGCGCCCCGGCGAACTGACCGCGATGGCCTTGACCTTGCCCGCCTTGACGTGCGGCAGCATCACCGACAGGCCGGCGAAGGCGAAGTCGATGTGTCCGCCCAGCAGGTCGGTCAGCAGCGGCGCGGCGCCCTTGTACGGGACGTGCGTGGTCTGCAGTTGCTTGATGATCGAGAGCTGGGCGCTGTTCACGTGGCCGGCCGATGCGGTGCCCGCCGAACCGTAGGCCGTGCCCGGGTGGGTCTTGAGGTAAGTGACGAACGCCTCGAGCGTCTTGGGCGGCAGGTCGTTGCGCGTGACCAGGATCTGCGGCGTGGTCACCAGCAGGCTCAGGTAGTCGAAGTCCTTGAAGGTGTCGAAGGAGAGGTTCTTCACCGTGTGGTGGTTCACCGCCTGCGAATCGAGCGCCAGCATCAGCGTGTAGCCGTCGGGCTTGGCGCGGTAGAGCTCCCCCGCGCCCAGCGTGCCGCTGGCACCCGGCTTGTTCTCCACCACGATCGGCTGCCCGAGCCGCTCGCCCAGGGCGTTGCTGATGGTGCGTGCGGTCTGGTCGACCGCGCCGCCGGGCGCGAAGGGCACGATCAGGCGGATCGGCTGGTTGGGGTAGGGCGCCTGCGCCCAGCCCGTGAGCGGTGCGGCCAGGGTGGCGGCCATGGCGCCGGCGATGAGCAGTCTGCGGTGAATCATGTGTTGTCTCTGGTGAATCTTGTTGTGGGTGGGGTGGCTGCCGGGTGGCTCAGCGCGTGGCGGCCACCAGGCCGCCGTCCACCACGATCTCGGTGCCCGTGATGTAGCGGCTCTCGTCCGCGGCGAGGAACAGCGTGGCGTGGGCCGTGTCCCAGCCGGTGCCCATGTGCTTCATCGGCACCTGGTTGTTGCGGTGCGCAGCGAAGCCCTCGGCGTCGCCCTGGGCGTACTTGGCGGCCAGGCCCTCGAACAACGGCGTATGCATCAGGCCCGGCACCACGCAGTTCATGCGGATGCGTTCGGGCGCATGGATGACCGCGCTGGTGCGCGTGAAGTGCATCAGCGCCGCCTTGGCCGCCGCGTAGCCGACCTGCGGCTTGCCCACGTAGCGCAGGCCCGCCACCGAGGAGATGCTGACGATCGAGCCGCCGCCCTGGCGCTGCATGTGCGGGATCACGTGCTTGCACGCGAGGAACGCGCCCTTGAGGTTGACCTGGAACTGCGCGTCCCACACTTCCTCGTCCATGTCGACCGGGCCGCCGGGTTGCGACACGCCCACGTTGTTGACCAGGATGTCGATGCGGCCGAAGCGCGCGATGCAGTCGGCGACGGCCTGCGCGACCTGCTCCGAGCGCGTGGCATCGCAGCGCTGCACCACGCCTTCGTGGCCTTCGGACTCGATGATGTCCAGCGTGGCCTGGGCCGCTTCCAGCTTCAGGTCGGTGCCGAACACCTTCGCGCCCTGGCGCGCGAACAGCACCGCGGTCGCGCGCCCGTTGCCCCAGCCCTCGGCCACAGCCCCGCAACCCATCACCAGGGCCACCTTGTTCTTCAGATCCAGCACATCGTCTCCTTGTCGAAATCACGGCGGCAGTGCCGCGCTTCGAGGCATCGTAGGGGGGTGAAATTGATCTGTAAAATTCTTTCAATCTATAGATTGATAGAGCCAGAGAATGAATGTCTCCCCTCGGCAGCTGCGCATGTTCCTGGCGCTCACGACCTCGCTGAACTTCAGCCGCACCGCCGAGCAGTTCTTCGTCACCCAGCCCTCGCTGAGCAAGGCCATCCGCGACCTCGAGGAGGAACTCGGCCTGCGCCTGTTCGAGCGCAGCACGCGCAGCGTCAGGCTGACCGAGAGCGGGGAGCGGCTGGCGGCGCTCGCGCGCGGCGTGATCGGGGAGTTCGATGCCGGTCTGGAGCGCTTGCGCACGAGCGCCGAACGCGAGTCGAAGCAGCTGGCGATCGCGTCGCTGCCCTCGCTGGCCAACGTGCTGCTGCCCGCGGCCTGCAGTGCACTGGAGACGCGCTATGGCGACCCGCGGATCACCATCCACGACTGCTCCAACGCCGCGTCGATCCAGCGGTTGATCAACGGCCAGGTCGACTTCTCGATCGCTTCGGTGGCGCCCTCGCATCCCGACGTGCGCTACGAGGAGATCCTGCGCGACCGCTTCGTGCTGCTGTCGTCGGCGCGATGGCATGCCCGGGTGGCCGAACGCATGCACCTGGACGACATGGTCGACCTGCCCTTGATCAGCATGACCGATTCCAGCACCGCCATGCGCTACATGAGCGCGGCCTACCTGCAGCGCGGCATCGAGTTCCGCCCGAAGATGCAGTTCGACCAGGTCGGCACCATCGCCGGCTTCGTCAAGCAGGGCCTGGGCATCGCGGTGCTGCCCTATCTGGGCACCACGCCGCTGCTCACCTTGCGTGGCCTGCGCGTCAGCGAGATCGTCGACGGGCCGGTGCGTTCCGTGGGCATCGTCACGCGGCGCGCCGGTATGCCGACGGCCATTGCGCAGCAGGCAATGCAGGAGGTGCGCACCGTGGCGGGTGCGCTGATCGCGCGGCAGTCCGAATGGGTGCTGCGGCCATCGACGCGTCGCACGCGCACCCGGCCGGCGTGACGGACGGCCCTGGCGGTGCGCGCATCGGGGACGGCGCTTGCAGCGGTCGATGCCTTGCCGTAGAGTGAAAAATCGGTCAGCATCGTTGCGGACGGGGCACGCGGAGGTCTGCGCGAAGCGGCATGCGCGCGCGGTCACCCGACGGCTTCGAGCGGCCTGCACACCGCCGCTTGGACACCGACCTGCTGTCCCGGACGCATGCGCATTCGCGCGCCGACATGCCTTTGGAGGACATCGCATGATCACCGTCACCGCCATGAAGTGGGCCCCGCCCTTCGCATCCGGCCAGGTTCGCGACCACCGCGTTCGCTGGATCCTGAATGAGGTCGGCTGGCCCTACGAGGTCCGGCTGGTCGACGCCCCGACGATGAAGTCGCCGCCCTACCTGGGCAGCCTGCAGCCCTTCGGGCAGCTGCCCGTGGTCGAAGAGGAGGGCCGACCGCCGATGTTCGAGAGCGGCGCCATCGTGCTCGACGTCGCCATGCGCTCCGGGCGTTGCATCGGTGGTGAGGGAACGCCTGAGCGTGCCGCCGCCATCCAATGGGTCGTCGCTGGCCTGAACTCCGTCGAGCCGTTCCTCTTCAACGTCGCGGAGGTCGAGTACTTTATGGAGGACGAGGCCGCGAAGGCCGCCCGAAAACCAGTCGTCGTGTCGCTGGCGAAAGAGCGCCTGGCGATGCTCGAGAAGGCGCGAAACGGGCGCGATTGTTTCGTCGGTGGCGCGTTCACCGTCGCCGACCTCATGTTCGCCTCGATCCTGAAGATCGCTCAAAGGCTCGACCTGTTGGGGGAGCTGCCGGCGCTGGCCGCATGGCAGCAGTCGATCCTTGCCCGCCCGGCCCATGCCAAGGCCGAGCAAGACCAGATGGCGGAAATTGCCCGCCACACGGCCGCCGACATGCGCTACGACGCGCTGCGGCGCTGACGCCGCCAAGGGCTATCGCAGAACCGGCCTTGCCGGGTTGGCGTCGCAACGCAAAGAGGAGGGCGAAGCGACACGCAGTGCGCGAGACAAAAGCCCAGGGCTACCGCGGAATCGGCTTCGCCGGGCCGCAGGTAGCGCCCCCGGTAGGGGGAGGGAGGAGCGACACACAGTGCGCGGAGCCTGGGGGCGAGCCTTATTACTGCGAAATCTTCCGGCCCTCTTCGACCTGGTGCTCGAAGTAGCGCTGGAAGCTGAATGCGATGCTCGCCATCAGCACCGTGCTGCCGATCAGCAGCGAGATCACCACCGCGCCGATCGTGATCCAGCCGGTGCGGCCCGGCGCGGCATCGGCGTGTGCCGAGGCGTTGAAGCGGGCATTCCACTTCTCCGGCGTCGTCAGGCCATAGACGATGGCCGTGAGCGCGCAGCCGGCGATGGTGAAGCCCAGCAGCGGCACGAGCGCCCAACTCAGGCCGTCGTCCAGGCCGTACATGCGCGCCCGCTCGATGCCGTAGAGGCCCAGCGCGGTCGGGATCGGCAGCAGCCAGCCCAGGGTGTCGCCCAGTCCGTGCAGGTAGAAGCGGTGCAGGCCGAAGGGCCCGCCCAGGAAGGCGAGCCAGGCGGCCAGGGTCTTGTTCTTCATTCGGTCTTTCTTCTTCATTCAGGCGCGGTGCTGCTGCCCACGCCAAGTGACTTTTCCATCAGCACCACGTCGAGCCAGCGCCCGAACTTCCAGCCGCAGTCCTTGAGCACGCCCACCTGGGTGAAGCCTTGCGCGCGGTGCACGCCGACCGAGCCGGCATTGGCCGAGTCGCCGATCACCGCGATCAGCTTGCGCACGCCGGCAGCCTCGGCTGCCTGCGACAGCGCGGTCAGCAATTGCGAGCCCACGCCCTGGCCGCGCGCGGCCTCCGCCAGGTAGATCGAGTCTTCGGCCGAGAAGCGGTAGGCGGGACGCGGCTTGAACCAGTTGCAATAGGCGAAGCCGAGCACCTGGCCGTCGCGTTCGGCCACCAGGTAGGGCAGGCCCTTGGCCAGCACGTCGGCGCGGCGCGCGGCCATGTCGGCCTCGCTCGGGGCCTCGGTCTCGAAGGTGCCGGTGCCGGTGAGCACATGGTGGGCGTAGATAGCAGCGATGGCGGCGACGTCTTCGTCGCGGCTGGGGCGGAGGATCAGGGTCATGGGGAGGCGCAGGCGTTGCGCAGACGGGACTGGAAGGGCGAAAGCATACGCAAAAGCACCTGACTGCGGCCCATCGGCACAGATAAGTGCTGGCGAAAAAAGCCTGCGCGCTATAATCGTGGGCTTTTCAGCGTGTCGCTGGCCGGGTGGCCATGTCGCGTGTCTCGACGCTGGAAGAACTCTGTGGGCGACCCTTTCGGGTTTGCTGCACCACCCGAAGGATAAATCATGGTCGTCATTCGACTCTCCCGCGGCGGCTCCAAGGGCCGTCCGTTCTTCAACATCGTCGTGTCGGACAAGCGCGTTCGCCGCGATGGCCGCTTCATCGAGCGTCTGGGTTTCTACAACCCGACCGCGAAGGAAAACGAAGAAAGCATCCGTATCGCTCAGGACCGCCTGACGTACTGGAAGAGCGTTGGCGCCCAAGCGTCGCCGACGGTCGACCGCCTGATCAAGCAAGCTGCTGCAGCGGCTCCCAAGGCTGCGGCCTAAGCTGCCAGCCAAGGCGATGCTGCCCACACTCGAAGCCGCCGAACTGCCGGCGGATGCGATCGAGGTCGGACGCATCGCCGATGCCTGGGGCATCAAGGGCTGGTTCAAGGTCCTGCCCCACAGCGCCCAACCCGAGGCGCTCTTCTCTTCGAAGCGCTGGTTCATCCAGCCTTCCGGACCGGTGAATGCGCCTGCACGCACCGGTGCCTTCCGGCTCGCGATCCGCGAAGCCAAGGAACATTCCGACTGCATCGTCGCGACTTCGCCCGACGTGCCCGACCGCAATGCGGCCGAGGCGCTGCGCGGCGCGCGCGTGTTCGTCCCGCGATCGAGCTTCCCCTCGGCGGGCGACGACGAGTACTACTGGGTCGACCTGATCGGCCTGAACGTAGTCAACCGCGAAGGCGTGGCGCTGGGCACGGTGCGCGAACTGCTCACGGGCGGATCGCAGACCACGCTGGTGCTCGAGTACGAGCAAGACGGCAAGCCCGTCGAACGCATGGTGCCTTTCGTCTCCGCCTTCGTCGACAAGGTCGACCTGGCGGGTCGCCTGATCACGGTCGACTGGCAGCCCGACTACTGAGCGCGTCGTCGCCATGCGCTTCGACATCCTCACGCTGTTCCCCGAACTGTTCGCGCCGCTGCTCACCAGCGGCGTGACGCGGCGCGCCTACGAATCGAAGCAGGTCGAGGTGGTGTTCTGGAACCCCCGCGACTTCGCCGAAGGCAACTACCGCCGTGTCGACGACCGCCCCTTCGGCGGTGGCCCGGGCATGGTGATGATGGCCGAACCCTTGTCTGCCTGCCTCGATGCGGCCCTGGCCGCGCGCGGCGCCCCCGCGCCGGTGGTGCTGTTCTCGCCCATCGGCGAGACGCTGCGCCATGCCGCGGTCGAGACCTGGGCGGCAGGCGAGGGCGCGGCGCTGGTGTGCGGGCGCTACGAGGGCATCGACCAGCGCTTCATCGACGCCCGCGTCACCCACCAGATCAGCCTGGGCGACTTCGTGCTCTCCGGTGGCGAGATCGCCGCGATGGCCTTGCTCGATGCGGTCACGCGGCTGCAGCCGGGTGTGCTGGGCGACCAGGCCAGCCACGTGCAGGACAGCTTCAACCCCGCGCTCGACGGCCTGCTCGACTGCCCGCACTACACGCGGCCCGAGCACTGGAACGGCCAGGCCGTGCCGGCGCCGCTGATGTCGGGTCACCATGTGCAGATCGAGCGCTGGCGGCGCGACCAGCGGCTGGCCATCACGTCGGCGCGGCGGCCCGAACTGGTCGACGCGGCACGCGATGCCGGCCGCCTGACCAAGGCCGATTTGGCGGCGCTGCAAAAAAAGCTATAATCCGCGGTTCCCCGATCCTCTGTCTGGCCGCGCTTTAGCATTCATCCGGTTTCCTCGTGAATCCGCGACAGCCAAAAGCGCCTTTTGTGCAGCCCACAAGATCGACTATCAGGAAATCATGAACCTCATCGAAACCCTCGAGCAGGAAGAAATCGCCCGGCTCGGCAAGACTATCCCCACCTTCATGCCCGGTGACACGGTCATCGTCAGCGTGAACGTCGTCGAAGGCAGCCGCAAGCGCGTGCAGGCCTACGAAGGCGTCGTGATCGCCAAGCGCAATCGCGGCCTGAACAGCGGCTTCACGGTGCGCAAGATCTCCAGCGGCGAAGGCGTGGAACGCACGTTCCAG
>Ga0182008_10003168_pt1 | contig 10069 bp, 11 predicted proteins | sample Sormic07211129_1_FD_120482 | JGI IMG/M metagenome (GOLD analysis project Ga0182008, IMG submission 120482) | Rhizosphere microbial communities from Sorghum bicolor, Mead, Nebraska, USA - 072115-129_1 metaG | ecosystem: Host-associated > Plants > Roots > Rhizosphere | place: USA: Nebraska...
CCGGCAGCACCGACGAGATCAAGGCGTTCGGCAACATGCTGCTCAATTCGGTGGCCGAGGGCCTGAACGCCAACTCGTATGTGCGGATGATGCCGCACACCACGGCGGCCAATATCAGCATTTTCTTCGGCCTCACCGGCCGCCTGATCCCGACGTCAAGCGCCTGCACCAGCGGCAGCCAGGGCATCGGCTATGCCTACGAGGCCATCAAGTTCGGCCGCTTGCCGCTGATGCTCGCCGGCGGCGCCGAAGAGCTGTGCCCGACCGAAGCCATGGTTTTCGACGCGCTCTACGCCACCAGCCTGAAGAACGACACCCCGCAGTTGTCGCCACGTCCTTATGACAGCGGCCGTGACGGCCTGGTGATCGGTGAAGGGGGTGGCATGCTGGTGCTCGAAGAGCTGGAGCACGCCCTCGCGCGCGGCGCACGCATCCATGCCGAAATCGTCGGTTTCGGCAGCAACGCCGACGGCCAGCACACCACCCGTCCCGAACAAGTCACCATGCGCCGGGCGATGGAATTGGCACTGGAAGACGCGGGGCTGCAACCGTCGGATATCGGTTACGTCAACGGCCACGGCACTGCCACCGAACAGGGCGACATCGCCGAAACCCAGGCCACCAGCAGCCTGTTTGGCGAACACATGCCCATCAGCTCGCAAAAGAGCTTCCTCGGCCACACCCTCGGCGCCTGCGGTGCGCTGGAGTCCTGGTTCAGCATCGAAATGATGAACCGCGACCTCTACGCCCATACCCTCAACCTCGACGACGTCGCCCCGCATTGCGGCAAGCTGGACTACTTGCGCGGCGAGTTCCGGCAGATGAGCAACCGTTACGTGATGAACAACAATTTTGCGTTTGGCGGGGTGAATACTTCGCTGATTTTCAAGCGCTGGGCGTAACGCGGCAAACTACCGAACGACTTTGAATTTTCGGTGTACTTGCGGACGCTTTCGCGGGCAAGCCCGCTTGTGTCGTCCGCAGAAGCGAGGCTCACATCGAACCCCGTGGGAGCAGGCTTGCCCGCGATTGACGGCGCAGCCGTCATGTTTTCAACGGCTCAACCTTGCGCGTCAACAGCTCCACGAATGCCTTGGCCATCGCTGACTTCTGATCCTTGCGTTGCACCAGCCACACCGCCGACACCGCCGCCGGATCAAGCAATGGCCGATAAACCACGCCATCAATCCGCATCCGCTGATAGGACGCCGGCAGCACCGACACGCCGAGCCCCGCAGCGACCAGGCCAATGATGGTCATTGCTTCGCCTGCTTCCTGGGCAAAGTGCGGACTGAAACCGGCGTCTCGGGCCAGGCTGAGCAACTGTGCATAGAGCCCGCTGCCATAGCTGCGCGGGAAAAACACGAACGGTTCGAGGGCCAGCGCAGACAGGAACAATCCTTCCTCACTGTCATTGACCAGCGGATGCTTGGAGCTGAGTACCGCCACCAGCGGTTCACGCATCAACTCGACGACGCTCAGGCAATCCGGCAGTCCGAGCGGTCGCATGATCCCGACTTCGATCGACTCATCCACCAAGGCATCGGCCACTTGGGTACTGCTCATTTCCCGCAGGTTCAAATGCACCGCGGGGAAACGCTGACGAAACGAAAAAATCGCTTGGGGAATCGTCGAGTTGAACGGTGCCGACGAGGTAAAGCCGATTTTCAGTTCGCCTAGCTCACCCAACTGCGCCCGGCGCGCCACATCTGCCGCCTTGTCGACCTGCGCCAGTACCAGTCGCGCCTCTTCGAGGAACAATCGACCGGCTTCGCTGAGCTCGACCCGACGATTGGTCCGCTCGAACAAGCGTGCACCGACTTCCTGCTCCAGCGCCTGAATCTGCTGACTCAAGGGTGGCTGGGAGATGCCCAGCACCTGTGCGGCACGGCCGAAATGCAGTTCTTCGGCAACGGCGATGAAGTAGCGCAGGTGACGCAATTCCATGAAAACCTCATTAGGTCGTTAAAGCTATCAAACAGGTCGAACAATATATTGGATTGAATCATTAGCCAGCTATATGCTTTTTTCATTGCCTGACCGGCTGCGCTGCTCCGAGGTTCAACGTGAAAACTGCTGTCGCCCCACTCACCCATGAAGTTCCACCCGCTGCACAGGACGATGTCGTCACTGAGCGGGTGGAGATCTACATCGAAAAAGGCACGCCGGCGTTCATGCGCACGGTATTGGCACTGTTCTGTGGCGGCTTTGCCACTTTCGCCCTGCTCTATTGCGTGCAGCCGATGATGCCGCTGTTGTCCAGCGAATACTCCATCAACGCGGCGCAGAGCAGCCTGATTCTGTCGATCGCTACGGGCATGCTTGCCATCGGCCTGCTGATCACCGGTCCCGTCTCCGACCGTATCGGACGCAAGCCGGTAATGGTTGCGGCGCTGTTTGCCGCCGCCCTGTGCACCATGGCCAGCGCAATGATGCCGAGCTGGCACGGCGTGTTGGTCATGCGTGCGCTGATCGGGCTGTCATTGAGCGGCTTGGCGGCGGTCGCGATGACCTATTTGAGCGAAGAGATTCACCCACAACACATCGGTCTGGCCATGGGTCTGTACATCGCCGGCAACGCCATCGGCGGGATGAGCGGTCGGCTGATTACCGGGGTGTTGATCGACTTCGTCAGCTGGCACACGGCAATGCTGGTGATCGGTGGCCTGGCGCTGATTGCCGCGGCAGTGTTCTGGAAAATCCTCCCTGAATCACGCAATTTCCGCGCCCGCTCATTGCATCCGCGCAGCCTGCTGGACGGTTTCACCATGCACTTTCGCGACGCCGGCCTGCCGTTGCTGTTTCTCGAAGCGTTCGTGCTGATGGGCGCGTTCGTCACGCTGTTCAACTACATCGGCTATCGCTTGCTGGCCGAGCCGTATCACATGGAACAAGCCTTCGTCGGCCTGCTCTCGGTGGTGTACCTGTCGGGTATCTACAGTTCGGCGAAAATCGGCTCGCTGGCTGACAAGCTCGGACGGCGCAAAGTGCTTTGGAGCACCATCGTGCTGATGCTCGGCGGCCTCGCCCTGACGATGTTTACCCCGCTGCCGCTGGTGATTATCGGCATGCTGATTTTCACCTTCGGCTTCTTCGGCGCCCACTCGGTCGCCAGCAGTTGGATCGGCCGCCGTGCCACCCGGGCCAAAGGACAGGCGTCGTCGCTGTATCTGTTCAGCTACTACGCTGGATCGAGCATTGCCGGCACGGCGGGCGGGGTGTTCTGGCACCTGGGCGGCTGGAACGGCATCGGCCTGTTCATCGGCTCACTGCTGGTGATTGCACTGCTGGTGGCGCTGAAACTGGCGAAATTGCCGCCGTTACCCGCAAGCGCTGCTATCTGAGCACCACCCGCGCCTCCAGCAATCCATCGCGCGCCTCCAGTGTCAGCGATTGCAGTGTGGAGCCGTCGCGTTCGAGGCGGTCCAGCCATGGCAACAGCGCCATGGCGTCGCCGCTGAGGGTCAGGCGTAATTGATCGTTGTCGCTGTCCATCTGATGCAATTCAAGGCCTGCCGCCGTAGCGCTGTCGCTGATGCGCCGTGACAGCGGCTGGTTGGCTGATTGCGCAACGCCAAGGGGTTGTGCCTGCTGCAATTGCGCCGCGAGTGTCCATTGTTGTTGATAGCGGCGTTCGGCTGTTGCGAGTCGTTGTTGGGTTGGCTGCCAAATCAGCAGGTATGCCGGAACGCCCACCACTAAAACACCCAGTGCCAATAGCAGTCTTCGTTCGCGCAAAGAAAGCCGCTGAAACTTTGCAGCGATTGTGCTCAATCCGCTCAATTTCATGCGCCTTGCTCCACGGTCAGAGTCGCCTGCACCCGGTTGTTGTGCTCCTTGTTTGCGCTGTCGAGCCGAACCGGCAGACCTTGCTGTCGACCCCGTTCGCGCAGCAGCTCCAGTTCGGCAAAGTTGCTGGCCGTCAGCTGGATTCGCCAGCCATCGCCCTCGCGAAATTCGATGCGCCGGACTTCGACATCGCTGGCACCGATCACTTGCTCGACCAGTCTGACCAATCCTGCAATCCGCCCGCCTTGCGCCTGTGCGCCTTGGCTTTGCAGGTTTTTGAGTTGTGCCGCGAGGTCGACGATGCGGGTCTGCTCGGGGTACAACGTCTTGAACTGTTGCTCACTGCGGCTGTAGAGCTGACGACTTTGATTGTCGAGAAAACGGACACGCGTTTCACTCGCGCCCCAGTTCAGCAGTGCAAGCAGCAGCATCGCGATTACGCCGAGGCGCCAAGGCAGGCGGATACCCCGTGGGGCGAAATCGCCCTGCAACAAATTGATCGCCTGGCCCTGTTCCCGCATCAACCATTGATCACACTCGATGTTTGCCTGACGCTCATCGCGCCATTGGATGTCCGAGGGCAAATGAGGCCTCATCAACGCCAATCCGTCATCGGTCAGTGTCAGGCGAGCGGGCAGCCCCCCACCCAGCATCCAACGGCCAAACCACCAGATGCCGAGCGCTTGATCCCGAGGCAATACGTCGGCGTCGATACACACCGAGCGCACGTCAATTCCCGCCTCTCTCAGCAGCGCAAGTACAGCGGCAAATTGCTCCCGGTCAATCAACATCAGCGGATAACGCCCCAGTGGGTCACGCACGCCAATGCTCAGGTGCAGATGCTCCAGTGCTTCGCTCAATTGCTCTTCAATGGCGAAAGCGAGGGTTTGTGCATCGGGAGCGCGTCGGGACGGCCAGGGTTCACTGCACAGCCAACTGCACAATTCCATGGGAAGCAACAGATCTACGGGTTGGCCTTTCAGTGTCTGTGCTGCGTCGCTCAGGGTCATGGGTTGTCGTTGACCGGTTGCAGACCACCTGCAGCAGGGCCACTGCGCCGAAGGTACAGCCAGGCCTTGCGGGGTCAGGTAGAGCCAGTTTTTCATTGCGCTATCTCGTTGCTGTTCGACGGCAGTAACCGCCGTTGCAGAATGTTCAATTGGCGCGTCTTGGGGTCGCGTTCGACATCGGTGGTCAAGCGCAGACGGCTCTGCCCGTGGGTGACGTGGACGGTGATTCGATACCAGCGGCTGTCGATGCCCAGGCCGTGGCTGCTCAAGCCTTTGCCTGACAACAGCGGGTCCTGGGTGAAGGCCTGAACGCTCGACCAGGGCGTCGTCGAGCGCTGGCGCAGCAATGCATCCGCTGCGGCCGCTTCGACACCGTCCAGTGTGCGCAGAAGCAGCGCCGGGGCCGTGTTGATGTTCAGCGAAGCGCCCACGGGCAACAACGCGACCCAAGGTTCCAGTCGACGCAGATGTTCACCGTCGATATCGGGCAATAGGCGCAACTGACTCAGATCTCGCAAGGCACCGACTTGCTCCAGGTGCAGCTCGGGCAGTTCCAGCAGCGCCAACAAGCGCGCCCAACGCTTGAGCGTGACCTGATCAACCTGCCCCTGAATCAACAGGGCATTAAGATTGAAGCGTCCGGCCAGATCCTCGATGGCAAAGCTGATCTGCGCGTCCTCCATGACGAAAGCCGGGATCTGATCAGGTAGACGGTCGCTGTCTTTGTGCTGTGCCATCAACAATGACAGCGCCAAGGTTTCTCCGGCCATGCCGAGCTGACGCAAATGCAGTTGATGCAGTTGTTGCCCGGTGCTTTGCAGCAACAGTCGATGGCTGCGCAGCACGCCACCGATGATCACCAGTGCCAGGCTCATGACCAGCAACACGCTGATCAGCGCCACACCGCGTTGGCGTGTCCTCACAACAGTGCACCCGGCAACAACATCACTCGACGGATCGCCTGGTATCGTCCCGTCGATACCTGCATTTCCAGGGCCAGCGGTGCCTCTGCGGTAAGCCAGTCGCCGCGCCAGCCGGTGCGAGCGTCGAACAGACGCCAACGCAAGTCGCGGACATCATCGAGCAGCTTTTGCCGCTGCACCACCGACGAGCCTTCTGCCCGGCTCTCTCGCCACAACGCGCCATTGTCGAGACGGTAAGTCAGCGCTTGCCGCTCGCTGCGCGGCAGGTCCAGCGGGTTGCGCCAATTGCCGCGCTGCCATTGCAATTGCGTCTGTTGCAATACGACTGGCTGTTGCGTGATGTGCAGCACGTCACGCTCAATCACGGCGATGGCGCGCTGCAAACTACGCAACTCACGCTCATGGGCAGTACTGCCCTGCTGCACCCGTACCACACCATCGAACAGCGTCCAGCTGGCCAGCCCCAACACGGCGAAGATCGCCATGGCGATCACCAGTTCCAACAGGGTGAACCCGATCTGCTTATTCATCACGATCAGCGATCCAGGCAGTGACTTGATGCAGGGACTGGTCACGATCGGCCAGGCTGACTTCAATGTCGACTGTGAGCAGGCGCGGCTCCGAGCTGTCACCAACACGCTGGCGCAGCAGCCAGTCGCGACTGGCCATGTGCACCGTGTGCTGCGACTGTCCATTGGCTGGAGCGGATTGCAGACGCAGTTCATTGAGTTGATTGTCCGCCACCCACGCCGCCAACAGCCGTTGTTCGACGACAGCCGATTGCTTGACCACGTATTGGCTCGCAGACAGCACAGCAGTTGCCAGGGTCGCAAAAACCGCCAGCGCCACCATGATCTCCAGCAGAGTGAAGCCGTCCATGCGTGAAGCGAGACAAGGCTTAACCATCAATCACCACCTCACCAATGCCATCGCTGGAAAGGCTCGACCAGATCCGGTCCCTGGCCTCGAACGTCAATGTGAACGTGCTGGTTTCATCACTGCTCAGCATCAGTAGTTGAGGCGGGCCTTCGTCAGCGCCCAGGCTGACGGAATAACCATCCTGCTTCAGGCGCAACCGCAGATGATCGGGCCATCGATAAACAGCGGTCAGCGCTTCCCAACCCCGCACCTCGAGCCGCATCGCCCGGTATCCTTCGGCACTCAAGCGCACGCCGTATTCCTGCCCGTCGATGACCGCTCTTTCGCGCAATTGCCGAATGACCCCGGCGAGGGCGTCCGCTTCGCGTCGAGCCTGTTGCGCGGGGTTCATGCCGGTGGCGAAACTGACCATGCCCGCCAGCACGCCGATCAATACGATCACGATCATCAATTCCAGCAAGGTAAATCCTCGACAACGACGCGGCATCAATCAACCGCCCCAGTTGCCGATGTCGGCCGCATGCCCTTCACCGCCCACCACGCCATCGGCACCAAGGGAGTACAAATCGTAAGTGCCGTCGACCGATTGCACACCGGGATTGAGGTACTGATAGGGTGTATTCCACGGATCCACCGGCACAGATTTCAAGTAGCCATTGGGGTTCCAGTTGCGCGCTGCAGGCAGGCCGGACGGGCGTTTGCTCAAGGCTTCAAGCCCCTGTTGCGTCGAGGGATAGTTGAAATTGTCGAGGCGATACATCTCCAGGGCAGTGGCGATGGCCTGGATGTCGACTTTGGCGGCGGTGACTTTGGCCTGATCGGGACGGCTCATGAACTGCGGTACCACAATGGCCCCCAGAATGCCGATGATGACCACCACCACCATGATTTCGATGAGGGTAAAACCGCGTTGCAAAGGACTGCGACGTAAAGCGTTCATGGATCAATTCACCAATTGGTTGAGGCTGAGTATCGGAAGCAGAATGGCCAGCACGATCAGCAGCACCACGCCGCCCATCAGCACCAGCATCGCGGGCTCGAATAGACTCACCACCAGCGCGATCCGCGCGGCGAGGCTGCTTTCCTGTTGTTCGGCGGCGCGGCTGAGCATGCGGTCGAGTTCGCCGGCCCGTTCGCCACTGGCGATCATGTGCAGCATCATCGGCGGGATATCGCCGCTGATTTCCAGGCCACGGGTCAGGGTGCCGCCTTCGCGGACCGCACGGGCAACGTCGGCCATGCGCGCGCGAATGCTCAGGTTGCCGATCACAGCGGCGGCGATTTCCAGTGCGTCGACCAGGGGAACCGCGCTTTTACCGAGAATTGCCAGGGTGCTGGCGAACCGTGCGGCTTCCATTTCCCGCAGCAATTGACCGGCGATCGGCAGATTCAAGACCAACCGATGCCAACGCATCCGCCAGAGCGGCTGACGCAGACTCCAGCGCCAAAGGCCGCCCACCATCGCCAGCGCGCCAAACAGCCACAGGCCATGGCTGCGCAGCCCGTTACTGACACTGATCAAGGCCCGGGTCAGCCAGGGCAAGGGTTGCCCGCTGTCGACGAAGATTTTCACCACGTCCGGCACCACGTAACCCAGCAGAAAGCCGACGATGACAACGCTGGCGAGCATCAGGATCAACGGGTACACCAGGGCCATCTGAATTTTTTGTCGCGACGCCTGGCGGGCCTGAGTGTACGCCGCCAGTTGCTCCAGCACATGCCCCAAATGGCCCGAACGTTCACCGGCCGCCACGGTGGCGCGGAACAATTCAGGGAATGCCTTGGGAAATTGCGCCAGCGCCGCGGCCAGTGCATGGCCCTCCATCACCCGGCTTCTGACGGCTGACAGCAGCCCGGCAATCCGACGTCTGGCACTTTGTTTCGCAACGGCCTCGAGGGCTTCTTCCAGAGGCAAACCCGCCTGAACCAATGTCGACAACTGCAATGTCAGCAGTGCCAGATCGGCGGCACTCAGCCGCCCAGCGCCCGGTGTGGAATTCATGCCGCCAGCAGTCCGGATCTCACTCACGTCGCGGGGCCACAGCCCACGCGCACGTAACAGTTGCCGGGCGTGGCGAGGGCTATCGGCCTCCAGCCGCCCTTTGCAGCGACGGCCCTGAGCATCATCTGCGCGGTAATCGAAGGTCGGCACGTCCTAGTCCTCCCGAGTCACGCGCAGCAACTCGTCGAGGCTGGTCTGGCCGTCGATCACCCGCTGTCGGCCATCCTGAAACAGGCTGCGCGCTCCCTTGCGAGCCTCGTCGGTCAATGCCTGCTCGCTGGCACCCTGATGAATCAGCGTCGAGATTGCCGGCGTCACGCTGATCAATTCATAGATGCCGATCCGCCCGCGATAACCGTGCTGACATTGTTCACAGCCCACGGCCCTGAACAGTTGCAACGTCGTCGCCCTGCCCAGCCCCAGTCGCTGGCAAGCCGCCGCATCAGCGCCGTACGGCGCCTTGCAATGCGGGCACAACGTTCGCAGCAACCGTTGAGCCAACACCCCCACCAGTGACGAGGCCAACAGATAGGCATCCACCCCCATGTCCACCAGACGCGTCACGGCACCGACCGCGCTGTTGGTGTGCAACGTCGACAGCACCAGATGACCGGTCAGCGAAGCCTGCACGGCAATTTCCGCCGTTTCGCGGTCGCGGATTTCACCGACCATCACCACGTCCGGGTCCTGCCGCAGAATCGCCCGCAACCCCCGGGCGAAGGTCATGTCGACTTTCGGATTGACCGGCATCTGCCCGACGCCGGGCAGGTGGTATTCGATGGGATCCTCGACCGTCAGGATGTTGCGAGTCTGGTCGTTCAGGCTGCTCAACGCAGCGTACAGGCTGGTGGTTTTGCCCGAACCGGTAGGCCCGGTCACCAGCAAAATCCCGTGGGGTTTACTCAGCAATTGCTGCAACGCCAAGAGGATGTCATCCGGCATCCCCAGACGCGACAACTCCAGGCGCCCGGCCTGTTTGTCGAGCAGGCGCAAGACTACCCGCTCACCGTGGGCTGAGGGCAACGTCGAAACCCGCACATCCACTTCATGCCCGGCCAGTCGCAGGGCTATTCGGCCATCCTGCGGCACCCGCTTTTCGGCAATATCCAGCCGCGCCATGACCTTGATCCGCGACACCAGCAGCGTCGCCAGTTCCCGCCGTGGCCGAAGCATTTCCCGCAGCTGCCCGTCGACGCGCATACGCACGCAAAGGTACTGCTCGAAGGTTTCCAGATGTACATCCGAGGCATGCTCGCGTACCGCTTCACTGAGCAGCGCGTTGATCAGGCGGATGATCGGCGCATCACCCTGTTGTTCAAGCAGGTCGGCGGTTTGCGGTACCTGGTCCGCCAGACTCAGCAGGTCCAGTTCTTCGTCCAACCCTTGAGCGACTTGCTCGGCAGCGCTCTGGCCTTCGCGGTATGCCATCGCCAGCCGAATCGCAAACTCATCCGCAGGCAACAGCC
>Ga0182008_10003169_pt1 | contig 10069 bp, 11 predicted proteins | sample Sormic07211129_1_FD_120482 | JGI IMG/M metagenome (GOLD analysis project Ga0182008, IMG submission 120482) | Rhizosphere microbial communities from Sorghum bicolor, Mead, Nebraska, USA - 072115-129_1 metaG | ecosystem: Host-associated > Plants > Roots > Rhizosphere | place: USA: Nebraska...
AGATATAATTTAGGTATAAGTTTCAAAGATGCATTCCTGGCTAGCAATGATTAATAGACCGATGTGATTGAGTTCAGGGAAGTATAACGACATGAGATGCGAGAACCCTGTCATGAATCAGATCCTCGATGCTTACAAACCAATGTGGTCGCTAAACCATGCCATTTCTCTAATGGGATGGGACTTTGAGACCAATATGCCTAGGAAAGGCACGGAAGAAAGAGGAGTGGCCGATTCTCAACTTCATATGCTGTATAAGGATCTTCTACTAAACAAAGATTTAGTTAGTCTTGTTGAGTCAGCGAAGAAACTGGGGAGCCCTAGCGATTTAGAGAAAGGCATCATACGAGTACTCAATAGGGAAATAACCAAACAGATCAAGATACCCAGAGAGTTGACTGAAGCAGAGTCTCTGGAAAGAACAAGGGGCAACATGGTGTGGAGGGAGGCTAGAGAAAAATCCGCTTTTATCATGTATGCGCCCCACTTGAAGAAAATGATAGAAATAAAGAAGCAGATCGCTGAGAAGATAGGTTATGAAAAGCATCCGTATGATGCTCTTTTGGATAACTTCGAAGAAGAGCTTACAGTAAATGATTTGGATAAAGTATTCGGTGCGTTGACTTCGCGCTTTCAGAAGATTCTGAAAAAACTTGTAGATTCAGGCAGCCCATTTTGCAAAGAGAGCAAACTTGCAAAATCAAAGTATGATATCCAAAAAGTTGACGAGCTCAATCATGACATTTTGACTCTCTTGCAATATGACATGGAACGCTTCAGGATGGACGTATCTACTCATCCTTTCACTGAGGCCATGGGCCTCAACGACGTAAGAATAACTACTCGATATGAAGGGACCGATTTCAAAAAGTCGATATCTAGTACTATTCATGAAGCTGGTCATGCCTTGTATAACCTACAATGCGATCAGTCATTGTCTTTTAGTCCTCTTGAAGGGGGATCTTCGCTTGCGCTCCATGAATCTCAGTCAAGGTTCTGGGAGAATATCGTGGGCAGAAGCCTACCGTTTGTTCAATTGATAGCTCCATTGATTAGAAAGCAAGTAAAATTCGCAAACCAAGCAACAGATGACGAGTTGTATCTGTATTTCAATAACGTCAAGGCTGATTATATACGAGTTGACGCCGACGAAGTCACATACAATCTCCATATAGCAATAAGATATGAGATAGAGAAAAAAATATTCGGAGATGAGCTTAGCGTCTCTGAGATTCCTGAATTCTGGAACGATAGAATGGAGCAACTGCTTGGAGTGAGACCAATTAACGATTCACAGGGAGTGCTTCAAGATACTCATTGGAGCAGTGGCCTCTTTGGCTATTTTCCAACTTACACTTTGGGAAACTTAGTTTCAGCCATCATTGCTTCAAAGATGCGCAAAGACTTGGAGGGTTACGAGGACGACATCAAGAGCGGTAACTTCAGGCCTATCAGAGAATGGTTAAGATTAAAAATACATCAGCATGGGTCTGTCTATGCCCCCAAAATGCTTCTTCATAATAGCTTCAATGAAGGCTATAATCCGGATTACTTTGTGACCTACATAGAGACTAAATACCTTGGGTCTTGAACCTGGCCTATTTGATTAAAGCTAATTCTAATTCTTAGCGATACCCGTATTCTAATTCTTTTATACTATTTTGATTTCTTTTGATAGAAGTGGAGTACTTGGATAAATAGATAACCACAAAGCATAGGCGATAGAACCCGATTAGATGCAGGAATCTAATCCCTAGATATATCCAAAATGTATTACCTATAGATAGTAGTTATTCTGATAAAGTTAGGTTTAAGTCGACATAGGTGGCAAAAATGAATCAATTTTCGGTTTGCATTCCACCGAACCCGAAGGATATTCTATAACGTTGTTTCATATCGTATGTTATTTTTGTCGTTTTTGGCAAAGATAAACTTAATGAAAATGTAGCTCCTTTTCCCTCTTTATTATTATTATTATTATTATTCTACAATGCTTTTTGCTATAAATAACCCTAATTCAGTTCCTTTATTCGAGTATTGTGTAGCAAATTTTGTAAAGTTTTGGTAATATGTTAGGATCTATGTCCTGACGACTGCCCTTTATACTCACGATAATGTGCCTCACATCATTGTCTTCTACTGATAAAGACAGTCAAAGTTCCTTCCTTTGTACATTTAAGAGCATTACTCAGCAAGTTATCGATTACCTGTGGCAAACGTATGGTTACTGCAAATCTCAAATTCAATTAAATGCTTTGAACGGGTGGGAATAGATCAAAAGTTATATTAGAACAGTTTTGTAGATATGCATTATATTGACAGGACATTCAAAATATGCTGCTAAGTTGTATAGGGAGATCATACATATATGAATTATAATAAGTTAAACCCACGAGAAGAAAGAGTCATTTTACATAAAGCAACCGAAACTCCCTTCACAGGCGAGTATGAGAATTTCTATAAAGATGGTACGTATATCTGTAGGAGATGTAATGCACCGCTTTTTTCATCTAAAAGCAAGTTTGACGCGGGATGTGGATGGCCAAGCTTTGACGACAGCTTCCCAAATGCAATAAAGCGAGTACCAGATCCTGATGAAATAAGAACAGAAATACAATGTACAAATTGTGGTGGGCATTTAGGACATGAATTTCTAGGGGAAGGTTTGACAGATAAAGACACTAGAGAATGTGTTAATTCGTTATCTATATTTTTTATACCAAAAGGAAAGGAGCTTCCTAAAATAATAGTACATGAGTAACAACGTTAATAATAATATTAAGACTACAGAAATAGCAACGCTTGCCAATGGATGTTTTTGGTGTAGCGAAGCAGTCTTCAAAAGACTCAAAGGCGTCAAATCTATTCTACCCGGATATTCAGGAGGAATAGTGGAAAATCCATCTTATGAGAAAGTATGCACAGGAAATACAGGACATGCAGAGTCAGTTCAAATAGAATTTGATCCTACAGTCACACCCTATGAAAAAATCCTTGATGTTTTCTGGCATACCCATAACCCAACTACCCTCAATAGACAAGGCAATGATATTGGCACTCAGTATAGATCTGCAATATTTTATCACGATCAAAAACAAAAGGAGATTGCTGAGAAGTCAAAAAGAGATCTTGAAAAAGCTGGTGTTTACAAAAATCCTATCGTGACCGAAATTACTCCTTTCAAAAATTTTTATGTTGCAGAGGAGTATCATAAAAATTACTATGAGAAGCATCAGGATGCTCCATATTGCAATTTTGTCATTAATCCTAAAGTACACAAACTAAATCAGAAGTATGGAAAGGATCTAGAAGATACATACAAGTAATCCATTCAGAGAATTCTCTAGGTTATGTGAGAGATATATGAGCTTGTGACTGTTCTGCTTATTGTAAGCGCAGGATTAGTCGGCACATCAGAAGTTACTAAAATAGGCTGGTTGGATATCCCGGATTTGTTGTTGGTGGCATAGGAATAATAATAATAATAATAATATTATTTACAGGTACAACGCTATAGCTTGTGAGTTATTTTGTTTGTTATCGTACTCGTATCTATGGAGACCAGATCTCAAAGATATACAAAAATAGCGATGTACAAGAAATGTGGTATGTGTTCAGTAATGACCTTATTATGCTTGCAGTCACTACAAATGTATGCACAGGAGTTTTTACTATTATATAGTTGCTGCAGTCACTACTGCAATAGCTGGAATATTGCATCTTATATGGACATCTAGTATTATTGGTAAAGCTCCTCCTGCAATTAGTATATTCTTTATAGTATCTGGATTAGCACAAGCATTTTGGGCTCTGCCTATGATAAAGCGATGGGGCAGAAAATGGTATTACATAGGACTAGCTGGTACGGTTATACTCGTGATTCTTTATGCAGCAACTAGAGTACCAAATCCACTCACAGGAGGAAGACCAGCTCCAACAAATGAAATAGGAATTTCGATATTGATATTCGAAATTGCATACGTAGCCATAACTGCAACAATATTAGTCAGAGAAAAAAGAATGAAAAAGGTCAGTGACAAAGAACAGCTACGATAAGAATCTCGTATTTTTTGGAATTAACCACAAGTATGGAATAAACCCTCACAACCTACACCCATATTCTACTGCTTTCCAACCACCACAGGCTTTGCAAGCTGATATTCTTTGTCGCTTAATAGATTTGTATGGCAATTAGACGTATGTCCCAATTTCAAGTCGACATCGCAGAGGGTGTTTAGGCTACTAATCAGACAATCTCCACTATGTGATCTAGTTTGGGAACTTGGCTGCATCGAATCGATTTTTCCTAATGAATATACTCTCAGAGACTAATATTATAATAAATCTGATACGCTAATAGCGCAGGTTGATATAAGGTTCAATATAAATTATAGGCACTAAAATGACATGTAAGGGAATATGCATGCGTCATAAAGCTTCCTGCCGTTATGCTACTGGAAATAAACGATGTCAAATATGTGAGATATTTATCAAATGGGATGGACTGTGGTGTCCTTGCTGTGGATATAGATTAAGAAACGGACCTAGGGGTTTTAAGTTTAAAGCAAAATTAAAGGTAAAACAAAAGGAGATGCAAAAAGCTAAAAACAAAAAAAGTATTATGTTGATGCCGGGTTAACTAACTAACTTTAAGCGGAAAGAATCTCTATAACAAAACAATATCTGCATAGACAACACCGACATTGTCTGTTCAAGAAATTCCATGGAACTAGCACGACAAATAAAATTCGAAACCGAATCCTAATCAAGCACGGATTTAAAATAAGAGATCGACACCTTTCCGATAGAATGCGCTTTTTATTTTAGTAAACCTTTAGAACAACATTGGTTCCTAAATATTGTGATGAGAAAAAGAGCTAGCGGCAGCTTTACGCTCTTATCACTTACTAGCGTTATGATTTCAGTAGGATTAGCGCTTACCATTGTTGTAATATATGTTAGTTTTGGTGTGAATTTTATATTAGCTCAGCCTCAACAGCAAAGTAAAAAACAACAACAGATTACGCTTTCAGCCATACTTGAAGACCAAGGCGATCCTGCACGGTGGAAATCTTTGCTTCAACCTGCCATGCAGGAATTGAAGGCTAGACATCCTGATATAAATATCGAGTTAAACTACACAACATATCCATCTGCTCAGACCAGGACACATATGTTAGCTGCATTGACCAACCAAACTCCTGTTGATCTGATTTCTGTAGATCAGATTTGGCTTGGAGAGTTTGCTGCAAAAGGATTGCTAACAGATGTTACGAACTATGTGACGAAATGGGGGAGAACAGCTGAATGGTATCCATCAAACTTTGCTGGTGGTGTGTATAAAGGAAAAGTCTATGGTTTATGGGCATGGACTGATGTAAGAGGAATGTGGTATTGGAAAGATTTGCTCAATAAAGCAGGAGTTAATCCTAATTCATTAAAGACATGGGATGGATACATTGCATCTGCAAAGAAGCTTGATTCTGTGTTGGGACCTGAAAGCATACAAGGAGTACATCTCACTGGTGCCAACCATTCTCCAGACATGTGGTATCCGTATTTATGGATGCTTGGAGGAAAGATAATTACGCAAAAGAGTGGTCATCCAACAAAAGGAACATACTGGTTTCCCGACTACAATAGTTCAGCAGGACTTAGAGCTATGGAGTTTATCAAAGCTCAGGTGGACGCAGGAATAAAGCCACAGAAGCAACATTTCTGGGGTAGGGAATTTGTTGATAGAAAGTTTGCTGTGATGATTGAAGGGTCCTGGATGCCAAATAACTGGTCCAACCTAACAAAGCAACAGATTGACAATATTGGATTTATTCCAATGTTGCCTGTACCAAATGCAACTTATAGTACTAGGACTTTAATGGGTGGATGGGAATTCAGTGTCCCTATGACATCTTTGAACAAAGACCTAGCATGGGAATTGCTTACAATAATCCTAGAGCCCAAAATTCTTGCCCCATATTTGGCTGAGCATTCCTATATTCCAACACAGATACCTATAGGACATGGCCCTTTTGCAGCAACTTTGAACCAAACAAAGCCGTACTATGATGAAATGATCTCTATGATTAAAGTTGCAAATGCCAGGTCTAGCATACCGGAGTATCCTCAGATAGCTGAGCATATTCGCCAAGCACTGAACGAAGTTTTCTATGGGATAAAAGAACCCAAACAAGCATTAGACGATGCCGCAGCAAAGTCAGCAAAGACTTTAGGATGGTAAAAGTACGCTATTGTATCTGTATATATTTTTCGGAGACATTGGGCAATAGCCAAAGCTTTAGCAACTAAGCGGTGTGAACAAGTGAAAGCTCAACCCCGTTGTACTGAGGTACAAAAATTATCAGTACAGATATTGGAAAGTTGAAAAGTTTACTGTACCGTCTTTATTCGGAATATTAGTTACTCTAAACTCATTACATATGGTCACTTGTTCCATCTCTTCCATTGATTTCTGATGCTACTTCGTGAGGTTGCACACGTTGATCGATGTTAACTTTTAGTCAAGTGAGATCACTATTCCAATCAGGTCACCTTTATTACTAGAAAAAAGACCGGACAGCCTTGCCTTTAATCCATACTTTTTGTTTCTCTGTTTTAATGCGATCTGTTGTTGTTCTTGAGTTGCAAAAGTTGCTCTTCCATTGAGCCATTCACCTTTGGGTTGTCCTCTCATACCACACGGAACAATACGTACGTTTGAGTTATTTCGTAAACGCTTTATCTTGCCGGTCTGTGTTCTAGTTATGACATAAATCACCTTATTATTGTGGTCAATTGTGAACCATACTGGAGTTGCTACTGGCTGTCCATTTCTTCTATACGTTTCGAGACTGATATATCCATTTCCAGATAGCACAGATATCCAATTAGATGGAGGCGATGGTGACATGTACACCAAATTTGCTGTTCAGTTATTTTTATTATTGCTTTTAATGGTATTTTACATTTGAGACTTGTTTCCATCTAAAAAAGTACTCACAATTCTGGAGCCGCAGAAAGAAGTACAAGGCATATTGTTAGAGGATTTATGAACAAGCTGTTTACCGAGCCTGGACATTGTACATATAGCAAGAAGCAATTCCAATTGCTTCTATCAATGGTACAAGCAAATACCTATGTCCATGACTACCTCTATACCTTGCTAGTAAGAGTGGTATTCTATTTTATGCAATTTTAATTCTTTATGATTTGCAAACAGTCTCAGACATTTTTCACAGGTTCGTCTGTGATTTGTATTTGCTCTTTGCTCATCATATGTAATTACGTGACGTTGTTGTCCGTTTCTCCGTTGTGAAGATTCCACAATTTCGAATTCCGGTGTTGTATTTAACACGTTGTTTATTTGCAATTGGTTAAGCTGGTTGTATACCTGTAAGAAATAGACACCCTTGTCAGTTATTGTATAAAGCCGATCTTCTTTCTGATATTCTATTAATCCCTTTTCCACTAGAGAAGATAAAAATTCTTTTAATTGTGCATGCGTTAGATAAGCTTTGTACATTATTATCGTTTGGGTTGCTCTATTAGTATTGACTATAGCTTCTAGAATTAAGGCTGAAATTTCCTCTTTGCTTCTGTGTTTCAAATCCTCATACCTCTGAACGAATTTACTATAACTAATAGAAAGAATGAACTCATTAATAATACTAACTGATGTACTTTCTTTATCTGACTAAAGCTAGCTACCTTGACCTTAGTAGAGTATCGCTTGTCGGCGATATTCTTACTTATTCGAAACGAAAAAGGCACTATTCAAAGAAGCTATCTAACAAACAATGATCCTTGTCGGCCTACGTAAAGATTGCCTTTTCCTGAGACATAGATAGGTTTATCGCAGCGGACAAGAAATAATAGAGAAGAGTGAAAAGAGAGAGAAAACCTTCATTTGCTTATCGATGCTAAATAATGGTATTGGGTTTGTATCTAGCTAATCATAGAAGAGCTGCAGTGAGATGATTGGCACAAAAAATTAAACGGAATTGACTACATCACGCGGGTAACTATCCGCCATTACAAGGACCTCCCGCGCCGACCACACAGATCCCCATACGAGTAACGCGAGTCTCATTGGTAATACTGTTGTTGCTATCAGATGTAGAATTAGAAGATGGTTGCGCGTTTGCCAATATTGTAGATAGATATAATGAAAAAGCGCATAGACCAATTATGAAAAATAAACACACGAAAATTTTGTTATTATAGGCTTTGTTCATTACTTTTTTCATAAATGAAATGTCCATTTCTGTCCTCATATCTATTATCTTTAAAGTCAAAAATAAACGATCTAAATGTTTCTAAGTGAAAAATCGTACTATGTTTTTTGCTGTTGAATTAGTATGCAGATTCCCTACCGTTGTCCTCGATTATCTTCATATCATCTCTATTAATAAGCCTCTTCGAAATCAATATTTCGATGTCTGCCAAAGATTTCATTCCGCCAGAAAGAACCCTGGTACCATGAGGAATTATCGAGGTCGTGCAGACGTAACATTCAGCTCGACCATTTCAAAATCCGACCTGACCTGCCTATATCGATACTTTTGAATTTCTAGATTAGAGCGTATAATCATTCCATAGCTAAAAGGAAACCTTCTAGGTCATCATAATTCTATTCATTGCTCATTCTCCGCCATTCATTCGTTTAATAGCTGCTTAACTGAACCCTCAAGAAAGCCGTTTGAACCGAATATGGTCTCTCGTAATACGCCAGTCTTATCGATAAGAATAGATGATGGTGTGCCCCGAAGGGCAAATTCTTCAAAGGTCATTGCTGAGAATTGCTTTCCTTTGAGATATTGTTGTACCTGATTATATATTGACGCCCTGTCCTTCTCCATGTACGACCTAAAATCTGGTATATTCGCTTCAATAAAATCCATGATCTTGGCATGAGTCAAGGGGCCAAAAGTGAACAATTTATCCATCGCCACTGGAAATGGAATTTTGTAATTTAGTTTATTTCCTGTTTGCAACAGACCATATTGTCCTAAGATCCTACTAGGTTCTCCGATTACCTGACCTTTCGTAAGCAAAAGCCTGAGGTTTTCCAAAGTATTCTTGTCAAAGTCCTCAAAAGCTGTAGCCAGTCCAAATACCCTTAGGCCGCGGTCACGATATTTTGTATAAATATCTATCGCCTCCGGTATTCCATGTGAAAAACAACCTGGACAATTGACTTGGAATACTTCAATCAGGACCACATTTCCCATTTCTTTATCTATATTAGTAGGCCTTCCTTGTACCCATTCGGAAACTGCTAGGTTGGGAGCTTTCTGTCCAATTCGTGCTGGCATAAATATGACGCGAATAACTTGAGGATAGTCTAATTTAAACGCATGGCAATAAATATAGATGAACGAATAGCAAGCAGAGAAAATGATTAATGGCAAATACCTACACTCTTCAGAGTGTATGTCCAGTTGAATTTGTGAGAAGATAAATAAAAATTCTTAAAATATGCTGACATAAGAACCCTTATCTATATTGCACTTGTAAATTCGTCCAGCCCACGACCATATGACATCTATTTCGTTGTTGTTATTTATCCATAATAATGCACCCGTTATTTATGATTCGGAATTGGATAAAATTACATACTATTCTTGTGAGTTGAACTAATGATTTTTGCTGGACTTCAAGGAAGACGGGCGCAAGTCACCAGTGAGAATATTAACAGATAAACAATTGCTCTAAATGAAAACATTGGCAGACCAAGATCATGAAGTTGCTTATCATAAGCACTTAATGATTTGTTTAGGAACTATTTCAAATAAAGAATATGTTTATAGATTTACTAGCCATCAATTGAATCCAGAAAAGCAAAGCAAATAAGATCAGTCATTTATATGATATTAAATTCTAATGTATACATTCCAGTATGCATTCCATACTGCTATTTAAGGTCAGTAGTATTAACAGAGCGTATTGATCGATAATTGGATAAGCTAGTCTAGTCAATTAGCGCTACTGCATACGCTCAGAATGGAACTACTAGCGGCATTGTGAAGGGATTACCAAGTCTGATATGGTTGACTTATCATTGTATGCTGTC
>Ga0182008_10003170_pt1 | contig 10067 bp, 7 predicted proteins | sample Sormic07211129_1_FD_120482 | JGI IMG/M metagenome (GOLD analysis project Ga0182008, IMG submission 120482) | Rhizosphere microbial communities from Sorghum bicolor, Mead, Nebraska, USA - 072115-129_1 metaG | ecosystem: Host-associated > Plants > Roots > Rhizosphere | place: USA: Nebraska...
CCAGAAAGACTGATTAACCCGCCGGGAGCCGGTTCAGGCTCCCGCATCCAGCGCCCGGCCGATTTCGCTGATCAGGAAGGTCAACGAATCCGCATTGGCCAGGATCGTATCGATACGCTTGTCTTCATTAGTCATGAACACCTCGCGTGCTTCAGCCAGGGTCCGCGCCCCCGTGGTACTCAACACCTTTTTTCTTTGTAACGAGGTTCCCTGAAGGCTGCTGAAATCCTCATAACGGCCGCCCAGGTCGTCCAACGCTTTGAACAGCATATCGGTGGGCGTCATAAGGGAAAGGGCGTTGGCACGCAGGTCGGATAATTCTGTTTTCAACGATTGCCCGCCTTGGAGGTTGCCATCAATCAAGTCGACAAACGGACGCATGCTGTCCAGATAAGCCAAGTCCTCGGTGGACGACCTGATATGAGTGATTTCATGAATTAACGTGGACGCGCGTGCATGGGCCGACAGATTGAATGGTGTCGTCATATAAGGTTGGTAGTAGCCCATTTGGGTATCGAAGAAGCGCTCCACCAAATAAATTTTATGGTCTCTGTCGTCCGGCAGCGTGAAAGCGAACGATGTGTGCGGGTTTTGGCGATGGCTGCCGCTGACAAACCGCATGGAATTCGGACTGGTCAAGGTGTGATTGGTCAATTCGTCCAGCACATCGTCGACCCGCTTCTCGATGCGCTGCAACTGGCTGAGGGTCAGGTGAGGCACGCCGAACAGCTCGGCAAAAAAAAGTCCGGTCCGGCTTCCGGGGTCGCGACGTCCACCAAAGTGCTGAATGTTGCGCTTGCAGTTCACCGCGTAATAGGTCGCGACATTCAGCGCTTCGTCGATGCACTGTGCCTTCCAGCTTGACAGTGCCCTGATCGCGGGCATGCCGACCGCTTCGATATTGATGCCCTCTCGCTCTGACAGGTACGCGCGCGCCTGGCTTGCATAGCGGCTCAACGTCTTGCCGTAGCGCGGGTTGAGGAGACCCAGGTCCAACACCCACTCGCCCCGTGGGGTGAGTCGCACATAAGGGCCCAGGTGGTCGTCGCTGCTTAAGCGCCAGTATTCGCCTGCGCGTTTTACCGAGTAGACCTTGCCCGCCACCGGTACGTAATCGCGGGCGCCGATCTTGTCCCTGTAGACCTGAGTCAGCGCGCTCTGCGTGAGTGTGTCCAAGGCAACATCATGGTTTTCGAAGACATGCAGATGCGTGCGCTCGGGCGCGGTCATGTCCAGGGCTGCAAACGTCGTGGCGGCCGGCGGTGCGTCTTGCAGCCATTGCTCCAGCGGGACTGGATGTGTGGCCGGTGGCGGTTCGGGAAACAGTTTGTCCAGCGCCTTGCGCAGGGACGCCAGTTCGGCCACGCCGCCGGCAAAGGTCTTGAGTGCGTGTTGCCAGCGGTGCTGCTGCAGGTCTTCGGCAGAGGTTTTGAACAGTGCGTAGCTGCGCCACACTGTCAGCGGATAGACCAGTTTTCCCGCCATGAAACGCACGCCTGCGGCAATCCCCTTGGTCAGCAGACTGGTCACTGCATCCCAGTAGTTTTTGCCCGACGCAGAGAACTGGCTGCCGAGCATCCGCAGCAGCATCTCGCAATTGTCCTTGAATAGTTGATCAAGCACGTTACCGGCGATGGCGTTGGCGCCGAAGCGAATCTCCGAAGGACCTTGAGTCCACTGTTGACTGAGCAAGTTGCGATACGTGGCTTGATGCGCCGGTTCCAATTGGCCGATCACCCATTGCTGCAGTGTGCCGGGGGCGGCGAACGCCTGGAGCAGTGCCGTCTCGTTGGCAAACTCCTTCAGCAGGTGATCAGGGCTGTAGGGTGCATACAGCACCAGCGGCCCGGTAGCCTCGGGTTTCGGGCCGATCAGGTAGCAGCCCAATGCCCGCACGCGCGAGGCGCCCTGTGTGGCGATCAGTTCGAGGGGGCGAACCAGCGCCGTCACGCCATGCACGGTGGCGCGAGCCAGGGCGTCGGGCATATCGAAGATTTGTCGGATAAACCCCCAGGCCGATGCAGACAAGCGCTCATCCAGGGTTTGCTCATGGGCGTATTGCAACACTTGCCAGGGCAACTGCCGGCAGAACAGTTGGCGCCGTGTACGCGCTTGCTCGCCAGGGCCCTTGAGGTGGGTGTTCAGCCATTGTCCATAGAAGCTTTCCACGTCCACCTGGCGGATCAGTTGCTCAATGGCGGAGCCGTCCAGCGTCGCTGGCAGCGGGTCGCCGGTGCGTGAACGGGGGCGGATATCGTCGGCGCGCAACGTCGGCAAGTGCCGCATCGCAAAGTCCGTGAGCGTCTGGGTGTTGCCGGCCAACTCGACCCGTCCGGGAATCAGCACATTGTTCGGGTTCAGCGCTTGCCGGGGAAAACGTGCGTCGAGCAATTCCGAAAGGCGGTCGAATACATGTTCGCGCAGGGGCGTAACGCTATGCAGATAATCACGCTCGTCCGGGGCACTGATGCGGTACTGCTCCACCAGCTCGGCGTGCAGAATCTGCTCGGCGGGTGCCGCCATGCCCAGCCAGACCGGGAGTGCCTGCTGGTTGATCAGCGCCCGCGCCATCGCGATGGCCCTGGGTAAGTTGGACGGCGGTGCGCGCCGGATCAGGGCGTCCACGCACTCCTGAAAGCGCGTGGGGCTCAATCGCAGCGAGAGCAGGTGGTCTATTTCGTCGCGGGTGGCGTCGCTGTAGCTGTGTTGCCGATCGTGCAGCAAGTGCTCGTCAATCCGTTGCAGTGGCCCCAGCTGCCAGGAACGGTGGGGCACGCGCTGGGATATCGGCAGGTTTTCCAGCAGGTGCAGGCGCTGCCGGGGATCTTGCAGGCGCAGGGTCAGGATGTCCCGCAGGCGGGTGATGGATGCAAAGGTTTCGTAGCCGCGCGCGGGGGTCCATAGCACCGCCGTGCCCGAATGGTCCGGGTCCAGGCCGCCGCGCTCGGTCAGCACAAAACAGTTGGCCAGGCCCTGTAGGTCGGCCCCGTTGTCTGGGTGCAGGGTAAGGCTGAACGCATCCGGTATGAACCCGTCCAGGCCATGCCGGGTGAGCCGGCTCATGCCGTCAGGCTGAATCGAACTGTGCAACAGCACCAGCGCGCGCGGCGGCAGGTTTTTCGCTACGCCCCGCAGTTGCACTTCGCCGTCCAGGCCTTGCAACAGGCCATGACTCAGGTGGGCCAGGTTATTTTTCACTAACATCCCAGGCAAGGCTCCCAGCGTCTGTTGCGCAAAAGTGCCAAGTGCCCGGTCGATAAGCGCATCCACTTCCACTGTCGTCAGGTTGTGCAATTGGAAGGCAGCGCCCTGGTGACGCGGGCCGTAGACACCGGTGTGCGTCGACGCGCCCACGGGCCCGGCCTGTCGCACCAGGCGTGCGATAAAGTGCTCGACCAGGCTCGATGACGCCTGGGGCAGGCGCTCTTCGCGTTCCTCCGCCGCGGAGGCGTACGTGTTGATGTACACCTCGCAAGCCTTGAGGCTAAGCAGCCCTTTGCGCAGCTCGGCCTCCAATGCTTGGGTCGCCAGGTCGCGCAGGGTCGGGTGGCTGGCCTGTTCCTCCACCAGCGCCGCCTCGACGGCCTGCAACCGCTGCAGCTGCAGCTTGGCTTTTTCAGCCTGGACCGTCGTCGGGCGCCCGTTGCCCTGGGTGATGGGATGCACCGACCAGCGCCCGCCCGCGTCCTGCTCCAACAGTTGGCTGTCGAGCATGGTGCGTACGTCCAGGGCGCTGTCGAGCAATGCCGCCAGGTTGACGCTGCCGGAGTTGCACCGATACAACCCCAGCGCGTATTCCAGGTTGTCGGCCTGCTTGGCCACGATATCTTCGACCATGGCTTCGAACACGTTGCCAAGGATGGGTTGCCCGCTGACATGCACTTGATCCATAGCGATAAACAGGCTGCGCTCATCCAGGGACAGGAAGTTGAGCAACTCATCTTCATGCCCCGTGGCCTTGAGCATCGACACGAGGGTGTCCTTGAGGTCATTGAGGTCGCCAAGCACCTGCAGGCCCCGGGACTGGGTGTACAGGTAGGCATGCGCATTGCTGATCATCAGGGTGCCGGCCAGGTCGACGAAGTGCTGGAAGGGGGCGTGGATGCGTACCTTTTCGATGCTCAAATCGCCGGAGGCGGCCTGCTGTGCAAGGGCCATGCTGCGCAGTTTCTGCATCTCGTCACTGCTCAGGATCATGCCCTGATGCTTGAACAGCAGGTCGGCGCGGAATTTCTGGCTCATCACCCGTGCACAAAAATGCAGACGGGACTGACCGCCACCGTTGAAGTCTTCGTGCCAGAAGGTCTGCAACAGATGGTTGAGCAATTTTGAAAGGATGCCGCTGGTGTGTTCGATTATGTTGTCCCAGCGTTGCTGATCCTGGGCACGCTGTGCGTCGGTCAAGGCGCGAAAGTCGCGGCCTGGGTTGGTATAGGTGTGGGTTTGGTCGGCGGGCCAGGCGTGCCGGGCGTAAAAGCGCAACAGCGCCTCGCGCAGTGGCACCGAGTCGACCCAGCGGCTGTCTTCTTCCGGCGACGCACGGCTGAAGAAATCCACCCGAGTGTCACGTTGTTCCACATCAGGGAAGTACGGGCGGGCCATGATACCGAGCAGTTTGTCGAGCATGTCAGGCAAGTCTGGCAGCTTGCGCAGCTCACCCAGCATGGCGATCACATTGTGCACTTGCGCGGCGTGGATGGCTTGCTGCTGATCCGGCATCACGGCGCCCGGGATCACGGCGGTTGTCAGCGTCAGGCGTGTGGAGGTCGAGAGTGCCTTCTGATCGCCCAGGGACACGAATTGCAGCAGGTCAGTGCGCTGCTCCGGTTGGCGCAGGCGCGCTGTCACGTCAGCGAGCAGCGCGGCGTGGTTGTCGAACACTTCCAGGCCGCCATAGGGGGTGTAGAGCACCGCCTTGTCAGCGTCGGGAGTCGGGCTCATCACGAACGCGCCGGCCAGCGGCAGGGCGGGTTGGCCCGCAGGAGTGATCAGCAACCGTTCTACGCGCATGGGGAAACCGTGGATCCTGGCGTCCATGCGCGCGTCATGACTGGCGTAGTACAGCGTGTGCAGCCAATCCAGATCCTTGAGCGTCAACCCCAGCGCACGCTCCCTTGGCGTAGGTTCCCTGCGTTTGACCGGACCCAGGAATTCATCGAAAAAATACGGCGGTGTGACGTGCGCCATGGTGCGCTCTCCAGCAATGCGGCGGTAGGAGGCGCCACGGTATGCGGCGGCGCGGCGCGGCTGGCGGTAGATAACTGGGGGCGGCCGTTGACAGCGGGCACGGGGCGCGTTGTTTAATCGACGATCTGGATCCTTGTTGTCTCTTCCAATTATAAAATCGGAGCTACAGATGTCTGCCCAGTCCCCGACAGTTGACAATGCCAGCGCGCTTATCGGTTTCGACGAACTCGTGGGGCTGCTGCATGCGGTCTTCGTCAAGCACGGCACCTCGCCGCAGGTAGCGGCGACCCTGGCCCATAACTGCGCCAGCGCCGAGCGCGACGGTGCGCACAGCCATGGCATTTTCCGTATCCCCGGTTACCTCAGCACGCTTGCCAGCGGCTGGGTCGACGGCCAGGCGCTGCCGGTGGTGACCGATGTGGCGAGCGGCTTTGTCCGCGTGGATGCCGGCAATGGCTTTGCCCAACCGGCCCTGGCGGCGGCGCGCGATGTGCTGGTGACCAAGGCGCGCAGCGCGGGGATTGCGTTGCTGGCGATACATAATTCCCATCACTTCGCCGCGCTGTGGCCGGATGTCGAACCCTTCGCCGAAGAAGGGCTGGTGGCGCTGAGCGTGGTCAACAGCATGACCTGCGTGGTGCCCCATGGCGCCGACCGTCCGCTGTTCGGCACCAACCCCATTGCCTTCGCCGCACCGCGCGCGGATGGGCCACCGATTGTGTTCGACCTGGCCACCAGTGCGATTGCCCATGGGGATGTGCAGATCGCCGCGCGCAAGGGCGAGCGCCTGCCGCCGGGCATGGGCGTGGACAGCCTCGGTCAGCCCACCACCGATCCCAGGGCGGTGCTCGAGGGCGGCGCGCTGTTGCCGTTCGGCGGCCACAAGGGGTCGGCGTTGTCGATGATGGTCGAACTGCTGGCGGCGGCTCTGACCGGTGGGCACTTTTCATTCGAATTCAATTGGGCTGACCATCCAGGCGCGCGCACGCCGTGGACCGGGCAGTTGCTGATCGTGATCGATCCAAGCAAGACCGCAGGGCAAAGCTTCGCCGAGCGCAGCCAGGAATTGGTGCGGCAGATGCATGCGGTGGGGCTACGGCGGTTGCCGGGGGATCGACGTCATCGCACACGGGCGAAGTCGCTGGAGGAGGGGATCGTGGTGGAATTGGATGCGTTGAATCAGTTGCGCGATTGGGCCAGTTGAAACCGCGTCACCGCCGACAGGCAGCGGCGACGCAGAAGCCGTTTAGTTGCGGCGCCCCAGCAACAGGCCAACCACCAGGCCGAAGCCTGCCGAGATAGCCACGGTCTGCCACGGGTGGCCACCGATGTAGGTCTCGGTCGCATCGACCACGGGTTTGCTGCGCTCGCGCACGCTGGTCACGGAGTCCATGGCTTGCTTGAGTTTGAGGGCGACCTGCTCGCGCAGAGTCTCGCCTTCTTCGCCAACGAGGCTGGCGCTGCTCTTGAGCAGCTTGTCGGACTCTTCGATCAGCGAAGCGAGTTCGCTGAAGGCTTGGTCCTTGATTTGATCGGCGGCGGTTTGGGCAGCGGTTTTGCGGGCCATGGTGTGACTCCTTGCAAGTGAATGTGGCAGTGAACAATGGAGTCCCCGACCGCCGCAAAAGTTGCAGTTTTTTTGCCGGTGGCGGGGACCGGGCGAAATCCGGATCTTGAAATAGCGACTGTCGGTGTAAGATGTCGCCTATTTGTGCAGCAGGTAATTCAACATGAGCTTCAATCTCGCCAACAAAACCCTCGCCGAGCGCGCCGAGCTGGAAGATGAAAAGTCGCGCCTCTATGACCTGTGGCAAACCAACCTGGGCAAGGCCAAGGGCGAAGCCGCGCGACTGTTCGGCGAGCGCGCCAAGCGCAAGGGCAAATGGGCCGAGTGGGTCCGCGCGGAACTGGACGGCATGTCGCCGCCGGAGTTTTCCAACATGGTGCGCAGCGAAGTCAACAAACTCATGGCGGCGGCGAAGTAAAGCTCGCCACAATCGCCTCGCGCACCTTGAGCAACAGCGGATCGAGCTGAGCCTGGGTGCGCCACCCCAGCTCCACGGGGTAGTGCGGCAGCGCCAGCGGGCAGCGCAGTACGCGCAGCCCCGTCATCTGGGCGATCGCCTGGGCCGCATGCCCGGGAATGGTCGCCACCGCCTGGCTGCCCTTGAGTAAAAACGGCAGGGCGGCGAAGTGGCTGGTCGATGCGCACACGTGGCGGCTTAGTCCCTGCGCTGCCAGCCCTTCGTCGGTAATCCCGATAAACCCTCCGGACGACACCAGCACGTGCTCGCGGCTGACGAACTGCTCCAGGCTGATCGTTTCCTGGCCCGGCGCCAGGCTGCCGGCGTCCACCAGGCAACGGTAATCGCCTTCTCCCAGCACTTGTCGACTCAACCGGCCCTGGGCGAACCCGCCGGCGGTAATCGCCAGGTCCAGCGTGCGGTCGAGCAGGGCGCCGGCGACGATCTGGCTGTGGGTCTGGCGAAAGATCACGCGCAACTGCGGCAAACGCTGTGCAATCTGCACCATCAGCCGCCGGCCATAGGCAATCTCAAAGTCATCGGACAGGCCTACCACCACGGAGCGCCCCTGATACTGCGGGTGTACCGGGTCGACCATCGCCAGGCTCTGGCGGCAGCGGTCCAGTGCTTCACTGATCACCGGCTTTAACTGGTTGGCGCGCAAGGTGGGCGCCAGGCCACGGCCGGTGCGCACGAACAGTGGGTCGCCATACACGTCGCGCAGGCGCCGCAGTCCCGCACTGATGGCCGATTGCGTCACGCCCAGGCGCAACGCCGCGCGGCTGGCGCTGGACTCATCGTGCAGGGCTTCGAAGGTTTTCAACAGATTCAGGTCGACCTGGGCGATATTCATCTGGCTCATATCATTCAGTACTGAGGTGGGCTTTATTCATGATCGGGGCTGGCGGGAGAATGGGCAACCCCAAGCCCACTTATCGGAGTGAACGTCATGCCCATTTCTACCGTCGCCGCCCTGCAAATCGGTTCCCTGCCAGGCGGCAAGGCCGACACCCTTGAGCAAATCCTTGGCTATGAAGACGCGATCCGCCGCAGTGGCGCGCAATTGGTGGTAATGCCCGAGGCGCTGCTCGGGGGCTATCCCAAGGGCGAAGGGTTCGGCACCCAATTGGGCTATCGCCTGCCCGAGGGCCGCGAAGCCTTTGCCCGCTACTTCGCCAACGCCATCGACGTACCGGGCGCGGAAACTGAAGCCCTGGCCGGTTTGGCGGCGCGCACCGGCGCCAGCCTCGTGCTGGGAGTGATCGAGCGCAGCGGCAACACCTTGTATTGCACTGTGCTGTATTTCGAACCCGCCGGCGGCCTCGTTGCCAAGCACCGCAAGTTGATGCCCACCGGCACCGAGCGGTTGATCTGGGGCAAGGGCGACGGTTCCACCTTGCCGGTGATCGACGCGGCCGTGGGCCGTATTGGCGGCGCGGTGTGCTGGGAAAACATGATGCCGCTGCTGCGCACCGCGATGTATGCCAAGGGCGTAGAGGTCTGGTGCGCACCGACCGTGGACGAGCGCGAGATGTGGCAGGTGAGCATGCGCCATGTGGCCCATGAAGGCCGCTGCTTCGTGGTCAGCGCCTGCCAGGTGCAGGCGTCACCCGCCGCCCTCGGCGTGGAGATTGCCAACTGGCCTTCAGACCGCCCGTTGATCGCAGGCGGCAGCGTGATCGTCGGCCCCATGGGCGACATCCTGGCCGGTCCGCTGGTGGGCGAAGCGGGATTGCTGACGGCACGGATCGATACCGACGACCTGGTGCGCGCGCGATATGACTACGACGTGGTGGGGCATTACGCACGGCCGGATGTGTTCGAACTGGTGGTGGATGAGCGCGCCAAGCCAGGCGTGCGCTCTATCACGGACTGAAGCGTTGGCAGGAAGGTTGGGGAGGGCTTTACCACGTCGCGCTGTCAGGCATATCCAACGTGCCTCGGTCAACGAAACGCATGGTGCCGAACAGTCCGCCGGCCAGTTTGCCCCGCAGCACATAGGGCAGGTTGTTCAAACTCTGGGTCTGGCTCAGGCCCAGGGTCTGACGCAGCACCGAAAATGCCGAAACGCTGACCGGCACCGTCAGAACGGTCTCGGAGAAGCGAGGGATGCTGCCGACCTGGTCGCTCACGCCGGAGGCCAGCGGCCGGCCGTTGACTTCCAGGTCGAGAGCCACGCCGTTGTAGTCGATCGCCGTTTCGTTGGGGTTCTGTACCCGCAGTTTGACGGCGAAGCGCACTTCCAGATCCTGGCTTTGCAGCGGTTCGACACCTACCACGTTGATGTTCACCGGGTCGCGGTTCGGGAACAGCGCGCAGGCGCTCAGGGTCAGCAGCAGCAGCGATAGCACCATGAGCTTGCGCATGTGGGGGGCTCCTATTTCGTGATGTCCGGGTCTTGCATCACCTTGAGGGTCGAGGACTCCGGATCGAATTCATCCTCTTCCAGCTCTATGAACTCTTCGGGCAGGAAAATGTTCAGCAGGATGGCACAGAACGCTCCTACAGTGATTGGCGACTCGAAGATGTTATGCAGCGCCTTGGGCAGCTCGCGCAGCACTTCCGGCACGGCCGCGACGCCCAGGCCCATGCCCAGGGAAATCGCCACGATCAGCACGTTGCGCCGGTGCAGACCGGCTTCGGCGAGGATCTTGATGCCGGCCACGGCCACGGTGCCGAACATGATCAGCGTGGCGCCGCCCAGTACCGGTTTGGGCATCAGTTGCAGCACCGCGCCGATCATCGGGAACAGCCCCAGCAGCACCAGCAGGCCGGCGATGAAGTACGCCACATAGCGGCTGGCCACGCCGGTCAGCTGGATCACGCCGTTGTTCTGGGCGAAGGTCACCATCGGCA
>Ga0182008_10003174_pt1 | contig 10064 bp, 10 predicted proteins | sample Sormic07211129_1_FD_120482 | JGI IMG/M metagenome (GOLD analysis project Ga0182008, IMG submission 120482) | Rhizosphere microbial communities from Sorghum bicolor, Mead, Nebraska, USA - 072115-129_1 metaG | ecosystem: Host-associated > Plants > Roots > Rhizosphere | place: USA: Nebraska...
CGGCCACAGCATCCGACGCTCTACCAGCTCGCGCCCGACGGCGAGTCGCTGGAGTTCCTCTTCGCGCAATGTCCGGCGTGCCGCAAGCTCGTCTTTCCGGCCAACGTACCCGGCTGCAGCCACTGCGGCGATCCGCTGCACGGTGCCGAGAAAGTGGCGCGCCCCGGCAGCGGCAAGCTGCTGGAGTACGTCACCCTGCATGTGCCGCTGCTGCCCGGCATGGAGGTGCCGCGCATCGCCGCCGACATCCTCATCGAGGACGGGCTCATCGAGGAGGGCGTGATCGCCGGATCGGACGAATCGGCCCTGCGGGTCGGCATGGCGCTGCGCGCCGTCGCCGTGGCGCAGCCTGGCGGCGAGACCTTCGCCTGCCGTTTCGTTCCGGCAGAGGGGGCGGCGCGATGAGCAACTGGATCGACGACAACGAAGGCGTGTACGTGGCCGGCATCGGCATGCATGCGTACCAGTTCCCGAGCGAGACGCCCTATACGCACCTGGGCCTGGCCGCGGTGCGCGCCGCGCTGGCGGATGCGGGATTGGCCTGGCCGCAGGTGAACAGTGCCTATGTGGGCACCACCTCCATCGGCATGGCGGCCGGGCGCGTGATGCTGCGGCATCTCGGCTCGAGCGGGCTCGCGGTCACCCAGGTCGAGAACGCATCGGCATCGGGTTCATTCGCATTCCGGCAGGCGTGCCTGGAGGTGGCGCGCGGCGTCAGCGACGTGGTGCTGGCCGTGGGCGTGGACAAGCACGGCGACGCCCGGCGCGCGGCCGACAAGGAAGGATTGGCCCGCCTGAGCGAGACCGCCAACGTTCCCGCCGTGAAGTTCGCGATGATGGCCCGCACCTACCTGCGCGAGCGCGGCGCGGATGCGGCGTCGATGGCGCAGGTGGCGGTGAAGAACCATGGCAATGCCTCGCGCAACCCGTTCGCGCAGTTCCGCAAGCCGCGCACCCTCGAACAGGTGCTCGCGTCGCCGCGCGTGGCGGGCGACCTGACGGTCCAGCAGTGCTGTCCGAGAGGCGAGGGTGCCGCGGCCGCCATCGTGGTGTCGGGCCGCGCGCTGCGCCGGCTCGGCCTGGATGCTTCCCGCTGCGTGCGCGTGCGCGCCTCGGCTGCATGCAGCGAAACCCCGGAAACCTCCTACGGCGCCGCGGCGGTCGACCTCGTGCGCGCCAGCGCCCGCGCGGCGCTCGCGCAGGCGGCGATTCCCGCACGAAAGTTGGACCTGCTGGAGCTGCACGACGCCTTCTCGGTGGAGGAATTGCTCTACAGCGAAGCGGTGGGCGTGTGCGAGCCGGGCGAAGGCGCCGCGTTCCTGCTGCGGGGCGACTCGCAGATCGGCGGCCGTTGCGCGATCAATGCTTCGGGTGGGCTGATCGGCATGGGACATCCGCTGGGCCCCACCGGCATCGGCCAGATCGCGGAAATCACACGGCAGCTTCGCGGCGAGGCCGGCGACCGGCAACACGCGGGCGCCAACTGGGGCATGGCGCACATGATCGGCCTGGGGTCGGTGGCCATCGCGCACGTCCTGTCCAGCGCCACAGCCTGAAGGAAAAGGAGACGACATGTCTGAAAACACCTGGCCCGACCACGTCGACCTGCCGACGCTCACTTACAGCGTCCAGGGCCACGCGGCCCTCGTGACGCTCAACCGGCCCGACCGCATGAACACGCTCGGCGGCACGATGAAGCCGGACCTGGCGCGTGCGTTCTTCGAACTGGCCCGCGCCGACCAGCGGGTGCGCGCGGTGGTGCTCACGGGGGCCGGCGAGCGCGCGTTCTGCGCCGGCGCCGACATCAAGGAGCGGGCCGACCACCAGATCTGCGCCACCGACTTCTTCGTCGCGCAGAAGGCGACGCACGACTTGTTCCGCGGCATCGAGGAATTCGAGAAACCCACCATTGCAGCGATCAACGGTGTCGCGCTCGGCGGCGGCCTCGAACTGGCTCTGTGCTGCGACCTGCGGCTGGCGGCCGACCATGCACGCCTGGGCCTTCCGGAGGTCCGGCTGGGCGTGATCCCCGCAGCCGGAGGCACGCAGCGGCTGCCGCGCCTGATCGGCGAAGCGCGCGCGAAGGCGCTGATGCTGACGGCGGCGCAGATCGATGCGGCGCGTGCCCTCGACTACGGCCTGGTCACCCAGGTGCTGCCGGGCGCCGAGCTGCTGCCGGCGGCCATCGCGCTCGCGCAGCAGATCGGGGAGATGCCGCCGCTGGCCGTGCGCTTCGTCAAGCGGGCGGTCAACCGCGGCATGCAGACGGACCTGGACAGCGGCCTCGAGTACGAGCGCTATGCCGCGGCCCTGCTGGTGGACAGCGAGGACCGCAAGGAAGGCATGCGCGCCTTCGTAGAAAAGCGCAAGCCCGTGTTCCAGGGGCGCTGAAAGCCGCCCGCATATTCATTTCGTCATTCATCCGACAGCAAGCAAGGAAGCACACACATGAAACTCGGTTTGGACTCACAGGTCGCGCTGGTGACCGGCGGCGGTCAGGGCGTCGGTCGGCAGATCTGCATCGAACTCGCCCGCGAAGGCGCGCGCGTCGTGGTCAACGACCTGTTCCCGGAAAGGGCGCAGGCCGTGGCGCGCGAGATCGAGGCGCAGGGCGGCAAGGCACTTGCCGCGCCCGCCGACATCACGCAGGCCGACCAGGTGCAGGCCATGGTCGATGCCGCGACACGGCACTTCGACGCACCGGTTCAGATCCTGGTGAACAACGCCGGCATCATTCCCGAGCGCCGCGAGAAGGGCGGGCGCACGCCGGCCTTCGTCGACATGCCTGTGGCCGACTGGGCCAAGATCGTCAATCTCAACGTCTACGGCACCTTTCACTGCTGCCATGCCGTCCTGCCGGGCATGGTGGCCGCCAGGCGGGGACGCATCGTCAACATCATCTCGGAGGCCGGCCGGATCGGTGAGGCGAACATGGCCGTGTATTCCGGCGCGAAGGCGGCCATTGCGGGGTTTGCCAAGGCACTGGCACGTGAACACGGACGGCACGCAGTCACCGTCAATTCGATTGCCCTCGGCGCTGTTTCCCATGAAGGCATCAAGGATGGGCCGCTGCATCCGGAGGCGACCATCCACAACAACGAACTGCTCGCGAAGATGGTGAACCTCTATCCGATCTCCAAGGGCGTTGGGCGGCTGTCGAGGCCGGACGATGTCTCCGGCCTGGTGGCGTTCCTGGTATCGGAGCGCGCGTTGTTTGTCACCGGCCAGACGATCGGGGCATCGGGTGGATTCGCCATGATCTGAAGGGTCTGTTGAAGGTGAACAAGGGGGCGCCTGCCGATGAGCGAGAGGCCCGCGCGGTTCTCTGATCCAACATGATGGATTTGCATTTCCTCTGGTGGCTCGACAAAGCTCCTCGTCCCGAGGCAGATGATGAGTCGTTTGCGGAGCAAATCTCGTGAAGCTGTTCACTTCCCTGTTCGAGCTACGTGCGCTTGCTGTCGGTCAGCAACCCGTAAGCGCAGGCCTTCCACGGAGCCGAATCCCTGCAAGCGGGTTGGTCGGCATGGCCACTGGCGGGTCGGCAAGCATGTCCCGGCGATAGCGGCGACGGCCGATCACTAGGCGATTGCGATAGGGCAGGTCATGCAACCGGCCCGTGGCGTTGGGCGCGCGCGCTTCGCTCAGCCCTTCCGGAAGAGGTCGGCATGCCGCCCGAGCGGGGGTCACGGTGAGAGGGCGCAGCACGCCCAGATGCATGCCGCGCTGCTCCGGCCACCGCGGCAGCGCGATCACGAGGCAATTCGGTTTGCATGCGCGTACGAGGATGCGTGCCCGTGAATCGCATCCACTAAGATCGGCCCGATGAAGCAAGAGGGCGGGCGCGAGGCGCGCCGAAAAGAGAGCGTGGGGCGCGGCGCAGCTGTGAGTGCGCGCGCGCCGGCCGTGTCCGGCGAGACCGATGGGCAGCTCGAGGCGGCGTCGCGCGTCGCGGTGGAGTCGAGCCTCTCGCGCCTGCTTGGTACGCTGGGGCTTTTCTCAACGGCCAGTCCCTCGCTCACGGTCGAAGAGATCGCCACCCGTCTCAAGGTGCCCAAGAGCACGGCCTACCGCTACATCCAGGAGTTGTCGAAGGTGGGCCTGCTGGTGCGGCTGGACCGCAGCATCACGCTCGGCCCGCGCATCATCGAGCTGGACCGTTGCATTCGCGAGTCCGACCCCGTGATCCGCGCTGCTGCGCCGCCCATGCGCGAACTGGCCGAGCAGACGGGACTGGACGTGTTCCTGTCCAAGCTCTACGGCCACTCCATCATCACGGTGCACACCGAGTTCAACGACCCCCTGCCGCATCTGCGCTATGGCCGCGGCCGGCCGGTGCCGGTGTCGCGCGGAGCGAGCGCGAAGGCCTTGGTGGCCTTCCTGCCGGCTGCACGGCTGCGCCGGCTGCACCAGGAGCTGGCCAGCGAGGGTGCCGACACCCCGCCATGGGATGTGTTCTATGAAGAAGCGCAGCGCATCCGCCGCGAGGGCTACTGCAGGACTTCGGGCGAACTCAACGAAGGCAAGACCGGCGTGTCGGCGCCCATCTTCGGGCGTGGGCAGCTCGTGGTCGCCAGCGTCACCGCGCTGGGCAGCGATGCGCGACTGGCGCTTTTCGATGCAGAGGCCATCGCCGAGCTGATCAAGCGCACCGCGCACATGATCAGCGTGCGGCTGTCGGCCGACGAGCACTTGTAGGTGCGCAGGCCGGCCCGCCAGACCGGCGCGGTCAGAAGACGATGTTGGCCTTCTTGACGATGGGCGCGGCCGCGGCCAGTGAGCGGCGCCAGGTCTCCAGCGCCTGCGCGGGCGTGCTCACCACCGGCTCCAGGCCCAGCGCCACCATGCGCGACTGCACCTCGGCGTCGCTCGCGATGGACTGCAACGCAGTCGCCAGCCTGGCCACCACCGGGGCAGGCGTGCCCGCGGGAGCAAACACCGCGAACCATCCGGCGTTTCCCATGTCGCGCACGCCCAGCTCCTCGAAGGCGGGCACCGCGGGCAGCGAGCTCACGCGGCGCAGGCCGGTCACCGCCAGCGGGCGCACCGAGCCGGCCGTCACCATGGCCTCGACAGCGGCGACGGTGAGGAACACCGCATCCACCTGGCCGCCCATGAGGTCGGTGATGGCGGGCGACGAGCCCTTGTAGGGCACATGCAGCAGTTCGAGGTCGGCCGATCCGGCCAGCACTTCTCCCATCACATGGGCCGAGGAGCCTGCCCCGAAGCTGCCGTAGCTGAGCTTGCCGACCCTGGCCTGCTGCAGGAAGGCGCGCAGGTCCTTCGCTGGGCTGTCGGCGCGCACGGCCAGCACCAGCGGTGCATTGGCCATCACGCTGACAATGGTGAAGGCGTCCTGCATGCTCCTGCCCGGCGCCACCTGCTGTTTGGAGGCGAGCGCGGCAATCACGTGCGTGGAATTGCTGCCGAACATCAGCATGTGGCCGTCGGCCGGCGGCTGCAGCACGGCGCGCGCGGCGATCAGGCCGTTGGCGCCGGGCTTGTTGTCGATCACGACCGTGCCGCCCAGCGCTGCCTGCAGCTTCTGGCCGATGAGGCGGGCCACGGTGTCGGTGCCTCCACCGGCGGCGAAGGGCACCACGAGATTGATCGGCCGTTCCGGCCAAGTGGCGGCGCGCGCCATGCCGCTGCCGCAGGCGGCCAGCGCGGCGAGCGCGCAGAGGGCATTTCGGCGCCGGACAAGAAGCTCGGGGCGGGAAGGGGTTGCAGTCATGGATCTGGCGAGAGCGAAGTGAACAAAGGGAAGGTCATCCGTCAGTCGACGCGGATCTGCCGCGCCTTGACGATGCGGTCATAGGTGGCGCGGCCTTCGGCGATGCGGACCGCCATCTGCTGCGGCGTGCTGTAGACGGTGGTGAAGCCCAGGTTGCCGAAGGTCTTGGCCACGGGCTCCGAGGCGAGTGCGGCGCGCATGGCTCCGTTGAGCCGCGCTACGATCTCCGGCGGCGTGCCAGCGGGGGCCAGCAGGCCGAAGAATCCCTGGATGGTCATCTCGGGCAAGCCGGCCTCGGCGGCAGTGGGAATGTCCGGGAAAGCCGGATCGCGCCGCTCGCCGGTCATGAACAGCGGCACCAACTGGCCGGCGCGCAGGGCCCCGATCAGGGGTGAGGTGACTTCGTCCATCAATTGGGCCTCGCCACGGATCACCGCGTCCTTGGCCATGACGGCGCCCTTGTAGGGCACATGCACCACTGGCGCGCCGGTGGCTGCCAGGAAGATCTCTCCCAGCAGGTGGTTGCTGGAGCCCGCGCCGGCCGAGGCGAAGTTGAGCTTGCCCGGCTCGCGCTTGGCCAGGGCGACGAACTCCTGCACTGTGCGCACGCCCAGGCCTGGATGCGTGACGAAGACGAAGGCTTGCGTGGCGCCCAGGCTCACCGGCACCAGCGTGGCGACGTGCTCCTGGTTGGGGTAGATCGCCGGCGCCGCCGTCAGGCTGCTGCCGCTGCCCCACAGCAGGGTGTAGCCGTCGGGCCGGGCGAGGGCGGCTGCCCGGGTGCCGATGCGCCCGCCCGCGCCCGCTCGGTTCTCGACCACCACGGGCTGCTTCAGCTCCACCGCCAGCGCCTGCGCGATGGCGCGCGCCGAGATGTCGGTGGAGCCGCCCGGCTCGAAGGAGACGATGAGCGTGATCGGTCGCGAGGGCCAGGCGTCGGCGCGGACGGCGGTGCTGCCTAGCAGACAGGCCGTGGCCAGGAGGGAGAGGACGGCGCGGCGGCGGGCGGAGGAAAGGATCGGCATGGTGGACTCCTGGAAAAAGGCGTAACGGCGTCGTCAGTCCAGCGACACGTTGGCCTCGCGGGCCACGCGACGCCACTTGTCCAGCTCGACCTGCAGCTTGGCGCGGAATTGCGGGCCGTCGGCCGCCGTCACCACCACGCCCCGGGCATTGAGCCGCGACGCCATGTCCGGCGTGCGGATCACCTTGTCCAGCGCGGTGCCCAGGGTCGTCACCACGGCCGCCGGTGTTCCCGCGGGCGCGAACACGCCCATCCAGCCTTCGGCCACCAGCCCGCCGTAGCCCAGCTCCTGCAGCGTGGGCACGTCGGGCAGGCCCGTCAATCGACTGGGGGAGGGCGTGGCCAGGGCGCGCAGCTTGCCGGCCTTGACCTGCGGCAACACCACGGCAGTGGTGTCAAAGGTGAAGTCCACGTCGCCGGCCAGCAGCGAGGCCATGGCCTGCTGGCTGCCCTGGAAAGGCACGTGCGTGGCCTGGGTGCCGGTGGCTTTCAGGAAGAGCTCGCCGATCAGGTGATTGGTCGAGCCCATGCCGAAGGACGAGTAGTTGAGTTTGCCCGGCTGCGCTTTGGCGGCGGCGATGAGTTCGCGCACGCTCTGTACCGCCGAACCTGCGGGTACGGCCAACACGAAGCTCACGGTGCCCACCTCGGTGATGGGGACGAAGTCTTTCAGAAGCTCGTACGGTGCGGTCTTGCGCGTGACGGGGTTGATCAGCAGTTCGGCGCCCGTGCCGAAGAAGAGCGTCTGGCCATCGGGCCGCGCGCGTGCCACCGACTGTGCGCCGATGGTGCCTCCGGCACCCGCGCGGTTGTCCACCACGATCGATTGCCCCAGCTCCGGCGCCAGCTTCTCGGCGATCAACCGAGCCGCGCCGTCGGTGCCGCCGCCGGGTGGAAAGGCGACCACCAGGTGGATGGGCGCCGAGGGATAGGCCTGGGCGCAGGCCAGTGCCGGCAGCAGGCTGGTGAGGGCGGCCAGGCAGGGCAGCAGCAGACGTCGGAGCATGGGCATGGGTCGGTCCTTTGCGAGGGTGGCGAAGATCGGCTCAGTGCGCGGCGGCTGCAGCGCGCTCGCGTTCGCCCTGCGCGGCTGCGGCGGCCTCGGCCGCACGTACGCTGGGCCGGGCGCCGCAGCGCGCCAGGTAGGCCTCCAGGCGGGGCCAGCGCCGCGTGTCGAGGGCATGCGCGCGCGTCCACATGGCGATCGTGTAGCAGTGCGCGTCGGCGATGGTGAAGGTGTCGCCGGTGAGGTAGGCGCGGCCTGCCAGCTGCTCGTCGACCCACTGCAGCTTGGCCTCGACGATGCCGCGCGCGATGGCCTTGTACTCGGGCGGCGTGACGGCCTTGAACAGCGGCATGAAGCCACCCTTGTGCAGGTCGGCCGCGATGAAGCTCATCCACTCCAGCACGCGGTAGCGCGGCAGTCCCGACGCTGGCAGGAGCGTGTTGCCGGGGCACTGGTCGGCCAGGTACTGCATGACGATGCAGCCTTCGCTCAGGTGCTGGCCGTCCGGCATCTCGAGCGTGGGTACGGTGCCTTTGGAGTTGACGCTGAAGTAGTCGCGTCCGTCGGCCAGCCGCTTGGTCTTCATGTCGACCCACTCAAGGGCAAGGGGCAGCTGCAGTTCGCGCGCGACGATGTCCACCGCGAGCGAGCAGCCGCGGACTTCGTGATAGAGCTTCATGGAGTTTTCCGGGAGTGGAACGGAGCCGCCGGCTCAGGCCGCGGCTTGGGTGGCGAGCTCGTCGCGCTCGGCCGCCAGCGCCGTCTGCACGCTGGGGCGCGTGGCGATGCGCTGCAGATAGGCGTGCAGGTGCGGCCACTGCGCCAGGTCGATGGCGTGCAGCTCGGCCCACATGACGATGGTGAAGCAATAGGCATCCGCCGCGGTGAAGCGCTGCGCATGCAGGAACCCGCGCGTGGCGAGCACCCGGTCGAGCCAGGCGAAGCGGCGCTGCAGGTTCTCGATGGCGATGCCGCGGTAGGCGGGCGGCGTGTTGGCACGGAACAGCGGCGTGAAGGTCTTGTGCAGCTCCGAACTCATGAAGCTCATCCACTCCAGCACGCGGTATCGCTCCATGTCGAGGCTGCGGGGCAGCAGGTGGTCCGCTCCTTGGCGGTCGCACAGGTACTGAATGATCACGCCGCCCTCGGTGAGGAACTGGCCGTCGTCCGTCTCCAGCGCGGGCACCTGGCCCTTGGGATTGATGCTGTGGAGGTCACTGCCGTCCTTGAGCTTCTTGGCCCGCACGTCGACCCAGACGAGGTCGAGCGCAACGCCGATCTCGCGCGCCACGATGTCGACCGCCAGCGCGCAGGTCCTGGGAGTGAGATAGAGCTTCACGGCAGACGGGAGCCTTGTGTGGATGGAAGGGAACGCCTGCAGGCCGGCAGGCGTGGGGCGAACGCCGATGCGGGCGCTGATGCGGTGCCGGCCCGCCGCCCGCGCAGCGTTCTGGCGCAACGGCGCCCCGTTGTGTTGCATAGGGTCGAAGATGTGGTCATGAAATTACTTCTATGCGATAAATGTGCCATTCGGTTCCGGATGTGTATGTCGGTGAAACTACCCGTATTGATTACGAAAGCTTCATTTTGCACGCATTTCAACCCTGCAAAAGCATCCATTTCCTCTATGACAGCAGGTTCCATGGGGTTGTTATCGCTATGTGGTAATCAGAAGATTGAATCCCAAGCCCATCCGTCCTGAAGCAGCGATTGCATGCTCATGTGTCACATGAGTGAAAGTCGATCCTTAGGGAAACCACCAAGAATCAATTTAATTGCTGAATTTTGTTTATTTGACAAAACGGCATATGATGCGTCGGCAAGTGAGTGTTCCGTGTTGTCAGTCGTGCATTGCCGCCCAGGTGCATCCCCTCTGGTTCCTGGTGTCGGCCCCGTCTTCGCAGGGGTGCCTAGGAATCGCGCAATGAAAAGAAAGTCCGTTCTGCAGGTCTGTGGTGCCATTGCCTTGGCGGCGGCATGTGGACTGGTGTCGCCGCTGGCTTCGGCCCAGGGCAACTGGCCCTCGCGGCCGATCCGCATCGAAGTGCCCTACCCGCCGGGCACAGGTCCCGACGTCATGGCACGGCTTGTGGCCGAGGGGCTCGCCAGGGAACTGAAGGCCTCCGTCGTGGTGGAGAACAAGGCCGGGGCCAACGGCATCATCGGCACCGCGGAGGTGGTGAAGGCGCCGGCCGATGGCTACACCTACCTGCTGGTCGACCGGCTCACGCTCACCGTCAACCCGCTGCTCTACCAGCCGCCCTACGACCCCAGGAAGGACCTCGTCTCCGTCAGCAACA
>Ga0182008_10003179_pt1 | contig 10050 bp, 11 predicted proteins | sample Sormic07211129_1_FD_120482 | JGI IMG/M metagenome (GOLD analysis project Ga0182008, IMG submission 120482) | Rhizosphere microbial communities from Sorghum bicolor, Mead, Nebraska, USA - 072115-129_1 metaG | ecosystem: Host-associated > Plants > Roots > Rhizosphere | place: USA: Nebraska...
CTACGGCATGAACATCCAGGAAGCGGTGGATGCGCCGCGTTTCCACCAGCAGTGGTTGCCGGAAGAAACCAACCTGGAAGCCTTCACCACCAGCCCGGACACGGTGAAATTGCTTGAAAGCTGGGGGCATAAGTTCGCCGGTCCGCAGGACGCCAACCACATCGCTGCGATCCTGGTTGGTGCACCGTCACTGGGCGGCAAACCGGTGGGCAAAAACCGCTTCTACGGGGCGAATGATCCACGCCGCAACACCGGGTTGTCGCTCGGCTATTGAGGGTTGTTTTTGCAGGGGGACGGATTTACTTTTGTCCCCCTGATCCAACAGCATTTCAAGGAAGGAACCATGACCTCTGCATTGTTAATCATCGACGTTCAGCAGGCGCTCTGTGCCGGCGAGTACGAGTGTTTCGAGATTGGCCGCATCATCGACACCATCAATGGCCTCAGCGCCCGTGCGCGAGCGGCCGGGGTTCCAGTGGTGGTGATCCAGCATGAAGAAGCCGGCAGTCCTCTGGCATTTGAGGCAGACGGCTGGCAATTGGCGCAAGGGCTGGATGTTTCGGCCAAGGATTGGCGAGTGCGCAAGACCACGCCGGATTCGTTCTACCAGACCCACCTGAAAAAACTGCTGCCGGTGCAGGATTTCGAGCAATTGGTCATCTGCGGGCTGCAAACCGATTATTGCGTGAATGCCACCGTGCGTCAGGCGCTTGCGCTGGGCTATGACGTGGTGCTGGCGGCGGACGCTCATTCAACCGTGGATAACGGCAACATCACCGCCGAAGACATCATCGCCGAGCACAACAAGGACCTCGCGCATTTGACCGGTTCGGTGGCGCGGATCGATGTGAAGCCTGCGGCGGCTATCTGCTTCTAACAAGGATTTTGAAGGACACGCAAAACCTGTAGGAGCCCGGCTTGCCGGCGATGGCGATTTCACCGACGCCATCGCCGGCAAGCCAGCTCCTACAGCTCCGGGGACTGCTCCGGATCCCGAAAACACCACACCCCCCTGTAGGAGCCAGCTTGCTGGCGATGGCGATTTCACCGACGCCATCGCCGGCAAGCCGGCTCCTACAATTCCGGGGACTGCTCCGGATCGCGAAAACACCACCCCCCCCCTGTAGGAGCCAGCTTGCTGCGGGCGGCGTTCCGACGATGGCGATTTCATTGACGCCATTGCTAGCTAGTGAACTCCTGCGTCAGCGGCAAACCCTGTGGTGAGGAAGCGACAAAACACCAAGTGGATGGGTCGTGCAGACACCTCAACTCAAGCTACACTTAAGAACCGTTCTCGGTTACGGTGTGATTTTCAATGCCCATGTCTTGATGGAGGCGAGCCTTCGTGGATGCCCTTACGCAGCTTTACGACGGTTTGATCCACTGGGTTGTCGAACCGGTCAGCCGGCAGTTTCTGGGGCTTTTCGATCTCAACGGGCGCATGGGCCTGCTGTTTCTGTTCACGTCCTACAGCGTTGCTTACGCCCTGTTCCAATTCAGAAAACACCGAGGTCTCACTGACGCGCGGTCGTTCGGGCAGTTCATCGGTGGGCGTCGCGTGTATTTCCATCGGTCGGCGTTGCTCGATTACCGTTACTACTTCGTCCGGGCAGTCCTCAAAGTCGTGCTGGTGTTGCCGATTGTCGGCCTGGTGGACCCGCTCGTCCTGCGCTCTGGTGACTACATCGCGTTTTTCACCAACCTTTGGGGCGCGCGGGTGCAGGTGGAGGAGAATCTTTCGCTGTCCATGCTCTACGGTCTGGGCGTTTTCCTGGTGAAAGACTTGATGAGCTACTGGGCGCACCGAGCGTTTCACTCGCGATGGCTGTGGGCCTTTCACAAAGTCCACCATTCGGCACCGGTGCTGGTGCCGGCGACGGCCAGTCGGGTGCACTTCGTGGAGAAAATCGTCGAGAAGCTGACGACGATCATCGGCATTGGCGCCTATGCCGGCCTCTTCTGGTACGCCTGTGGCGGCGAGATCAGCCGCTATTCGCTGTTTGGCGTGACCTACCTGGTGTTCATCCTCAATGCGCTGGCGGCCAATCTGCGCCACAGCCATGTCTGGCTGTCGTTCGGCCCGGTGTTCGAACACGTGCTGAACAGCCCGGCCCAGCACCAGATTCACCACAGCGACGCGCCGCAACACCACAACCGCAATTTCGGCATCAACCTGTCGCTGTGGGACTGGATGTTCGGCACGCTCTACGTCACCACGCCGAAGCCCGAAGTCCTGCGGTTCGGCACCGGGGACCAGGATCACGACAGGTACCTGACGGTCTACAGTCTGATCGTCACCCCGTTTATCGACCTTGCCCGCCACTTCACAGCCGCCTCATGGAGGCCTCTCTCATGGATGTCCAGGTACATCGCGCCGACGCCAGCCATCTCGACCTCATCGCCAGTCTCTTCGACGCCTACCGAGGCTTCTACGGCCAACCCTCCAACCTGACGCAATCGCGCGCGTTCATTGCCGAGCGCATCGCCCGGGATGAGTCGGTGATTTTCCTCGCCCTGGATGCCGAGGGCGAATCGCTGGGTTTCGTCCAGTTGTTCCCGACGTTTTCTTCGATCGACGCGCACCGTACCTGGCTGCTGGGCGACCTGTTCACCGCGCCCGCTGCCCGCGGTCGCGGGGTAGGGCGGCAGTTGATGAACACCGCGCGCGCCTTCGCGGTGCTGAGCGGCGCCAAAGGCATGGTGCTGGAAACCGCCACGGACAATCACGGTGCGCAACACTTGTACGAGTCCTTGGGCTACGTGCGCGACACGGGTTATTACACCTATTGCCTCGATCTGAAGCAGGGCTGATGCCTCAACGCTCCGGCAGATTCCAGCGTTCGCGAACGTGCTCGTATTGCGCCTCGGGCATTTGCACCAGCAGGGGCGACTGGCGAGGGTCGAGCCAGTCGAACAGGCGGGCGATGTCCGGCTGATCCATGGCCGTGCAACCCGCCGTCGGTGAAGTCGGGCTGCGCCAGATATGAAAAAAGATGCAAGAACCCGAGGCGGGGGACGCCGGTGTGTTGTGCGCGATGACAATGCCCTGGCGATAGCCCGCTTCGTTGCGCATGTGTTCCGAACTGTTCCAGTCTTTTGCAATGATCGAGCCGTTGACCAGTTCGTTGTAGCGTGCGGATTGGCTGTCGTCGACGCATTCGATGGTGGGTGTCAGCGCCAGGTAGGGCAGTTTTGTCGCGGATGTCTGGTCGTAGCCGAATGCTGTTCCGAGGTTGAACATTCCGGCGGGCGCTTTGCCGTCCCCTTCACGTTTTACCGGTTCGCTGCCTGGCTCGACGCTGTTCAGGCCCTTGCCCCAGGCCATGCCGTTTTTGCCGAGCACCACGGCAAATGCATCGCCCACTTTTCGAAACGTCTGGCCATACCGTTCGTAGCGTTGGGCGGTGCCCTGGATGTCGCCCCAGTTTTTGCTGGTGACCACGATCAGCTGACGGCTGGCGTCGAGCGCTTCGCGTTCGCTGAGTGGCGTGATCGGGAAATCCATGACGTTGTTCGGCGCTCCGGTGCCGGTGTAAGTGAAGTGCCACCATTCTTTCGAATACCCGGAAAACCCTTCTTTTTCCATCGCGCGGCTCAGTCGCTGGCGATTGTCTTTCGCCGTCGCGTTGATCGCCGCATTGTCGGTATGTGCGCGCTCATCGAAGCAGTCGAAACCGGTGCCCATGTCGCGTGCGCCGTCATGCCAGCGCTGCGCATAGGGCGCGGTGCAATCGACCTGGTTGGCGGAGGGCGTCCAAGTGGCGGCGGGCGGCGCATCGGGGCCGGTGAGTGTCAGGTCGACGGTGGAGCCGCGGGAGTGATTCGACACCCGCGCCACATAGCCCAGTCGCCAGAAGTCCTGTTTGTCCACGCGCGGGTAGAACTCGGCCTTGCGCGGGTCGCCACGCTCCGTGGCAAAACGGCCCATGTCGGCCACCGCACGGCTCGGCCGATAGCAGTCGAACACCTTCAAGCCATAGCCTTGTGCGCGCAATGAGGCTTGCACCCGGGCGAGGGCGTTGGCCGCGTCGCGCGTCAACAGGCATTCGGCAGCGGCATAGCCATCGAGCGGGTGGCCGGTGAAGTTGTGGGCGCCGGCGTAGCGGATTTCTTGCTCGATGGTGGAGTCGATCGTACGCAGGTAGACCATGTGCTCGGGCCGGGATTCGGCAATGGTCATGGCGGGGAGGCACAGGAGCAGCATCGATGGCAGCCTGTAAAAACGCTTCATGTGATGTCTCCTGAATGTGCATTCCCCTGTAGGAGCGAGCCTGCTCGCGATGGACGTCAACGATAACGCGTGCTGTCTGAATGAACGCGTTGTCCTTACGTTTTTCGCGAGCAGGCTCGCTCCTACAGGGGATCGATTTACGGCTGGGTTTTGTCACCGAACACGGGCCGGAAAAAACTGCGCTCATAACTGAGGATGCACTTGGTTTTTTCAGCGTACTTGAACGCCGCGATGCACTCGGGATCATTCATTGAATCCTGCCGGTAACGCTCGTAGGCCGCCAGGCTTGGAAAGCTGAACATCGCCATGGCGATATTGTTCGCGCCTTCGGATGGCAGGAAGTAACCGTGATGCTGGCCGCCGAACTTTTCAACCAGGGGAATCCACAGCTTTCCATAATGCTCGAACGCCTCGATCTGGTAAGGATCGAGCACATATTTCAGGTAACAAGTGATCACGTTTTCACTCTCTTCTACAGGATGTTAGTCGTCTGACTCGATGTTATGGACCTGCGCAGTCACCAGAGCAATCTCTCCACTGGCGTCGCGCTTGAGCCACTCGGCGGGCGGTGAGCCCACCACGTTCAAAAAGGTACGGGAGAACGACGCCTGGGAACTGTAACCGACCGAGGCGGCGATGACTTTGATCTGTACCCCGTCGCGCAGCAAGTCCTGGGCGACTTTCATCCGCCATGCCGTGACGTAGCCCATCGGTGAGACGCCCATTATCCGGGTGAAGCAGGCCGAGAATTTCGACCGGGACATGTTCGCCAGCGCCGCCAGTTTTTCCACGGTCCAGGGGGCTTCAGGTTCCTGGTGAATGCGATTGAACACGGCGCCGAGACGCCCGTCCTGCAAGGCGTAGAGCAAGCCGCTGGAAATCTTTTGTTCCTTGACCGAGCGCCGTACCAGCAGCACGAAAAGGTATTCGAGCAACAGGTTGAGCGCCTTGGTTCTGCCCGGGGCGTGGTCCCGGAATTCGTTGATCAGCGAGCCGATCATGGGGGCGATGTTTTCCAGGTCACGGATCGGAAACACCAGCGTTTCCTTGAGCCCGATCGGGAAGGGTTGCAGCGAGTTGCGCCCGAACTGGAACGACGCGCAGATCAGCTCGGCGCCCTGTGCGGTGCTTGAGCGCAACTGGTAACGGCAGCTGCTCGGACAGAACAGCACGCTGGGTTCGCTGATCGAAATCTTCGGCAGACCGGGCTGGACCATGTCGATGCCGCCTTCGCTGACAACGTGGATGAAGGCCATGCCCGGTGGCTTGTCGAGCACCAGCATGCCGTCCACTCGACCGGAGAAAAACAGGCGGCCGTGGAGGCGGGTGCGCTCGAAGAATTCGGAGAGGATATCCATGATTGAGACGACCGGGTAAAGACTCTGCACGTCCTGGCAAAAGCGAAGCCGTGCGCGGCAATAGGATGAAGTTCTCGCCGATGGTAGACAACGCCCCTCCCGGGCGCCATGGCGGAAAACGTTTATTCCTGCAGTCGACCGGAGTCCATCGCCATGAGCAACCCTTTATCCACGTCCCCCTATGCCGATCCGGCAGAGCCGGGTTTGCCGAATCCGGGCATGAAGCTCGATCTCGCCCGGGCCGCGCTGGTGGTCATCGACCCGCAGATCGACTTCCTCAGCCCCGAGGGCGTCAGTTGGTCGGTGTTTGGCAAAAGCATCGTCGAGCACGATACGGTCAAGCACATCGGCCAGCTGTTTGCGGCGGCAAAGACCGCGGGCATCACGGTCGCGGTGTCTCCGCATTACTACTACCCGTGTGACCACGATTGGCATTTTGGCGGGCCGCTGGAAAAGGTCATGCACGGCCTCGGCATGTTTGATCGCAAAGGGTCGCTGACCCTCGACGGGTTCGAGAACTCCGGCGCCGATTTCATGCCTGAGTACAAACCTTACATTCTTGATGGCAAGACGATCATTGCGTCGCCACACAAGGTGTACGGTCCGGAAACCAACGACCTGGCGCTGCAACTGCGCAAGCATGGCATTTCACAGATCATCCTCGCCGGCATGGCGGCGAATCTGTGTGTCGAGTCGCACCTTCGGGAACTGCTGGAGCTCGGTTTTGAAGTGGCCGTGGTCCGCGACGCGACCGCCGGCCCGACCACCCCGGAGGGTGATGGTTATCTGGCGGCGTTGATTAACTATCGCTACATCGCCAATGCATTGTGGAGCACGGCGCAGACGCTTGAGTTTCTTGAGGGCCCGCAGTCGTCGTGATCGACGCACCTGTAGGAGCCAGCTTGCTGGCGATGGTCGTTAACGGTAACGCGTGCTGTCTGAATCAACGCGGCGCACTCGAGTCCATCGCCAGCAAGCTGGCTCCTACAATGGGGCGCGTCAACGCGAAAATGAAAGGGTCTTCAAACTGGCAAAAAAAAGAGGCGGCTCATTTGAGCCGCCTCTTTGTCGTGGTTATCCGCGAGCGGGCAGTTTCCAGCCAGGCCGGATGAAGTGACAGGTGTAGCCGTCGGGCAAGCGCTCGAGGTAGTCCTGGTGTTCCGGTTCGGCTTCCCAGAACGGGCCGGCCGCGGTGATTTCGGTGACCACCTTGCCAGGCCAGAGACCAGACGCTTCGACGTCCGCCACGGTGTCTTCGGCAATCTCGCGCTGCTTGTCGCTGAGGTAGAACAGGGCAGAGCGATAGCTGGCGCCGACATCGTTGCCCTGGCGATTGCGGGTCGTCGGGTCATGGATCTGGAAGAAAAACTCGAGAATCTGGCGATAGCTGATCTGCTGCGGGTCGAACACGATTTCGATCGCTTCCGCGTGGTTACCGTGGTTGCGATAGGTCGCATTCGGCACATCGCCACCTGAATAACCCACCCGCGTGGACAGCACGCCGGGGTAGCGTCGCAACAGATCTTGCATGCCCCAGAAACAGCCACCCGCCAGAATGGCGGTTTCGGTTTGTGTCGTCATGAACGGTCATTCCCTCAACGTGTTGGCATGCTACTGATTGCCGATCGGGGTGTTGAACTGGTCGGAGTAGCTGTCGCCCATCAGCGAGGATGCTACGCGATCCGAACCGATGCCAGTACGGGAATATGCAAGGCGAGCAGCGCCGACTTTATCGGCACCATCGGCGGCGACGGCTCTGGCGCCTACGTGATCTGCGCCATCGGCAGCAACGGCTCCAGCGCCAACGTGATCAGCACCATCGGCGGCGACGGCTCCGGCGCCTACGTGATCAGCACCATCGGCGGCGACGGCTCCAGCGCCAACGTGATCAGCACCATCGGCAGCGACAGCCCCGGCGCCAACATGATCGGCGCCATCGGCAGCAACTGCGCCAGCACCAACGTGATCAGCGCCATCGGCAGCAACAGCCCCGGCGCCAACGTGATCAGCACCATCCGATGCAACGGCCTTCGCACCGACGTGATCAGCACCATCGGCAGCAACAGCCCCGGCGCCAACGTGATCAGCACCATCCGAAGCAACGGCCTTTGCACCTACGTGATCAGCACCATCTGCAGCGACAGCTCCCGCACCGACATGATCAGCACCATCGGCAGCAACGGCCCCGGCCCCCACATGATCGGCGCCATCCGACGCCAGCGCTTTCGCCTGTGCCGCCCAGGCACCGGGGACCATTACCGTCGCCGCAAGTGCCAATACAACGCCTGAAAAAAGCTTGTTTTTCATGATGCTCTCCACGATCCATCAACCATAGAGCCATTGAGCACGATCGGTCATCTGATGCTGGGTGACACGACACGTGGGGTTTGGCTGGTTACGTTAGCGATTGGCACGGGCGCGCAGTACTGCGCGCGGGTGTCGACAAATTTTCTGAAACAGAGCAGGCGAACTGATTGAGTATAGGTCTCAAATGGTAATTGACCCGGTCCGCTGACCACCGGTGCGTCTATCACGGGCATCGATACGCCCGGGGAGAATAAACAGTGTCTCAACGCCGCTGAATCAGAGCGGTTTCGATGCAGTCCAGGAGCCGGTCGGCGTCGCAGGGTTTGGGCAGCAACGCCACCATGTCGGGTATACCGACGCCGAGGCGGGGCGCGGCGTCCGGGTAGGCAGTGATAAAAATCGTCGGGACGTTGTAGCCCTTTGCGAACAGCTGCTCATACATTTCTATCCCACTCATCACCGGCATCTGGATATCTGAAATCAGGCAATGGATTTCAGCGACTGCATTTGCGTTGAGAAACTCATGGGCGTTGCAGTAGGTCCGAACCTGGTAGCCGACAGAGCGCAACAATGTCTTCAGTGCTGATCGAACGGCATCGTCGTCATCGACAACGGCAATGATTGTCGCGTCGCGTACTGGAGCGGCAGCCAGATTCATTTGGATCGCTCCCTGACCGATTCAGTTGTATTTACAAGATACGCGGTCTGGTCAGGCGGAATAGTCATACTTGTGTATGACGCCGTAAGACCTAGGTGTTGATGCCTGCGCCGAGGGCGCCGTTAAAATAGGTCGTCTACCGCCGGCCTGGACGCTCGCATCGTGACCGTCAAGGGCTTGCGAATGGCGCTAACCCAGAACGTGATTACACTGGGGGCAGCCTGGATGCAAAGGACAGCCGGCCAAAAACCATTATTGTCCCCACGCCAATGAGTGAACGCATGCAGATTTCCTGGGACGACGGTGAGCGAATCTTCTACCGGGAGGCACGCCCGAATGCGGGCCGTGACGGCAATGTCCTGATCGCCCGGCCAACCGCAGAGCAACCTTCCCCCGCATGCCTTGCCCGTCTGGCGCACGAGTTTGGCCTGAGGGACGAACTGGACAGCACATGGGCGGTACGACCGCTCGACATGCTGCGCGAAGGCGGGCAGACCCAGCTTTTGCTCGAAGACCCCGGTGGCGTGCCGCTCGCGCAACTGCTGGTCACGCCAATGGGCACCGAGACTTTTTTACGCCTCGCCATCAGCATCGCGATGGCCCTGGGCAAGCTCCACCAGCGCGCGCTCGTCCATAAGGACATCAAGCCCAGCCATATCCTCGTCAATTGCGCGGACGGCCAGGCCCGGCTCACCGGGTTCGGCCTGACTTCACGGCTGCCGCGCGAGCGACAGGCACCGGAAACCATCGCCGGCACGCTCGCCTACATGGCCCCCGAGCAGACGGGAAGGATGAACCGCTCGATCGATTCGCGCAGCGACCTTTATTCCTTCGGCGTCACCTTGTACGAGATGTTGACCGGCTCGTTGCCGTTCAAGGCTTCAGACCCGATCGAGTGGGTGCATTGCCATATCGCGAAAAAACCTCAATCTCCCAATGAGCGGGTCGAAACAGTCCCCGAGACGCTTTCCGACATCGTCATGAAGTTGCTCGCCAAGACCGCCGAGGAGCGCTATCAGACGGCTGCGGGTGTCGAACATGATTTGCGCCGCTGCCTGGCGGACTGGCAACAACGGCAATTCATCGGCGCCTTCGCGCTCGGCGAACACGGCGCCTCCGACCGGCTGCTGATTCCCGAAAAACTCTACGGGCGCGAGCAGGAAGTCGACACCCTGGTGGCGGCGTTCAACCGGATCGTTGAAAGCAGTGCACCGGAACTGGTGCTGGTCACCGGCTATTCCGGCATCGGCAAATCCTCGGTGGTCAACGAACTGCACAAGGTGCTGGTCCCGCCGCGGGGCCTGTTCGCTTCCGGCAAGTTCGATCAATACCGGCGCGACATTCCCTATGCAACGCTGGTGCAAGCCTTCCAAAGCCTGGTGCGTACGTTGCTGGGCAAGAATGACGCCGAACTGGCGAACTGGCGCGACGCCTTGCAAACCGCGCTGGGTGAGAATGCGCGGCTGATGTCCGACCTCATTCCCGAACTGAAACTC
>Ga0182008_10003180_pt1 | contig 10050 bp, 11 predicted proteins | sample Sormic07211129_1_FD_120482 | JGI IMG/M metagenome (GOLD analysis project Ga0182008, IMG submission 120482) | Rhizosphere microbial communities from Sorghum bicolor, Mead, Nebraska, USA - 072115-129_1 metaG | ecosystem: Host-associated > Plants > Roots > Rhizosphere | place: USA: Nebraska...
CCGCTGATGTCGATGAGCTGCGCGGAGCGCGAGCCTTCGGGCCCTGTCGGCAGATAGCGGTCCTTCGTGATCTTGTCGAGCGCGACCAGGTACTTCCCGTACGGCTTCATGCCGTCGCCACCCGGAATCATGATGTGGCCGACCGAGTAGTACACGGGAATCCTGTCGAGCACCTGCCACGTTCCCAGCTTCCACTTCACGACTTCCGACGAGATGAACATCGACGTATACGCGTTGCCCTTCCCATCGAACTCCGTATGCAGCGGACCAAGGCCGGGCTTCTGCACCTCGCCTGCGAGCACCGCGTCGTAGCGCAGTACGGGGATGTCATCGATCATCTTCTCGAACTGCTTCCCTTCGATCGCCTTCTTCATCCGCGAGAACGAGTGCACGGGAATGACCGTGGCGAGCTTGCCCCCGGCGACGATGTATTCGCCCGACGGATCGATGTCGACGCCGTGCGGTGACTTCGGGGTCGGGAGATAGTAGACCAGCCCTTCGCAGTCAGCGGGATACAGCATCGTCACGCCCTTCTTCGTCTCGCTGGTCGCCACCTTGGTGCTCGGATCGACGAAGTTGTGCACGTACGACCCGGCGAACTTCTTCGCCTTGCCTGCCGCGATGCACTCCTCCGCGCGCTTGTAGTTCACCGCTGCGATGTAGTCCTTATCCGCCTGCGAGGCATTCACCTCGAGCTTGGTGTTGGCCTGCTCCGAGTTGTACGTGGTGAAGAAGAACCAGCCGTCCGACGGGCCCTTCCCTGCATGTCCGAGATCGTAGTCGTAGCCGGGCATCATGATCTGGAAGGCGACATCCATCTTCCCGGGCTGATTGGCGGTGACGAATGTCAGCGTTCCCTTGAAGTTCTTCTTGTAGCTCTCGATCGGGACATCGGCCTGTGGAATCGGCACGCTGAAGCGCGTCGCAGACACCACGTACTTGGTGTCTGGCGTGGCGAAGGGCGATGCGTGACCGCCCGCGGCATTCGGGATCTGAATGATCTCGTCCGTCTCGAAGCGCTTGAGATCGATGCGCGCTATCCGCGGCGTGTTGTTGGCGTTGATGAACAACCAGCGGCCATCCGGAACGCCATTCGTGAGCGACAGCTCGGTGTGGTGCGAGTCGTCCCAGGGCACCATCCCGAACGTCGTCGAGAGCAACGCCTTCGACTCCTCGCTGTAGCCATATCCGGTTTGCGGATATTGAGAGAAAACGGCGATCTGCTTGAAGAGTCTTCCGGACGGCAACCCGTACACCGTCACCTGTCCGCTGAATCCCCCCGAGAGGAAGGCGTAGTAGGTATCGTACGAGCCCGGCGGGACGTAGACGTGCGAGGCCGCATCCCCTGCGAGAAGATTCGACGTGCTGGAATTCTTTCCGCTTGGCGCGCACGCGTATGCGAGAATGCCGAGGGCGAGCACGATCGCAGTCGCAGCGCTGATTCGTTTGATTTGGAGTGTAGACATTGCGTCCCTGGGAATGGAGCGCGGGATGGCGCTCAGGTGTCGAGCACGGTGAACCTGCTGCGAACCTAGTCCTGGGCCGTTCCGGTCACAGTCGGGCTTCTCGCACGACTCGCGTCGGAGATCCACCGCTGTCTCCTCAGGGAAATGCCGACAGCTCGGCACTTCTTTCCCTGGCGCTAGATTTCCCGAATGTCACGGCACGATCCGCTCGCCCTCCTGTTCGACCTCGACGGCACCCTCGCCGACTCCATCGCCCTCCTCCTCGCATCGTTTCACCACACGTTCCGTGCGCACGGTAAGCCGGTCCCACCGGACGAGGCATGGACCGCCGGCATCGGCACGCCGCTCATCACGCAGATGCGCCACTTCATTCCCGACGAGATGGAGGCGCAGCAGATGATCCTCACCTACCGCGAGTACCAGCGAACGCATCACGACGAGATGCTGCGCGAGTTCGAAGGGGTGGGCGACACGCTGGCTCTCCTCAAGGCGGAGGGACACCCCACGGCCCTCGTCACGAGCAAGTCCAACGACCTCGCGCATCGCGCGCTCACGTGGCTCCATCTGACGGATCACATCGACGTGGTCGTCGGCATGGACTCGACGGAGCGCCACAAGCCCGATCCCGAGCCGGTACTGCACGCCCTTTCCATTCTTGGAGCCGCCCCCTCCAATGCCGTGTTCCTGGGCGACTCGCCGCACGACATTGAGGCCGGGAATGCGGCCGGAGTCACGAGCGTGGCGGCACTTTGGGGCCCGTTCTCCCGTAGGGTCCTGGAACGGGCGTCTCCGGCATACCTCCTCGAGCACATTCGTAAGCTCCCGGCGCTGATCAGCCGGTTGGACGCCGCCCGACGATCGTAGCGTTCAAACCCTTCTGCGGATTGCGTCATCTGATCTCCCAACGAGACCAGAGGGTCGATTTGGATGACGGCGATGGCGACCGAGGTGTTTCCAATTCAGCTCACCGATGACAGCGGCACCGCGATCGCCCGCGCCGCAAGCGGAGACCGGCATGCGTTCGAGCATGTCTACCGCGTGCATCTGAATCACGTCTATTCCCTCTGCGTGCGGATGACGGGCGATCGAGCGCGCGCCGAGGAGTTGACGCAGGACGTGTTCGTTCGAGCCTGGGAAAAGCTGTCGACGTTCAGAGGCGAGAGTGCGTTCTCGACCTGGCTGCACCGGCTCACCGTGAACGTCGTGCTCAACGAGCGGCGTGTGGAAGGAAGAGATCGAGGTCGCACGGTCTCGTCGGACGAAGATGATGATGAGAGTGTGGCGCCTGCGGGCTCGACCGCGCAGCCACTGCACGCGGAAAAGCTGGACCTCGAGCGGGCGATCGCGAGGCTGCCACGGGGGGCGCGACGAGTGTTCGTGCTGCACGACGTGGAGGGCTTCACGCACGAGGAGATCGGAACGATGCTCGGAGTCACGGCGGGTGGATGCAAGGCGCAGCTGCATCGGGCGCGGCTGCTCTTACGGGAGGCTTTGACGCGATGACATACGACAAGCACGAGTGTGATCTGATGTGCGAGCGGCTCGCGGCGTACATGGAGGGAGATCTGTCGCCGGCCGAACGGGCCGAGGCGGATCGGCATCTCGCGGAATGCGCGGCATGCGCAAAGGCGCTGGTGGAGCTGCGCGCGATCGCCGACGAGGCTGCGCATCTACCCCTGCTCACGCCATCGCGTGACCTGTGGGCGGGCATCGAGGCGCGGATCGCCACGCCCGTCACGCGTTTCGACGCGGTCCGCGCATCGGTGCGCCGTGCGCCGCGTCGCCACTGGCAGTTCGCCCTCGCGGCAGGCGCGCTCATCGCCGTGAGTGCCGGCACCACGTACCTGATCACGACGAGCTCGAGCGCCACCGGCACGCAGCCCGTGAGCGTCGCCACGTCCGTGGCGCCACATAGTGACTCCCAGACGGCCGTTGCTCCGGCGCCCGCAACCGCGCCCGCGCCGGTGTCATCGTCGAACGTCTCCCTCGCGTCGCGCAAGAAGAACGTGAGCGCCACACGCGTCTACGATCGCGAGATCGCGATGCTCGACAGCGTCGTGCATACGCGGCGCGGATCGCTCGATCCGAAAACCGTTCAGATCATCGAACAGAACCTCAAGATCATCGATAGCGCGATCGCCGAGAGTCGGGCGGCGCTCGCGAGAGATCCGAAGAGTCCGCTGCTCACGAACCGACTCGATAACGTCCTCGGCAGCAAGGTGGAGCTGCTCCGGACAGTCGCCTTTCTCCCCACCCAAAGCTGATGGAGCCGATCATGTTCGTCCCCTGGCGCCTTGCCGCGCTCGCGTGCCTCGTCATCGCGATCCCCCTGCAGGCGCAGCATCGCAACAAGAAACCGCACGATGACTATCGCGCGTACGGCGAGGACGGCGACGTCAAGCTCGACACGACCGTCGCGTTCAGCCGCTCGGGATCCATCGATCTCCAGAGCTTTTCGGGAGACATCACCGTGACTGCCTGGGACCGGGACGAGGTGAAGGTTCATGCGCGCTCTCGCAACGGTCTGCATTTCGAGTCGTCGCCGTCCCGCGTCTCGCTCGTGGAGAACCCCGGGGATAACGGCGAGGATGACAACCACGTCGATACAGGCCGGGACTACGGGATCGAGATCAGCATCCCGAAATCCGCCCGCCTCGTCATGCGATCAATCTCCGGCGACCTCAAGGTGCGCGATGTGGCGGATGTGGAGGCGCACTCGGTGAGTGGCGACCTCAACGCCGAGAACATCGCGAGCCACGCGGCGCTCGAGACCGTGTCGGGCGACCTCTCCGTGATCAACGCCTCCGCTGGGCTGCACGCGAGCAGCGTGAGCGGCGACGTCACGGCCCGCAAGATCACGGGCGAGGTCTCGGCACAGAGCGTGAGCGGCGATGTCGTGCTGCAGGACGTGACCTCCGCCTACGTGCGCACCGAGACCGTGTCCGGCGAGGTGCACTTCTCCGGGCCGGTAGATCCGAAGGGGCGCTACGAGTTTCATTCCCACTCGGGTGATGTCGATCTGGACCTCACCGGAGGTGCGGGAAATGCCACACTCGACGTGGAAACGTACAGCGGTGATCTCGAGACGGGATGCTCGATGACCTTGCAGCCGGGCGGCCACGGCGATCGGATGGGCAAGCGCGGCACGCTGACGATGGGAAATGGTGGTGGTGCTCACTTCGTTCTCAAGACCTTCAGCGGCGATGTGCACATCAGGGGCTGCCGCTCACGTGGAGACAGATAACATGCGTCGCTTTCATTCAGCCTTCGTTGCCGCCATGGTGCTCATCACCTTCGCCGCACCCGCCCACGCGCAACGTGACTACGACAGCAGCTCGCAGTACGACAGCAGCTTCACCACCAGGCAGTCGATCGCGCCGGGCGGCACCATCCGCGTGGACAACCTCAACGGCAGCATCGATGTCGTCGCCTCCGACAATGCGACGACGACGGTGACCGCCGTGAAGCGGTGGCGGCGCGGCGATCCCTCCATGGTGCGCATTCTGGTCGAGCCGGGAAAGAACGGCGTCACGGTATGCGCGCTCTGGGGTGACGAGAAGAATTGCAACGATGAGGGAAGTCGGAACGATCACGGCAACCGGCACAACGATGTGTCGGTGCAGTTCACGGTTCACGTCGCGAAAGATGTGAAGGTAGATCTCAACACTGTGAACGGCTCGGTCGACGTGAGCGGCGCGACATCATCCGTCGATGCGGAAACGGTGAACGGGCGCGTGGAGGTGGCGACGCTGGGTGGCCCGGTGAGCGCGAAGACCGTAAACGGCAACGTGCACGCGACGATCGAGCATCTGGTCAAGTCGAACGAGCCGCTGGAGCTGGAGACGGTGAACGGCTCGGTGCAGCTGGAGGCGCCCGCCGACCTGAGTGCCGATGTGGACGCAGAAACGACGAATGGCGGGATCCAGAGCGACTTTCCGCTGACCATCAGTTCTGGAATGATCGGCAAGCACATACATGGTACGGTCGGCCAGGGCGGCCGCCGGGTAGAGCTCCACACCACCAACGGCTCGGTGAAGCTCAGGAAACTTGGCTGAGCCCTTTCACGTAGGGACGGGAAAGGTCAATCCGACTTGCCCGTCCCGGAGCTCATCATGCGCCAGTTTCTATGCGTTCTCGTCGTTGCCATCGTGGCCGCCTCCTGCTCGCACGGCCGCAACTATCCGCCGCGAACCTTCACCTGGAGCGGTGACATCGCGCCCGGCGCGACGGTGAACGTCCGCAACATCGACGGGGCGATCGCGATCGTACCTTCGGCAGACGAAAAGCTGAGCGTGGACGCCGTGATCGTGAACGCGGCTCCCGGCGCCGTGGAAGTGAAGCAGGCGATGAACGGCAACGAGATGTACTTCTGCACACTGTTCGGCGCGAAGACCGGCGATTCGTGTGGCCCAGGGGGACACAAGCACGACGTGACGGTCTCTCCCTTCTCGTTCTTCAGCCACAGGCATTCCCACACGGTCCGCTACACGTTGCACGTGCCACAGGGTGTGGCGGTGGATGTGGAAACGGTGAACGGGAAAGTTGCCGCGCAGAACATTGGCGGCAACGTGAAGGCGTCGACGGTGAACGGTGACATCGCCGTCTCGACGACCAACGGAACCGTGAACGCAGAAACCGTGAACGGGTCGATCATCGCCAGCATGGCGTCGCTCCCGGATTCCGGCAACGTCCATCTCGAGACCGTGAACGGCTCGGTGACGTCCGTGTTGCCGGAGGGAATCGGCGGATCGATCGATCTGGAGAACACGAACGGCTCGATCACTGCGAACTATCCGAACGCCGTGCCGGATAGCGCTGACAAGCATCACATGCGCATCAAGCTCGATGACGGATCACGCCACGTTTCCATTGAAACCGTGAACGGCTCCGTGAATCTCAGCAAGTACGTGAAGACGGGGCTGGTCTCGATCCTCAGATAGCGGACTACCGTTCGCCCTCGGGCTGGTCGTTCGATCGCACACCAGCGATCACGACACCGTGGGCGCCGTTCACCGGCTTGAAGTCGCGGCGCGGCTCGAATCGCTCGTTGCCGAGCTCCACCTGATGCAGGCGCGCGATCTCGAAATTCTTCCACCCGTGCTCCACACCGCCTTCGCTGAAGCCCTGCACCTGAAAGGCTTCCAGGAGCTCGGTGCCATCCGGCTTTCTGAGAATGGCGTGAGGCTGGATCATGCGCTGCCCGCCGAATGCATACACGATGCGCAGTACGCGCCGTTCCTCCAGCGCCTGCAGAACGATGGCTCGCGACATTCGATCCTCGTGTGGTACGCTGCTCATAAGAAATCGCTCCGGGGGCTCGCGCGCAACTGCGCACGGGCGACTTACGTTGTCCGTCGCCGCACATTATCTCTCGACGATGCACCTTCGCTTCTCGTTCGCTCCCATACTGATGCTCGCGGGTGCGCTCGGACCCGCCACGATCAGCGCACAGGCTGTGCCCGCTGACAGCGCTCCCCACCCGACGCCCCGCCCCTCTCAGCGCCACTACAAGCTGCGTTTCGCACTCGGTTTCGTGTCGAGCATTCTCGCTCACGAGAGCGGACACATCGTTGCATCGTACGCCGTGGGCGGGCATCCATCGTTCGGCTTCAATCGCTGGCGCCCGACCATTTACTCGGGCATTGATTCACAGCTCGAGCCGCACAAGCAGTTCATCTTCTCGAGTGCCGGGCTGACGGTGCAAACGCTGCTCGACGAGACACTGCTCGACGTGCCTCACGAGAAAGGAGGCATCGCCGGACCCTTCGAGCGCGGACTTCTCGCCGGCGGACTTGGAACGGTGCTCTTCTACATCACGCTCGGGCGTAATGGCTCCGTGAGCGACGTGAGCTTCATGTCGCGGACCTCGTCACTCTCGAAGAATCAGATCTCGCTGATCTTCGGCGGCATCGGGCTGCTGCAGGCCGTTCGCATTCATTTCAGGGACCGCTACGCGCATTTCTTCGGCGTTCCCGATGACACCGGGCGCTTTCGCATCGGGATGTCGATCGCGCCCAACTGAGAGCTACCCCGCGGCGAACGAGAGCCACATGAGTGCCTCGTCGCAGTACGCGTCTCCCTGCTTCACTGCCTCGGGCTCCGTCGCGTAGTGCACGAATCCGTGGCGCTCATAGAACGCACGCGCCCGCGCATTGTTCGCCATCACCGTGAGCTGAAGCTGTCGCACGTGCTCGCGCGCGTGCGCGATGAGCGCCCGCATGATCGCATCGGCCGCGCCGGTGCCGCGAGCGTGGGGGCGCACGTACATCCCCCAGATGAGCCCCTTGTGGTGGAGCTTTTCGCCGGTGAAGCGCGAGAATCCACCGACACCAAGCAGCTCGCCGTCACGCTCGGCCCCGACCACGAAATCGCGCTCGAGTCGCGCCGCCCAGCTGCTAGTCTCGATGAGCGCATCCTCGGCCTCGCCATAGCGAAAACCGGACGGATCGCCGCGCAGCCCCTCCAGTCGCAGGAACCGGAAGCGTTCGACATCCGCAGCCGTCAAACGCACGATTCGCATCAGCGGAGCGGAGTGCAATTCAGCCGGATGGATTGCGCTGCTCGCCCGGAGGCAGCTTGTCCTGCATAGGAGGAGCGCGATCGCTGAGCAACTTGGTCACGAAGCGCTGGCCTTCGCTCACACGCTCCATTTCGATGGCGATGGACTCGACGGCCTGTTCCAACCGCTCGAAGCGCGCATCGGTAATCGTCGGCACCTGCCTCCCACCCCTCAGGCCGGCCATCCTCTCACGGTGGCTGAGCCACATTTTGGTCATGATCACGATTCCCGGAATGCCGAACACGAACGGAACGAGAACGACTTCGACCGGGATGAACATGCGCGCGCTACCTGCTGAGAGAGGGTGGGTGGTGCTGCAGCTCTAAGCTCTCCTACGGCCGTAGGGACCGGAAGGTGTCTGCCTGGGCGACGCCCGGCGCGAGCACTCGTCCCGTCGGCACGCTCACCACTTCGCGCAAGGGCAGGCGCGCGAGTATCGAATCCGGATTCTCCAGCGCTCCGCACGTTTCGTCGAAATCCACGACGAGCGCGTTCCGGCGTGCGAGCGTGTCGACGAAAGCGGCAGCGGTCTTTGCGTCGTATTCATCGGGAAACTCGTGCGACAGCCGCCCTGCGTGAAAGTAGAGCGCCTCCGGCACATTCGTGAAGAGCGCGTGTCCGCCGCCATTCGCTCGCACCCATGCCAGGAGTGGGGAGTCGCGCCAGCAGTCCTCGGCGAAGTCGTTGCCCGTCGTAACCGCGTAGCGCGCGCTGATGACACTCACGCGCAGCGCTGCGCTCCACCAGAGTGCCACGAGCACGGCAACCAGCAGCTTTGCGGGTGACGGCCATCCCCCCCATGCGGGCGCGACGATCAGTACGATCGCGACTTCGATCAGCACGAGCAGGGGCGCCATCAACCGATCGTCGAGTGGAATTCCCGGATCCGCAATGAGTCGAGACACGAGCACGAGCGCGAGGTAGCATGCGGCGAGCAACACCGCAGCCATTGCGGCAACCTGCCGCTCGCGCAGTGGCCGCGCCTCCCAGATCGCTACGCCGATCAGCACGGCCACACCAGCCGCGACGAAGATTCCCCACACCTCGCCCATTCCGGGCACGAGCCACGCGGACGTCGTGCGCCATCCCTCACGCAACGTCGATGCGATCTGTCCGTACAGGCTGATTTGCCGGATCGCGCCCGATCCGGCGCCATGCACCGTGCGCAACAACCAGGAGCCCTGCAGGAGAATCGCCGGCATTGCGGCCGCCGCAGCCCGCACGATGCGCTCGCGCAGCGTACCTGCACGCACGATCTGCCAGAGCACGACTCCACCCACCAGGGAGATTCCGGCGTACCGCACGATGCTCGCGAGTCCCGCGAGTGTTCCCGATACGAGCGGCCTGGCTGGTGCGCGGACCATCGCCGCGAGCGTGCCGGCGAGCAGCGCGATGAACAGAGGCTCGCTCAGCACGCTTTCGTGCACCTGCACCACGGCCGGCGTCACCATCACGAGCAATCCCGCGATCACTCCAGTACCCGCACCCGCCACGCCACCAACCAGCCAGGTGATGAGAGCAATCGTGACGAAGGCGGCAATCGTGCTGATGACACGTGCTCCCTGCACGGCACCGAAACCAACGCGCTCGGCGGCGGCGATCGTGATCGAATAGCCCGGTGGCCAATGCGCGAGCGGCATCGTACTGTCCGCGCTTTCCCAGTCTCGCTGCACATCGCGCAGCGCTCCCGAGTGCGCCAGTGTCGTTGCTGCATGCATGTACGACATGCTGTCCGGATCCAGCCCCGGACCCGCCCCCGACGTGATGGCGAAAGTTCCCGCAGAGGCGAGAGCCCCGAGAGCCAGGGAGGCAGCGAGACGCGAGATGTGCATCGATAATTTTACGACGAACCACGCATCCCTTCACAGCGACTACCAGCAGCCCCGAGAACCGCAGCGAACGATGTAGCGGAAAGCGGTGCGCGATGCGTAAGTAAGTACTGGCGTCTCGGTGGTGAACAGTTGAATCGGTTTCCCTCTTCGGAAGGTGGACATGTCTCTCCTCGAAACGGTGCAGCAGCACCTC
>Ga0182008_10003182_pt1 | contig 10040 bp, 5 predicted proteins | sample Sormic07211129_1_FD_120482 | JGI IMG/M metagenome (GOLD analysis project Ga0182008, IMG submission 120482) | Rhizosphere microbial communities from Sorghum bicolor, Mead, Nebraska, USA - 072115-129_1 metaG | ecosystem: Host-associated > Plants > Roots > Rhizosphere | place: USA: Nebraska...
AATAAAACCCTTTCATATTAAAAAGATCCGATTTTTTCTGGGATTTTCTACGGAAATTAAATAGATCTCTATTGAAGCTCGTACTTCGCGATTTAAGACTTTAATACTTAAAAAAAGTATTAATAAAGATTTGTGAGAGTGGGTGTAGTTTCATATTTATCTTTTAAGAGATTAATTTCAATGGTTATTCCACCAAATTTAATGAAAATATAAACGCAAAATCATTATTGCCTGAAAAAATTATAGCTTTCTATTCAACTCTTCGCACATCTTCTTCATATCTTCCCTTAACGACAAAAACATATCATTAACCACATTATCAGTTAGATCAATCACCTCATATTTATTCATAACGACTTTCACAAATTTCCACACTTCCAGAATGCATAAAAAAAATCATAGCTTTCGTAAAACGCATTTTTTGAACTTACGATAATAGAATCGGGATTGATCTTTTCGATACGTTTATAAACGAAAACATTTTGGGTGATGATGAGGTACGTTTTATCTATTTTGAGATCAGAGAGCTGTTCAAAAATTCGCCCGTAGAGAGATCAACAAATGGGATATTCATTCAATATTGAGCTCTGATGACTTTGCTTTCTTTGATAGCCAACTATCGTTATTTATCTTATATCTATAAAATAATAAACTATTAAAGATAGTTTTTTTAATATGTTAATGTTCATATGATGGTCTTTGCCAAGTATGTTAAGTTTATCAATACTATTTAATAAAACTCATCGATAAAATCTCGCTTCTGTTCCCTTTCTATATCCTTTTTCTTCCAAATAATTCTTTGCTCAAAATAATCTATATGCTCAGAATAATCTAAAATATTAGGTAAAGTATTTATCATATCTAAGATACTTCTATAGAATTCAATTTTCTTTTGATATACTGGAACCCAGCTACCTACAGTACTTGCTGATCTATCGAAACCAATACGTTTTGTAATTTCAATGTCTTTGATCAGCAAGAGAAAAACTTTGAAATATTCTATGAACCATTCCCTATAGTTTGTATAAACAATTTCTACAAGCATTAATGATACAGTTTCATCCTTCGAATATTTTTTTGTCAATTTAAAAATCAAGTCCTTTATTTTTTGTAATCTCTTTTCTTCCTGATTCCTAAGTTTGAATAAGGAATATACATCATCTTCAATAAATAATGTATATTTTCCCTTATGTAAAATTGTCAATAATATTTTCTCTATCAATTCTGCATATTCTAAATAATCCCAGATATAATCAGTATTGATGCTTTTAAGTCTTATTTTAGAGGAATATTTTAATCCAATAACATCGTTTTCTAAACTTTCCGTAATAAAATTTCTATCATTATCCAATATTGCTTTCAATTCTTTTCCATCATAATCGAAATTAGAATCAATCTCATATTGCGACCAATAAGCTTCTTTTAATAATTGGGGATAATTAGTAAAATAAGGCGCACATTCTGCGCAAAAATGAAAACCAAAATCACGTCTTGTTTTTCTTACTTTATTAAGTATGATACTGGTTATATAAGTAATAATGTTGTGCTCTTTTAATTCTAGTTTTTTTGCTTTATAGTTATCAAAGACATTTTCATATTTTAAAAAGTCAAGCATACGATGAATATAAATGTAGTCATCATTATTTCTTAAATTATTTAATAGTAAATCCAAGAAGTTTTCATTTACTTGTTCTTTTGGTAAAATTGTTAATAATACTGTTTCCCAATACAACTTTCCTTCAAACTGATAACCGTTCATTATCTGTAGGAACTCTTGTCCTGTAATTATATTTTCAGCTAACACAAAATTTATAATACTTGCCTGCAAAGGAAAAGATGCTTTACCACTGAAGAATAATCTCAATGCGTTTTCAAAGTCGATTTTACTTTTTTTTGCTATAGAAGCATAAATATTGGTGACTGCTGATTCAATGTGCCATCCACCATTTTCTTTTTGTTGTTTGTATAAAGAATCGATAGTTATAAGAAATTTTTCTAAACTATTCCAATCGTTTCCTTGTACAAAGGCATCAAACTCTTGTCTCTTTTCTCTTTCAGATTCTTCAATAGATTTTCCTGTTCTGTATTCCCAACTTGGTTTCAAAAATTTAGATAATTTTCTTATGTCAGAATCAATAAACTCATTCCAGTTTTTTGGATATTCAGTTTCACTTTCTGCAAAGTGTTTAGCGAGTATAGTTACAAATTTGCAATGTGTATATTGATTTTTATCAAGCTTATTGGAAATTAATCTTCGATAAATAGGTAACTCATCTACGTAGATACTTTTGTCAATATTTCCACCTGGATAAATAATTTGATGCAATATTTTATGCATTTGTTTATCTTCACAAAGAAACAAATGATATACTTGATTAAGAATACGTTCCCGTAATTTCATCAATTCATCCGATTTATATAAATCGAAATTATAAATGTTGAGTGAATGTCCTTTGCCTGAACTAAAATCTGTGAAATGCCATCCCAAAAGAGCTTCAGCTATATCAGCAAATATTCCATTCAGAAATAATTTTTCTATGTCATTTACATCCTTATCTAACAGTAAATCCAGTAGCATATTTTGTCGTACGTACCCCTGCTCAATGTCTTGTATTTTATATTTAAAATCTTCGTTAATAAATTTTAATATCTCTGGTAATCGGTTAGGTTGTTTAATTAATAAAGCCAATGTCAGCTGGATAGAAGGCTTAAATAACTCATTTGGATGATTCCAAAAGTTCTTTAAGAGTTCAAAATATTTTGTTGCCTGGCTATGGTTATTATGAGTATAACTGAAGTCAAGTGTCTCAGGAAACTTTTCCTGTGGAAGATACTCTATCCATTTTTTCAAATACAACAGACAATCCCGACCTTTGTAAAACCAGAATAAATCGTAAAAATTATACAATTCTTCATCGGATTTCATCCTTATAGTTACGTCATCCAAATGAGGCAATACCAGATCTCTGATATGATGGTAGTCAAATGTGTTATTTACATCAATGAGTGTGGCACGGATTCTGTTTGAATATTTTCCTATAAGCTCAGTAATCCAAACAGAATAGTTGATAATTGCAGACTTATCGTCGATAAAGCATTTATAGAATGCATATGTTGCCAATACCTGGTCAGATACTTTAACTATCTCATTAGAATAAATATCTAAAATTTCACTATGATGAAGTTCTAATATTGCAGTCCACAATTCATTCCACTCAACATGGAATTTCTCGGTGAGAAGCGTTTTTAATTCTTCATTGTTTTTGTCTAAAACACCAAAAAATGAAACAATAGCAAGGGCCTTAAGAATTATCGGACTATTGAAAATACCGATCTCTTCGGATATTTTTTTGAAATATTTTTCATACAGTAATACTGGACTACTTAAATAGTTGGTCTCTGAATTAGGGGTAACAGAATAAGTAGCCATAAGGGCGACTCGAGCATTACCTTTGGATAATTCCACTATTTTCCTCTTTATGTCGCTGTAGTGTTTTAGATTGGGTAAGGCTGCAGTAATTATTTTTTCTATATCCTCATTTTTAAATTCACGGAGATTAAATTCTCTGTAAAAATGATTATCAAGCGCTAGTGACACTTGCTTCTTTACGTAATCTCTTGATGTAATAATGACCTTGGCTGAATAAGATTTAGAATCAGCTAATTTGCTTAATAAATAATTGAGATTATTGATTGACTTATTAGCATCATCAAACAAAATGATATGTTGTTTCCCAAGAGAAAAAAGATGCTGATAATCATCCCATAATGATACTCCTGAACTTTGAATTACTATCGGAATAAAATTATCCTTTGCATACTCTTCTAAAATTTTTACAGCTAATTTAGATTTACCTACACCTGCACCGCCTGATAAAAGCAAAATATCACATTTCTTCAGGGCTTCAATACTATTCTTAAGTTCTTCCTCTCTCCCAATGAATTCATTAGTAAGCTTTGGCTGTAATCCTTTTTCCGTTTTTAAAAGAAATTGTTCAAGAGTATATATATCTCCTTTCACCATCTGAATACTTAAATACTCTTCAGCTAATTTTGGGATATCAAAGATCAGCATTGGTAAGTTTTGAATATTTAAGACTTCTAGCTTTGTATTTGAGTTAAGTGATCTTACTTTGTCGCTTAGTAGATTGTATTCTTCAATACTAATTTTTTCATTACAGGCTAATATGACTTTTTCTATCGTATCTTTCTCTATTGTTGTTACATCTTCCTTAAAACAATGATCTATATCTTTTGAAAGTTTTTCAAAAAAGGATTTTGATTTGCCCAATTTCTCTTGAGTCGTACACTCTACAAAAATGTACTTCTCATTATTTATAAAAAAAGAATCTGGTGTTCCTTTACTCGTTTTCTCTTTTCCCACAACTGCGCCAGGAGCACCAATAAATTTATATCCTTGCAGATACAACAAATGATTTACAAGCGTTTGAAAACTTGCCTGATTTATTGCTTTCAATGCATTTTCAATTTGGGTAATTGTATTCATAATTTATAAAATTGGAACATATTTCTTGTGATACCAATCTCTCAGAATCACAAATGAAATGGTTTATTTTTATATACTTATTTCTATGTAAAAAATGAGCTAAGCTATATAGACTTATATACTGTCCGTTTAATTTCGGCCATGTTTTAGCAGCTGTTAAAATTGCTAACCTTTTTTTTGTAGAGTTTGTTGCAGAGGGTAGGTATATAAATCCATTTATATTCAAGATTAAGAGACTAATTTTTCAATGGTTATTTAGCCAAAATTAATGAAAAAATGAATGTAAACTTATAAATGACGATCTAAATTCTGTAATTTAGAGCTTGTTATTCAACTCCTCCCGCATCTTCTTCATATCCTCCTTCAATGAGAGGAACATATCTTTAACCACATTATCCGTAAGATCAATCAGCTCATATTCATCCGTAAGCGCTTTTACAAACTTCCATACTTCCAGAATGTCATAGAAAAAGATTTCATAGGTTTCGTAAAATGTATTTTTTGAACTTACGATAATAGAATCGGGATTGATTTTTTCAATGCGTTTATAAACGAAGCCATTTTGGGTAACGATAAGGTACGTTTTATCCACTTTGAGATCAGACAACTGTTCAACCAATTCACCAATAATATAGGTGCCGTCTTTGAAGGGCGGCATCGAATCACCTTCGGCAGGGAAGGCTCTGTACTTTCCGTTTCTTAAAAAAGGAAGTGACATATGTTGCAGGTGCTCAATATATTCCGGATCTCGGTAGCCATTAATATATCCCATGGAAGCTTTATAAGGAATAATCTCAATTTTATTCTCTCCTGTACCATCTACGACGATGGGTAGTAAGATCCTGTTATCAGTCATCTGGAGAATATCTTTTAATTGATATTTGCTTAGTTTCACCGTCAGTAAAAGATCTGCACTGATGTGATAATATCGGGAAATTTTCAGTAATAATTCCAGAGGAGGCTGTGATGTGCCTTCCTCATACTTGGCATACCTACCACGCGTAATGATCAGATCGTCAGCGATTCGCTGCTGTGACAGGCCTTTCTGGGCCCTGAGGTGTCTGAGGTTTTCTGCCAGGATCAACATTGATATAAATTTTAGCAACAAAGTTAGAGTTATTTGCTAAATAAATTAGCAATTTTGTCAAGTCCCGTTAAAAAAATTATCATGAGCAGATCAATTGTGCATATGGATCTCGACACTTTTTTCGTGTCCTGTGAGCGCAGAAACAATTCTGAATTACTTGGAAAGCCCATCATCATTGGTGGCGGAGATCGTGGTGTGGTAGCCTCATGTTCATATGAAGCCAGGTATTATGGCATACGTTCTGCCATGCCGATTAAAATGGCCCTAAGGCTTTGCCCTGAAGCACGCATTATCCGTGGAGATATGGACCTGTATTCCAAACTTTCTCATGAGGTTACCGAAATTATTGAAGAGAAAGTTCCATTGCTGGAAAAAGCCAGTATTGACGAGTTTTATCTTGATCTTTCCGGAATGGACCGTTTTTTCGGGACTTATAAATGGACACAGGAACTCGCAGATCGCGTGATCAGAGAAACCGGCCTTCCTATCTCATTTGCTTTATCCAATAATAAAACGGTATCTAAAATTGGTACGGGCGAGGCAAAACCGAAAGGGCATATGGAAATTCCGGATACGTTCATCCGCCCTTTTCTGAATCCTTTATCCGTCAGGAAAATTCCCATGGTAGGCGAAGTCACTTTTCAGACTTTATCCAGGATGGGAATCAGGACCATTGAGACGCTTGCCGATGTTCCGGCCGATGTACTTCAGACATTGATCGGAAAAAATGGTATTGAACTCTGGAAGAAAGCAAACGGCCTGGATGATGCACCGGTAATACCATACACAGAACGTAAATCAATATCTTCAGAACATACCTTCAACAGCGATACGATTGATGTACCGGCTATTAAAGCACTCATTAACGGGATGGCAGAAGATCTGTCCCACCAGTTACGCCGGGAAAAGTGGCTGACGTCAACAGTAGTGGTGAAAATACGTTATGCTAATTTTGATACGGAAACCAAACAAACCCGGGTAAGTTATACCTCTGCCGATCATACCATCAGTAAAACCGCCTTAGAATTGTTCGACAAATTGTACAGCCGCAGAATGCGCCTGCGTTTGATCGGATTAAAGCTCACGGGACTGGTACATGGTGAATATCAGATGAACCTCTTCGAAGACACCCAGGAGATGATGAGCCTCTACCAGTCTATGGACAAAATTAAACTTCGTTTCGGGCAGCATGCGGTTGGCCGCGCATCCGGTTTTTCTTTCCCTAATCAATAAATCGTTTTATCATGTATCTTAACTGCCATACCTTCCATAGTCTACGCTATGGAACATTATCGGTCAAAAATCTGGTCGAATCTGCTGCAAGGGCGGGCGTTGATACGCTTTGTCTGACGGACATCAATTCCATGACTGCTATTTACGAATTCCTGCAGGCCTGCAGGGAAGTAGGCATAAAACCCATCGTGGGAATGGAGTTTAGGGTTGATGAGGAGTTATTGTATATTGTACTGGCGAAAAGTGCAGACTCACTGTCAGAGATCAATCAATTGCTTACAAATCATAACTGCGAAAATAAGCCATTACCACGGCATCAGCCTGAACTTCAACATTCCTTTGTGATCTATCCCATTGGGAATATGCCGGAAATTTTGCTGGACCATGAGTATATCGGGGTACGGCCTGAACAGATCAATCTGCTCTTCCAGGAAAAATATAAAGGTTTCGTTTCTAAAATGGTGATTCTTCAGCCGGTTACGGTTCAGGATAAAGAAGCCTATAAATTGCATAAAGTGTTGCGGGCTATTGACCTCAACACCTTGATTTCTTTGCTTAAAGATGACCAATATTGCCAACCGAATGAAACCTTTTTCCCAACGGATGAATTGCTCAAAACCTACAGCCAGTATCCTGTAATCATCAGCAATACCAGGAAAATTCTGGATCAATGCAGTTTTGAGTATGATTTTTCTTATCCCAGGAATAAAAAGCATTACACGCAAAGTAAGGTGAATGACATTAAATTATTAACATCGCTGGCTTACGCCGGATTAAGTAAAAAATATGGTGATCATCACCAGAAAGCCCGGGAAAGGGTAGAGAAAGAACTGAAGGTGGTTGATGACCTGGGTTTTAGCGGCTATTTCCTGATAACCTGGGATATTGTACGGTACAGCAACAGCATGGGCTTTATGCATGTGGGGCGGGGGAGCGGTGCCAACAGCATTATTGCCTATTGCCTGGGCATTACCGATATCTGTCCGCTGGAGCTTGATCTTTATTTCGAACGTTTTCTGAATTTGAACCGGAAAACACCGCCGGATTTTGACCTGGACTGGAGTTGGCAGGAGCGGGATGTGATCCTGCAGTATATCTTCGACCGTTATGGAAAAGAATACGTCGCTTTCTGCGGAACCAACGTAGAATTTAAATACCGGTCCATCCTCCGGGAAGTAGGAAAAGTATTCGGACTTCCTAAGGAAGAGCTGGATGCGCTGACCACGCAAGCTATGGAAATGCATGATGACAATAAAATTGTACGATTAGTGCACAAGTATGGAAAGCTGCTGGATGGTTTCCCGAACCAGCGGAGCATGCACTCGTGTGGGGTAATTATTTCTGAGGAGCCGCTCAGCAATTATACCGCGCTGATTATGCCGCCTAAAGGATTTCCGATCGTTCAGTTCGATATGCATACCGCAGAAGAAATCGGTTTTGAAAAATTTGATATCCTGAGCCAGCGTGGATTAGGCAGCATTAATGATGCCGTTTCGTTGATCAGGAAAAACAGAGGCGTTTTTGTAGATATCCGTAATACAGCGATATCTATCAATGAAAAACATTGTAATGAGTTCCTCGGCATCGGGAAAACAATCGGATGTTTTTATATAGAGTCTCCTGCAATGCGTGGCTTGCTGAGGCGGCTGAAATGCAACGATTATAAAGTGCTCGTTGCTGCTTCATCTATTATTCGTCCCGGAGTAGCGCAAAGCGGAATGATGAAGGAATACATTTTCAGGCACAATAATCCCGGACAATTCGAATACTTCCATGACGTATTTAAGGAACAACTTGGCGAAACTTATGGCATCATGGTGTATCAGGAAGATGTTATTAAGATTGCCCTGCATTATGGTGGCCTATCGGCAGCAGATGGTGATGTATTACGGCGGGCGATGAGTGGCAAAGGCCGTTCTTTATCAGCCCTTCAGAAAGTGAAAGATCATTTCTTTGCATCATGCAGTGAACTGGGCCATCCCGAAACATTAAGTACCGAAGTGTACCGCCAGATCGAGTCTTTCGCAGGATATTCTTTTTGCAAGGCCCACTCGGCCTCTTATGCGGTAGAAAGTTATCAGAGCCTTTACCTTAAAGTTCATTATCCGGTTGAGTTTATGGTGGCGGTAATCAATAACCAGGGCGGATTTTACAGGACTGAGGTATATGTACATGAGGCCCGGATGTCTGGCGCAAATGTGTTAAATCCCTGTGTCAATAAAAGTGAATACCAGACAACCCTGTATGAAAGGGATGTTTATCTGGGGTTTATGCACCTGCAATCGCTCGAGCAGCATATTGCGGAACAGATTGTAGTTGAACGGGAACGTAACGGAGATTATACTTCGCTGGAAAACCTGGTAAAGCGTGTTGCGATTGGCATAGCCAATATTCAGATCCTGATTTTTATCGGTGCGTTCAGGTTTACAGGCAAGCAAAAAAATGAACTATTGATTGAGGCAAAGATGTTATTGAATGACACCAAAATTGAAAGAAATACAGATACGCTGTTTGATGAGCCTGTAAAAGAATATCAGCTTCCCATCCTGAAACGCGATGTGTTCGAAGATGCCTTTGATGAAATTGAATTATTGCAGTTCCCGGTTTCCGTCAGCCCTTTTGATTTGTTGAAAACCAAATACCGGGGCCATGCAATGGCGAAAGACCTCGTTCATTACCATAAAAAACAGGTGAAAATGCTGGCATACCTGATTTCGAGAAAACATGTACCGACCAAAAGGGGAGCCATGTTCTTCGGTACCTGGATTGACGTGGAAGGAAACTATTTTGATACGGCCCACTTTCCTGACTGTTTAGAAAAATACCCGTTCCAGGGTGGAGGTTGCTATCTGCTTCTGGGCAATGTGGAAGTAGATTTTCACTTTCCTACCATAACTATCGTACAGATGGCAAAGATGCCGTTTATACCTGATCCGAGATATGCTTATGACGATGATAAAAAATACGCAGCTCATCAGCGGATTAAAGAAGATGTGAGCATGACTTCGAGAAAGCCTTATCCGCAGGCACATGAGATAGGATTACCCAGAAGGAAGATGGAAAATTAATTATAATATAAATAGGTGAGGAAATGAAAATTAAGAGCCTTTTTAATAATCTTTATTATAACAAGTGATCGAGCTTATTCCATCATCGAATGCTATTGCTTTACTAGTTAGTGAGGGTATATTGATATCATGCACAGTTTTACCT
>Ga0182008_10003185_pt1 | contig 10029 bp, 9 predicted proteins | sample Sormic07211129_1_FD_120482 | JGI IMG/M metagenome (GOLD analysis project Ga0182008, IMG submission 120482) | Rhizosphere microbial communities from Sorghum bicolor, Mead, Nebraska, USA - 072115-129_1 metaG | ecosystem: Host-associated > Plants > Roots > Rhizosphere | place: USA: Nebraska...
CCGTTCATGACCTTCACCTTCGAAGTGGCTGAAGAGTGGAAAACCCGCGTGCCGGAAGTGGTCCACGAAGACGGCACTTCCCGTGCCCAAGTGCTCAAGCGCGAATACAACCCGCGCTACTACGACATGATGAAAGCGCTGGAAGTACTCACCGGCAACGGCGTGTCGCTCAACACCTCGCTCAACCGTCGCGGTGAGCCGATGATCTGCTCGCCGACGGACGCCTTGAACATGTTCTTCGGTTCCGATCTACAGTATCTGATCATGGAAGACATCCTGGTGGTCAAAGAGGGCGCGAACGCATATGACACGCTCGGCTGAACGCCATGTGTTGCAGTTCTGCCACGGCTATGACGGGCCGTTTCTGGACTGCGCCCGGCAGTACGCCAGCCTGTTCGCGGGGACCGGTTATCGCGTGACCACGGTGTTTCTCACCGGGGTCGCCGACGCCGAAGTCGCCGCGGGATGCGCTTCTGATGAAGTGTTGTTCATGGAATACAGCTCCAGAGCCATTCGTGGCCTGAAGCTGGGCGCCATTGGCGATCTGCGCAAGATCGCCGCATCGCGCAATTTCAGTTTCTGCATCGCCCACCGCTTCAAACCCATTTACATCGCCTTGCTGGGCACTTCGTTGCCGGTGATCGGCGTGCACCACGCGTTTGACGATTACAAGCGCGGCACGCGCAAGCTGTTCGCTCATGTTTTCCGCAAGCGCCTGAGCCTGCTCGGGGTTTCCGATGCCGTGCGCGATGACATGCGCCGCTGCCTGCCGAAGTGGCCGGCGACGCGCATCCAGACACTTTATAACCGCATCGATGTGCCGGCGTTGCAGGCCAGCCAGGTTTGCGCGCGTGAGGCACGGGAGATCCTGGGGTTGTCGGCGGATGCCTGGATCGTCGGCAACGTCGGTCGATTGCACCCGGATAAAGATCAGGCCACGTTGCTTGAGGGCTTTGCCGCAGCGCTGCCAGGGCTACCCGCCAACAGTCAGCTGGTGATTCTCGGCAGCGGGCGTCTGGAGCAGGATCTCAAGGCGCAGGCTCGTGAACTGGGGATTGGCGACCGCGTGTTGTTCCTCGGCCAGGTGCCTGAAGCCCGACGTTATTTTCGTGCCTTCGATGTTTTTGCCTTGAGTTCCGATCACGAACCTTTCGGCATGGTGCTGCTTGAGGCCATGGCCGCTGGTGTACCGTTGCTCGCCACCGCTTGTGGCGGGGCGAAGGAGGTGGTCGAAGGTGTCGGCATTCTGTTCCCGCTGGGCGATGCCGAACATCTGGCGCAAGGGCTGAAGCACCTTGCCGCGATGGACGATCAACAACGTCTTCAGTGTGCCGAGCTGATGCTGGACCGCTTGCGCGAGCGCTTTTCCGACCGCGCGGTGCAGGATGCTTTCTGGCATTTGCCACACGTTATCGAACTGGCACCGAGGGGCTGATGCTCAACAGATTTCAAGGCTGGCGCGAACGTGGCTGGTCGGTAGCCGATGCCTCGATCTATGCCGAGGTCTGGCAACGTTATGGCGGCAGCGTCGCGACTCACCCTATGGTGGTTGAACGGTTGGCGCAGTTGGCTGGTATTCCGGTGCGTTATCTGGCCTGGGAGCATGAGGGCGAGGTGAAAGCGGCGATCCCGACCTGGGGGCGCGATCTTGCCTTGTCCAAGGATGTGCTCAAGCGCAGCGGTAAAAAAGGCCTGTTCGACCTTGGCAACGCCGAGATCATCCTGCCGGCTGCGGCCGATGCCCAAGCGCCTCTGCGCCATCGCGGGCGTTACCTTTCGGCACTGAACGAAAGCCGTTTCACCGGCATCAAGTTGCAGGCCGAACAATTGGCCATGGCCCGCGCTCCCGAAGAACTGTCGAAGAAATTTCGCTACAACCAGCGCCGGGAACTCCGCTTATTGGAAGAGGCGGGCGGTGTGGTACGCCCGGTTTCGGATTTTTCCAGTAGCGAGCTGGCGGCCATTTATTGCGACCTGTTCCAGCGCCGCTGGGGTTTTCCGGCGACCGGCGCCGAGCGCATGGCAGAAGTCATCGAGTTGTTGCGCGAGTTGCTGATCGGCTCGGTGATCTTCCTCAACGATGCAGCGATTGCCATTCAGCTGGTGTACCGCGTCGAGACGCCGCAGTGGATCAGCGTCGAGTACATCAATGGTGGCGTCGACCCTGAAACCCGCGAGTTCAGCCCTGGCAGCGTGTTGAGCTTCCTCAATACCCAAAGCGCCTGGGAGCATGCACGGGCACTGGACAAGCCCTTGCGCTTTTCCTTCGGTCGCGCCGACCGGGAATACAAGGATCGCTGGTGCAACCCTGTTCCGGTCTTCACCGTATGAGCCAAGCCATGAGCCGCAAACAACAACTGCTCAAGCGCCATCGGCGCAACAAACGCATCGGCTTGTTGATCGCGCTGGGAATGTTGATTGTCATGGGCCTGCTGGTGGCCTGGTGGCTGCCGCTGGTGCTCGCAGTCCTAGGCTGGATTGCCCATGAAGCGTGGTTCGCCGACCACCTGTTCTATTCGCCCAACGACGATTACCAGTACAGCTTCCCGCCCTACACGCCGCAACCGAAAGTCCACCTCAATGGCGATCGCCTGCGGTTGGACGATGGCGTCATGTTGGTCGAAGACGCGACGCTGGTGCTGGCGTTGCGGGTCAAAAGCACCTGGCTGGGGCGTTTCCTTGATCCTGTGGTCGAACTGGCTGGTGGTGACAATCCGGATCGGCTGACCTTCGAGCGCGGTGTAAACGGCCTGCGTTATCTCAACCTCAGTGGCCAGGCACAGGTCCTGTCCCAAGGCGAGCTCCGCCTGCGCGGCCGTTTTTGCCGCCTGCTCGGCGAGCCGGTGCTGTGGGCGATCGAACATCCGGATTACCGTCGCCAACGGGTGATGGTCATTGCGCCTCATGCCGATGACGCGGAACTGGCAGCCTATGGCTTGTACAGCCAGGCGGATGAAGCCTGGATCGTCACGCTCACCGCCGGTGAAATCGAAGCCGAACACTACCAGCAGATGGGATTGGACAAAGTCCAGGCTTCGCGGCTCAAAGGCCGTTTGCGAACCTGGGACAGCATTGCAGTGCCGCGTTGGGCTGGCGTGGCCGAAAGCCGGTGCGTGCAATTGGGTTATTTCTGCCTGCAACTGGCGACCATGCAGGCTTCGCCTGCTCAGCCGGCGGGCTCGCGCGAAGCGGATTTGAGTGATACCCGGTTGTTTCGCCAGTTGAACCCGTTCGCCTTGCCGGGCGATGTCGATGGCGCGCCGACCTGGAACAACCTGCTGGCCGACTTGCGAGAGTTGCTGCTGCGCGCGCAACCGCAAGTCATCGTGCTGCCGCATCCGACACTTGATCCGCATCCGGATCATATTTGCGCTCATGCCGCGGTTCTTGAAGCCTTGCAAGGGCTCGACTGGCAGCCGACATTGCTGGGTTACGCCAATCACTTGCATGACAACGATCGCTGGCCCATGGGCAATAGCGGTACCGGCGTGGCGCTGCCACCGGTGTTTGATGCTGCTTCGCTGCTGCATCCCTATTGTCTTTTGCTCACACCGGCGCAGCAGCGCGACAAGGCCATGGCGCTGGCAATGATGCATGACTTGCAGCCGCCAGCCCCGTTCAAGCGCCGGGTGCGCCGGGTATTGCAGCGGTTGCTGGCCGGGCGCCGCGGTTCGCCCTACGGTGAGAACGAATTTTTTCGCAAGGCTGTACGTCGCCATGAGCTGTTCTGGCATTTGTAGGATTGCGTGCGTGAAGCGCCCCAGCTGCGAGCAGGGGTATGTCAGAGGTTGCTCGGTTTGCCTGTTGCGGCAAGGAAGACGATGAAAGTTTTGTTTCTGGTGCAGAAAGATCAGCGGGCTATCCTGGACCGTCTGTACGAGGGCGTGGCCGCCCATTGCGAGTGCGACCTGCGGTGGCTGAACAGCGATGAGCAGCGCAACCTGCGCCGCTATTTTCGGCGCGAAGTCGATGTAACGCAGTATGACCGGATCGTGTTTTTCCTGCGCTTCAAGCAGGAGATCCGCCAGGTCGGATTTATCCGCACGATCCCCAATCTGGTGATCCTCGAACACGACGCCTATCAGAACTACATTCCTTGCAAGTACACGGGAAAGTTCAGCGCACATTACCGCAAGCTGCCCTGGGCGCGAGTCATCAGCTCAGGTTTCGTCGTCACCGAAAGGTTGCGCAGCGAAGGGTTCGATGCGGTATTCGTGCCCAAAGGCTACGACCAGACCCAGCTTGAAGATCAAGGGCGTGAGCGCGATATCGAACTGGCCTTCGTCGGCAGCACCAACAGTGTCGCCTACAGCGGGCGCAAAGCCTTGCTCGATGAGTTGGCGGGCGTCGAACCCTTGGTGGTCACCCGCACGAAATCCGGCGAGGAATACCGCGACACCCTCAACCGCATCCGCTACTTCGTCAGTGCCGATGTCGGCATGGGCGAATTCATGATCAAGAACTTCGAGGCCATGGCTTGCGGTTGTGTATTGCTGGCGTATGACCAGGGCGAGGCGGAAAGCCAGGCACTGGGTCTGCTGGACATGCAAAACGTGGTGTTCTACCAGAACATCGCACAACTTCAGCAAAAGCTCGCGCTATTGCGCAGCGACCCGGAACTGGCTCAGCGCATTGCCCGTAACGGTCGCGAACTGGCGGTCAGCCAGTTCAGTTTTGCACGCATCGGTCAGCGAATCGTCGAGGAGCTCGAGCCGGCATTGCGTGTTCGCGCGCCCTTGAGCCTGCTGGAAAAAGTCCGTCTGAAGTTAGGCATTTGACGATGTGTTACCCGGCCATTGGCATTGCTGGCGACCTCCATTTCTTTAGGGATCAGGTGCAGTTATCCATGGAAAACGACATCGCATCGGTACACCGAGCGTGCGTTCCTGTTGGCGGTTGCTATGGTGAAGTTGTGGTCGGTTCATCCCCTGAGCGCCGTACGGCTTCTCTAAAGAACTCCCTGTCCCGGCTTTTCACCCTATGAGCATTGTTAACGTCATGTGGGCCAGCGGCGCTCCGTTTGCCTCGACTCACAAGGTGCACCAACAGATATTGTCCCAGGTCCCGGCCTCTGTACCGATCGAAACCTGGCTGCTTCAGGGGCATGCCTCGGAGTGTGGAGTGGCGGTCGGCAAGGTGCGGGAGTGGGGGCTGACCTCTGCGCGACTGAAAGGGCGACACATCTGGCGACTGGCCCGGCCCTGGATGCACTACAAATTGCAGAGTGCGCTCAAATCCAGCGATGCGCGCGTACTGTTGCTTGATGGCCTGGGCGTGGCCCGGGCACTGTTGCCCTGCATCGAGACCATGCCGCACTTGCGTGCGGTAGTGGTTTTCCATGGTTCGACGCGGCTTCACGCAGCGGATCGAGCGCTCTTCCAGCGGTTCCCGGCGTCCCGGCTGTCGGTGGTTGCTGTGTCGCAAACCCTCGCGACGTCATTGAGCCAGGACCTGCAACGGCCAGTCACGACACTGCGCAGCGCTTTTGATCCCACGGCCTGGCGTTCTGCCCTGCTCACCCGGGAACAGGCGCGTTCCCGGTTGGGCTTGCCTGTGGATAACACATCGGTGCTGGGTGCCGTGGGACGGCTGGTTGGGGGAAAAGGTTTTGCCTGTCTGATCGATGCTTTCGCGGCAGCATTGCTTGAACGACCGGATCTGCGCTTGGTGATTGTGGGCGAAGGTGTTGCCCGTGCCGAACTGGAAGCGAAAATCCACGCGGCAGGGTTGCGCGGCAAAGTCTTTTTGCCGGGTCATGTGAGTGACGTGGGGCAGCTCTATCGAGCATTCGACTGGGTGGCGATGCCGTCGCTGAGCGAAGGCCTGGGGCTGATCCTGCAGGAGGCGGTCATGGCCGGGGTACCGGTAATCGCCAGTGAACTGGATGTGTTCCGTGAACAATTGGGTGATGCCGGCTGGTATGCCCCCGTCGAGGATGTGGCTGCCTGGCGCGACACGATTGCCCGGGCGTTCAGTGCCAACGCTCAAGCGATCGCCGCAGAGCAATATCGTGCACTTGCCCCGGACCAGGCCTGGCGGGATTTCAGCCAGGCTTCCCGGGCATTGCTCTCATGAAGCGAGCAGTGCCTGTTCGAGGGCTTTCATCGGAAAGCTGTCGTTCAGGTTTTCCCGTGCAATATAGCGAGCGAAGTGCTGCAGGTTGCGCTTGACTAGATGACGGGACAGCGGTGCGCGCAGAAAGCGCATGTCCGCCACATCAATCAGGCCCATGCGGTTATCGGGGGTGACCACGATATTGCCCAGGTGCAGTGAGCGGAAATAAATTCCCGATTCATGGAGACTTCTTATCAGGCCCACCAGGTCCGGCAAGGCCTGCGGCCAGGTGAATCCTTCCTTGTTGGCGATCTGGCGCAGGGTCTCGCCTGGCAATGGCTGGTAAAGCACCGCCGTCATGCCTGGCGCTTGCAGTCGGTAGTACTGCAGGACCTGCAAAGTCGGCACACCGAGTTTTTGCAGTTCTACGGCGTTGTCGATGAATCGCTTGGAATAGGGACGAAACAGCGCAGAAGAAAAAATACGCTTGCGGCGGAACAGTTTCAGAATATTCCCATTCTGCAACAGGTAGACTTTCGGCCCAAAGCTGTCGGCTTCCAGTACTCTGGCGCCTTCAATCATTTGATTTAGAGCGGCTTGTGAAAGCCGAGAACATTGCATCGTAGAAAGCCTTGTTGGAAGACGGGCGTTGTGACGGGCAATGATGCCGAAAAGTTTCAGCTTTAACCATGCCGGGCGGGGTGGGTGACGTTTCTCAGGGGTAATTTGATGCAAGAAAAACGCTGGGCGCAAGTATGGATGACGATAGGTCTGCTTTGGTTCCTGTTGGCCATCGCCGTCGCGCCTACCAACAAGATCTATCAACAAGGTTTGGTCGCATCGGTCTGGCTGCCGGCACTGTTTTTTTCATGGTCCGCGCGAGCCCGGCTCCGGGAGTTATTCCATCAGCAACGCTGGGTCTATCTGCCGATGCTCGGGCTTCTGGTGTGGTCTCTGATCAGTCTTGCCTGGACGAACGCTCCGGACCTCGCTCGCGAGGCCAAGCGTTTGCTCTACATCGTGGTGTTCCTGATGTTCTTCCCGATATTTGCCAATGGCCAGCCTGATCGCGTGATACGCATCATGCAGTGGGGTGGGCTCGGGTTGGCGCTGACGGCGCTCATCGCCATCATCAAGTTCTATGGAGTGGATGGAAACAATTGGAGCGCACGCCTGGAGGGGTTGGGTGAATTGGCTCATCCGATCCTGGGCGGGTATGTCATTGGACTGGCTGCGGTCTGGCTGGCTTTCTGGCCTCCGGCCAGCGGCAAGTTGCAGGTGCTCTGGGTGATTGCTCTGGCCCTGCTTTGTGCATTCGTGATGCTTAGCCAGAGCCGTGGCGCCGGGCTGGCGTTGTTTTTCACGATACTTGCCATGCCGGTTTGGAGCAGTGACCGACGTAGCCGCATCATCGCAGCGGCAGCATTGATCGTGGCGGTCATGGCGATCTGGTTTTTCGAATCGTTCGTCGTGGCGCGCGGAGTGTCTTATCGTCCGCAAATCCTGATAGCCAGTCTGCAGATGATCAGTGAGCACCCATGGCTTGGCCTCGGCCTTGGCGGTGACTACCGAGTGTTTGCTTCAGGTGAGTACTTCAATCATACGCATAACCTGTTTACCCACGTGGCTCTCGAATTGGGGCTGCCAGGGTTGCTGTTGTGGTGTTCGATCTGGCTTGCGGTGCTGTACGAGGCCTGGAAAGCCCGGGAGACGCTTTATGCCAAGGGAATCATTGGCATCTGGGTGTTCTCGACGCTGGCCATGCAATTTGACGCCGCCAGCCTGTCCGGGACCCCGAGGCCCGAATGGTTTATAAGCTGGTTGCCCGTGGGGCTGGCCAGTGTTCTGGTATGGGCACGGGCCAACTCCGGCGCCTGTGATAAAATTTCGCGTTCCATTTAACCAGTGAGCCCTACGATGAGTGATGCACCGCCTGAAGCGGGACAGGATTCCAGCCTGAAAATCTACCTTCGGCTGTTGGGGTACGTGAAACCCTATATCGGTCTCTTCCTGCTGAGTATCGTAGGCTTCGTGATCTTTGCCTCCACGCAGCCGATGCTGGCCGGGATTCTCAAATATTTCGTCGATGGCCTGAGCAACCCTGAAGCGGTGCTGTTCCCTACAGTCCCTTACCTGAAGGATTTGCAGTTGCTGATGGCCGTGCCGTTGTTGATCATCCTGATCGCGGCGTGGCAAGGCCTCGGTTCGTTTCTCGGTAACTTCTACCTGGCGAGGGTATCGCTAGGGCTGGTGCATGACCTGCGCGTCGAGCTGTTCAACAAGCTGCTGGTGCTGCCCAACCGCTATTTCGACACCCACAACTCCGGGCATCTGATCTCGCGCATCACGTTCAACGTGACCATGGTGACCGGTGCCGCCACCGATGCGATCAAGGTCGTGATCCGTGAAGGTCTGACCGTGGTTTTCCTGTTTGCCTATTTGCTGTGGATGAACTGGAAGCTGACCCTGGTGATGCTGGCGATCCTGCCGTTGATTGCTTTGATGGTGGGTAGCGCCAGCAAAAAATTCCGCAAGCAGAGCAAGAAGATCCAGGTGGCCATGGGTGATGTGACCCACGTGGCTTCCGAAACCATTCAGGGTTATCGCGTGGTGCGCAGCTTCGGCGGCGAGACTTATGAAGAGCGTCGCTTCGCTGCCGCAAGCCAGGGCAACACCGAGAAGCAGTTGCGCATGACCAAGACCGGCGCGGTCTACACGCCGATGTTGCAACTGGTGATCTACACCGCCATGGCTGTGTTGATGTTCCTGGTGCTGTTCCTGCGCGGTGATGCCACCGCCGGTGATCTGGTGGCCTACATTACCGCCGCTGGCCTGCTGCCCAAGCCGATCCGCCAGTTGTCGGAGGTCAGTTCGACCATCCAGAAAGGCGTCGCCGGTGCCGAAAGCATTTTCGAGCAACTGGACGTCGAGCCCGAGGTCGACAGCGGCACGGTCGAGCGAGACCGCGTCAGCGGGCATCTGGAGGTGCGCAACCTCAGCTTCACCTACCCTGGAACCGACCGTGAAGTGCTGAAAAACATCAACTTCACGGCGGCGCCGGGGCAGATGATTGCACTGGTCGGCCGTTCAGGGAGCGGCAAGTCGACCCTGGCCAGCCTGATTCCGCGTTTCTATCATCACGACATTGGCGAAATCCTGCTCGATGACGTTGAGATCGAAGACTATCGCCTGCGCAACCTGCGCCGGCACGTGGCGCAGGTTACCCAACACGTGACGCTGTTCAACGACACCATTGCCAACAACATCGCTTATGGCGACCTGGCTGGCGCGCCGCGCGAAGACATTGAAAAGGCTGCCACGGATGCCTATGCGATGGACTTCATCTCGCAGATGCCTGAAGGCCTCGATACTCAGGTCGGAGAAAACGGCGTGCTGCTGTCCGGCGGGCAGCGTCAGCGTCTGGCGATTGCGCGGGCACTGTTGAAAAACGCGCCATTGCTGATCCTCGACGAGGCCACTTCGGCCCTCGACACCGAGTCCGAGCGCCACATTCAGGCGGCACTGGACCAGGTCATGAAAGGGCGCACCACGCTGGTCATCGCTCACCGTCTGTCGACCATCGAAAAAGCCGATTTGATTCTGGTGATGGAGCAGGGCCAGATCGTCGAACGCGGCACCCACGCTCAACTGCTGGCGCAAAACGGCTACTACTCGCGTTTACATGCGATGGGGCTGGACGCGCCGGCTGAAGACATCGCCTGAAATAGTCTTTTGCAGGGCGTTGCCCTGGCTGCGATCTTTTGACTTTGTTTTTAAAGATCAAGAGGTCGCAGCCTCGTTGCTCTCTACAGTCCTGCCCTCGCGAATTTATCCCGATGCAGCCGTCGCACAAGCCTGCGGCAACCCTGTGTTAATATCGCGCCCCTGTTCATTTTGTATGTGGGTTGCTCCATGAAGTTGTCCATGCCGCGATTCGATCAAGCCCCTGTCTTGGTGGTCGGCGATGTCATGCTC
>Ga0182008_10003187_pt1 | contig 10027 bp, 7 predicted proteins | sample Sormic07211129_1_FD_120482 | JGI IMG/M metagenome (GOLD analysis project Ga0182008, IMG submission 120482) | Rhizosphere microbial communities from Sorghum bicolor, Mead, Nebraska, USA - 072115-129_1 metaG | ecosystem: Host-associated > Plants > Roots > Rhizosphere | place: USA: Nebraska...
CCCGATGCGGTGTTCGCGCGGCCCAACGCCAGCGCATTCGTCGCCGTCGCGGAACTACCGCCCACGGCGGTGCTGTTCGTGCCCGATGCAAGCGTGAAATTACCTATGCCGACCGCACCCACACCACTGGCGACGATATCGATACCGAGCGCGATGGCGTTGTTCGCCGTGGCACCGCCGCCCGCCACGCCGCTTTGAAGCGCGCCAACGTAGATGGAATTGATACCCGTCGCGTTTGCCTGCCTGCCGATAGCGATCGCGTCGGCCTGGCTAGCGTTCGCCTGCAAACCCATGCCGATCGAGTAGAGACCCGACGAAGTCACGTCCGTGCCGATAGCGATGGCCGACTCGGCCGATGCACCCGTCCCAACGGTGCGGGCTCCCAGGTAAACCGCGTTGAGGGCGGTCGAGTACGCCTGCCAGCCGATGGCGGTCGAATGGGAGAAAGTGGCTTGCGACGAAAGACCTGCCGCCGTGGCTCCTTCCCCCTTGGCTATCGTGAAACCGCCCAGGGCGGTGGCCTGCCCATTGCTTGCCGCAGCGGACGTGCCGAGGGCGACGGCGTTCTGGGCGCCAACGGCTGTCGAAGCACTACCAATGGCGACGCTGTTGGCGGAGTTCGCGTCGACCGAGGCGCCGTTGCCCATGCCTACCGCTCCCACGCCAGCCACGGTGACGGCCGGGCCTACCGCCGTTCCCGCGGCGGCTGAAACCCGCGCGTTGATGCCCATGGCGACACCTTGGCCAGCGGTCGACCCAGCCTGCGTGCCGATGGCGATCGAATTGGGACCGGAAACCGTAACGTCGGTACCGATGCCGATGGCACCCGCGGCAAGCGCACCCGTGCCGTTAGCGGTACGCGCGCCGAGGTAAACGGAATTGATGGCATTGGAATAGGCACCGAAGCCAATGGCTATTCCGTTCTGGGCATTGGAAGTCGAGCTATAACCGAGCGCCAGGGCTCCCAATACGTTGGCTTTTGCCAGCGACCCGATGGCCGTGGCCCCGATGCCGCTGCTCGCGGCCCCATAGCCCATGCACGATGCGGTGCTGTTATAGGCGTTATAGGGTGCCGCGGTGCAATCGACCGCCTGTGCCGCCGCCGACCCGTTCCATCCGATCCACCCGGCGGCGATCAACAAGGTCAAGGCCACGGGAGCGAAGTCCCGTGACGGCGACCTGCGACGGCCTTGTCCCGAACTGCCACCGCGGTGGCACGTGGCTATCTCCGAAGCGACCACGAGCTGGTTCAGCGCGCGGTTCCAGACTTTGCTATGGATCTTGTTCATACGATTTCCTTCTGCATGGGCTGATGCACCGGGGAGCGTGGTTGGGAACTGAAACGCAGGCGCGCAAAGGGCCGCGAACGCGGGAACGCGTCCGGGTAGGAGGTTGCTTTCTTCTTATTTACGGCCGCGCACGATCACGCGCGGACGTCATCCGTCCCGTCGAACGACGAGAAGACTCAAGCCAGGGTTGGTCGTAATCGGTGGTGTGCCGAGGGCGGGGGATGTTGGGCGCCGGTGCGGACGAAGCCGGGGGCCCCGGCTCGAGGAATGCGGGAATGGCTTCGGTCCAGGCAGCCGCCTGTCCGGAAATTCCGCTCGCTGGTCCGCCTGGATGGGTACGAATTATCCATCGCGTGTGCTACTCCCCCTGCAGCTTCTTCCATGGTTCAGCCGGCATGGATGCCGGAACGTGACCCGTGGTTTTTTATAGCTCAAATACTCCTACAGGAAAGATATGCACGATCTAAATCGTGACGCTCCTCTCACAAAAACATCACGTTTTTTTGATGTCGATTTTCAGGACAAAGGTGGCACGTCGGTTGCTTCGACGTGCAAGGATGCACCGTTCCGGCAAAGGCGGTAGTGGGGCAAAAGGACAAGCCTTTTTCCCCAACGGCTTCAACCCTTCTTGCCTACCGCATCGGCGGCTTCCTCGATCACCTTCGCCACCTCGCGCGGATGCGAGAGCAGCGAAACGTGACTCGAAGGAAGCACCGTCGTATGCGCGTTCATCCGCTTGGCGACATCGCGCTCCAGCTGCGGATTGATGACCCGGTCGTTGGCCGAGACGATGTACCAGGTAGGGTGGGTCTTCCACGCGGCGGTGGTGACCTTGTCACCGAACGTGCTGGCGGCCAGCGCACCCTGCGTCACCGCCCTCGTCTTCGCCTCGGCGCGCGGAAGGTCCGGGGCGAAGTTCTCGAGCACGCCCTGTTCCGTCTGGTAGAGGAAGCCATGGCCGTCGTCGCGGATGGTACCGAGCGCCGGCGTCTTCGCATAGGCATTGACCAGCTCCCCGGCTGATTGACCGTCGTCGTTCGCGAAGGCGGCGACATAGACGAGCGCCGCGACCTTGGGATCGTTCCCGGCTTCGGTGATCACCGTGCCGGCCCAGCTGTGCCCGACGAGAACCACGGGCGCCGTGGCCGACTGCAGCACCTGTTTCGTGGCGGCGACATCCGCCGCCAACGACGTGAGCGGGTTCTGCACCGCGAGCACGGTGTAACCCTTGGCCTGTAATAACGGAATGACCTTGCTCCAGCTGGAGCCGTCCGCCCATGCGCCATGGACGAGGACGATGGTCGGCTTGGCTGCTTCCGCGGCCTGTACGGAAGCGAACGATGCGCCGGCGAGTGCGGCCGCCGCGGTCAGACGAAATAACGTGTTCTTTTTCATGGGCTGCTCCTGGTCGTGAAGGGTCGTGGGAATGGGTCGACCTTTCACGAGCTTAGGCAGCGGCTATCGCACGCGATTGAAATATCGGCAGGCATTCGCACGCGCGAGCCAGCAGATATCACCAACCGTTTCAGTTCCCCGCGCTATGGATTTCCGCGACGTAGCCGCCGGGGAACCTGACCATCGCTGCGCGACGGTCGCCTTCGGGGTGGGCTTCCACGACGACGGTCGCTCCGCTGTCACGTGCGCGGCGAAGCGTGGCGTCGAGGTCGCCGACTTCATAGCCGGTAAGCTCGGTGCCGTAAGGCCAGTCGAGGTGGCCATCGGTCACCAGCACCGTGGCCTTGCCGAAACCCGAGGCGAGCCGGATACGCCGGTAGGTGCCGGCGCTGCGTCCGATTTCCACCGCGGGTGCGTGGCGTTCGTCCGAGAGCACCTTGCCATGCGTGAATGCCACGAACGACTTCACGAACGCGTCGGCCGACTGGACCGGCAGGTAGATCCTGTTCTCCGGCACGTGTTCGAGCGGGGCCGATGTCGACTTCGCCGTGTGCCAGTAGAACTGCGTGTTCACGCCACCGGGAAAGGTGACCACCGCGTCGCGCCCGATGGGATCGTCGAAGGGCGCGACCAGGGTCGCGGCGCCAGCGGCGTTGGCGGCCTTGACGGCCTCGTCCACGTTGGTGACGAGATAGCCCGTGCGCTCCTGCCCGAAGGGATACGGCACCGGCGTCTGGAAACCGAATACGGAGATCGCGCCGGAGGATGTCCGCACCACCTGCGAGGTCGTCTTCGACGGTGTCGGTGTCACCGTGACGACCACCGGCGGCGTCGGCTGACCGGCGAAGGTGGTGGTGAAACTACGGACGAAGGCGTCCAGGTCGGCAGCGGCGACGTACACATGGGTCGTGTCGTATTGGGGGCCGACCGAGAAGTCCCGGGTCGAAGCGAAGGCGGCCGGCACGATCGCCAGCGCCAGGGTGGCAAGAAAAATGTGTGCTCGATTCATGATGCGTTGCCGCGCCTCCGGTAGACGTTTGGCGTGATCCCCAAGGAGCTCTTGAAGGCACGTGTGAAATGGGCCTGATCGTTGAAACCGAAGGCTATCGCGATATCGGCGATGGCTTCGCTGGAATGGACGAGCCGGTGGCACGCTTGTTCCAGGCGCTTGCCGTGGCGCCACCGGTGGGGGCTTTCGCCAAAGGTCGCCTTGAACGCACGGCTGAAGTAGCCTCGCGACAGATTACAGGCAGCAGCCAGTTCGGCGACCGCGAGCGGCGTGTCGAGTCGCGAGAGGGCGAGTTCCTTCACTACCTGGACTTGCCAGGGCGCCAGACCACTCCCTTGGCGCCATTCGCCATGCCCTTCCGTCGATTCCCGGTGTATGCGCAACGCCTGGGCGATGTAGTGCGCGCAGGCGGCACGGTCCGCGCGATCGAAGTCGGCGAGTTGGCGGAGCGCCTGGTTCAGCAGTTGCCGCACCGCGCGCGTCCGGGAGTGGCTTGGGTCGGCAGGCGGCGCGAATGTCTCGTGTTGCATCTTGGCTCGGATGCTATCCGGCCATGGCATGGGCGTGACCCCCTGTATGGGGGGAGGCGCGCGTGCACCCAGGTCAGCGGAACCAAGGCCTGGAGCGAAGGCGCGCCACCGTCCGCTCGGGCAACCAATAGGCCACCGGCCCCGGCACCCTCAGGATCGCCTGCGTGCCATGCGGCGGACGTGGCTTGATCGTCAGGCGGCTGGCCAGCTTCTCGGCGCGTTCGCGAATCCCGATCAGTCCGAAGGACGGGCGATCTTCCCGGCGCCCCGCTTGCATGCCTTCACCGTCGTCGCGCACTTCCACTTCGAACCAACGCCGTGCGAAGGCGATCCGCACCTCCACCCGTTGCGCCCGCGCGTGCCGCACGGCGTTGGACAGAAGCTCGAAGGCGATCGCCTCGATATCGTCTTCCGCGGCCGGGTTCAGCGAACGCGATGGCCCCGTCGCGGATACCGCCACCACCGCACCGCCATCGCCCGTCACGGCGGCGGCGTAAGCCTGAAGACGCTCGGCCAGAGTGCTGGCATCGCCACGCGCGCCCCGGAGGCCGACGATCTTGCGCCGCCCTTCCACGAGGGCATCCTGCGTCGCGCGCAGGGCCAGTTCCAGCTTGTCGCGAGCCTCGGGTTCCTTGATGGCATCGGCGGCGACCTTCACCCGCAACAGCACGCCTTGCATGCTTTGCAGCAGGGTGTCGTGCAAGTCACGGGCGATCCGCTCGCGTTCGAGCAGTCGCGCGCAGATCAACACGCCGAGGCTTCGTAGCCGCCAGAGATAGGCCAGGTACAACAGGCCGGAGAAGGCGAGAACGCATAGCGCCCGGAACCACCACGACTGGTAGAAGTACGGCGCTGTACGTATATCGATGGCTGTGGGCACACGCGACCAGATCCCGTCTTCGTTCGCCGCCTTCAATTCGAAGCGGTACGTGCCCGGGCCCAGGTTGGTATATGACACGTGGCGGACGTTGCCGACGTCCTGCCACGCCGTCTCGAGTCCTTGCAGGCGATAGGCGAAACGCGCACGTGTCGGCACGCCGAGCACCGGCGCGGAATACGCGATATCCAGGCGGCGGCTACCGGCGGGCAGCTCGACGGGCCCGTCCACGCTCTTGCCGTTGATCTCCTGTACGACGGCGACGGGAGCGACGGTATTGCGTGGTATTCGATCGGTGTCGATGGACGCGATGCCCGTATCCGAGGCGATCCAGAGCAAGCCGCCTGGTCCTGGCACGATCGACGGGGCTGGCCGCGAATCGCGCACGCCCTGGAGTCCATCGCGCTCATCGAAACGCTCGTAGTCGACCTCGGTGTCGTGCGAACGCCACCATGCCGCCATCGACGCGGGACCGATGCGATAGAGCCCGTGGATCGTGTTGATCCACAAGGAACCGTCCGGACGCTGCACGATACCGGATGCCTCGCGGACGACCTCACCGCCGCGCAGGCGAAGGTTCGCGATGGGGCGGCCGGGACGGAAGAACTGCACGCCACGCTGGCCCGTGATCCACGCGCCGCCGCCGTGCGGCCAGATCGCATAGATGTGGCCGACATCGATGCCATCGGTAGTGGAGAACACACGGGCTCCGCTGCCATCGTCCTCGGACATGGCGAGCACGTTGTCGTTATAGGCCAGCCACACCCCGTGATCGGTACGCCGCGCGATGGCCCACACATGGTTCGGCCGGTCCGGCAGGCCGACATCGGCGCCCATCAGTCTGGCGTCACCGTCGATGTGCCGATACGCCGGGCCGATGCCTACCCAGATGGACCCGTCACGCGCCTGCGCCAAGGCGCGGAATCCGGTGTCGCCCGTGCGGATCGACGGGAAAAGCGGGATGTGCGCGACCGTCTTGCCATCCATGCGAACGAGGCCGCCGCTGCCGACCATCAGGACCGAGCCGTCCGTGCCCGTCGCCGCGGCGCCCACGCGCTTGCCCGCTTCGGGCCATGTTCGCGGACTACCGCCGCCGAATTCCATGACGGTGTCGTTGAGCCGGCTGGCCCAAAGGTGACCGTGCCCGTCGACCGCGATGGCGGGCAGGTAGCTGTCCGCGGGCAAGGCCAGGCGGCGGAACTTGCCGAGCCGGAACTGCTCGATGGTGGCCGGCGTGGAAACCCAGAGATTGCCTTCGCGGTCGCGCAACGTGGCCAGCGCCTGTGCTCCGCCGAGACCCTCGGCGCGGGCATACGATTCCTTGATGGGTTCCTCGCTGGTATCACCGGTCTCCGGCCATGAAAGGCGCTCGATGCCTGTCTCGGTGCCGATCCATAGCGCGCCTTCGCCGTCGGCGACTTCATCGGCAATCATCGTTTCAGGACGCCAGAACGTACCTTTACGGCCGAGCACGGCCTCTCGCGCCACGTCGATCGTTGTCGCTACGAAGTCCTTCTCGCCCGGACCGAGTCGCCAGGCCACGCGGTCGCTCGGTGCGCGACTCAGCAGAAATAACGAACCATCCGGCCCGCGTATCGCCTGCATGAACGGCCCCGGCTTTCTGTTTTGCCACCGTGCGCCGTCGAAGCGGTAGGCGGCACGCGTCGTCACCGCCCAAAGTGAACCGTCGGCCAGTTCGGCGAGCTGCATCACCGTCGACTTGTCGTCGTCGAGCGCGTAGACGGTGACCGTCCCGTGGTCCACGTGCGTGATGTAGCCATGCCGGTCACCGACCCACAGGCTGCCGTCCCTCGCCGCGAGCAAGGACATGATCGACTGTTGGGGCAGCCGCCCGGTGAGGCTGTCGTCGAAGGACACGCCATCGAACCGGAACAGCCCGGTCGAGCCACCGAACCACAGAAAGCCATCGCGATCCTGCGCCATCGCCTTGATTTCCGCGGGCGCGCCATCTTTCGCGGCGAAAATCGTGTGCTGCCATTGCGTGATCGGCGTTACCGGTGCCGCCGGGGCGACGCCGGTCCAGAGCCAAAGCAGCGAAAGAAACGTCAGCCTTGCCAGCGAGCGGCGTGCCATGAGGGGACCCTGGAGAACGAAAGCCATTCTGACCTCTGGCACGCTGCGCTTCCAGCACCGGCCTGAAACCGCGACGACCTGGCTAGGGTAAGCTCGCGCCCTCACCGATTCGACGGCTCCCATGACCGCACGGCCCCTCCGCATTCTCGTTGTCGACGACCACCCGCTCTTTCGTGCGGGCGTGGTGGCGATGTTGTCTTCCGATCCCGGGATGGTCGTGGCGGGTGAAGCGGACACGGGACGATCGGCGATAGAAGCCTTCAAGACGCTGCGTCCGGACGTGGCGCTGGTGGACCTGATGTTGTCCGACCTGTCCGGCGATCAGGTCATCGTCGCGATTCGCAAGATCGATCCGCTGGCCCGTGTGGTCGTACTGACCACCTATGCCGGCGACGCATCGGCGCGGCGCGCGCTTGCCGCGGGCGCCCAGGGTTACCTCCTGAAGACCTCACTGGCCGACGACCTCGTCTCGACCGTCCGGTCCGTCTACGGCGGCGAGCAGCGTGTTTCCTCGGAGGTAGCGCAACAGCTGGCGGAACACAGTGCCGACGAGTGCCTCACCGAGCGGGAGATCGCCGTACTACGGGGCGTCGGCGCCGGGTTGTCGAACAAGCAGATCGCGCGGCAGCTGGGACTTTCCCCTGAAACAGTGAAGGAATATCTATCGAACGCGATGGGCAAACTACACGCAAGCAACCGTGCGCACGCGCTGGCCATCGCGCTCGCGCGGGGGTTTCTGCGCTAGGACCTGGTGCGAACGGCGATGCGTCTGCCCCGGCATGTTAGCGTTAGCGCCTGGCTCATCGCCTTTTTCGGAATGCACATGCGTGGATGCGAGGCACATGACGCGGTCGTCTTGGCAGCCGAGGGCAACTCTCGGCTGGGCCGGCCGAAGCAACTGCTGACCGTCGCCGGTGAAACCCTGCTCCAGCGTACCGTCCGCATGGCCAAGGCCACCGGCCCTACCCACCTGATGGTAGTGCTGGGCGCGCATGCCGAACAGCTGGCTCCCCTTGTGACGGGTACCGCCATCCTGTTCGACCCCACCTGGGAAGAAGGCGTGGCCTCGTCCTTGCGCCGGGCGGTGGCGGCACTGTCCGGCCGGTCGTACCCCTTGCTGGTCACCGTGGCCGACCAACCTTGCCTCACCCAGGAGCACCTCCACAAATTGCTGGTCGCTTATGACGGCAGCTGCGACGTGGTGTCGGCGTATGGGGATGCCCTGGGTCCGCCGGCATTGCTTCGTCCACAGACGCTGGCCCAGGCGGGCGCGCTCCCGGGAGATGCCGCCTTCCGCCGCCTGTGGACTGGCGGGCATCCGGCGGCTATTCGTCGTGATGCCTTGGCTCGCGGCCTGGATACGCCTGAAGACGTGGCCGATGCGGTCCGTGCGGGGCTTATCGACGGGTAGCGGGGCGGGCGGCGGTGCGATCCACACATGTCAGCAGTTCGCCATGCCTTGGGCCTGCCCGCGCCCGCTTCCGTGCGGTCTAATGACACCGCTGGACGATGCCGTGGTTATGGCTGGTACCGATGACAGGGGAATTCGCTTTGAACATACGCACCCAGGCTCCTGGCTGCCACTGGACTTTGGCAATAATGCTGCTCGTTGGCCTGGCGTTTTTTGGCCATGCCACGGCAGCCCGAGCCGACGATGCAGACGACCCTTACGCCTGTGAGACCGGGATGTTCACGGAAACCGCCAAAGCCATCGGGTTCGCTGGCGGTGACGCCTTGTGGGGCGACAGCATGTTCAATGCGTGCCGCTACGACCCAGGCCGCGACAACCGCATCATCGTTGCCCTGACCTATCTCGCGGGCGAGGAGAAGATCGGCCGGAAATCCAACGACGATTCCAAATTCATGCGCGATCTCGATGTCGTTGTCCTTGAACCAGACCAGCACACGGTCATGGCGCATGCGCACGAAGACACGGCTGTCGAAGACGGCGGTGCCCGCCTGGAAGGCATCACCATCGATACGGCCCGGTACATGCTGGCCCCCGGTCTGCGTGCTTTTGGCGTGAGTGTGAGTAATGGAACTCACTGCACCTGCGCGAACAGCAACTCCACCAACCTCAAGCTGTACCTGCAGCATGGTCACCGGCTCGACAACGTCGCCACCATCGAAACCTCTTCCTGGCAGGCCGGCTACGAGACGGGCACGGAAGCTCCGCCCGTTTGCACTTCGACCGCTACGCAGAAGAAAACCGTCATCAATATCGCCAAAACCCGTAGCCACGGTTTGGCCGATCTGCAACTCGTCACTACAGTGACGGCGGAGTACGACTTCGACGAAGATCCTTCGAAGTGCCCGGCGATCAAACCGACGAAAACGACCACGACACTTCGTTTCGATGGTGCGACGTATAAATAGGGCGGACGCTAGAACGCCCACCCGACGCTACTTGCGCGCGGCGATGATCTCGCTCAGGTAGTCGGGGGTACCTTCGATACGCACCAGGTGCGGGTATTGCAGACCGCCGTGATAGTCCACCGGGATCGCACGGAAACGGCCCTGGTACTTCACCGTCAGCACGATGGGTGTCTTGCTGTCCTTGGCGGCGGTGATCGCGCTGGTCAGGGCATCCTTCGAATAGGTGTTGCCGTCGACGGCGACCACGGTGGCGCCGGTGCTTACGCCCGCCTTGAACGCAGGGCCATCCCAGCGCACGTCGTTCACCTTGCCACTGTCGGTCATCGTCAGGCCGATCGACCATGTGAAGTTGAGTAGATGGCGAGAGGATTCGGGCCGTCCGTCCGCTTGCTTCTCGTACTCGCTTTCCTTCTCGTCATAGACCAGCTTCCAGCCCGTGGCGGCGAGGCCGTCCTGC
>Ga0182008_10003189_pt1 | contig 10023 bp, 9 predicted proteins | sample Sormic07211129_1_FD_120482 | JGI IMG/M metagenome (GOLD analysis project Ga0182008, IMG submission 120482) | Rhizosphere microbial communities from Sorghum bicolor, Mead, Nebraska, USA - 072115-129_1 metaG | ecosystem: Host-associated > Plants > Roots > Rhizosphere | place: USA: Nebraska...
ACATGTAATTCATACATGTAATTCATACATGTAATCAGTTGCTGATTCCCATATCACCAAATGTCCTAACTCTGACATCAGAGGACTTTTTCAAATCAGCAGTTCTATGTCCTATTATGTACTCTATGCCTGCCTTGTACGCTGCCTCTACTAATCTTTGTGTAACTATGCCATCTAATACTAACAATTTTGCTCCCTCTGCACTATCTAATTTTTTTACTACGTCTGATACTGGGATTTTAAGCAACGTTTTCATAGAGCTATCGAGCACAAGTGCTTCCAATGTTTCATTAATTTGAGGATATACCTCTTTAACTGCTAAAAGAATTTCTGGATTATCTTCTTGTAAAGGACTGTTAGTAGGTGATGTTGTTTGTTGTTGTTCTCCTTCCTCAGTTGATTCTTGCTGTCTCCCTCTTCTTGGCTGGTTCTTTCTTTCAGGTTGTTGTACCTGCTGGTTATTAACGGAAACGATCGGTATTGCCTCCTTTATAATTTCTGCAATTTCAAGTGGTGTACATTCCTCTACTTCTCTGCCTGGAGGAGCTCTCAAGACTTTATCTATTGTTACCAAACCATGTAGTTCCTTTAAAATTAAATCGCCTGCTCTGTCTCCATCTAAAAATGCAATAATTTTCTTACCCTCAGTAAGCTTAGTGACGGTTTCGTCAATCTTTGCCCCTTCTATGGCAATAGCATTATCAAAGCCTGCACGCAGCAGATTGATTACATCTGCACGACCTTCTACAAGGATGATCCAGTCAGAGTCGAATACTCCAGTACCGCATGCAAGTTGAGCCTTGCCAAAGGCAGTAAGTTTACCAGGTTTGCTTGCATCATAAACATCCTTAAGCATTTCTTCCCCCTCGCTAATAGTTTTGGTCGCCCACTCTTGAACAATTTTCTTCGCACGGTCTACGATAACTTTTTTCTTGATTGCCCTGATGTCATCAATACCAACTAACCCAAATTTTGCTTGGAATGGTCCAACTTTGTCGATACTTTCAATAGCCGCCGCAATAAGTGCTGCTGTGGAAATATCGGTACTCATTGGAATTAGTGCATCTCCCTTTGCCATATTTGATCTCGTGTCCACATTGACTTCGATTCGGCCAACTTTAGAGACTTTCTGTAGCTCATTTAGGTTCATCTCTGGACCTAGTAAACCCTCAGTCTGTCCGAAGATTGCACCAATTATATCAGCCTTTTCGACTAGTCCATCAACCTCGAATTTTAGTTTAACATGATACTTGACAATACCTGTATTAGGCAATTTCATAACCTCATATTATTATTAAGTAAAGCTAAGGGGATGTGGCTTGAATATAAGTGCTTTGACTTGCATTAGATGATTTGAATACAGAGATGATTTTGTCAAATCGTGTGATTTATTTGCTTCTTCTTACGGTTAATTAGAGAATATAATTATTAAACATAAAAATAAAGGTCCCTTCTGGTACGTTGCATTCCGGCTAGGTGTGGTATATACATCACAAGGTCTTCTATATGTCTTATCTTTCCGTTACTAATCTTAGCCAAAGTTTTTTTGTAAGAAAGGCTTACATTGTTTCCTTTATACTGAAGTTGCCTTAGAAGTCTACTCGTTAAATATTTTCCTGTTCTATCCATGTCTAAGAGCAAAATTATTTTATTTCTTGTCTGATAATGGTTATCAACAAAATGGGTCACTCCTTTGAAATGGTTGAATACAGTGAGGTTTCCATTGAATCCTGCACGATAAAGAGCTTGAACATCTCTTTTCCCTTCAACAACAATCACAGACCCATTTTCTGATTCTTCATTGAGCATATTTATAAATTCACGGAGACGCTCTACTGTTGTATCATTTACTGAATGATAACCCATTGGCCAATAACTATAAACTCTAACAAGATTTAACTATTGTCATCAAATACAAAGGAGCTAATTCTATAATGCATGTACTAGATCAGTGTTAGAATGTGTAAGATCTTTGTACATACAATAATATTCTATTTAATTTCCTTAATTCCTATAACTCACCAAAGAATAATTTGATTGGATATATAACATTACGGGTTGTAGAAGGATAACCAATTTATTTTATAAATGTATAGATAATAATGTGGACTTTGACGACCAAGGTGAACCAGGTGTAGATTATGATGATACCAATTTGAATCCATTAACATGCGATTTATGCAAAAAGACATTTGATAGCTTAGATAAATTGGGAGAGCATCAAAAAAGAGAACACGATATGTAATATAAGTTCAATAAGCAAAATTTGTTATTGTTTAATGTTTTGAAAAGAACGATCTTAATAATAGGACTTAATATTATGGATAAGTCATAACAAAATGTTGGACAAGCTATTGGTTGTAAACAGATACTTATTCTCTTGAAAGGCTGGAAATATTAATTTGTAAGATGTTGTACGTATTGAATGAACATGGTACTAACCGCATCTGTCCTCCTGCTGAGTATTGGAGGCTCTGAGTGGGTGATAATAATATTATTATGTTTAGTCTTGTTATTTGGTTCAAAAAAATTACCTGAAATCTCTAGAACATTGGGAAAGGCAGTTGCAGAATATGAAAAAATGCGACAATCATTTGGAAGGGAAATGAATAATGCAGTAAATATGAATGACGGAAATACTAGTATTGTGGGTCCACGGATCACTGGTCCTGTTAGATCTGACCGCGAGAAGCTGGAGGCAATTGCAAAATCATTGAATATTGATTATATGAACAAGACTGAAGATCAATTGCGCTCAATGATCTCGGAAAAATTGCAAGATAGTAATTAAATATTATTAATATTACATAGTAATGCACATATAGCTGATAAGTGAAAGTGTATCAAGACTACTAACTATTAAATTATTAAATGCTATGATGAACTTATCTGTAGTCTTCAACACTTAAATATATCGCTTTTTTGAAGACATTCATGACAGAGTCTACTCCTTCCAATATGACAATAAATCCCTTTGAGGTAGCTCTCAAACAGCTGGAAGAAGCTGCTGATGTAATCAGCCTTGATAAGGGAATACATCAAATATTAGCTAATCCGAAACGGGTTCTCACAGTTTCGATTCCTATAAGAATGGATAATAAAGAAATCAGAGTTTTTACAGGATTTAGATCGCAGCATAATGATTCCCGTGGCCCTTACAAAGGAGGCATACGATATCATCCTCAGGTCACTATCGATGAAGTTAAAGCTCTATCTATGTGGATGACTTGGAAATGTGCAATTGCTGATATCCCTTATGGAGGAGGGAAAGGAGGCATAATTTGCAACCCAAAGGAGATGTCAGACGGCGAACTTGAACGTATGACTAGGCGGTATGCCTACGGCATTTCTGATATTATAGGCCCACACACAGACATACCTGCCCCCGATGTTTATACAGGCGGTAAAGAAATGTCTTGGATTATGGATACCTATTCTGCGCTCAAGGGAAACTTTGTCCAGCCAGAAGTCATTACAGGAAAACCCCTTGCAATAGGTGGCTCGTTAGGAAGGAATGAAGCAACAGGCAGGGGATTATCATTTACTGTCAGAGAGGCGGCAAAGAAATTGAAAATTGATTTAGCTACTGCTACAGTGGCTGTACAGGGGTTCGGTAATGCAGGCCAATTTGCAGCTCAGATTATCGAAGAACAAGGAGCAAAAATCGTCGCGGCATCCGATTCACAGGGAAGTGTTTATAATAAGAACGGAATTCAAGTCGGTGCTCTGAGAAAACACAAAGAAAAAAACGGGTCAGTTAAAGGATTTCCGGGAACAAAATCAATTGCCAATGATGAGTTACTTGAAACAGAATGCACCATATTAATACCAGCAGCCTTAGAAAATCAAATTACAAAGAGAAATGCAGGAAAGATAAGTGCTAAGATTGTCGCTGAAGCAGCCAATGGGCCTACTACACCTGAGGCAGATGAGATTTTATTTAAAAATGAGATATTGGTAATCCCAGATATTCTCGCAAATGGCGGAGGAGTTACAGTATCGTATTTTGAATGGTTACAAAATCTCAGGAGAGAATATTGGAGTGAGGAGGAAGTAAACATAAGACTAGATAAAAACATTACAAAAGCATTCTCTGATGTATATGACTTGCACAAGAAATATCATGTCAACATGCGTAAGGCAAGTACAGCATTAGGAGTCAGTAGAGTAGTTGAAGCTACAAAAATCAGAGGCATTTGGCCTTAGATCATTTCCTAGACAAAAGAAATGAAATGAGTTTTAGAATCTTTAAAGTAGGCAATGGATACAATAAATTATGGGATTATTGACATGGATACTACTTGCAGTATTGATTCTAGCCGTCATTGGAATAGGTTGGAATGCGTTCATTTCAGGTGTATTTAAAGGTACAGAGAAAATAATTAATAGCAATCCGACAGTTAAAAATTTGACAAAGGATGCTAAACAATTGATTAATAATATTACCAGTAATTACATTTGAGTATTATTCTATATAAAACCTATCTCAACTTCACTTATTGGTGATAGGATAAGTTTTTGATTTTACTTTGGAGTAAGCATAACAAAATGAGCACAATAACTAAAACAAAGATACTATCATAATAACAAATACATGTAAACATCAAGTTCTTGTGTTTATACCAAGTGGTCGTTAGCCGTTTGACATGCCTTCTGTAAATTGCTCTTTACAACCTAACAACCAAACCAATAATATACTAAGATGTGCTCATTGATACCCAAAAGTGAATCAAACTTTCTAAGACAGGATAGATTTTCAATTATAATATATTATTACGGTCCTTTAGACTCTAAAACTAAAGCTACTAATTGTTATACGGAACTTCTTCAGAGAAAAAAAATTAACTCCTTGAGTACATGACGCTAACTCTACTAGTATCTTTACTCTGTGCTAAATGAATGGCCGCATGAACAGCTCTTTGTTACGTTTGGATTGTTTATTTTAAATCCAGCGCCCATTAGACTTTCAATGTAATCTATGTTTGCACCTTTTAGGTATCTTTGACTATAACTATCGATGAGAACCTTTACTCCGTTTTCTTCAATGATATTATCATCCTCATCGGATTTTTCTTCAAATCCCATTCCATAGGATAAACCAGAGCAACCACCACCCGATACATAGACTCTAAGAAAAAGGTTATCCTTGCCTTCTTGTTTCATAAATTCAGCAACTTTTTGGGCAGCCTTTTGTGTAATCGTCACTACTTGGCTCTGTTGTGTACTTTCCATGATAAATTAACTTCAATTTATAAATATAATAAGTTTTTGATTTCTCTGGTTATAAGCCTAAAGAATTTCTTGGCTTGCTTATATACATATATTTAAGGGTTCTAATCTGTTTCTATCTACATCGTTTGCATACCTATCTATTTACTAATTATTATTTTATATTTACCCAAAATGTTAGTTTATGCTGTACTATAACTGGATATCTCTGGCTAACAATCCAAATATTGTCACAGCGTCCTATACTAAGTACCGCTTGTTAAATTGCGCCATTTGACAAGACTGCCTGCTGCAGTTATCCAAGTCAAAACAGAATGATATACTGGAACGTTTTCATCTTCGATACGTTTTGAGATTTTCTCGGTAAACGGTCCTCCCATTGCACCTACGAGTACAGGTTTTTTCTTTTGTTTTTGAAAATTCGATAATACATCCACGATCGTTTCTTCTAAGGGATCATCCTGAAATACAAACCATGGCATGATTATATCTACAGCAGGATCATCCATGAATGTCTGTATTGCAAAATTGTAGTCATTGGCACTAGCAGACCCAGTAATATCACAAGGATTTCCAATTATATATGTTGGTGGATAATGTTCCTTAAACGCATTTTTTGTTTTCTCACTAATTTCTGCGACCTGTAGACCTAGTCTTTCAAAATGATCTATGGCTGCAATAATTGGCCCTGCGCCATTTGTTACCATGGCAATCCTATTTCCCATAGTAGGGGGCTGCCATGTCAGCGCCTTAAGTGAGCCTGTAAGTTCTTCGTAACTATCTACAGAAATAATTCCCTTTTGGTCAAAAATGCCTTTTATAACACTATAGGTGCCTCCTAGTGAACCGGTATGTGACGCAGCTTGTTTAGCACCTCTTGCACTTCTACCATTCTTAAATACTACAATTGGTTTCTTTCTTTCCTTTATAACTTTGCTAGCAGTATTCACAAACTTACGACCATCACCCAATCCCTCCACATAAAGACCAATTACCTTAGTATGTGGATCTTCAGAAAGATACCATATCATATCTGCCTCATCTACATCAGATCTATTACCATATGAAACCATTTTACTCATACCAAATGTATCAGATGTTTCCATGAAAGCAATACCAATAGTACCGCTCTGGGAAAGGAATGCGACATTGCCGTTTTTAGGCCTTAGCATTCTTGAGTGACCCTGGAATGCACAATCCAGTCTGTTCTCACCATTAAACATCCCAATACAATTTGGGCCAATAATTCTAACCTTTAGTTGATTTGATAAGTCTTTTATTTGTTGTTCGATATCTGCACGTTCTCCACCAAGCTCCTTTCCTCCTCCGGAAATAATAACCATATTATGAATACCTTTTCTGCCACAGCTTTTTAGCAGATCTGGAACAAATTTCAAATCGACTGTAACCACAACAACGTCAATCTGCTCGTTTATATCATCAAGGCTTTTATATGCTCTTATTCCCATGATTTCTGGATACCCCTTCGCATTAACGGGAAAGACTTTGCCTTTGTACTCATGCTTGACTAAGCTTTCCAAAACTGAGTTTCCTATTTTACCAGATTCTGGAGATGCACCTATCAAGGCTACGGATTTAGCATTGAAGAAAATATCAATATAATTTGAATCTGGCTGAGCATCTGAAATCACACTAGTATTAGGTTTTTCTCTTAAAATTATTTTGGCATCAACTATACAGTAGTCATTTGGATATACTATTACTGGATTAAAATCTATACTTTCATAATAGCGTGCAGCATCTGTCCCGAGATTTCCTATATTTACTAAAGCAGTGCTTAGCATATTTTCTACATCTATTCGTTCTGCACCCCTGAAGCCTTTCAATATTTGTTTGCCCTTCAAATCCTCAAGCATTTCAATCGCATCCTGTTTGGTTATTGGTAGCATTCTAAATGCTACATCCTTGAAAATTTCCGTATATATTCCGCCTAGGCCAACCATAATTACGGGTCCAAATTGTGGGTCATTTTGAAGACCAATAATTAATTCTATACCTGATGGAACCATTCTTTCAAGTAGAATCCCTTTAATATTATATTGATTTGATAGGCGCTTATACATATCATTAAAAGTTTCATGAACATCTGCAGGAGAGTTCAAACCAACTTTGACTCCCTGTACATCGGTCTTATGTAAAATTTGAGGCGAAACAATTTTTGCTACCAATGGAAAACCTAGGTCCTTAGATTTTTCCACCGCTTCCTCTGGATTAGAAACGAGCGAATAACGTGGCACCTTGATTCCATACTCAGTCAGAATCTCTTTGGCAGATTCTTCCGTTATTACATTATACTTATTTTTTGAAATGAGCATATCATCAAAGATTTTTTGAACCTTATCCTTGTTAACCATTTTAATATCTAGGAAAGGTTAATCTGGCTTCTAATTAACTTTGCGCGGAGTTAGCGATAGGGATTATTAAGCGGCATACCATTGTTTCTTTGGCACAATAGAATAGAATGATTTGATTATCAAATTTCTCTAGTCAAATGTATATAACTCCTGTGAAAATGCAATAATTTGATCAAGTGAAAATTTGGTCGATGGTGTTAGTATTCAATTGGAATATGCAGATATATGATTATGAGGAAGGTTCTGTATGTACTACTACCCTAGAAGCTCCGGTCTGTATCATAATAAGATTCTGTACATTGGTGGCTACATTATGTGCTTCCTCTATTGTGGTAACAGTTTTCTCTGGCATTGATTTTATCCTTATTGTTAATGTGATATGTAGTTCGCCGTTGATATCCACTACTCCAATATCTTTGCAGTCTGTTACTCTATCAATAGATTGAGCCATGTTTCTTATTTTTTCCAAATATGTTTGATTTATTTTCTTTTCTACGCCTATTGCTATATTCTTGCTTGTTTCTATCTCAATATGCGTAGTGACATTAGTTATTTCTGGGATCTCATCTTTTACTCTCTTTTCAAAAGTATCTATAACAGCATGGGCAGTTTTAAGGTCAAGGCTGCTGTCCATCTGTACATCAAGATACAAATGAAGTGGTGATTTTTTATTCTGAAGATCAGATAAATCGTTTTTTAAACCTGTGGTTATTTTTTTTTCCTCTACTGTAGACGATAACGATAATGGCAGCACCCTTGTTATAAATATAGAATGAACATTTCTAATACCTTCTGTTTCTGCAGCTGCTAATCTTACTCTGTCAGTTAGTGTCTCACTTAAGGACTCTATTGCATCAACGTGCACAAGTACATCAGAATTAGGAAAAACATCTCTTACTTTATTTTCAACTGCAGTGGCTACTTTGTGAGCTTTATCATGAGTACAAGTTCTGGGAACCTCAATATGCATATCAACAAAGGTCTCTGATCCCATCTTCCTAACACGAATATCGTGCGCCCTGTTAACGCCTTCTAATCCAGATACTGTCTCTAGAATACGTTGATACTCATCTTTAGGGGCTCGATCCAGCAGAACGTCTAGTGTCCTCCTCCCTAGTCCAAGAGAAGTATATATTATCATAATCGCCACCATAATTGCAGCGTAAGCATCAGCATTTGGAATGTGGTATAACAACACCAAAAGCAGTCCAACAATGATGATTGTAGAGGAGAGCATATCCGTTTTAAAATGTAATGCATCAGCTTCAAGAGCCTGACTACCAAATTTTCTTGAGGTTTTGTATAATACTCTAGATCTTCCAAAATCCACTCCTATAGAAATGAACATAACTGCAAATGAGAACACAGTAATTTCTGGCTGGATGGCTCTGAAAAATATTCTTTCAACACCTTCATAAAATACCCAGGCAGCTACTGCAAATAGAAGTATTATTTCAGCTAAACTTGACAGACTTTCGACCTTTGCATAGCCGTATGTATATCTTGGATTTGGTGGTCTGGTCACAATTCTTATAGCATAAAGTGTCATCAGTGCAGCTATTACATCGAGCCCAGAATGCATAGCTTCAGATAGAATTCCAAGGCTGTTTGTAGAAGATCCTATAATAAGCTTTAATATAGTAAGAGCAATAGAAGCGACTACAGAAGTCAGAGCTACTTTGAACTTCTGTTTGTGGGCGTTTCTATTTAATGATGATGTGTTGGACACTGGTTTTTCATCTTGCCGACCCGCTGAAGCATTGGGACTACGGCGATTTTGCTCTACCACAATAAGTGTTAGACTATCTAAACACCTTATATAATTTAACGATAAACTATTGTGTATGTTTGTTCATTATAATTAATAACTCCCTAAAATTTTACTTGTATGTGAATATACTTGTAAATTTCATTTATTAGATTTTTTGCCACGTTTAAAGTTCTTTCTTGTGGCGACGTTCCTTGGTTAATTCTCTTGCAAGAGTTAAATAATTACCGTTAACCAGCGAATGTATTGAATAACGTGCACGTCTTTATTTCACCCACTTTTATAGAACCTGAACATTCACCATCTAAAGACAAAGAATAACCGTCTTCTATTTCTTGGCTCACATTATAGTTACCTTTACCTATTTGGATTATTGTGTAAGGTTCCGAACCTTGAAATTGCTGCGGAAGTGGACTAGTGCCTTCTATACCTACATTAAAGTCAGATGCAGATAGAGTACCTCCTTTCGTATTATCAACTCTGATTTTTATCAAGAGAGTTCCTGTTATAGATGCTAAAGGTCTTTGTGGTCCTTGCTCTCCTGTCTCACCTTTGGCACCTTTAGGTCCTTGCTCTCCTGTCTCACCTTTGGCACCTTTAGGTCCTTGCTCTCCTGTCTCACCTTTGGCACCTTTAGGTCCTTGCTCTCCT
>Ga0182008_10003190_pt1 | contig 10023 bp, 10 predicted proteins | sample Sormic07211129_1_FD_120482 | JGI IMG/M metagenome (GOLD analysis project Ga0182008, IMG submission 120482) | Rhizosphere microbial communities from Sorghum bicolor, Mead, Nebraska, USA - 072115-129_1 metaG | ecosystem: Host-associated > Plants > Roots > Rhizosphere | place: USA: Nebraska...
AATGGGCCTGGAGCGCACGCTGCAATTCCGCAACGGCATCCCCGACATGCGAGACATGGTCGAGGGTGACGTCCGGTTCTCTCTGCCGTTCGGAGTTGGCGCCTGATGCGACTTCCCTACAGCTGGCTGCGAGACGTGGTCGCGGCCGGTCTCGGTGGCCGGCAGGTCGACGTACTCCCGCAGCCAGGAAAGCGGGACGCGCATCAGATCTCCATCCCGAACGGCCGGGTGAACCGGACGTCACCCTCGACCATGTCTCGCATGTCTTCGACGTTGTGGCGGAACATCAGCATCCGCTCGATGCCGAACCCGAAGGCGAAGCCGCTGTACTTCTCCGGGTCGACGCCGCAGGCGGTGAGCACCCGCGGGTTGACCATGCCGCAGCCGCCGAGCTCGATCCAGCCCTCGGAGGAGCAGGTGCGGCAGGGGCGGTCGGGGTTGCCGACGGACTCGCCGCGGCAGACGTAGCAGACCATGTCCATCTCGGCGGACGGCTCGGTGAAGGGGAAGAAGTTCGGGCGCAGCCGGGTCTTCATGCCCTCGCCGAACAGCGACTGGACCATGTGGTCCATCGTGCCCTTGAGGTCCGCCATGGTCAGACCCTCGTCGACGGCCAGCAGCTCGACCTGGCGGAAGACGGGGGTGTGCGTCGCGTCCAGCTCGTCGGTGCGGTAGACGACACCGGGACAGATCACGTAGACCGGCAGCTCGCGGTCGAGCAGCGAACGGATCTGCACGGGCGAGGTGTGGGTGCGCAGCACGACACCGGACTCGGTGCCGCCCTCCGGGCCCTGGACGAAGAAGGTGTCGTGCTCGCCGCGGGCCGGGTGGTCCGGGCCGATGTTGAGGGCGTCGAAGTTGAACCACTCGGCCTCGACCTGCGGGCCCTCGGCGACCTCGTAGCCCATGGCCACGAAGACGTCCTCGATGCGCTCCGACAGGGTGGTCAGCGGGTGGCGCGCGCCGGCCGGTACGCGGTCGTACGGCAGCGTGACGTCCACCGACTCCTCGACCAGTACGCGCGCGTCCCGCTCGGCCTCGAGCTCGCCCTGGCGGACGCCGAGCGCCTTGTTCACGGCGCCCCGGGCCTGGCCGACCAGCTTGCCGGCGGCGGCCTTGGCGTGCGGGGGCAGGGCGCCGATCTCGCGGTTGGCGAGGGCCAGCGGGGAGGTTCCCCCGGTGTGGGCGACCTTGGCCTCCTGGAGCGCGTCGAGGGAGTTCGCGGCGGCGAAGGCGGCGAGCGCCTCGTCCCGCATGCGCTCGATCTCTTCCGGTTTCAACGCCTCGACCTCTACAGGGTCGTACGACTTATTCGGTGCCGACATCTCTTCCCGTGCTTCCGATTGGCTGGCTGGAGGTCCCCGTCACCGACTCGCTCACAGGGCCGCGTGCAGGACACAAAGGTGCCAAAGGCCGAGTCTAACGGGGTGGAGGTATACGAATGCGCCCGTGGGCCGCCGGCCGGCTCTCAGCTGAGATACGCCGGGGCCGCCACGGGCAACGTAAATCGGAACTCGGCGCCGCCCTGGGGGCCGCGTCCGACGGTGATGGTGCCGCCGTGGGCCTCGACGATGCCCTTGACGATGTAGAGCCCGAGGCCGGTGCCACCGCGCTTGCTGCCCCGCCAGAAGCGGGTGAAGACGCGGTTCATGGACTCCTCCGGGATGCCGGGCCCCTCGTCGCTCACCGTGACCGACGTGCCGGTGTCCTCGCCCTCGCGGGGGGACTGTGCGGCCGTGATGTCGATGGTGACGGTTCCCTCGCCGTGGCGCACGGCATTTTCCAGCAGGTTGCTGAGCACCTGGTCGATCTTGTCGGGGTCGGCCCAGAGGGCGGGCAGCGGCTGTTCGAGCCGGAGCAGGAACCGGTCGGCGGGCTGCCCGGCGGCGACGTACGCCTGGATGTGCCGCCCGACGGCCGCGCCGATGTCCACCGGTTGCCGCCGCACCTCCAGCCGTCCGCTGTCGATGCGCGAGATGTCGAGCAGTTCGGCGATGAGCCGGGTGACCCGGTCGGCGTCGGCGTCGACGGTCTCCAGCATCAGCCGCTTCTGGTCGTCGGTGAACCGTTCCCACTTGGCCAGCAGGGTCGCGGTGAAGCCCTTGACGGAGGTCAGCGGCGAGCGCAGCTCGTGGGCCACGGTGGCTATCAGCTCGGCGTGCGAGCCCTCGGTCCGTCGCCGGGCCTCGGTGTCGCGCAGGGAGACGACGACCCGGCGGACGGGCCCGGTGGGCTCGGCGCGGACATAGCGCGCGGACACGAGAACCTCCCGGCCGCCCGGCAGCAGGAGGTTCCGCTCGGGCTGGCGCACCCGAATGGCCAGCCCTCCGTACGGGTCGGTCAGCTGCCACCAGCGCCGGCCGTCCAGGTCCTCTAATGGCAGCGCCTTCTCCAGCCGCTGCCCGAGGGCCTCCTCGGCCGACAGGGAGGTGATGCGCTCGGCGGCGGCGTTGAAGCAGATGACCTGCCCCTGCTCGTCGGCGACGACCAGGCCGTCGGGCAGCTCGTCGGGGTCGATGCCGAGCCCGGTGGGGTCACCGGACCGGGCCGCGGGCGCACGCGGCACGTCCTGTGCTCCCCGTGCCCTGCTCGTGCCGACGCTCATCCCCGAAACCCCACCTCTCAGACGGTGCAGGCGGCCCCTGAGCTGGTCACCCTACTAGTTGCCGGTGACGGAGCGGCACCCTCCGGGGGCGCGCTGTGCACGGGCCGACGCATACAGACATACGGCGGCCGCGGTGGCGAGGTTCAGGCTCTCGGCCTTCCCGTGGATCGGGACGCGCACCACGGCGTCCGCGAGCGCGCGGGTCTCCTCCGGGAGCCCCCACGCCTCGTTCCCGAACACCCATGCGGTCGGCCCGCCCATGGTCCCCTTGTCGAGCTCGTCGTCGAGGTCGTCGGTGCCGGCCCCGTCGGCGGCGAGGACACGGACCCCCGCCTTCCGGAGCCCCTCGACCGCGTCCTCGACCGGCACCCCCACGGCGACCGGCAGATGGAACAACGACCCGACGGAGGCCCGTACGGCCTTGGGGTTGTAGAGGTCGACGGAGGCGTCGGTCAGTACGACGGCCTCGGCCCCGGCGGCGTCGGCGCAGCGCAGGACGGTCCCGGCGTTGCCGGGGTCGCGCACATGGGCGAGCACGGCGACCAGCCTGGGCCCGGCGGCGAGGATCTCCTCGAAGGGTGTGTCGACGAACCGGCAGATCCCGACGAGCCCCTGCGGGGTGACGGTGGTCGAGATGTCGGCGATGACGTCCTCGGAGGCGAGGTGCACCCGGGCGGAGACGGCTCGGGCCTCCCCCACGATGTCGGCGTAGCGCTCGGCGGCCTCGACGGTGGCGAACAACTCCACCAGCCCGTGCCCGGCGGCTTCCCGCACGGCCTGCGGCCCCTCGGCGAGAAACAGCCGCTCCTTGCCCCGGAAGTTCCGCTTGGCGAGCCGCCGGGCGGCGGACACCCGGGGGGAGCGGGGGGAGATGAGCTCGGGGCTGGCTGCAGGCATGGGGCTGTGGCTCGCTTTCGGAACTTACACAACTACACAACAGGACCCGCAAGCCCGAAAGCCTGCGGGTCCCTCATGTCACGTCGGCTGGAAGCCGGGCGTCAGGCCGCCTTGGGGGCGTTCACGTCGGCCGGAAGCGCCTTCTGCGCGACCTCGACCAGCGCGGCGAACGCGGTGGCGTCGTTGACGGCCAGCTCGGCCAGGATCTTGCGGTCGACCTCGACGTTCGCGGCCTTCAGACCCTGGATGAAGCGGTTGTACGTGATGCCGTTGGCGCGGGCAGCGGCGTTGATGCGCTGGATCCACAGCTGGCGGAAGTCACCCTTGCGCTTCTTGCGGTCGTTGTAGTTGTAGACCAGCGAGTGGGTGACCTGCTCCTTGGCCTTGCGGTACAGGCGCGAACGCTGACCGCGGTAGCCGGAGGCCTGCTCGAGGATCGCCCGGCGCTTCTTGTGGGCGTTGACTGCCCGCTTGACGCGTGCCACTTGTTAACTCCTTGTAGCGGGGCCGTGGTTGGACTCACACGGCCCGGAATCGATTGGGTCCCGGTCCAGACGTACGGCGCGCGGGGATCTACCGATCACGCGCCGTCCGCGTCACTTGCCGAGAAGCTTCTTGATCTTCGCGGCGTCGCCCGGGGCCATCTCGGCGTTGCCGGTGAGGCGACGCGTCACGCGGGACGACTTGTGCTCGAGCAGGTGGCGCTTGCCGGCGCGCTCGCGGAGCACCTTGCCGGAGCCGGTGACCTTGAAGCGCTTGCTGGCACCGCTGTGCGACTTGTTCTTCGGCATAGCGCCGTTCTCTCCTCGTCGGTGGCGTTCCGGTGCCCGGTTGCGAAAACCGGGCACGGTGGAACGTCGTTCGTGTTTCGGTTACGTCCTGGGGACTCGCGTCCCCCGGGATCACGCCTCGGCGGAAGCCTCGGCAGGTGCCTCGGTCTCCACGGCGTTCTCGGTCTCCGCGGCGTTCTGCGACTTGCCGGGGTTGGCCTTCGCTTCTGCCTTGCGGGCTTCCTGCGCCTGGCGGGCCTCGGCCATCGCCTCGGTCTTCTTCTTGTGCGGACCGAGAACCATGATCATGTTCCGGCCGTCCTGCTTCGGGTTCGACTCCACGAAACCGAGGTCCTGGACGTCCTCCGCGAGACGCTGCAGCAGTCGGTAGCCGAGCTCCGGCCGGGACTGCTCGCGACCACGGAACATGATCGTGATCTTGACCTTGTCGCCCTGCTTGAGGAACCGGACGACGTGACCCTTCTTGGTGTCATAGTCGTGCGGGTCGATCTTCGGCCGGAGCTTCATCTCCTTGATGACCGTGTGCGCCTGGTTCTTGCGCGCCTCACGGGCCTTCATGGCCGACTCGTACTTGAACTTCCCGTAGTCCATGAGCTTGCACACGGGCGGACGGGCGTTCGCCGCGACCTCGACCAGGTCCAGGTCGTACTCCTGCGCAAGCTCCAGTGCCTTGGCCAGCGGGACAATGCCCACCTGCTCGCCACTGGGACCGACAAGTCGCACCTCGGGAACGCGAATCCGGTCGTTGATGCGGGGCTCGGCGCTGATGGATCCTCCTCGGTTAGCACCACACGGCGGTCTGGCGGACAGCCGCGTATGTCTCTTTCGTTAGACCTAACCGCGCCGAAGCATGAAAAATGCCCCGGACGATCACAGGCGGGGCTCCAAAGCACTACCGGAGCACCGCCGCGATGACGCGGGGCGCGCTTTCGGGCGACTCCATCGTCCGTACGGAACGATGGTGGCCGCCTGACCGGGGTGACCCGCCGTCCCGGAGGGCGGTCGGGTGGGAGATCGGAGCCTCCACTTGTGGGCCGGGCACGCGCATGTTCGCACATGGGTGTCCAGCCGGTCGTCACACAAGGCTAGCAGTACTCCGGGGATGGTGCGAACCGGCGTGCACCGGGGCCTATCGTGTGGGGCATGAGTGACACCCCTCCCGCAGCCACCGGCCCCGCCGGCTCTCCCGACTTCGACGAGATGACCCGCGACATCGCCGAGGTCCCCGCCGTCGAGGTGATCGTGACGGTCGCCGTCAACCTGATGAGCGCCGCCGCCGTGAAGCTCGGTCTGACCGAGGAGGGCGACAAGTACAAGGACCTGGACGAGGCCCGCAAGCTGGTCACGGCCCTCGCCGGTCTGCTGGACGCGTCCGCGACCGAGATCAGCTCCTTCCACGCGGCCCCGCTGCGCGACGGCCTGAAGTCGCTCCAGCTGGCCTTCCGCGAGGCATCCGTCGTCCCCGACGAGCCGGGCCAGGGCCCGGGCGAGAAGTACACGGGCCCGGTCTACGGCTGACGGTCCACCGCGTCCACGGTGAGCTGCCTCACCGGACGTACAAGGGCTCGCCCGGCGGCGTCGCCCCGGCCGGCAGCAGTGCCAGGTCGAGGCCGCGCACCAGGCGGGCCCTCAGTGTCTCGTCGGCGGCGAGGCGCCGAGCGACCGCCTGCGCCGCCTCGGCGGGGGCGACCTGCGGATCGAGTACGAGGGCCAGGGTGCCGTCGGCCTCGCCGGGCCCGAGGTGCGCGCGCAGCACGGCGGACTCGGCGGCGACCGCGGCCCGTACCGCCTCCCGCACGGCCGGGTCGGCCAGCGGGTCGGTCGTCGTACGGCCCTCGGCGAGCGCGAGCAGCGTCGGTCCCGTCAGCTCGAACGGCACCGGCCCGGCCAGGTCGAGCACCACCGTGTCCGCCTTCTCGTGCGCGGCGGCCTGCAGCGCCTGGTGCAGGGGTACGGCGACGGGACGGGCCGCCGGGTCCCAGCGGGCCAGCGAGTCGGTGGAGGTGAACGCGGGCAGCGCGGTCCGCGATCCGGCCTTCAGCGTGGGCACGGCCATGTCGCTGGTCTTCTCGCGGCGCAGCCCGTTCTCGTCCTCCTCGACCTCGCCGAGCACGGCGACCACGGGGACCAGCAGCCGGGCGCCCTTGAGGGCGGCCAGGACCGGGCCGACGGCGGTGCGGTCCTCGGCCCAGGCGGCGAGCGCCGCGCTCAGCCGGGGGTCGGCGGAGCCGTCGTCGTCGGAGAAGCCGGGGTCGGGAATGTTCTTGTTCGCCACGGTCACCGACCCTATCGGGCGGATATCGGGGGGATGCTGCTGGGCTTGTGCGATCCCGGAAACCGCTGGTTCACCGCCTTCACGGCTTTCTCAGATTTCCCTGACACACATCTAACTTCCGTCTAACGGGGCGCACAGTGGCCGCCCCGAGCATCGCGGGCATGGAGTCCTCCAGAGCCCGCCGAAACCCCCATGGCCGTCCGTCCAGGACGTGCCCCATGCTCTGCACCGCCCTCGCCGTGGTCGCCGTGGTGGGCGGTACGGCGGCCGGGACGGTGTATGTGAAGGAGCGGGCGCGCTCGGGCACGGGCCCCGTATCGTCGGCGGCGTCGGCGTCGGCCTCCCTCTCGGCCTCTCCCTCGGCCACGGCCGACGGGCAGGAAGGGGAGGAATCGGTGGAACCCGTGGCACAGCCCGCCGTGGACCACGACGCGCTGCTCGCGAAGGCGATGGCCTCGGTGCGCGTCGCGGGGAAGGCGGAGGTCTCGGTGGCCGTGCTGGACCTGGACTCCGGCGACAGCGCCGCCTACGGGAGCGGCGCCTTCGACACGGCGAGCATCGTCAAGGTCGACATCCTGGCGGCCCTGCTGCTGAAGGCTCAGGACGAGGGTCGGCCTCTGACGGCGACGGAGAAGTCGTACGCCACCACGATGATCGAGAACAGCGACAACACGGCCGCGTCGGCGCTGTGGGACACCATCGGCAGGGCCGCGGGGCTGGGCGCCGCGAACAGACGGCTCGGGCTGACGCACACCGAGGGCGGCGACGGCGCGCTGTGGGGGCTCACCCAGACCACTGCGGCCGATCAACTCACCCTGCTCACGCAGGTGTTCGGGGACGACTCGAAGCTGAGCGCGGCCTCGCGGGCGTACGTCCAGAAGCTGATGGGGCAGATAGAGGCCGACCAGCACTGGGGGGTGTCCGCGGCGGCGGACGGCTCCCGGTGGGCCCTGAAGAACGGGTGGTTGGCGCGGAGCAGCACCGGTCTGTGGGACATCAACAGCATCGGCCGGGTGACGGTCGACGGCCACGACCATCTGGTGGCGGTGCTCTCCCATGGCAACTCGACCCAGGCCAAGGGCATTTCGCTGGTCGAGGCGGCGGCGAAGGCGGCGGTGTCGGTGTTCGCGGGAGGAAGTGACGGCTCGTCGGCCTTCCCCTCGGCCACTGCCCGTGGCCGAGCCGGCTTCTAGAAGCGGTCGTGGCGCGGGCGGCGGCCCCGCCACAGCACCACGGCCACCATCAGCAGTACACCGCCGGCTCCGCCCGCGAGCGGGGCGGCCCAGTCGCTGGTGTCGGCTTCGGACTTGGGGGCGTCCGGGCCGGAACCGAAGTACTTCCGGCCGTAGGCGGCCGGCTGCAGATGCCTCGGCTCCATCCGGCCCGCGGCCTTCAGGGCGGCGACCGGGTCGATCATGCCGAAGCCGCGGGAGTCGTCGCGGCCGCCGACCGGGGCGTCGCGCGCGGTGTCCTCCAGCAGTTGCTTGATCTGGGCCGGGGCCAGGCCCGGGTGGACCGCCTTGATGAGCGCCACGGCGCCCGACACGAACGCCGAGGCCGCGCTGGTGCCCCAGCCCTGGTAGTACTTGTGGTCGGGATCGGCGATGACGATCTTGTCGCCGGGGGCGCTGACCGTGGCGTACCAGCGGCGGGTGGAGAACGAGGCGCGGACGCCGAAGCGGTCCACGGCGGTCGCGGCGATGACGCCCGGGTAGGCCGCCGGGTAGGAGACGTGGTCGCCCTTCTCGCCGCCGTTTCCGGCGGAGGCGACGACGGCGACGTTCTTCTTCAGCGCGTACTGGATCGCCTCGTCCTCGGCGGGCTCGGGGTGCGCGGAGGCGGAGTCGTCGCCGAGCGAGAGGTTGATGACGTCGGCGCCGTGGTCGGCGGCCCAGCGGATGCCTTCGGCGAGCGCGTTGCCGCGGGTGGAGCGGGCCTTGCCGCGGGCGGCGTCGTCGTCCTCCAGGATCACGCGGACAGGCAGGATCTTCGCTTCCGGGGCGATGCCGATGACGCCGTCGGCGTCGCCGGGACCGTGTCCGTGCGCGGCGATGATGCCGGCCATGGCGGTCCCGTGCCGGGCCCAGGGCCGGTCCCCCTCCGTCGCTCCGAAGCCGATCATGTCCCTGCCCGCCAGGACGTTGCCGATGAGGTCGGGGTGGTCGGCCTCGACGCCGGTGTCCAGGACGGCGACGGTGACGCCCTTGCCCCGGGTGATCTGCCAGGCCTGCTGGACGTGCAGGGCGTCGAGGCCCCACTGCTGGGCGCGTATGCCGTCGGCGTGCGCCGCGGTGGTGGGGACCAGCGCGAGGGACGCGGCGAGGAGGGCGCTGAGGGCGGCGGAACGGCGTCTCATGACGGCCGCTTCGAGGGCGGGGTGCTCACGTCTTTCCTCAGGGCACGTTCGATGCGGTCGGCGAGGCCCTGGGCCTCGTTGCCGAGACCGGCCTGGGCGGGGGGTGTGGTGGCGCCGGACTGCTCGGCCTGTTCGGCGGGTTGGGGGGTGTCGACGGTACGGCCGTCGGCCCAGCCGGAGACGGAGTAGACGACGACGGGGGCGTCGGTCAGGACGGAGACGGTCCAGGAGGCGCGCTGTTTCGTACTGAAGCGTGCGGCGGTCGTGTTCTTCGCGGCGAAGGGGCGGGGCATGAGGTCGGCGCGGGTGCCGAGGTGCTCGTCCTGGAAGCGTTTGGCGAGGGAGGACATGGCGGCTCGGTCCGCCTTGGTGAAGACGAGTCCGACGGTGGTGACGAAGCTCTGGGTGGCGTCGGTGTAGGTGGCCCGCACCAGCCGCTGGCAGCCCACGGGGGCCAGCGCCTTGCTCAGCAGCGGATCGAAGGCGCCCGTGCACCCGCTGTCGGGCGCGACGGCGATCCGGGTCCAGGTCCGGTCGGCACCGCCGGGTCCGGCGCCCTGTCCGTCCACGGTCGTCGGGAACAGGTCGTCGACGGGCACACTGTGCCAGAGCCCCCGGGCGACGACGAACGTGTTCTGCTCCCCGCCGTCCCCGTCCCCTCCGACCAGCCACGTCCCGGTCACAGCGCCGCCGACGAGTCCCAGTCCGAGCACGAGACACGCGGCGATCCCGGCTCCCCGCGACCGCAACCGGGCCCCGAGCGCCCGGGGCCGAGCCCGCTCGTCATACCCCTCGGGCTCCCCGAACGACACGACGGGCCTGCTGCCGCTCAGTCTCCCGCCCGCGGTCACGGGGGCCGTCCAGGACAGCGAGGGATCGGGCGCCACGCCCCCGCCCTGCGCACCGCCGCGCGCATCGGGCGCCCCAACGGGCTTGGCGGGCACGCCGGTTGCTCTCGCAGCCTCCTGACGAGTGTCCGGCACCGACGGCTCGGCGGGACCGGAGCGGGCCCCCGGCTCCGAGGCACCGGGACGGGGCCCGGGCATCGGCGGCGTGGCCGGGGTGGCGGGCGGAGCGGAGCCCTGCCGGGTCGCGTGCA
>Ga0182008_10003191_pt1 | contig 10021 bp, 7 predicted proteins | sample Sormic07211129_1_FD_120482 | JGI IMG/M metagenome (GOLD analysis project Ga0182008, IMG submission 120482) | Rhizosphere microbial communities from Sorghum bicolor, Mead, Nebraska, USA - 072115-129_1 metaG | ecosystem: Host-associated > Plants > Roots > Rhizosphere | place: USA: Nebraska...
CAACCACGACATGGCACCGACCAAGGTGCGCGAACGCACCTGGAACAAATGGCACATCACCGCGCTGTGGGTCGGCATGTCGGTGTGCGTGCCGACCTACACCCTCGGCGGCGTACTGACGGCGTATTTCGGCCTGACCGTCGGCGAAGCGCTGATGGCGATTTTGCTGGCCAACGTCATCGTGCTGATCCCGCTGACCCTCAATGCCTTTCCCGGCACCAAGTACGGCATCCCGTTCCCGGTATTGCTGCGCTCGTCATTCGGCGTGCTCGGTTCCAACGTGCCGTGCCTGATTCGTGCGCTGGTGGCGTGTGGCTGGTTCGGGATTCAAACGATGTTTGGCGGATTGGCGATTCACCTGTTTCTTGGCTCGATCTTCGACGGCTGGAAATCCCTCGGCGGCACGGGGGAGGTGATCGGTTTCATGATCTTCTGGTCGCTGAACCTGTGGGTGGTAATCCGTGGTGCCGAGTCGATCAAGTGGCTGGAAACCCTGTCCGCACCGTTGTTGGTGGCGGTGGGCATCGGCCTGCTGGTGTGGGCGATGCCCAATGTGTCGATGAGCGAGCTGCTGGCGATTCCACCGAAACGCCCCGAAGGTGCGAGCGTGGTCAGTTACTTCGCTGCGGGGCTGACGGCGATGGTCGGCTTCTGGGCCACGCTGTCGCTGAACATTCCTGACTTCAGCCGCTACGCCAAGAGCCAGAAGGACCAGATACTCGGGCAGATTTTCGGTCTGCCGCTGACCATGTTCCTGTTCGCTTCGCTGGGAGTGGTGATGACTGCCGCGTCGGTGAAACTGGTCGGTGTCACCGTGTCGGATCCGGTCAGCCTGATCGGCCATATCCAGAGCCCGCTATGGGTGGCGGTGGCCATGGCGCTGATCATCATCGCCACGCTGTCGACCAACACGGCGGCGAACATTGTTTCGCCAACCAACGACTTCCAGAACATCGCGCCCAAAGTGATCAACCGCACCAAAGCGGTGTTGCTCACCGGCTTCGTCGGGCTGGCGTTGATGGCCCACGAGCTGCTGAAAAAGCTCGGGTTGATCGTTTCCGATGTCAGCCTGGAAACCGTGTATTCCAACTGGCTGCTGGGCTATTCGAGCCTGCTCGGACCAATCGCCGGGATCATGGTGGTGGACTACTTCCTGATCAAGAAACAGCAACTGGACCTGGCCGGGCTGTACCGCGATGACGTGTATCCGGCGTGGAACTGGGCCGGGTTTGCCGCGTTTGGCGTGCCCGTGGTGCTGACCCTGCTGTCGCTGGGTAGCGATGCGTTCAGCTGGTTTTACAGTTATGGCTGGTTTACCGGTTCGGCGCTGGGCGGGGTGATTTATTACGGGTTGTGTTCGATGCGAAGCAACCCGTCTGTTGTGAAATCTTCGGTGTGAGGGATGGCCCTTTCGCGAGCAGGCTCGCTCCCACATTTGGAATGCGATCCCTTGTGGGAGCGAGCCTGCTCGCGAAGACGGCCTGACTCACGCCAGAGATGTATCTGAATAAATTCATAAGAAACTGCCTGAGGAGATCAACATGAACGCAGCCGTAGACGTTCTGCAATCCACCCATCAGCACATCAACCGCGACCGCCTCTGGGCCTCGCTCATGGAACTGGCCAAGCTCGGCGCGACGGTCAAGGGCGGGGTCTGTCGCCTGGCCCTGACCGACCTCGATCGCCAGGCCCGTGACCTGTTCGTGCAGTGGTGCAAGGACGCCGGATGCAGCGTCACGGTGGATGAAGTCGGCAATATCTTCGCCCGTCGTCCGGGGCGTAACCCGAACCTGCCGCCGGTGATGACCGGCAGCCACATTGACACCCAGCCCACCGGCGGCAAGTTCGACGGCTGCTTCGGCGTGCTCGCCGGCGTCGAGGTGCTGCGTACCCTCAATGACCTCGGCGTGGAAACCGAAGCACCGCTGGAAGTGGTGGTCTGGACCAACGAAGAAGGCTCGCGCTTTGCTCCGTGCATGATGGGTTCCGGCGTGTTCGCCGAAAAATTCACCCTCGAAGAAACCCTGGCCAAAGTCGATGCCGACGGCGTCACCGTCGGTGAAGCCCTGAATGCCATTGGTTACGCCGGGTCACGCAAAGTCAGCGGGCATAAGGTCGGCGCCTATTTCGAAGCGCACATCGAACAAGGCCCGATCCTCGAAGACGAGCAGAAAACCATCGGCGTGGTACTCGGCGCCCTCGGGCAGAAGTGGTTCGACCTGAAACTGCGCGGCGTCGAAGCGCACGCCGGGCCAACGCCGATGCACCTGCGCAAGGACGCCCTGGTCGGCGCCTCGGTCATCGTTGGTGCGGTCAACCGCGCCGCCCTCGGCCACCAACCCCACGCCTGCGGCACCGTCGGTTGCCTGCAAGCCTATCCCGGCTCGCGCAACGTCATCCCCGGCGAAGTGCGCATGACCCTCGACTTCCGCCATCTGCAGCCAGAGCGCCTCGATTCGATGATTGCCGAAGTGAAGCAGGTCATCGACGCGACCTGCGAAGAACACGGCCTGACCTATGAACTGACCCCGACCGCCGACTTCCCGCCGCTGTACTTCGAAAAGGGCTGCGTCGAAGCCGTGCGCGGCGCGGCGAAAGGCCTGGGCTTGTCACACATGGACATCGTCAGCGGCGCCGGCCACGACGCGATCTTCCTCGCCGAACTCGGCCCGGCCGGAATGATCTTCGTGCCGTGCGAAGGCGGGATCAGCCACAACGAAATCGAGAACGCCGCGCCGGATGATCTGGCGGCCGGGTGCGCGGTGTTGTTGCGGGCGATGCTCGCGGCTTCGGCGATGGTGGCGGAGGGGCAGCGCGCGGCCTGAAGATCAAAAGATCGCAGCCTGCGGCAGCTCCTACAGTTGGATTGCATTCAAACTGTAGGAGCTGCCGAAGGCTGCGATCTTTTAGTGGCCACCTGTAGGAACGAATTGGTTTGATCATCCGGGCCGGTCATTTTTACTTGCAGTGCCCTGACGTCGATCAGGGCCGTTGGGGTTGCCGACATCCAGCAACCTTCGTTCGACCAAAACATTCTCCAGTGCCTGACGCTCGACCGGCGCCATCTGGTGTTCACGCTTTTTCAGCTCCAGCAGAATCGGGCTGGACCAGGTGCGATAAGTCTGTTCGATGTTGCGACGCGACGTCATCAGTCTCTCCTTGATCAAGAGCCCGGTGTAGCTGGCAGGGGCTCAATCCGATGAGGAATTAACGTTAGTCGACAAACCCCGAGTTCGCGAATACAGCGCAATCCCTGTGGGAGCGAGCCTGCTCGCGAACGCGGTGGATCAGCCCAACAGTTCAGCGGCTGACACTCCGCTTTCGCGAGCAGGCTCGCTCCCACAGGTTTTTGTATCGCCCGCAAGTCAATCCTCGATATTCATCATCGCCTGCACACCTTCCCATGCCTCGGCGCGCATCCGCTCAATATCCAGCCCCGGAATCACGCCGTTATCCACCACGATCCGGCCGCCAACGAGGCTGTATTTCACGGTAATCGGTTCACCGGCCACCACCGGGGCAACCGCGCAATCGTGGAAACCGAAGAAGCGTGGATGATCAAGGCTGTAGATCACCAGATCCGCCGCTTGCCCGATTTCCAGCGTACCGACCGCGTCCAGTCCCAACACCTGCGCACCGCCCGCCGTGCCCCAGTGGATCACGTCTTCGGCGGTGGTCGCCGAGGCGCCTTGTTCGGCGCGGTGGATCAGCCACGCGGTGTTGGCTTCGCCGACCATGCTCCCGGATTCGTTGGACGCGACGCCGTCGACGCCGAGGGAGATCGGTACGCCGGCCTCATACATTTGCGGAATCGGTGCGACGCCGCTGCCCAGGCGCGCGTTGCTCACCGGGCAATGCGAGATGCCGGTATCGGTCTGGGCGAGCATGCGGATTTCGCCGGGTTGCAGGTGCACGGCGTGGGCGAACCACACGTCGGGGCCGAGCCATTCGTGTTCGGCGACGAATTCCACCGGCAGGCAGTTGTATTTCTCGCGGCAGAAATTCACGTAGTTCTGCGTTTCCGACAGGTGCGTGTGCAGGCGCAAACCGAGGCCGCGCGCGGTGTGTGCCAGTTCGCGCAGCAGGGTCGGCGGCAGTGAAAAGGTCGGCGTGGTGGGCGCGACGACGACCCGGCGCAGGGCATCCGGGGTGTCCTGGTGATACAGCGATTTCAGCCGCTCGATGTCGCCGACCATTTGCTCGAGGCTTTCCGGTTGCAGCGCGGTTTTCGAGAAGCCCGGATGGGCACTGGCCGATTCCAGCGCGCCACCGCGACAGAGTACGAAACGCAGGCCGAACTCATCGGCCAGATCGAACAGCAGATCCCCGGTCTCGGTTGTGCCGTGGGCGTGGTAGAGATAGTGATGATCGGCGCAGGTCGTCACCCCGGACAGCAGCAACTCGACCATACCCAGACGGGCAGCGATCCGCGCCAGTTGCGGGGTAAAACGGTTCAGGCGTGGGTAGGGCACGCTTGCCAGCCAGCCTTGCAGATCCTGATTCAAGCCTTCGGGCACGGCTTTGAGCAGGTTCTGGAACAGGTGATGGTGGGTGTTGATCCAGCCCGGATAGACCACGCTGTTGCGCGCATCGATCACCCGCTCGCCGGGTTGCGGCTCCAGGTTGGCGGCCATTTCGGCGATGCGGCCGTTGACCACGCGAATGTCCACCGCCCCGGCGCGGGCACGCGGACCGCGCAGGCCGGTCATCACCGCGAGCGGGTTTTTGATCAGGATGTTTTGAAGTTGAGTCATGGCAGGCTCCAGTCAGAGAATGTGCGAGGCGGATTTGCCGGGTGTGGTGTCGGGCACGCTGACGCCGTTGAGCGCCGCGTTGAGCAGCACCGACACCAGGCAGGCGATGACCACGCTGCTGTGCAGGAACGGCTGTGACCACTCGGGCATTTGTTTGAACAGGGTTGGGGCGAGCACCGGTACCAGCGCGGCGGCGATGGTGAAACCGACGATCAACACGTTGTAGCGATTGCGTTCGTAGTCGACCTTGGCCAGGGTCTGGATACCCGCCGCCGCGACCACGCCGAACATGGCAATGCCGGCACCGCCCAGCGCCGCCGTCGGCATCGAGGCGATGATCGCCCCGGCCTTGGGCACCAGCGCAATCGAGCACATCAGCAGGCCGCTGACGGCGACCACCCAACGGCTGCGCACGCCGGTCAGGATCACCAGACCGACGTTTTCCATGAAGGCAATGAACGGGAAAGCAGCGAACATCCCGGCGATGGTGCTGGCCAGGCCGTTGGCGCGCAGGCCGTTGACCACTTGCTGGTCTTCCACCGGTTTGTCGACGATGTCGCCGATGGCCACGAACAGCCCCATCGACTCGACCATCTGCACGATCATCACCACCACCATGGTCGCGATGGGGATCAGGCTGAACGTCGGCAGGCCGAAGTAGAACGGGTAGGGCACGGTCAGCCACGGCGCCTCTTCAACACTGTGGAAATTGCCCATGCCCAGACCGTAAGCCAGACCGGCGCCGACCAGCATGCCCACCAGCACCGCCATGTTGCGCAGCAGCGGGCTGCCGTAGCGATTGACCAGCAGAATGGTCAGCAGCACCACCACGGCCACGGCGAGAAAGGCCGGCGCGCCGAAGTTGCTCGCGTTGCGCCCGCCACCGACCCATTCATAGGCGATCGGAAACAGCTGCAGACCGATCACGGTGACGATGCAACCGGTGACCACTGGCGGGAAAAACCGCCGCAATCGGCCCACGAACGGCGCCATCAGCAGGGTGAAAATCCCGGCACCGATCACCGCGCCGCAGACCCCGGGGAAGCCCACTTCGGGGTTGCTGCCGATGGCAATCACCGGACCGACGCTGCTGAACGCCACGCCTTGCAGGATCGGCAGGCGCACGCCGAATTTCCAGAAACCGACGGTCTGCAACAGGGTGGCGATGCCCGAGCAGAACAGCGTGGTGCTGATCAGCACCACGGTATCGGCGTGGGACATTTTCAGGGCGCTGGCAACGATCAACGGCACGGCGATGGCGCCGATGTACGAGACGGCCATGTGCTGCAGGCCAAGGGTGAGCATCTGTCGCACCGGCAAAACGCGGTCGACGGGGTGCACGGTGGAGGAAGGAGTGGCTGACGACATGGGGAATCACCTCTGGCTGTTTTTATGCGGTAGAGAGGGGTATTCGTCTGATGCCTCAGGTTTCAGGAACACTGAAAATCCCTTGTGGGAGCGAGCCTGCTCGCGAAAGCGTCGTGTCAGCCGACATCACTGTTCAATGGCCCACCGCCTTCGCGAGCAGGCTCGCTCCCACAGGTTTTGCAGCGTTTCGCTGATTAACATCAGTCATTCGTGCCCGAAGCCGCCATCCACCGGCTCCGAGGCCTTGTTCAGCCTGCGAGGCAGGCGGCAAAGCCCTGGTTCAGCGCCGCGCGATCCAGGTCGCGGCCGATGAACACGATCTTGCTCGAGCGGGGCTCCGTGCCCCAGGCGGTCGAGGCGCGGAACTCCACCAGGCTGTGCACGCCTTGCAGCACGTAGCGCTGGTCTTCGTTGGCCACGGCCAGCACGCCTTTCATGCGATAGAGGTTGTCGGCCTGGGACGAGCGCAGTTCGGTGATCCAGCGGTGGAACGCCATCAGATTGACCGCGCCGTCGACGGCGATGCCCACCGATGACACGCTCGGATCGTGTTCGTGGTCTTCTGATTCATGGTGGTGGTCATGGTCGTGATGCTCAGGTTCCGCGCCGATTTCCATAAGCTTCTGCGTGCATTCGAAGGCGCCGATGCCGAGGATTTTCGTCAGGTCGATCTGCGCATGAGTGGAGGTCACCAGATCTGCGGTGGCGTTCAAACCCCGGATCTTGCCGCGCAGGGTTTCCACCTCGTCGCTGCTGACCAGATCGACCTTGTTGATGACGATGCGGTCGGCGCAGACGATCTGATCCACCGCCTGATTGTCGACGCCATCCAGTTGCAAATCTTCCAGGTGTTGGGCGATGTGCTTGGCGTCGACCATGGTCACGATCGCATCGAGTTCGACGTCCTCGGCAATCGGGTCATTGATGAAAAAGCTTTGCGCCACCGGGTACGGGTCGGCCAGCCCGCTGGTCTCGATCAGGATGTGATCGAGGCGTACCGGGCGCGCCACCAGTTCGCGGACGATGCGCACCAGATCCTCACGAACCTCGGCGGTGCAGCACACGCAGCCGTTGACCATTTCGTAGATTTCTTCGGTCTCCGAGCTGAGCACCAGATCGCCGTCGATGCCGACCTCGCCAAACTCGTTTTCGATCACGGCAATCTTGCGTCCGTGGTTTTCCTTGAGGATGTAATTGAGCAGGGTGGTTTTGCCGGCGCCGAGGAAGCCGGTGAGGATGGTCACGGGGATTTTGGTGTTGCGGGTTGGGGCGTTGAAGGGGGTGTTCATCTGGAGCTCCTTACCTGTGTTTTTAGTCGGAGTGCGATCAATTGTGGGAGCTAGCCTGCTAGCGAATGCGGTGTGTCATTCGGCGGTGAGGGTGACTGGTCCAGCGCTTTCGCGAGCAGGCTCGCTCCCACAGGGATTTGGGTGTTCTTTCCAGCGGGTGGCAACGCCGGCATCCAGGCCGAACAGGTCGAGTACTCTGCCGAGGCTGTGATCGACCATTTGCGCCAGGCTTTCGGGCCGGGCGTAGAACGCCGGCACCGGCGGGGCGATGATTCCGCCCATCTCGGTCACGGCGGTCATGTTGCGCAGGTGGGCGAGGGTCAGCGGGGTTTCGCGGGCCATCAGCACCAGGGTGCGGCGTTCCTTGAGGGTGACGTCGGCGGCGCGGCCGATCAGCCCGGAAGACGTGCCGGTGGCGATCTCCGCCAGCGTGCGCATCGAACACGGCGCGACCACCATGCCCAGGCAGCGAAACGAACCGCTGGCGATCCCGGCGGCGACGTCATCGGCGCGGTGGTAGTGGCTGGCGAGTGCAGTGACATCGGCCAGTTTGTAGTCGGTCTCGTGGGCCATGGTCAGCAGCGCGGCGCGGCTGATGATCAGGTGGCTTTCGATGTTCAGCCCGGCCAGCAACTCCAGCAGACGCACGCCGTAGACGAAACCGGACGCGCCGCTGATGCCGACCACCATCCGCTGGCGTTTCACAACGCCAGCCCTTTGAGCCGTTGCCGCGCACGTTCGAGCACGTCCTGATCGAGCTGCGCCTTGATCCCGTCGAAGCCCGAGCCTCGGGTAGCGTCCAGGCCCATGCGCGACGTGGTGCCGTTGACCGAGGACGACGGGTCCAGCGGGCTGCCGGGCAAACCGTCGATCATGAACAGGTCCAGATGCGGCTGGAAATGCGTGGCCAGTGCCCACAACACCTGGCTGTCGTCAGTGATCTCAATATCGCTGTCCACCGCGATCACGCTTTTCAGATACGGATCCCAGCCGAGCAGGGCCAGCATGATCTGCCGCGCCTCGCCGTCGCGGCTTTGATCCAGCGCCACGTAGCAATGAAAGTGGGTGCCGGAGTTCGGATAATGCACGGCGGTGACGGCGGGGAAACGCGCCTTGAGCTTCTCGCTCATTTCCGCTTCGCGCGGCAGCCGGGCGAGGGTCAGGTGCTCGGCGTAGCGGCCGCCCATCACGTCTACCAGCCATGCATCCTTGCGCCGCAACAGGGTGTCGACGCGCAGCACGTTGTTGGTCGAACGATCCGAGGAGTAACCGCTGAACTCGCCGAACGGGCCTTCCTCAGCGTAGGCCGTCGGGTCAATGGCGCCTTCGAGAACGAACTCGGCGTATGCCGGGACGCCGATGCCGTAGCGTGGGGTCTTGACCAGCTCCAGCGGCGCACCGAACAAGCCGCCAGCGACGGCACGTTCATCGTTGCCGTAGGGCAAGCGCGCTGCCGCCGCGAGCATGAACAGCGGATGCGCGCCGACCACCATCGCCACGCGCAATTCTTCACCGCGTTCACGAGCGGTCTGCAGCATTCGCCACAGGTGTCCGCGCGAGTGCAGGCTGGTCGCCAGGGATTGGCGGGCGTGGCGCATCGAGCGGTGGTAGCTCATGTTGGCGATGCCGGTCAGCGGGTCCTCGGCGATGATGATCGCGTTGGTGATGTACGGCCCGCGATCGCTGTCGAAGTGCTTAAGCATCGGCAGCAGCGCCAGATCCACGGCTTCGCCTTCGAACACTTCATCAAGCACCGGGCCGCTTTCCACGTAGCGCGGGGCGATGGGCTGGTTGGCGCGGCGCTGGAAGGTTTCGTGCAGTTGTGCAGGCGTTACGCCGAACAACCGGGCGATGCGGGTGCGGGAGGCGAACAGATTGGTCGCCACCGGCACCTTGAGGCCGCCGACGTTTTCGCAGATCAGCAACGGATCGCGGCCCTGTGTGGCGAGGGCATCGACCAGGGCGGTGATGTCCTGATCGGCAGAAAGCGTTTGGGTGATGGTCAGCACATCGTCCGGGTACTCACGGCGATAGGCGTCGATGAACACGTGAAAATCCTGAGAATCGCCGAGCGTCGAACGGGTCATGGTTTCACCTCGTAAAAAGCAGGCACGCAGGGGTGAGAGGGCGTTCGATCGAGCAGCCGTTGGCCTGCCGGTCGAGGGAACGCCGGGTCATCTTCGTGCCTGTAAAGTCGCTGTGTTGCCTCTACTGTTCACTTAGGTGCTGAGGAGATTCCTGTGGCGAGGGAGCTTGCTCCCGCTGGACTGCGCAGCAGGCCCAAGCTCTTTGGGAAAAAGCGGGGCGGCTTCGCCACCCAGCGGGAGCAAGCTCCCTCGCCACAAGGGTTCAGCATGGCTTCAGCGAACAGCGGTATCAGAGGTACGTGGTCGTCAGGCGAATATCCGCCTCAACCAGATCCTTCGGCGGTGGCGTCGGCTCGATCCCGCACAACCGGGCGATGTTGTTGCCCAGGTAGTCCTCCAGATGATCCTCATCGATGCCCAAGCCCTGCGGTGCCGGTGAGCACAACACCTCCAGCTCGCGCAGCCACATGCCCGGTTCGTTCGGCGGCGAGTCGGTGCCGAACACGATCTTGTTGCGCGGCAG
>Ga0182008_10003194_pt1 | contig 10014 bp, 9 predicted proteins | sample Sormic07211129_1_FD_120482 | JGI IMG/M metagenome (GOLD analysis project Ga0182008, IMG submission 120482) | Rhizosphere microbial communities from Sorghum bicolor, Mead, Nebraska, USA - 072115-129_1 metaG | ecosystem: Host-associated > Plants > Roots > Rhizosphere | place: USA: Nebraska...
GATTTCTTCGTAGCTCGCGCCGTTGAGCCGCATTTCGGATTCTTCGGCGCGATTGCCGGCGAAGACCAGATGCGTGTGGCAGTCGATGAGCCCGGGCGTGACAGTGTACTTCGAGAGATCGATCACTCTCGCGCCGGCGGGAACGTGTCCGGGCGCGGGCTCGACCGACGCGATCTTGTCGCCGCGCACGACGATCACCTGATCGCGGAGCACGACACCCTTGTCGACGTCCACCAGTCGACCTGCGCGGATCGCGGCAACCGCGGTGGCCGCGGGCGGGACATACGGCGGAGCCATGAAGTCCGGCATCTGTGCCGAGGCGCGAGAGCCGAGGGCGGCGAGCGCGCAGGTCACGACGAGCATACGTTGCATACAAAGACCGGAGGGGAGGAATGCGACGCGACGTGTCCGGCAGATTATGGCGCGCCGGCTGCTCGCGCGACAGGTACCGGCGGCACTCGTGTCCCGCCCTTTCGCGCCCCGGCCGTTCTCCTCATCTTGGGACACCACCATCCTTCCCCGGATTCGCATATGGCGACCTTCGTCAAGACGCGGGATATCCCGATCGCCGGCGCGCACACGCTGCCGCAGGAATTCTTTACGTCACCAGAGCTGTTCGCGCAGGAATTCGAGCGGATTTTCGCGCGCCGATGGATCTGCATCGGGCGCGAATCGAAGATCGCGAACAAGGGCGATTATTTTTTGCATACAATCGGGAAGGAGAGCATCATCGTCCTTCGCGACCAGTCGGGGGAGGTTCGCGCGCACTACAACTCGTGCCGTCATCGAGGCGCGCGCATGTGCGAGGCCGCATCCGGTACGTTCTCCGAGACGATTCAGTGTCCGTATCATGCGTGGACCTACGCACTCGATGGTCGTCTCGTCGGTGCGCAGACCAGCGATTCCATTCCGGGATTCGACAAGAAGAACTTTCCCCTCATCGGCGTCGCGATCGCGGTCTGGGAAGGATTTCTCTTCATCAATCTCGATCCGACCCCCGAGCCGTTCGAAGAGGCGTTCGCAGCGCTCATCGGACGCTTCGAGCGCTTCAACCTCCCGACGCTCACCGTCGCGCGCACCATCGACTACGACGTGAAGTCGAACTGGAAGCTCGTGTTCCAGAACTATTCCGAGTGCTATCACTGCTCGCCGGTGCATCCACAGCTCGTGAAGATCACGCCATCGAACAGCGGCGAGAACGATCTCTTCGAAGGGCCGTTCCTCGGCGGCTACATGGTGATGAACGAGCAGCACGAGAGTCTCTCGATGAGCGGGCAGGCATGCGGCGTTCCGGTCGGCGAGCTCGATGAAGCAGACATGAGGCGCGTGTACTACTACTCGATCTTTCCGAACATGCTGCTCAGCCTCCACCCCGACTACGTGATGGCGCACTACATCACGCCGGTCGCACCAGATCGTTCGCTCATCACGTGCGAGTGGCTCTTCCATCCGGACAGCGTGCGCGATGGCACGTGGAACGTGGAGGACGGCATCGCGTTCTGGGACCTGACGAACCGTCAGGACTGGCACGTCTGCGAGATCAGTCAGGCAGGCATCGCGTCGCGAGGATACCGTCCCGGCCCATACTCCAGCCGCGAGAGCCTCTCCGTGATGTTCGATCGCGAGGTGCTCCACGCGCTCGGCCGCGACGGCGAGGGGGGCGGCGATCTCGATTAGCTGCGAACAGGAGTCGGATGTCGATCGAATCCGTTGACGACCTGCTCAAGCTTCGGCGCGCGGGATCCGTGACGCGCGAGACCATCGAGGCAATGAAGGCCGCGGTGCGTCCGGGCATCTCGACGCGCGAGCTCGACGATATCGCACTCGCGGTTATGCAAAGACACGGCGCACGGTCCGCACCAATGCTCGTGTACGATTTTCCCGCTGCGACGTGCATCAGTGTGAACGAGGAGATCGTGCACGGAATTCCCGGTCCGCGCGTGCTCGCGCCCGGCGATCTCGTCAAGCTCGACGTGACGGTGGAGCTCGATGGTGTAATGACTGACGCGTGCGAGACCGTCGCCGTGCCTCCGGCGCGAAAGGAGGATCTGAGGCTCATCGAATGCGCGCAGGCATCCTTCGAGGCCGGGCTGCGCGAGGCGAAGCCAGGCGCGCGCGCGTTCCACATCGGCGCCGCGATTCAGAGGACGGTCGCGCGCGCCGGCTTTTCCGTGGTGCGCGAGCTCACGGGTCACGGAATCGGTCGCACCATTCACGAGGAGCCCATGATTCCGAACTACGGCCATCCCTCCTTTTCGCACGCGCTCACCGAGGGACTCGTGTTCACGATCGAGCCCTTGGTTGCGGCCGGTAGCGCTCGCGCGGTCACACTTGGCGATGGATGGACCGTGCGCACGCGCGATCGCTCGCGCGCGGCGCACTATGAGCACACGGTGTTCGTGACGTCGGATGGAGCGGAGCGACTGACAGCCTAGCGCATCAGCCGCATACGATCAACGCGTCAGCTCTTCCACACGGCTGCCATCTCATCCGCGTACGCCGCAAAACTGCGCGGCGGATGCCCCAGAACGGAGGTCAGCTGCGCGACATCGGCAGGAGTCGCCTTGAACGCATCCTTCTGGAAGAAGGCATACATCTGCTTGAAGTCGTACAACGTGGTGGGCGACAGATAAGGACGATTCTGCTCCTCCCACGCGTCCAGATCATCCCCCGCGTACCTGACCGGCTTCCCGAGCGCGCGACTCCATTCCGCGGCCGTGCTCTCTCCGGTGACGGCGTCCGGACCCACGAGATTGTAGATCTTCCTGTTGTGAGCACTGGTCGTGAGCGCCGCAACCGCGACCTCGGCGATGTCCCGCACGTCCACCCGTGAGGTCCCCGCGTTGCCGAGCGGCTGCGGATATACGCCATAGTTGAGAATGACATCCTTGAACCAGATGTCGTTTTGATAAAAGTTGTTCGGCCTCAGGATCGTGTACTCCATCCCCGACTTCATCACTGCCGCCTCAATGCCGATCTTGCCGCCGAAGTGCGGGAGGTGCGGCGCGCGGTCGAGTTGATGCACCGACATGTACACGATGCGTTTCGCGCCACCATCACGCGCGCCGTTGACGCCGAGCAGCCCTTCGAACGATTCGGTCACGGTCACGGGGTTGAGCAGAAACACGGCTTCCATTCCGGAGAACACGCCAAGCGTTGACGGATCGAGAAGGTCTCCGATGACGCCCGTGACACCCTTCGGAAGCTTGCTCGCGTGCTCGCGCGAACGCGTCAGCACGAACACCTGTTCGCCGCGGCTCATGAGCTGACGCACCACCTCGGATCCGACCGTGCCGGTTCCGCCTACCACCAGAATCTTCATCACTAGTCTCCATGCGAGTGTCGTGCGTGAGCGGAAAAGCTATTTCCGCCGGCCGACGACATAAAGCCCCACGCCGAACACGATCATGGCAATGGTGAGTCCGATGATCTTGATGACCGCGAGCGGCTTGTTCGGCTCATCATCCGCGGGAAGCATAGCGAGCCCGACCGATATCGTGGTCGTTGTGAATCCGATCGCACCCAGGGCGATCGCCACCGGCGTTCCCCCCGGCACGCGGATCACCTCCGGGCCTGCGGGCTCGCGTTGCAGCTTGATCATCGCCGCGAACATGAACATGTAGGGAAGGAAGTACGCGATCACCGACATGCTCACGAGCACGTTGTACGCGCCCGCCACCGAAGTTCCCGCCTGCCCGGCAAAGATGAGAATCGCCGCGATCGCCGCCTGCACGAGAAGCGCGACGTACGGACTACCCCAGCGCGGATGAATCTTCGCGAACGCCGGAGGCAGACGCCTGTCGATGCCGATCACGAACGGCAGTCGCCCCGCTGCGGCGAACCATGCGCCCGCCTGACCGAGTCCGCCCATGGTGATCAGCAGCGCGATGCCCGCAGCGATCCACGGAATGCCGAGCCTCGTCGCCACGAGAGTGATCGCGTGGATGATCCCCTGCATGTTCTGGATCTCCTGAGGCGGCAGCGCGAGAAGCATCGCGACGGTGGCCGCGATGTAGATGACGGTAGTGAGCGCGCCCGCGAGCAGCAGCGCACGCGGAATATTCCTCCGCGCATTCTCGATCTCGTCGCCGAGCATCGATGCGCTCTCGAGCCCACTGAGCGAGAACGCAATCGTCGACCAGAAGATGATGTCCTTGAGATGCGTGCTCGGCACGAACGATCGCGAGGTGAACGGTGTCGCCGATCCGAAGAGCGCTCCCGATGCGATTCCCATTCCCACCAGAACAATCGCGGGAATCCAGAGCCCCAACGCTCCCAGGTTGTGCAGCCACTTCCCAATGTTGAGACCCGCGATGTTGAGTCCGACGGCAACCGCGAGTGCCAGCAGCGAGAAGATGATGAAGTACGGCTGGTTGTTCTGCAGCGAATCGAATCTGTGCCCGAAGATGAACAGCGCGTTCGCGGCGGTGAAATAGAAGAGGCTCGGGAAGTACGGGAGATTCGATGACCAGTACAGGTATCCAGAGAGATAGCCCGGAAACTCACCGAACGCGCGCCGCGTCCAGGAATAGAGTCCGCCCTCTTCTGGAAAGCGCGATGAGAGCTCGAGCACCGTGAACACGAGCGGCACGTACAACGCGAGCGCGCCGATGATCCAGATGACGACCGAGCTCGGACCCGCCGCAGCGGCCTGCGCAATCCAGCGAAGACTGAATCCCGTAACGAGGTAGAAGAGGATGAGATCGCGGAATCCCATTGCGCGCCGCAGCGTAGGCGCGCCCACAGCCTCCGTCTTCTCCTCGGCCAGCGCCGTCACTGCATGTAGTTCTTCGGGGGATTCTTCATCGTGAGGATGGGCCGGTCGATCGCGAACGAGGATAGATCGATCGTCGACTTGCCATCCAGCGCGAGCTCAGAGAGCAGTCTTCCGATCTGCGACGCGAACTTGAACGCGTGCCCCGCCCCGATCGCGACGACCACGTTGTCGTGCCCGGGCACCGTGTCGATCACGAAGTCGCGGTCCGGCGTCAGCGTGTAGAGACAGGTCTTCGTGTAGATGATCGGCCCCAGTGCGTCGGGAATGTACCGCGAGAGAAATTCCTCGACGCCGCGCAGATTCTCGGGCTCGGGCTCGAAGTCGCGCGTGTCCGCCGTCACGGGCTTGCCGCCCGCATCCTGCGCCGCCTTCGGCCCCGCCTCACCGAACGTCGGAAAGCCGTAGAAGCACGGATCGTCCATCCAGATCCAGACGGGAAATCTGTCCGGCGCGAAATCGTCGGGCCGCTTGGCCGCGAAGTACGTCACCTGTTCGCGCGTGACCTCGAGCGGGAGCTCGAGACCGAGGTAGCCCAGCGCGCGATTCGACCAGGGGCCGGCGGCGATCACCAGCTTCCTGCAGCGAAACGAGCCGCCCGTCGTTTCCACCGTGACTTCGTCGCCTCGCGTGATGATGTTCGTGACCGGCGTCCTGTCGATGAGCGTCGCGCCGTTCGCGCGCGCCATCTTCCGGTGCGCTTCGTTCGCGCGCGCGGCCATCGCGATTCCACTCTGCTCCTGGAACAGCCCCTCGATGTCGTCGCTGAGCCTGAACTGCGGCCAGCGCTTCATGATCTCGTCCGCGTCGAGGTCCTCGTACTCGACCTTGCACGCGCTCATGGCGTTGCGATACGTGTCGAGCGGGATCTTCGAGTCGTGCGGTGCGAAGTCCAGACCGCCGGTCTTGAGCACCACCTGGTCACCGCTTTCGCGCTGCAGCGTGTTCCACGCGTCGTAGGCGAGCTTCGCGAGCTCCACGTACTCGGGCGTGTGATACGACAGGCGGATGATTCGCGAGTGATCCTGCGATTCGCCACGTACGTGTCCGAGCTCGAACTGCTCGATCCCCAGCACCTCCGCGCCCGCCTTGCGTGAGAGCCAGTACGCCGCGCCACTACCGAGACCGCCGAGTCCGAGAACGATGTACTCGTAGTCGCGCTTCACCTGGGCTTCATCCCGAGACGCTCGCCCACGTATCGGCGAATATCGAGACTGAAGCTTTCCATGGGCGCGTAGAATCCCGAATCGAACACGCGACTGCGCATGCCGCGCTGCACTCCCTCGCAGATCGCCCAGTCCTGCCGGTTCACGAGATCCCAGAAGTCCACGGCATCGGATGGATCGAAGCTCATTTTCGCGATCTCGTCGGGATGAAAAAGAAAGTCGCAGTCGATCGTCGTGTGCTCGGCGTCGCGTGGCCATACGGTGAACGCCGCGACGTGATCCGCGGAGAGGCTGATCATGAAGTTCGGATAGATGAGCTCACCCTTGTGACGCACACGCTCCTCATCGTTGAGCCCCGGGAATGGCTCGCGCGAGCTCGTGCCACTGTGCGTGAAGGTCCATGCACCATCCGCATGCTCGATGCCGCGCTCCCAATCGAGATTGGAGCCGCCGCGCACCTTGAACGATGGCACGACCTTGCACAGCTCCGGATGCACGCCGGCGCAGTGATAGCACTCGTTGTAGTTCTCGAGTATCACCTTCCAGTTCGCATCGATCTCGTACGTGATGCGCTTCACTCGGCGCAGATCGGCCAGGGGATAGTTGCGGAGCCGAGCCGCGGCGTCTCCGATCTGGCTGCCGAGCGTGTGGTTGCGAGCTGCAGCCTCGCGGGGTGCGAGATTCAGAAAGAAGAATCCGCCCCAGGTGTCGATGCCGACTGAATGGAGTGACAGCTCGGCCTTCCGAATGCCGGCGCTCTCATCGAGGTGAGGCGCGGTGCGAAGCGCGCCGTCGAGCGTGTATGTCCAGGCGTGGTACGGACACTTGATGCCGCCCCCAAAGGAGCCGGCGAGCTCCGGCGCACAACCGGCGCTGTCCGTTCCCGTGAGCACGAGTTGGCAGCCGCGGTGACGGCACACATTATAGTAGGCGCGCAGTTGGCCCTCGCGTGTGCGGACGACGAGCACGCTCTCGCCGGCGACATCGACGACAAGGTAGCTGCCGGGTGCGGCGACATCTTCCGCGCGGCCCGCCTGGAACCATTCGCGGACGAATATGTGCTCTTTTTCTCGCGCGAAGATCTCGGGCGAGAGATAGTGCTCGCGCGAGAGGGTCCGCTCCATTCCCTGCGTCGTGGCGACGTCGGGCTCGGCCATGCGATCTCCGATGCGAGTTGGTTGTATGCAATGGGGGTATCGAGGCCCAAGATGCTGCACCAACGCGTGGGCCGCAAATCTTCCCTCGTCGCCGCGCCCCCGAGATGCTAATCTGGAATCACAATCGAAGCTCCCGTGGTAATTTGCCGCCTATTGCAGCCACGTAAAACAAATGCTAAAACGCGAACCCCCCGGTGGCAGTCCCCCCGGGTTTTTTTGCATCCGTACCTCTAGAGACGATGACCACAGCCGGCCTTTCCGCAGTTCAACTTCCGCTCGCATCGCGTATCGACGGCCTCCGCACGGAGGGCGCCTTCGAGGTGCTCGCGAGCGCTCGCGCGCTCGAGCGGAAGGGCCAGCACATCCTCCATCTCGAGATCGGAGAGCCGGACTTTCCGACGGCGCCCCACATCGTCGAAGCTGCCGTTCGCGCAATGCGGAACGGAGAGACCAAGTACGGTCCGGCCGGCGGGATGCTCGAGCTGCGCACCGCGATCGCGAACCACCTCGCCTCGCACGGCATCACGGCTGCGCCCGACGACATCGTCGTCACTCCGGGCTCAAAGCCGATTCTGCTCTACGCTGCACTCGCGCTCCTCGACAAGGGCGACGAGGCGCTCATCCCCGACCCCGCGTATCCGATCTACGATTCCGTGGTTCGATTCGCCGGCGCGCAGCCCGTCACGTACCGGCTGGACGCGGCGAGCAACTTCGCACCCGACATCGATGCGATCGCCGCATCGATCACGCCGCGCACGCGTGTGCTCGTGCTCAACTCGCCGCAGAACCCAACCGGCGGAGTGATCGATGCCGGGAGGCTTGCCGCGCTCGCGCAGCTCGCGGAGGCGAACGACCTGAGCGTGATCGTCGACGAGATCTACCGTCCGTTCAACTATGGCTCGTCACCCGTTCCCTCGATCCTCACGCTGCCGGGAATGCGCGAGCGCTCCATTCTCGTGGATGGATTCTCGAAGGCGTACGCGATGACGGGCTGGCGCCTGGGCTTTGGTCTCATTCCCACGCCGCTCGCGCCGCGGTTCTCGCTGCTCGCGCTCAACGATCACGCCTGCGTCCCCGCGTTCGTGCAGCGCGCCGGCATCGCAGCGCTCGAGGGAACGCAGGAGCCCCTGCACGCGATGATCGCGGAGTTCGCCGCGCGTCGCCAGATCATCGCCGAGCGGCTCGCCGAGATCCCCGGCGTTCGCATCGACCCGCCCGCGGGCGCGTTCTACGCGTTTCCCGACGTCTCCGCGATCACGAAGGCCGCGGGCATCACCGTCGCGCAGCTCGCGTCCAAGCTCCTCAAGGAGTACGGCGTCGCCCTTCTTCCCGGCACCGCGTTCGGCCCCGCGGGGGAAGGGTATCTGCGCCTGTCGTTCGCGACCGGGCGCGCGGATATCGATCGCGCACTCACGCTCGTGCACGAATGCTTCGACTCGCTCGCGAGCTAGCCACCATGTCATACTCCTCTGCGCCCACTCGCCGCGTCACCACCGCCACACTCGCCTCACTTCGCGAGCGCGGCGAGCCCGCGGTGTGGATCACCGCGTACGACTATCCGACGGCGGTGTTCGCCGATCGCGCCGGCGCCGACGTGCTGCTCGTCGGCGACTCCGCGGCCATGACGATGCTCGGCCACGAGAACACGACCTCCATCACCATGGAGGAGATGCTCGTGTTCACGCGCGCGGTCTGCCGCGGCGCGAAGCGCGCTCTCGTCGTTGGCGACATGCCGTTTCTCTCGTATCAAGCGTCGAGCGCGCGCGCGATTCTGAATGCCGGCGCCTTCGTCGCCGCGGGATGCGGCGCCGTCAAGCTCGAGGGCGGTCGCCGCATCGCTCCGCGCGTGCGTGCGATCGCCGATGCGGGCATCGCGGTGATGGGCCACGTCGGGCTCACGCCGCAGTCGCTCGGACAGCTCGGCGGCTACCGCGTGCAGGGAAAGACGCTTGCCGCCGCGGAGCGCCTGCTAGACGACGTGCTCGCGCTCCAGGAAGCCGGTGCCTTCGCCGTGCTGCTCGAAGCCATGCCGGCGGAGACCGCGGCATTCATCCGGGATCGCGTCGATCTGCTCGTCTATGGAATCGGCGCGGGCCCGCATGTGGACGGACAGCTCGTGATCGCGCACGACGTGCTCGGCTCGTTCGTGGGTGAGATCGCACCGCGGTTCGTGCGCCGGTATGCTGAAGTTGGCGCTACCATCGAGCAGGCCATTCGTGCGTACGCCGCCGACGTACGCGCATTGCGCTTCCCCGCACCTGAACATTGCTATCCGATCGATGCTGTCGACGCGATAGAGCTCCAGGCCGCGAGTCGCGCGCTCATCGAAGTCGCTTCGTAACTCGCATTCACCTTCGCACCACTACTTGCTCGAGGAGTCGTATGGCAGTCACACTTTTTCTTCCCACGGTTCTCGCCCGTCTCGCGGATAGCGGCACGCTTCGGAGCGAGGGCGAAACGGTCGGCGAGGTCGTCGAGAACATCGCCGGCCGCTATCCCGATCTCGCGCCTCGCCTGCGCGACGAGAAGGGCGACCCGTATGCATTCGTCACCTTCTACTTGAACGACGAGGACATCCGCTTCACCGGCAGCTTTCAGTCGCCCGTGAAGGACGGCGATGAGCTCACGATCGTTCCCGCTATTGCCGGAGGCTGATTCGATGTCGACGACCGCATCCGCGGCCGCGGAGCTTTCGAACGAAGAGATCTTCCGCTACAGCCGTCACCTCATTCTTCCCGATGTCGGCCTCGAGGGACAGAGGAAGCTCAAGCGCGCCCGTGTGCTGCTCGTCGGCGTGGGCGGACTCGGCTCCCCCGCCGCGCTCTATCTGGCGGCTGCCGGCGTCGGCACGCTCGGGCTCGTGGACTTCGACGTGGTTGACGCGACGAATCTGCAGCGCCAGGTGCTGCACGGCACC
>Ga0182008_10003195_pt1 | contig 10013 bp, 7 predicted proteins | sample Sormic07211129_1_FD_120482 | JGI IMG/M metagenome (GOLD analysis project Ga0182008, IMG submission 120482) | Rhizosphere microbial communities from Sorghum bicolor, Mead, Nebraska, USA - 072115-129_1 metaG | ecosystem: Host-associated > Plants > Roots > Rhizosphere | place: USA: Nebraska...
ACCGGTCACCCACTCCACTTGCTCGTCCTCAGTGAATTTGCGATACGGCTCGACGCGTGGGCGTTCGAATATCCGCAAATGGTGACCATCCTTGAGCAACCTGTCCGCGATAGCCGAACCGATGAACCCGCCCCCGCCGAAAATGACGCACTTCATAGTTTGATTCGCTCCAACATAGAGGCCTCAACGTCCGCGATGGGTAAGATCTTGCAGAAACACATCCTAGTCCGCCTCATTCAGGTGACTGAATATCGAGCTAAAGATAGCCACCTCAAACTCATTCGCCTCGAACGGAATCGACGGCTTGACCTTGGGAAGCCTTGCGTCGAAGCGATCCATCGCCGAGGCACACCAATTAGCATGCCGATGATCAATACCATAACATCCCGCCACATATCCCGGGCATCCTTTGATCATGCGCGCATGGCGCCCACAGCGCAGCCAAAATCGAGGGCACTGGAATATTCGCTCCGCGCCTTGGGAGAAGCCTGCGGAAGCGCGACCCGGAAATCAGCACCATGGGATGCGAAGTCGGATTGATAGCTCACGCCTGTTGCGTTGCACATCAAGTCATCGGGAGGGAAAGGTCCGACGTAGCGACTCAGGACTGGGGCGTTGAATACACCGATCCTATTGAGATGCACCCAATCATCTGCCGGCACTCTGCACCCCAAACTATAGGCAATCATAAGCTCTCCCGACAAGTTTCCACTGCTGCCTAATGAGTCACCTTGTCACCCCAATCACATTGGTCAATACGATGCGTGTCGATTGTTTTTCGGCCACAAGTGGCAGCATTCTTTCTATGGCGTGCAACATCGAACCATCATAGGGAAGTGGCTCGGTCGGATAGTCCTGCCATGCAAGACCAAGATCAAAGAACGGACGGATTGCCTTAGTGCGGGCCCAAAACATCGAGCCCACCGGAAACGCCAAGTTTTCCGGAAAATTCTCCACGCCCAATCTGGTACCAAGCTGCTCCGCATACGGCCGGTTCGCGCCCCAGCCGACTACGTGGGGATCATCAGGAAATACCATGCCGATCGATGGATCTCCTCCCATCCGCCCAAGGATGAGGTCAGCCATGCAAGCATTTCCTCCTAGCAGGTTCTCCATGAGAAATCTATACCAGACCCTTCCTGTTATCTCGTCCGCAATGTCGACAGATTTCTTCGTATGCACGTGTCCAACGATATCGTAATGATCGACGAATGTATGGCCGAAGGCAGTCAGAAACGGCCCAAGATCCCGCCCTACATTTGGAACGACTTCAATTTTGGTAGGACATTTCGAGTGCTTTCGCACCGTCTTGCGAACAACGTTGGCAACCTGTTCGCTTGGTACGCTGATAAACAGATCGGGCCGTACGGCATTCATATTCAGGCGTTCGAATATTTCACCAAGAAGATCCGGATAATAGACATGAAGATGAAGCGCGACACGAATACCCGCCGGCATCTTAACCAACGCGCTTTCTGAACTGATAACCTCGAATTGCCAAGGACCCTTTGGCAACCCCGCGCGCAAATAGCTGGCCAACGGATCTACTCCCAGATCCTCTACACCGTGCTGATCGAGGTAGATCCCAGGATGAAATCCCGGAAAAGCCTTTCTATTCGAGATGCCTGCCGCCCAGCTTCGCACATACCCGTACCGAACCATTTCATCATCGGACGCGTATTTGTCGGTAGCCCGCAGGAAGAAGTCTGGCCTCAGCAGTGCCGAGTCCAGGATGTCTTTGGCACTTTCGACCTCATTAGTCAGGCGACGCTTTGCACTCTTCGCAAGTTCTTCGAGTCCGGCAACATAACGCTCCATATCGAACTGCTCACGCACTGTTTGCTGCAGTCGCATACCCACATAGCTTCTCAAGTCATTCGACTGGGCAAGATTCAAAACCAATTCCGCCATGGCGCCCGTGTCAAGGTATGGAGCGACGCATTCTTCGGACAGACCACTATCAGCCAAGGCATCGACGATACCGGTCGTATTGGCGAAGCACACAACCGGGAGCCCATGTGCCATGGCATCGATGGCCACATTGGGCAACGGATCCAGCCTGGAACTCAGCAACAAAATATCTGCCGATTCATAAACCTGTTCAATAGCAGCCGTCTCATCCATGAAGGTAAACTGCTGTTGCAGACCTGATCTCTGGAGCTGCTCGGCGAGGTAGGCCGAGTAGACCATGTCATTCACCGGGTCGTAGCCTTTACCGATCCAGACGAACCGACAACGCTCTCCTCCTTTGGATCTGATCACTTTGGCTGCGCACTTGAGGAAAAGATCCACCCCTTTTCGGTACTGCACATATCCTATGCCGACTATCACGACGGTGTCCTTGTCGAGCTCGCCTCTGGGACGAAGAGTGCGCAGCAATCGCCTCTTTTCAGTCGCCTGGCTCTCAGGATCGACAGCGTGAGCAAGCATCGTGCAGCGACCCTGCGCCATTATGTGAAACCGCCGCCTCGCCAGTTCCGGGTGCGCGGCGACCGCATTTTCATGGGTTATTCGTGCTGAGAACACCGTTTCCGCCGACCACAGAATGGCAAAACCAAACGCGTCCGTGGGCCTGGTATAGGCGGCAAATTCATGAATCAGACTGATTGCCGGAATAGATAGTTTCGCCAACCCCTTGAGCACCCAACGGGACTCGATGCTGTTCACGATAGCAAACTCAAACTTATGCGACTTCGCCAGTTGCTCAATCACACTACTGGCCATGCCTACACTGCCCCTAACGGACATAGGTCCCACCACCACGGGCGCCACTTCACAGAAGGCTGCCATCATGGGACCCTCGCCAAGGACAAGGACAACAACGTTGAAGCGCTTCTGTAACTCTCTCGCAATATTAAGGCTGAGGATGGGAGCGCCCGTACGTGATGCTTCATGACTCACTACAAGCGCTGTTTTCCGCGACGCATCCATAGGCACCGCGCTCTTCTGCAATTTCAGTGTGGGGCTTTTCCCTATGCGGCCTTCGGCCCTGCCATGCTGAACAAAGTGCTCATATGGATCAATCCCTGCTTCGCGGATGTCAGGGTACATCTCGAGATAGAACGCTTCGTCGAAATCTGGAACAAACCAACCATCACGCTTGGCCACGGTAGCCACTTTTTCCACGGCCTTCCTCACCCCACCAGCCTGCCTCACCGCCGATAGCAACCCAGATCGAAGAACCCGGAACTTCTTCAAACGCGGACGAGTGAGAGATGCCCGTGCCGGGCGGCGACCCTCGCTCTTTCCTGCTATTACATAATGCTCATATGGATTCATGCCACTGGCAGCAACATCGGGATATTCTGCCAAGTACCAAGCAGCGTCGAATCCCTTTGGTGCTTTGGTAGCAGCAGCCGCTTTGGAACCATCTTGACCAATTGCTGGTGCTCTGATTAGCCCGAGTTTGCTGGCAAATCGCCAGACCATCGTATCCCGCATTCGGCTGTTCATGTCTTCAAGCTCATCCTTGGCTATTGATAATTTTCTGAATTCTACATTAGATTTATCGAGCAACTCTCGAAGCTCGACCAACTCGCGAGCCTTCATCGCCAAATCGCCTGCAATGCCATCAACCTGTCTGACATGCTCGGCCAACCTTTCACTCAGCTCACTGATTTTCGTGTCCCGAGCCAGTAGCACTTCTTCAAGGATGGCGACCTGGGCGTCTCGATCGGCCTTGGACTGATTGAGCTCTTTGTCTCGCTCTTTTAACGTTCGATCGAGATTCTCTTTCAGCCTGAGACACTCGGCCAATGCTTCGGTTACCTTACTGATTCTCGTATCCCCGTCCAACAGTCTCCCTTTTAGCACGGTAATCTGGTCGTCCCGATCAGTCTTGAACTGGTTAAGCTCACTCTCACGCTCTATCAACGTTCGGCTAAGATTCTCTTGCTGCCTGATACGCTCAGCCAATGCCTCACCCAACTTGCTGAGCGCTGTGTCCCTATCCAACAAGTTCCCTTCAAGCATTGCGACCTGCGCGTGTTGCTCAGCCTTGATCTGGCGAAGTTCATCTCTGCTCTCCGCCAACATGCTGGTAAGCGCACCAATTTGAATACTGCCATCCTTCACCGCGTGTCCTAGCTCTACTAAGGTCTTGTCGCGCTCAATCAACAACTGATTGGCGCTCGCAATCTTCTCATCCCGGCTGCGTACCTCTTCACTAAGCGACTCTATCGACGCATAGCGTTCCACCAACTCCTGCGAAAGAGCGGCGATTTTCGTCTCTTTCTCTGTGAGGGAGCGATCAAGAGTGGACATTTGCGATTCCTGAGTCGTCCGGATTTCCGCAAAACGCTGATTCTTGCCACGAATCATGGCAACTGCATGAATCGACACATCGCATTGAGCCGCGGAAAACTCGGCAGTGCCGGAAGGCACATCGACCTTATACCCAAATTCCTCGAAATCACGAGCATAGATGGAACGAATCAACTGGCAACTCCGAACTGAAATCAGTTCGGGTAGATAAGGGATAAGGCTTTCGTTCGAACGCTTCGACTCAAAAGGATCCTGAATGCCTGGACCAAGCCGCTCCAACAACGCCTGACTGAGCGCAGCCGTATCTTCTATCTTCGCAAGCATCGAGTAATTGATAAGATTGGGGCGCAAAAGCTCTACCTGCGGAGTCCAGTGCACATCCCAGAAAACGGGCGACTCGTTTAGAGCCAAGTACTCGAGGAATTTCTCGAACGCAATAGACATATCATCCATGTTTTTAATTGGATGATGGACGAAGTCATGTCCTAGGTATGCTCCGATCTGTAAAGGCTCGCGCAGCAAGATCTTGGACTGCCACGCGGAAAAGATCCGCTTGTATGGATTGCGTACCAAAGCAAACCTGAAATAGTCCTCGGATGCCAGCACTTCAGCCAACACGTCTGGCAGCAGTCCCGCTACGTCCGGAGCAACTTTGTGAAAGGTGTCATGTATAACAAGATCAGGATCCGTCTCGAGACTTCCGTTAGGACCGCGCAATGCTTGCGCATGCCCCTCCAACGCAGCAAACCACCATTTCAATGAAGTGCAGGCTACTTTCGGAGTAGCCACATACAACAATTTGTGACGCGCCGACAGATAGCTGTTCCATCGCAGGTAGCCCCAATTAATCTCGGCGTCAATAGCTGGAACCAGAGAGCCTGGCATGACTCGTCACCTCACTAATTCAACATGGACTGTCGTACAAACAAGCGATCAAGATACGTACTGCTAAAACAATTTAATAATTACCTTGATACAAACGCGTTGCACATTGCTGCCCATACACCCACCGTTTTTTGCTTGTCAAGGTGATGATCGCTCGGATCCGGGCTCCGATAAAAATCATGGACTATGCGGGAAGATCGATCCAATACCGCGTCAGTGACATCAAAATACCCAATGCCAAGTTCATCCGCCAACGCCTTCAATTCACAGTTATACGATAGCGTTAATTCCGTGCGTGCCGATAAGGCCACCTTGACATCAGCTCTCTTATTGGCCACATCGCCAAAGTCGACTTGATCCCGGATGGTCGGTAGACTCGCTCCGGCTATGCACAGCCTACTAAACCCCATCTCAAGAATTTCTATCAAAAATAATCTATACGCTCGAATCGATTCACGAAACTGAATGTCGACACCCTCTCCACACTCTTTGGCCCGCCACCAGATCACAAAGCCGCAATCAACCTCCCCCAGATGGACGATTATATAAGAGTCTTTGGATTGATCCGCGAGTGCTGCCTTGAATATATTGACGGCATCGGTTAGCGAATTCGGATTCCTCAGTCCGACAGCGGTGGCACCCGGAACAATCGAAAACGAGCAACTATTAACCTTGAGTACACCAAGTTCGGCAGCGAACTTGAGTGCATCTAAATGTGAGTCACCAAGTGCCAATAGATCAGCCATGATTACGTTGCATCCTAGGTAATTTTCAATCGAGGCTCGCCAACAGATACATCGACATAACCGAATGATCTCTGCTTATCAATTGGCATGACACGAATCATGATGGCGTCCATTATACGATGCAGGCAGTTTGGTTCTTCGTTCGACCAAACACCGCCTCCTATAAAATAGATGCCCGGCAACACGTCCATCCTGAAACCAAAATTTATATTGAAACATTGACCGGAGCGCGCATTTGCAATATGACTCCCTTCCTCAGGAAAGCGTTGTCCGGTAATTACAACACCCGAAGTGGAACGAATGTGGATGCCGAAATAGACTGCCGTAACATTGGCCGTGAATCTGCCGGATACAACAAACTCATAGCTGCCACCCGGCTTGAGTACATTCACCACACGTTGTTGTGAATCGATTACCTGAATGGATGAAATCTCGGCGCCCTGCGTCGGATAAATCGTGGTAGTTTCTGGTATCAGCCCAGGATCGAAGTCACTGGAATCACTCGTCACCAGAACTGGGGTCGACTCGTCAGAGTTCACGTCTTCGATGTCCGAACCCGATTGGTCCGCGAGACGGTATTCACGAACCATGCGCTCTTGATGTTCGGCCGGCGCATAGATGAGCTTTTGGTATGCGCGTACAGCTTTCGGTGCTGGGCCATAGAGAAGTCGTTGGCCGTGTTCCAATAGCAACGTTTTGTCACAAAGCTCAATAACGCTCATGGGCGAATGGGAGACGAAAAGGATTGAGGAGCCCTTGTTCTTCAGTTCCTCCAATCGAGCAAAGCATTTGCGTTGAAATTTTTCATCGCCAACTGCGAGTGCCTCATCAACAACGAAAATATCCGGATTGATGGTCGCCTGAACCGCAAAGGCCAATCGAACGACCATGCCACTAGAGTAGGTCTTGACTGGCTGTTCGATAAATTGACCGATATCCGCAAATGCCGCTATGTCATCGAATCGCTCGTCCACTTCCTCCTTACTCAAGCCCAGCACGGCTCCATTCATATATACATTATCGCGCCCGGTAAATTCGGGATTAAAACCGGAGCCAAGTTCCAACAGAGCGGCAATACGCCCATTTGTCTCTACATCACCAATCGTAGGCGTAAGCGTGCCGCAGATCATTTGCAATAAAGTGGATTTCCCCGAACCATTACGCCCGATGATACCAATGGTTTCGCCCCGCTTGATTTCAAATGAAACGTCCCTGAGGGCCCAGAATTCCCGAAAATACCGTCTTGACGGCCGTCCGACCAGCCGTTGCAGGCGGGGACCCACAAATTGCTTCAGTCGATCACGAGGGGTATCGTAAATCTGGTAACACTTACTGAGCCCGCTCACACGGATGGATATATCGCTAGAGGACATCGGCGAACCCCTTCCTCGTTTTCTGGAACCACGCATAACCTGCCGATGCAACAGCCACAGCTCCCAGCATATATACACCCAGCCCAAGCCAATCCGGCATATGCCCCCAGATGACTACTTCGCGGGCCTGCCCGATGATGAATGTGAGTGGATTTGCCATGATCCAGGGACGAAGTGATTCCGGCACCGATGACATTGGGTAAAAAACTGGGGACAGAAACAGCATCACCATTGTTACTATGCTGATCGCTTGGCCGACATCACGCAGAAAAACGCCTAGTGACGCGAGAATCCAAGCCAGTGCCAAGGTGAAAATGACGAACGGCAGAAGAATTACAGGAACGAATACTACGGTCCAGTTGAGATATCCATTAAAGAGCACAAATGCAATCAATAATACGGACAAACTAACCATGGCATGAAATAGTGCAGTGCCCATTGCAACCACCGGAAGCACTTCAATTGGGAAAACAACTTTTTTCACGTAATTGACATTCGAGATTATGAGGGTGGGAGCACGATTTAGAACTTCCGCCAACAAGCCATGTACTATCATGCCGACAAACAATATGACGGCAAATTGAGTTTTCCCTTCGTCCTGGCTCGCGCCCCAGCGTGACTTGAAAACCACCGAAAATACGAACGTGTATACAGCTAGCATAAATAATGGATTGAAGAATGACCACGCTAAGCCCAATACCGAACCCTTATAGCGACCCACGACCTCGCGTCGAGTCATTTGCATGATTAATCCGCGATTCCACCATAGACTTCTAGTCAACGACTGGAGTGAAGCGGACGGTGCTTTGTGAGAAATCATGGAGTTCCTTCTATCAACCGGAGCATTATCACTTTCCTGCATAACGTCGTTTTCTCTTAATCATTAATTATCACGCATTTCACCTTCATGCATGCGAACGCCGTTACTTCTCGGCGAATACACATAGCTCGCAACTCGCGATAACTCGATACCGCCAAAACTGTCATTTTGACGCACTGCCACGCCTCGAGTGACCACCCATTCATAAATTGCCCACTATGTAATGAATCTTCAAACAATGGTCTAATTCATTCTAAATCGTGGAATGTCCGAACAAATCACCTTTCGAATTTCGGATCTCGTCGTATCAATGATTTACGCGACGCGCCGGTCCTAAGATTGGAACTCATCTAGGTACCTCTTTAAGCGAATCTCATCCGAGTGCTTCCCTAAGCTCATCTCTCAAATCTTGATAGTCCTCCACCCCAACCGACAGCCGTACCAGCCCATCGCTGATCCCCAGCCGCTTGCGGTTGGCCGCGGGCACCGAGGCGTGGGTCATGATCGCCGGGTGTTCGATCAGGCTCTCGACGCCGCCGAGGGACTCGGCCAGCGCGAACAGTTCGCAGCGCTCCAGCATACGCCGCGCCTTCTTCAGTCCGCCCTTCACCTCGATCGTGACGATGCCGCCGAAGCCGTTCATCTGGCGCTTCGCCAGTGCGTGCTGCGGATGGCTCTTCAGGCCCGGGTAGATCACTCGCTCGATCGCCGGATGCTTCTGCAGCCATGCCGCCAACTCCAGTGCGCTGGCGCAATGCGCCTTCATGCGCAGGTGCAGGGTCTTCAGGCCACGCATGGCGAGGAACGCATCGAACGGACCGGCCACCGCGCCCACCGAGTTCTGCAGAAAACCCATCTGTCCAGCCAGCTCCTGGCTGCCGGCGACCACGATGCCGCCGACCATGTCGGAATGCCCGTTGATGTACTTGGTGGCCGAATGCAGCACCAGATCCGCACCGAATTCCAGCGGGCGCTGGATCATCGGCGAGCAGAACGTGTTGTCGACTACCAGGATCAGGCCGTGCTTCTTCGCGAACGCGGCCACCTTGGCCAGGTCGACCAGCTTCAGCATCGGGTTGGTCGGCGTCTCAGCCCAGATCATCCGCGTGTTCGGCTTCAGCGCCGCCTTCAGCGCGGCACCATCGTTCAGGTCGATGAAGCTGAAGTCCAGCCCGGCCGAGCGCCGGCGAACCTTCTCGAACAGCCGGTAGGTGCCTCCGTACAGGTCGTCCATCGCGATCACGTGGCTACCCGAATCCAGCAGATCCAGCACGGTCGCCGCAGCGGCCAGGCCGGAGGCGAACGCGAAGCCGGCCACGCCGCCTTCCAGGTCCGCCACGCAGCGCTCGTAGGCCATCCGCGTAGGATTCTGCGTGCGCGAGTATTCGTAGCCCTTGTGCTTGCCAGGGCTCTCCTGCACGTAGGTCGAGGTGGCGTAGATCGGCGTCATGATGGCGCCGGTGCTGGGGTCGGGGTGCTGGCCGGCATGGATCGCACGGGTGCCCATTCCCTGTTCACTGCGTTGCTTGCCGCTTTTCATCGCTCTGTTTCTCCCAGCCCGCCGGACGGGCCACCTGGATGAGTATCAAGCCGATAATTGTAGCCGCTAAGGGGCGGCTGCCGGGCAAGCTGATGAAGATGACGTTCATCTGGAAGTGAGCAAGCTATTGGTTTTTCAGCACTTCACTCGCTCTTGCGCCCCCGCAAACATAACCGGCGCTTGGTCATCGCGGCCAGAACCGGCATCATTTGCTGTCCGCTGGGCGTTTGAACTGTCTGGCAGGCTCGTTTGGTTGAACTAAAGGACGTATTGATGAACGAATCATCCACATGGAACAAAACCCTGCTGGTCACCGGCGGAGCCGGCTTCATCGGCGCCAATTTCGTGCTGCAGGCGGTGGCTGACGGCCTGCGCGTGATCAACCT
>Ga0182008_10003199_pt1 | contig 10005 bp, 6 predicted proteins | sample Sormic07211129_1_FD_120482 | JGI IMG/M metagenome (GOLD analysis project Ga0182008, IMG submission 120482) | Rhizosphere microbial communities from Sorghum bicolor, Mead, Nebraska, USA - 072115-129_1 metaG | ecosystem: Host-associated > Plants > Roots > Rhizosphere | place: USA: Nebraska...
ATTTTCCGTTTCAATGTATTTTAGCGTTTATAAAAATTTAATACCTGTATTTATAAATTCGATGCGCATAATGATCAACCACAAACAGTTGATTATTTTTAGCAATTGCTATACCTAGCGGAAAATGTTTGCTATCGTCGAAAACAGCTGTGGTTAACCATTTTTTTAAAAATTCTCCCTTTTGATTAAATTGTTGAATGCTGTAATTGTAACGATCAGCAATAAAAATATCTCCATTTTTGCTCACACTAACACCATGCGGCTCGCTAAATAAACCACCTTTAATATTTTTTCCTTCGCCAAAATCGCCAAATCGTTTGATCAATTTTCCATCTTTAGAGAATACCGAAATCCTATGATTTTGCCGATCACTAAGGATAATCTCTCCTTCTTTGGCGATCGCAATTTCATGTGGCATATATAATTTGATGCCAATTTCATTTTGCGATCCCCATTTAGATAAGTAATTAAGGTTGACATCAAATTTTTGTATACGATAGTTAAATGCATCTATCACATATAAAATATCGTTTTCATCTATCGCAATGCCATAAGGATATTTTAATTTACCATTTCCCTCTCCGTAGCTTCCTGTTGTGGCTATAAATTCACCCTCCGGAGAAAATTTCTGAATACGATTATTGTTCATATCGGAAACATATACATCTCCTTTAGAATCGAGGGCTATACCATAAGGATAATTAAATTCCCCTTCGCTATTACCTGGTTTTCCCCACATCAACAAAAATTTCCCCTTCGAATTAAATTTTTGAATGCGTTGGTTATGTTGATCAACTACATAAACATTGTTGTTTGCATCTGTAACAACCATAGTAGGGTATTTAAATTGCCCAGGTTTACTCCCATACTCGCCCCAGGTGCTTCTTAGTACAGGTGATGATTGTGCAAAGGAACAACTAACCTGAGTTAATAAAATTAGAGCGGCTAAGGCTAAAGTAGCTTTAAATAATTTAGTCATTTTCTTAGTTTTTTGGATTATTTAATACCATGATAAATTCTTCTATCACTTCTTTTGGCTGAGTTCTATTGCCCATCACATAATCTCTTCCAAAGCCACCGTTCTGACTGATGTGCTTATTTAGTGCTTCATATTTAGTAGCTAAATAATTTTTCACTTCAATTTGCACATCAGGTTTTCCACGACCGTTGTATTGTGCTTCCTTATCTAAAAGCCATCCATTAACCGGCATCCAAAGCTGCCCCACAGGTATATTTTGATCTATAGCCTTTTTGAAGGCTAAATACATCATATATCCGGTACTACCATGATCTAATTTTTCTCCACCTAAAGTGTGTGTAATTACTATTTCAGGTTGGTATTTTCTTAATAACTCTACAATATGATCCACTTCTTCGTCTATGTAGGTAGCAATGGCCACTTGATGCCTACCTGGCGGATTAAATTGATTGTACTCTTCTGTACCATACTGCACTAGTTTCCTTCCAATAAAAAATGTAGGCTCTTTATAATTAAGAAAAATTGGAATAGAAGGATATACCGCTGCAGCTTGCCTTGCTTCTTCCTCTCTAATTTGACTAGATTCCAAGGCATCCACTCTATATTTTAAAGGTGAATTTGATACTGTAAAATTTGGCCCTTCGTCATACCAAGGCGTTCTTTCTAAATTACATCCGTCTAAATTATTTACCGCCACAACGTACACTCCCTCGTAACCCATTGCGATATATTTAGCAAATGTACCCCCTGCGATTTCATCTGCATCATCAGCATGTGAGCCAAAAACCATTATACTTTTACGTGGTATATCTTGTCCAAAACAAAAATTAATATTGATACAAAATACACACCATAGCATTACTGCTTTACCAATTAACAATAGGTTACTTTTTGCCATTTCGTTTATGAATTATTAGATTTTAATAAAAATTTTATATTTATAAAGCCAATAACAGATATACCACATTAAAAACCACGAAAGTATAGCAGTTCCATAGGCGACACCACTACTTCCCGACCAAAAGAGTAGCGCATAAGAAAAAGGCTGAGCTAAACGACTTAAGAGCGAAACACCACCAAGTTGCTCAAATAGATAGATGAACAAAGAATTTAAGCCTACTATGGCAAAAAAATTAGGGATCTTAGTTACTTTTTTGATATCGACTAACCAATAACAGAACGCCAACATGATTAAACACCAACCTCCAGTTTCGATAATGATAGATGAGGTCGCAATCCGCTTGATCATCGGTGTAATAGGATCTAAAGCAAACCCAGCGACCACGCCAACTAGCCCGGCACAGATTAAAATTTTTAATTTTAGCTGATAGGTTCTCTTGCTTCTTAAGATTAAACCCGCAATGACACCCCATATCGTAAATGCTGTGGTGGGTACTACGTTAAACGCCACCCAATTATCGCCTTCTAATTGTCCCATCAATTTCATATCTATCCATGAGCCAAAATTTTGGCCCTCGGTAAATGGTTGATGGTATCCTTCAACAGCCCAAAACCTGTAAAGCAATTCTGAAATTAAAAGCAATAGGAAACTAACACTTAATTGAATGGGGATTGGCTTTCGCATTAATAAAAATGCGACAAATGAAGTAAGCGATAATTGCGTCAAAACATTCCAAAGTTTCCAAGCTGGTTTACCTGCACTAACACTATAAATAAACACGCCTAAAAAGAATAAAATAACAGAACGTTTTAGAACATGCTTAAATATTGCGTTCCATGAATCTCCTTTTTCTAACCTGTTCATTACAGAAAATGGAATGGCAACACCAACAATAAACATAAAGAAAGGCTCTACAAAATCCCATAAGGATAAGCCATGCCAATACTGATGTTCGAGCTGCCAACCAATTTTGTTTATAAAAGCATTATCAGACTCTCTCATCAATTCATATAATACCGAACCTATCAAAATAAACATGGTAAAACCCCTAAAAAAATCAAGCGATGCCAATCGGTTATTCGCAACACTATTAGAGTTTGAAATAGACATATTGTTTATATTTAGTTGGTTACTAATCAAATATATTGCAATGAAGAAGCTAAAAAATCAGCTAATTGATTAAATACTTATACTTTTTTAGCCGTAAAAATGTTATAATAGAACTAATCTGTAAAGGCGATATCTTGATATCTTAGATAAACCTTGGATATATTAAGGTTTGAATCTTTATCGTCCGAGAATATTTCAAAATTAATTGGCTTATTGTTGTCGTATTCTTTTAATAATGTTATAGGTGCCCAACCCCATTCATTCCAGTTTACCTTAAATTCTTGCTTAATCCCATCGTATTTTAAAACCACTATTTCTGGTTTTTCACCGTCATTTAACATTAATAGACACAATTGAAGTACTCCTTTTTTACCTTGCAAACTTAACTTTAACGGATTTTTTAAATTCTGGGCAGAGAACCCCTTAATGGTTTCACCATTAACTATACTATGTTTAATTTCGGTATCAAAGTCATCGAATATGCGGTTATCTACAACGCCTTTTTCTCTGATGATTTCTTTTTGATCCCCTACAACACTATTATTTGAAAAATGCAATCCACTTACTGTAGCCTCTTGCACTTTAAAAACAGTAGCATTTAAGCCCATCGTTCTGCAATAACTTGCTATAACATTATGGGTGCTAATGAGATTGATCATTGGAGTAGCTTTCTCTTTGACTTCGGCTTTAACAGCAAATAATTCTAAATTATTTACACGATCAAAAGTAAAAGCGGCTCTTTTTTCGTTAGGTGTAGAGTAAGCTGTGATGTTGTGTAAATTTAATCCGTCTACACTGCGACAGTATAATGCATAAGCAGGTAAATTGTTAAACACATTTGCCGCAGGATAATCAAACTCTTGAAAGGTTACTTCGCCAGGCAAGGTTTGTGCCTGCGTTTCTGCATAGCGCACGGTATAATTATTTACCGTTACATTTTTTATCTTTTTGCTATGTAAACCAATGATACTGGAAGGTAGTTTAGCGTTGATGGCAGATATGTTATTTAAAAAAATATCGCTTACTTCTTCAATACTTTTTACATAATGACCAGTTTTATAGGGTCTAGCTCTTAAACCCAGTCTAATAAAAAATGGTGTAGCTACATTGTCCATTGTAATGTTTTCCAAAAGGATATTTTGCATACCCCCACCATCAACAGTCATTAATTCAATACCTGCATGATGTTCTATGTCTCTAATGGCACAATTGTTAATGGTTATATTTTTAAAACCACCGTTAGATTCTGTACCGGTTTTTAATGCCGAACCACCAATTTCCCAAAACAGGCAATTGGTAATGGTAATGTCTTGGCAAGGTACATCTGTCGTAGCCTTCATTACGATGGCATCATCGGTGGTCGAGAAACGAGAATTTGCTACAGTTACCCTTTGGCAGGCATCAATATCTAAACCATCTCTATTGCCTTCGCCTCTATTTTTGATTAAAATACCATCAATACGAACATCATTACAGCTCAATAGATGTAGTGTCCAATTTGCCGCTTCTAACAATTGTATATCTGTAATGGAAACGTTGGAGCAATTTACCAAACGAACCATATAAGGCCTCAAATTTTGTGGTCTAACTTCTTGAAAATTCGTCAATCCATTCCCATGAATGATACCACTACCGGTAATCGAAATATTCTTGGCATCCTCAGCAAAAATCATGAAGTACTTGGCATATAAATCTTTAGTTCGAGAATCAAATTTTTGATTTACAGCGCTGTAATCTTTATAATTTGCACTTCCCAATAAAGTTGCACCTTCGGCAACATGCAGATTTACGTTGTCCTTAAGAATCAGCGTACCTATTTTATATACGCCAGCAGGAACAACTACTTTACCACCACCATCAGCAAATGCTTTATCTATCGCATCTTGAATACTTTTTGTATCTAAAGATACACGATCACCTTTGGCACCATAAGTTTTAACATTATATTGTGCCAAAGCTGCAAGTGGATATAACACGAAAAGGAATAGTCCCACAATTAAAGATTTCATTATAATTTTATATATTTTGGTGATCAAATTATTTTGTTGGCGCAAAAGGCGCTCTTTTTTGCACTTTGCTAATTGCCAAAAGTAAAATGCCATTGCTATCCATAGGTTCGGTAATGGGTGTACCATAGTCTTGTTGCAACGCTTGATAATTTACCGTCCCAAGTAGATTTACTTCTTTAATCACTTTACCAAAACGAGGGTTTACCCATTCAAAAGAGAAGAAAGTAATGGGTTTATCTTTATTTATAGAACAGTTAACAGGATCTGCCTGATATGCATAGGCCAATTGTGGAGAACCTGTATCACCCTCTCTTTTATCTAAGCTTTTTTCTCCTCCAGGGTTCCACTCTAAAATATTAACGCCATATTGTATTGGGATGATCGATTTGAATCCATCTTCATAAACGACTTCATAGTAACCCAATAAATCGGCAGAATCGAACATATTCGGAATGTTAAAGTATGCTTTTTGATTAGCTGCTTGTTTAGCAGCAGCATGCAAAAATATCAGACTACTCACATCTTCATTGATAGCAATACCTTCTACTTTTTTAGGGAACGGGTTTTCACCTTTACCTGTAGTGCTTACCGTAACGATATGTTTATTTGGTGAATTTCGGTTCTGTAAATTAAACTGTTTTTGTTTATGGCTTACCCATCCATTACTAAGGTCATTTAAATCTAGCTCAAAGGCTTTAATATCTTTATTTTGGTTGTAAAACTTTGAAATATCTATAGGTAAAATTTCATCTCCATCTTCGCTGGGAACTGCGGCAACATTCAGATTAGTTCTAATCGATGGCATTAAATTCCAGACCATAAGTGGCAAATCTATTTCGTTAATGGTATGTTTAGACCACAGTAAATTTGCACAGCCCAAAAAATCTAACATAATATCTTTACCAAAATTTATTTGATTGGTTGCTGCCCAAGATGATGGCGCCCCCCCAGCTAGATCTATCTTTTTGATACGCGAATCCCAATTGCTAATATTTGGCGTAAAATTACCGTAAAGCTGCTTAAAGCCCATATTATTAAGTGCGGCTTCCTTTTCTTCATCAATCCAAAACCAATTGAATATGAGAATATCTTTTGGAATTTCTGCCCTAACCAAAGCTTCTGGCAAAGCCCCCGGTGTTTGGTACTTTACACCTGTTGATGAAGTTCTATTTTGTACGCCTTTTTCTCTTACACTTTCCAATAAATAATCGCCCCACATCGCCGCCTTAATTCCTTTTTTTGCTAAATAACTATGTACTTTATTTACATCCGAAGCAAAAAGCGCAGCATAATCTTTTCCTTTACATCGTGGACATGCATCTATTGGTGCACCCCACCATTCATCGTGCCCTATATGCACCATTTTCGGCTTAATTACTGCTAAATATTCGTCATATACATCGAACAGTAGCTCGTAAGATTTTGGATTAGAAGGGCAATAGGTATCTGGCCATTTATCACCAGGATACTCTGCCAATTCTGGATGTTTAGTTAACAAATAATAACCGTGCGTTAATGATGGTATTTCCGGGATAACTTCTATAAAATTTTGATTGGCAATTTTAACTAAATCCGCTACGTCTTCTTTTTCCAAAATTTTACCATCGGCAGAATCAAAATGGCTCGAATTTTTCTCTTCACCCTTTAATCCAACGGTAGAATTGGATCTCGAATATTGCATGTATTTTGCAAATTCAACCCACCCTGTATTCACTTCAGGATGCTTATCCAGACGCATGCCATTTAATTCTAAAATAACTTTATTGTATTTATAAAGGGACATGAAATCCCTTAAAAACCGTTTGAAAAAAGCAATTTGATCCGGACCGGGTGCGTATAATCGAATGGCCCTAAATGGTAAACTTGGCCAATCTCTAACTTTTAATCCTTGTACAGTTTTTCCTTTGCTTGCTATTAGCAACTGCCTTAAAGATTGGAGACCGAAAAATGAACCTGAATCATCAAAACCTCCAATTAAAATTAAGTTGGCGTTTACATTTAGAATATACCCCTCTTTACCAGGGCTATTTTGGTTAATTTGAATATTTCGTTTTTTACAATAATCATTAATTAATGGGTTACCCAATGTACCCATTACCATAACTTTTCTATTTGTTGGAATTTGATTACTACTTTCTATTTTTAAAGCAATACCATATTTATCACTAAATTCTCTTACCAAAAAGCGGGCAAGAAACAGATCGTGTGGTGTCGCTTTTTGCGGCACAAGTATGGAAACCTGCTCATCAACCTTAAACAATTCGCTGGTGAGCTGTTGGTCTTGAGGAATAGGAAAAATTAATGGTAATTTGCTACCATAACTTTTTAAAGTTATGGTAGCAAATAATACCACACAAACGATGTATTTAACACAGTTTAGTGCTTTATTTTTTATAAATATCATGTTAATTATTTGAACTTATTTAAGGTTTCAGTTGCTTTATTAACTTGTATGCTCGAAGGGGTATTTTTCAACTTATCCAATCCAAAACCGGCCAGCATCGCATCCAATTCTTTGAGTTTAATCCCATTTTTATCCTTCGTATATTTTTCTCTTAATAGCCTAACTTTCTCAAAAGCTTGTATTCCTTCTATCAATTTCTCGAACCTTACCGAAGTGCGTGGTCCGGGATAAAATTGAAACAATGTACCTGATGGATATCGCCGCCAACGAGCATCTTTTAAAGGGTCAGAAACCCAGGTATTAAAAGCCCAAAATAAATAACCTGTATAGCCTTTTGCGGCGGCATACCAACCAATCCATGCGTTTTCTGCTGGAGGTGAGAAAGTATAACCATTTGGATATTCTTCTACACAGGCCGTATAATAAGTAGTGGGTTTACCTTGTGCTTTACGTTTCTTTAGCACTTCATCTTCAAAAGTCAAATAAGATGCTAAACAATAATCATAAATATCTTCTTCAATTTCAGGATGATAAGTATCGCCTGCCAAGGCAATTTTCCATTTTGGATCTACCTTTTTTAATAAGGCAATTACTGCCTTCATACTTTCAATCGGTCTTTCGTCCATTGCAATTGTAGTTTTATCAAATAACCCGTTGCTTTTTAAATGCTTAGTAAAAGCAACCAGCATAGGCTCCCAAAATGCTGTGTATTCTTTAGACACCGGATTTAACACCATCGTATTATTTCTGCCTATAGCTTCGTCGAAATAAATAAAAGATAAATCCCAAGTAATCATCGAATAACAATTGATACGTTGTGTAATACCACAGCTCATTACAAAAGAGATGTATTTATCAAACAGCGAAAAATCATATACCCAAGTACCATCTTTCTTTTTGATCCACTTCACTAGAGTTGGATCCTCAAAATGAACATGATCTAAGCCCCAAGGTTGTTCTATAATATTTGCAGTGATCACTTTTTGCCCAGCTTTTGCTAATGTTTCAAAATATGGGCGCATTAAGTTAAAATGCTCATCACTCCATAACTTCACATCGTGCATTCTGGCAATGGGTGCAGGATATTGCCATAAATCAAAATCGTATTTCCAATTTTTTGCTGGAGGTAAAACATGGTTAAGCACGTTTAATGAAATTGTTAAATCGTATTTTGTATCGGCATTTACAGTAATAATTCCTACATATTTTCCAGCAGTTATGCCACCAGGTACTTCTATACTTAGCCAAACGGGCTGAACCGTATTTTCGTTGACAGCAATTTGATCAATTAAATCGATAGGGTCGGCTACTAAAGTAGAATCATATACCTTTGGTGCAGCATGAGAGCATCCTCCTTCAAAAGTATCAGACATCACGTATCTTATAAAAGAAGCTTTTAAATACTTTTTATCGATAGAAACCCCTTTATCATTTTTTAGACCAGTGAGCTGGAAATCCACATTGGCAATGTTTTTTTTAGTCCAGATTAATATTTGTGTATGCACTTTTTCACCTTTCCAAGCCGTAGCATTCCATTGCTTTTTCATATTTAGCTGTGGAACAATCTCTTTTGGATACCTTACATTATCGTCAGCAAAACTTACATTCACGTCTTTTACAAGTTTAGCCCATTCTTTTACATCAGTAGATTTAGGATTCGGCATTTCTTCGTAATGCATCTGGTTCGGCTTACTATAGCTCAAATCTTGAGCAAGTACTATCGTACTCATGAAAGAGAGGATTAAAAAAGCGATTATTTTCATTTTGTGGAATATATAAAAGACATAAATAAATCAACAAAAAAGAATTAATATAGATATTGTACAATGATAATTTCATATCCTGCTATCTTAGCTTAATAAAATTAGTGTTAGCAAATGGTTTTAAGTTCTGCTTATTAATTAAGTATATATACTTTTTTAACCAGGTGAGAAATAAAGTATAGGCGCTAAGTTGTAAATATGCGATACTTGATGAAATGAATGTTTATTTCTTAACCGCATTAGGTTTTGTATCGGTTAAAGCATTCATAAACTTAATCAGATCCTTTTTTTCGTTAGCTGTTAACTGTATTTTTTTTGCGGATAAAGTTTGTAAGGGGACTTCCAAACCCAAACCAGCACCACCACCGTTATCATAAAAATCTACCACAGATTCTAGTGTTTCAAAATTACCATTATGCATATATGGAGCGGTTTTAGCAGAATTTCTAACTGTTGGCGTTTTAAAGGCTCCTTTAAAATAAATGATTGGATAAGTAGTATATCTACCGCTATCAGAATCCAAGATAGGTTTTGCAAAATCTGAGCTTGCAGTTGTGCCTAAAATTTCTAAATCTGTTCGATCATAAAAAGGAGGGGCTAAGCCATTAAATACAGGTGCAAAATGACAGGTTCCACATTGTGCTTTTCCCATAAATAAGTTAAATCCTTTTTTCTGCGATTCACTTAAAGCTTTTTTATTCCCTTGCATGTATTGATCAAAAGCAGAACTAAAGGGGGAAAGTGTTTTAATGTAAGCTGAAATTGCGTGAGAAAGGTGTCCAATCCAAACACTATTAGTTGTAGCTTCATCAATAGGAAAAGCTTGTTTAAAATCTGCA
>Ga0182008_10003202_pt1 | contig 10000 bp, 8 predicted proteins | sample Sormic07211129_1_FD_120482 | JGI IMG/M metagenome (GOLD analysis project Ga0182008, IMG submission 120482) | Rhizosphere microbial communities from Sorghum bicolor, Mead, Nebraska, USA - 072115-129_1 metaG | ecosystem: Host-associated > Plants > Roots > Rhizosphere | place: USA: Nebraska...
CACGGAGATTTTTCCGTAGTCGACCGCGCCTGGGAGCGTCGGCGTGCAGGCGCTGGGCGTGATCACCCCGGTGACGGTCAGCTCCGTGGTGCTTGCCGCCAGCACTGGCAGGGAGGCGGTGAAGAGTAGTGCGTTGCCGAGCGCAACCAAATGCTTGTTCATGTCGATGCTGTTCCGGTGTGTGGCTGACAGGCGCACACGCGCCGATGACTCAGCATCAAGTGCTGGCACTGTCGGGCGGTGTGTCCGGTCTGGTTTTATAACCGCCTGTCGAAATGGCGGATCGTCACCCTCTAACGGGGTGGTGCGGAATTTAGCGGTGCAGGGTGGTCGGGGATATACAACTTTTACGACAAAGAATTGGAGGTGACGTTACAGCCGAATCAGTGTCAGAAGAAGTAATCGCACGTGTAGGAAAAACTGCCTTTTCGTAGTTTTCGTATGTCGGCTGCGGTTGATCGAGGCTATTTCTGTTCAGGCGACGATGGTCATGTATGTGTCATGTAACCGCTGCACAGTGCGCCTCTTTGACTGTCGCGTCAGTGCCCGCGGGATCACAATCGTTCGTCCCGATCCACAGGGCACTGGAAAAACGAAAGCAACCATGAGGTATGCGAGCGTGCTTTCGAGCGATGTCGCTTCGCGGGAACTGCAACGCCTTGCTTCCCCACCTGCGCATTGGCGGCACTTGCGCGTGCTGGTGGCAGAGGACCATTCAACCTACAGAGCCATGATGGGCTGGTTTCTACACAAGCTCGGGCTTACCCACACATTGGTCGCGGATGGGCGCAGCGCCTTGGTTGCCGTTGCGCGCAAGCGCTTCGACCTGGTGATCAGTGACTGCCAGATGCCGGTGATGGACGGCTACGCCATGGCCCGCGCCATTCGCCGACATGAGCAGGCCTTGGGGCATGGGCGAGTCCCGATCATCGCCTTGACCGGCAACCTGTTGCACGACGATCCGCAACGGTGCCGCGACGCCGGCATGGACGCCTGGCTGCTCAAGCCACTGACCCTCGCCCAGTTGCACGAGTTGCTGTCGCGCTGGCTGCCTGGTCCGATTCATGTGCAGCGGCCCGGCGCGCCGGCAACCCGGGCGTCGACATGGCCGACCCGCGCCGATCTGATCCAGATGTTCGGCAGCGGGCAGGTGGTCGACCAGATGCTCGCCGGCCTGCTCGTTGAAGCGCGTGCGGACAGCTCGGCCCTGGCGCATGCCCGAATGATCCTGGATGCCGCGCTGACCGAGCAGTGCCTGCATCGCCTGGTGGGCAGCCTGGCTTTTCTTGGCGGGACTGAACTGGAGGCCAGGGGAATCGCGCTGATCCACGAGATACGCACCCAAGGGATGTTGCTCAGTTGCGTACATTTGGATGTTTTTATGCGGGATTTAACGGCGTATCTCACTTACTTGAGTGTGTTGTGATGATTTGAATGACTTTAATGTGTTTCGAGTATGTAAGAGCTTTCCTGGTGTTTTGTAGGTTAAATGTTATGAGCTACCAAACATTGGGCGATGCTTGGACAGACTCGAAGTTGCCGGTTGTTGAGGATCGCCCGCAGGGTTATTTTGCGCGGATTCAGGTCGCCATCATCCGTGGGTACTTATGCTTCGAGTAATTATTGCTGACGATCACCCCATTGTTCGCATCGGACAGCGGGTGGTGATCGAGGCGGCAGGCAGGTGCGAAGTGGTGGGTGAGGCCAATGGCCCCGATGAATTGCTCAAACTGTTAAGCACCATGCCTTGCGATATGCTTGTTACCGATTTCGCCATGCCGGGCGACCAGCAGGCCGATGGCTACGGCCTGCTTGGCCTGCTGCACCGCCAGTACCCGACGTTGCCGGTGATTCTGGTGACCATGTTCGCCAATGTCGCCACCCTGCGCGCTTCGTTTGCCCATGGCGCCCAGGCCATTGTCGCCAAAAGTGCCTCGGCCAAGGAGCTGCCGCTGGCGATCAGGGCGGTGGGGGCCGGCCAGACCTTTGTCAGTGAGTGTTTGCGCAACCAACTGGTGGAGGCGGGGCCGGGCGACCAATCACAGCAACCACAGCTGTCCGGCAAGGAGCGCGAAGTGGTGCGCATGCTGGCCAGCGGCATGACCGTCAGCCAGATCGCGGCGCGGGTCAACCGCAGTGTGTCCACCATCAGCAAGCAGAAGTGCACGGCCATGAACCGGTTGTGCATTTCCACGGACGTGGACCTGTTCGCTTATGCCCGCAGTTGCGGCATGGTGCCGTAAGACACGCTATCGGGCGGGTGAATGCCAGTAGCCTTGGCGGCGCAGGCGGCTTATCGTGCGGCTATCTTTTTCGCCGCCAACGGAAGCCTGCCCATGAGTGACGCCCATAACGCCCTGATCACTGAGTTCTACCGCGCGTTCCAGCGCCTGGACGCCGACGCCATGAGCGCCTGTTACACCGACGACGTGGTCTTCAGCGACCCGGTTTTCGGCGAATTGCGCGGGCGTGACGCCGGCGACATGTGGCGCATGCTCACTTCGCGCGCCCAGGATTTCTCGTTGACGTTCGACAGCGTGCGCAGCGACGACGCCCGCGGTAGCGCGCATTGGGTCGCGACGTATCTGTTCAGCGCCACCGGCAACACAGTGGTCAACGATATCCAGGCGCGGTTCGTGTTTCGCGACGGCAGGATCTGCGCGCACCACGACAGCTTCGACCTGTGGCGCTGGTCGCGCCAGGCGTTGGGTACCAAGGGCTTGTTGCTGGGCTGGACGCCGCTGGTCAAGAACGCCGTGCGCGCCCAGGCGCGCAAAGGCTTGAAGGCATTCCAGGCCGGTCGTTGATAAGCTTGGCGCTTCCCCGGTTGATTGACGTTGCCCGTGACTGATCCCGTTCAAACCAAACCCTGGTTCGTCTACCTGGTGCGCGCCGCCAATGGCGCGCTGTATTGCGGCATCAGCAATGACCCGCAGCGCCGCTTCGCGATGCACCAGAGCGGCAAGGGCGCGCGGTTTTTCCTGTCCAGCCCGGCCGTGGCGCTGGTGTACACCGAGCAGTGTGCGAGCAAGGGCGAAGCGCTGCGCCAGGAGCGCTTGATCAAGCGACTGAAGAAGAGCGCCAAGGAATGCCTGGCGGCGAGTGGTTCATTGATCTGACTGATGAATGCTCATCACGGCATCGCTGCACATTGCGCGCTAAGCTGGCGGTTCAACTGGTTAAATGGACCGCGGCATGTCTGAGCTCATTCTTCATCACTACCCCACGTCCCCCTTTGCGGAAAAAGCCCGGTTGTTGCTGGGCTTCAAGGGGCTGTCCTGGCAGTCCGTACTGATTTCGCCGGTGATGCCCAAGCCGGACCTCACCGCGCTCACCGGCGGCTACCGCAAGACCCCGGTGCTGCAGATCGGCGCCGATATCTATTGCGACACCGCGTTGATCGCCCGGCGCCTGGAGCAGGAAAAGTCCGCGCCGGCGCTGTTCCCTCTCGGCCAGGAAATGATCACCCAGACCTTCGCCACCTGGGCCGACAGCGTGGTCTTTGCCCACGCCGTGAGCCTGGTGTTCCAGCCGGAATCGGTGGCGGTGCGCTTTGGCAAGTTGCCGCCGGAAGCGATCAAAGCTTTTATGGCCGACCGCGCCGCGCTGTTCAGCGGCGGTTCGGCGAGCAAGCTCAGTGCCGAGGTGGCCAAGCATCAATGGCCGGCGATCATGACGCGCCTGGAGCAGCAGTTGCAGTGCGAGGCGGGGGACTTTCTATTTGGCCAACCGTCGATTGCCGACTTCGCCCTGGCTCATTCGCTGTGGTTTTTAAAGGCCACGCCGGTGACGGCGCCGCTGGTGGATGCCTACCCGGCGGTGTGCGCGTGGCTGGGACGTGTGCTCGGGTTCGGCCACGGCACGCCCAGCCAGATGACCGCCGACCAGGCCTTGGAGATTGCGCGCAACGCTGCACCGGCACCGCTGCCGGACGAGGCGTTTGAGGACCTGAACGGCTTTCACGCCGGCCAGGCGGTGAGCATCAGCGCCACTGACTACGGCGTCGACCCGGTGGCCGGCGAGCTGTTGTTCGCCGGGCGCGAGGAGCTGATCCTGCGCCGCACCGACGAGCGCGCCGGCACCGTGCATGTGCATTTCCCACGCTTTGGTTTCCGTATCCAGGCGCACTGACTGAAATTATTTATCCAGAACCGATGAGGTAAACCGCCGGCCCATCCGTGTAGTGCTTGAAACTGCGATCAATTCGCATTAACAGCGTTTTCTACACGGGTTCTCACAGCATGAAGTCGATGGCGGGCGGTTGGGTAAAACACTGGCTGGGGGCTTCGGTACTGGCGGTGTCAGGCGTGGCCTTGCTGCCGTTGAGCGTGGCGCGGGCGCAGGAGCAGCAAAGCACGGCCTTTAACTTTGCTCTGGCGGCCAAACCGCTGCCCCAGGCCCTCAGCGATTTCAGCCGGGTCACCGGGATCAGCGTGATCTACACCGATGAAGCGCCCTACGGGCTCAGTGCCCCGGCGGTGCGCGGGCAGATGAGCGCGACCCAGGCCCTGCAACGGCTGTTGAGCAACACCGGCATGACCTTCCGCCAGATCGACGCCCGCACTCTGGCCCTCGAACCGGTGCCCACCGACGGCGCGCTCAACCTGGGCGCCACCACCATCAGCGGCATCGGCCAGGTCGAAGACAGCAGCAGCTACCAGCCGCCACCCACCAGCTCTGTGATGCGTTCCCACGGCCTGCTGCTGGAAACCCCGCAAACCGTTAACGTGGTGCCGGCCCAGGTGCTGCGTGACCAGACCCCGCGCAACCTGGACGACGCCCTGGCCAATGTCAGCGGCATCACCCAGGCCAACACCCTGGCCAGCACCCAGGACGCGGTGATGCTGCGCGGCTTCGGCGACAACCGTAACGGTTCGATCATGCGCGACGGCATGCCGGTGGTGCAGGGCCGTGCGCTGAACGCCACGGCCGAGCGGGTTGAAGTGCTCAAAGGCCCGTCGTCGCTGCTGTACGGCATCCAGGATCCGGGCGGCGTGGTGAATATCGTGAGCAAAAAGCCGGAATTGACGCCGTTCACCGCGCTGACGGTGCGCGGCTCCACCTTCGGCGACGGCAAGAACGGCAGTGGCGGCAACCTCGACACCACCGGGCCCCTGGGGGATTCGGGCCTGGCGTATCGGCTGATCGTCGACCATGAAGACGAAGACTACTGGCGCAACTTCGGCACCCATCGCGAATCGCTGGTGGCGCCGTCCCTGGCCTGGTACGGCGACTCCACTCAACTGCTGTTCGCTTATGAGCACCGTGAATTTCTCTCGCCGTTCGACCGGGGCACGGCCATCGATCCCAAGACCAACCATCCGTTGGATATCCCGGCGACCCGCCGCCTGGATGAGCCGTTCAACAACATGGAAGGCCGCTCCGACCTGTACCGCTTCGAAGCCGACCACGATCTGAACGACGACTGGAAAGCCCACTTCGGCTACAGCTGGAACCGCGAAACCTACGACGCCAGCCAGGTACGCGTCAGTGCCGTGAACGCCAATGGCAGCCTGACGCGCAGAATGGACGGCACCCAGGGCGCACTCACCACCGACCGTTTCAGCACTGCCAGCCTGGAAGGCAAGGTCAACGTACTGGGCATGCAACATGACTTGGTGTTCGGCCTGGATGACGAATACCGCAAGATCTACCGCGCCGACCTGATTCGCCAGGCCTCGCGCGGCCCGTTCAACTACAACAATCCGGTGTACGGCAACGAAGTGGCAGGCACCAGCGTCAGTGCCGCCGACAGTGCCCAGACCGACCTGCTGCGCAGCGATTCGCTGTTTTTCCAGGATGCGATTCACCTGACCGACCAGTGGATTTTCGTAGCCGGCGCGCGCTACCAGATGTATGACCAGTACGCCGGCAAGGGCGTGCCGTTCAAAGCCAATACCGACGGGAAGGGCCAGGCCTGGGTGCCGCGTGCCGGGCTGGTGTACCGCTATACCGATGAACTGTCGTTCTATGGCAGTTACACCGAGTCGTTCAAACCCAACTCCACCATCGCCGCCCTGGCCGATGGCAGCACCTTGACCGGCGATCTGACGCCTGAGCAGGCCAAGTCCTGGGAGCTGGGAGCCAAGCTCGACATTCCCGGGCGCATCACCGCCAGCGCGGCGTTGTTCACCATCGACAAGCGCAATGTGCTGGTCTCGGTAGGTTCCGGCGCGAACACGATCTACAGCATCGCCGGCCAGGTGCGTTCCCGTGGCCTTGAACTGGACGCCACCGGCCAGTTGAGCGACCAATGGAGCGTGATCGGCAGCTACGCCTACACCGACGCCGAAGACATCAAGGACAACGACCCGACCCTGGAAGGCAACCGCCTGCAGAACGTCGCCAAACACACCGGCTCGCTGGCGCTGGCCTATGACTTTGGCAGCCTGTTCGGCGGCGATCGACTGCGCATGGGCGCCGGTGCGCGCTACGTGGGCGAGCGCGCGGGCGATGCCGCCAATGACTTCACCTTGCCGGGCTACACCGTGGCCGATGCCTTTGCCACCTACGACACGAAACTCGACGGGCAGAAGGTCAAATTCCAGCTCAACGTGAAAAACCTGTTCGACCGCACGTACTACACCTCGGCGGCCAGCCGGTTCTTCGTGTCCATGGGCGATGCGCGGCAGGTGTCGGTGTCCAGCACACTGGAGTTCTAAGGCTGGTGGTAGGCCCGCTCGCCACCGGCATGCGGAGCTGTTAGCGTTGCCGCCACTGAAGATTTTGCGGAATTTCACACTGATGCATGTTGGACGATGGCTACCCCTGCTGTGCCTGAGCGTTTTCATAGGCGGTTGTGCGAGTGTCTCGCCAACCTCCACCCCGGCCATCCTCGACCACCTGCTGGCCGATCCGGCCTTCAACGGCGCCACGGTCTCGTTGATGGTGCGCGACGCCCGCAGCGGCACCACCCTCTACCAGCACAACGCGCGCACGCGTCTGGTGCCGGCCTCCAACCTCAAGTTGCTGACCACGGCGGCGGCGATGGATGTACTGGGGCCGCACTACCGGTTTTCCACGCAGGTGCTGAGCACGGGCGGTCGCCAGGGCGAGCGGCTGGCGGGCAATATGTATCTGCGCGGCCTGGGCGACCCCACCGTGCAGTTCGCCGATTACCAGGCACTCGCGGCGCAACTGGCCAGTCAGGGCGTGCGCGAGGTGCAGGGCGATCTGGTGTTCGACGATACCTGGTTCGACGCCGAGCGCCTGGGCGTCGACTGGGCCCAGGATGACGAAAGCACTTACTACGGCGCGCAGATTTCCGCGCTGACAGTGTCGCCCGACTCGGATTTCGATGCGGGCACTCTGATCGTCACGGCCAAGGCACCTGTGGCAGTCGGCCAGCCGGTGAACGTCTCCGTGAGCCCGGCCACCGATTACGTGCAACTGAGCAATCGCGCCGTCAGCGGCCCCGGCAACGATTACGGCATCACCCGTCAGCACGGCACCAACCTGCTGCAACTTCGCGGTGCGCTGGCGCCTGGCAAGCAGAGCCGGCAATGGGTGAGTGTGTGGGAACCGACCCAGTTGGTGGCGAACCTGTTTGAACAGGCGCTGGCTCAGCAGGGCATCAAGGTGCAGGGCCGGCGCGTGATCGGTGGCGCTACGCCCGCGACGGCGACGACGCTGGCCGAACATCAGTCGGCGCCGTTGCAGGACTTGATCACGCCGTTGCTTAAACTCTCGAACAACAACATGTCCGAAGCCCTGCTCAAGGCCATGGGCCGCAAGACCGCGGATGCCGGCACTGCGGCGGCGGGCGTGGCGGCGGTGGCGGGCTTTATGACACGTCAGGGCCTGGACCCGTCCGCCCTGAGCCAGGTGGACGGTTCGGGCCTGTCGCGGCGCAATCTGGTGTCATCTCAGACCTTCACCGACCTGCTGCTGGCCAGCGCCCGGCAACCCTGGTTCGACGCCTGGTACACCGCCCTGCCGATTGCCGGCGACCCGGACCGCATGGTCGGTGGCAGCCTGCGCTATCGCCTGCGCGGGACGGCGGCGCAGAACAACCTGCATGCCAAGACCGGTTCCATGGCCGGTGTGTCGTCGTTAAGTGGCTATATCACCGACGCCAACGGCCGGCGCCTGGTGTTTTCGATGGTCAGCAACAACTACCTCAGCGACGCCGCGCCGGTGCGCGCCGTGGAGAACCGCGTGGCCCGGGCCCTGGCTCAGTGGCAGGACTGAATCAGGGCTGATAGCCCATGCGCCAGCTCACCGCCCGGGTCGCCGCCAGCAATTGCCGGGCCGCCGGGCCGTCTTCGTCGGCGTGGAACAGCGAGGTGGGGCCGACCACGGTCATTACCGCCGCCACCTGACCGATGGCGTTGAACACCGGCGCCGACAAAGCGTCCACCCCCGGCATCAGCAAGCCATGCACAAAATGCAGGCCACGCTGGCGGATCTGTTGGCACGTGATGGCGTAGGCCTGGTCGTCCGCCAGGGCGTGGGCGATGCCTGCCTCAATCTCCTGCTGGCGCAGCTCCACGGTTTCCCGCGAGGGCAGAAACGCGCTGAACACCAGGCCGGTGGATGAACTGAGCAGCGGCAGCACCGAGCCCAGTTGCGTCACCACCGTCACCGCGCGCACCGCCGGCTCGATCTGCACCACGGTCGCGCCCTGGTTGCCCCATACCGCCAGAAAGCAGGTTTCATTCAGTTGGTCGCGCAGTTCCGCCAGGGGCAGGGCACCGACTTTCAGTACGTCCATGCTGCCCAGTGCGGCCAGCCCCACGCGCAAGGCTTCGCGGCCCAGGCCGTAATGGTTGGTGGCGGCGTTTTGTTCGGCGAACCCCGAGGCGATCAACGCTTGCAGGTAGCGATGCACCTTGCTCGCCGGCATCTGCACATGTTCGGCCAGGCGCGACAGCGAAGTGGCCGGCGACAGCTCAGCCAGGGCCTTGAGAATATCGGTGCCCACTTCGGCCGAGCGGACTTTCTGTTTACCGGTGTCGCGGGGCTTTTCCATGGAGAGGCGGGGTTCCGAAAGATGAATGGGCGTCTTTATAGCTTGACGCTCGATAGCGATCAAATTACGTTATGCGTAACTGGATTACGATAAAAACAACTTCCGCACAGAGGACGATCCATGACCCTCGAATACCTGTCGGGCTTCGGCAATGAATTTGCCAGCGAAGCCCTGCCCGGCGCCTTGCCGGTCGGCCAGAACTCCCCGCAAAAAGCACCCTACGGCCTGTACACCGAGCTGTTCTCCGGCACCGCGTTCACCATGGCCCGCAGCGAAGCCCGGCGAACCTGGTTGTACCGCATCCAGCCGTCGGCCAATCACCCGGCGTTCGCCAAACTGGAGCGGCAGTTGGCCGGCGGTCCGCTGGGCGCGGTGACACCCAATCGGCTGCGCTGGAACCCGCTGGATATGCCCAGCGAGCCGACCGATTTTATCGACGGGCTCGTGGCCATGGTCGCCAACTCGGCGTCGGAAAAACCTTCAGGCATCAGCATTCATCACTACCGCGCCAACCGCTCCATGGAGCGGGTGTTCTTCAACGCCGACGGCGAATGGTTGATCGTCCCCGAGCACGGCCGCCTGCGCCTCGTCACTGAACTGGGCGTGCTTGAGGTCGAGCCGCTGGAAATCGTCGTGCTGCCGCGCGGCCTTAAATTCCGGGTCGAACTGCTGGATGCCCAGGCGCGCGGCTATATCGCCGAAAACCACGGCGCGCCGCTGCGCCTGCCGGACCTGGGGCCCATCGGCAGCAACGGCCTGGCCAACCCGCGGGACTTCCTCAGCCCCGTCGCCCATTACGAAGACCTGCGGCAACCGACCACCCTGGTGCAGAAGTTCCTCGGCGAACTGTGGGCCTGCGAACTCGATCATTCACCGCTGAACGTGGTGGCCTGGCACGGCAACAACGTGCCCTACAAATACGACCTGCGCCGCTTCAACACCATCGGCACCGTCAGTTTCGATCACCCGGACCCGTCGATCTTCACCGTGCTGACCTCGCCCTCCGACACGCCCGGCACCGCCAACTGC